>WNFM01287309.1_pt2 | contig 29687 bp, 32 predicted proteins | sample 5400271 | NCBI WGS metagenome assembly WNFM01 (sample SAMN13153352, study PRJNA577476) | soil metagenome | isolation source: 60 cm saprolite on Douglas fir-dominated hillslope | place: USA:California | collected 2013-09-17 | reverse complement strand
GCCGAGGTCTACACCTCGAGTGACGTGACGGTCGAAGAACTGCGCGGCGAAGGCGACGAACCCGCACTGACGCCCGAGGCCCTGGCCAAACGGATTGGTGAGGGCCGGTCGGAGATCGAAGACCTGTAGGCGTTTGCGCTTCCCGGGCGGGACCGCACTGAGATTCGGTTCGTTGGTTGCCAGGAAGCGCTAGTTGGCGTGGTCTCGGGACTACCGGCGCCCTTTGCCCTTGCGCAAGTCGGGTGCGACGGGTTAGTCGCTCGTTCACCTCTCCGTGTGCCTATAGAGCGCCGGTTGCAACTGGGTAACAACCACTAGCGCTTTCCCCACGCGCGCCTGAGGCTCGGCGCGAGCCCGCGGGAAAGCGCCTCACAAACGTTAGGGTCGCCCACATGCTCCTCGCCATAGACGTGGGAAACACCCAGACCGTTTTTGGGCTCTTCGAGGGGGAGCAATTAGGGGAGCAGTTTCGCGTCGGGACGGACCGCACCCACACGGGCGATGAGCTCGCCGTGCTGTTGCGCGCGTTCGTCGACCTCGCGGCGCTCGACGGGATCGTCATGTGCTCCTCGGTGCCGCCGCTCGTGCGCGAGTACGAGGCGTTCGCCGAGCGGTGGGCGGGCGCCGACCTGCTCGTGCTCGGGCCTGGTGTCTCGACCGGCGTGCCGATCCGCTACGACGACCCGCGCGAGGTCGGCCCGGACCGCATCGCGAACGCGGTTGCCGCGCGCGAGCGGCACGGTGCGCCTTCGGTGGTGGTCGACTTCGGCACCTCGACCAACTTCGACGTGATCAACGCCGCGGGCGAGTTCGCCGGCGGTGTGCTCGCGCCGGGCGTCGAGATCTCGATGGACGCCCTCTTCGCGCGCGCTGCGCGGCTGCCGCGCGTGCCGTTCGTCGCGCCGGAGCGCGTGATCAGCCAGACGACCGTTGCGGCGCTCCAGTCAGGCCTGGTGTACGGCTTCGCCGGCCAGGTCGACGCGATCGTCGGGCGGATCAAGGACGAGCTCGACGTCGAAGGCGTTCCGGTGGTCGCGACCGGCGGCCTCGCCGACCTAATCGCACCGCACTCCCGAAGCATCACCACCGTCGACCAGGAGCTCACGCTCCACGGCCTCAGACTGGTCTGGGAACGGAATCGCATCTAGCGGTTTCGCCTTGGGAAGCTAGCGCGCGCAACCTCACACTGATTCGCGACCGTTCATGGCCGGAGCCCGGCTTGCCCGGGCGGGAGGCCAAGCACGGCTTGAAATGGCGCGCGAGGAAGAAGGGGGCCAACGGGGGAAACATGGTTTCCCCCGTTAGAACTAGCCGCCGCCGTAAATCGAGATCGGCAGCGAGTCGAGCAGCACTTCGTCCGCCGGGTCGGGCACTTCGCGCAGCAGCCGCTCCAGCACGAAGCGCGCGCCGGGCGCAGCCGCGAACAGGCGCCCTTCGACCTCGGCGATCGTCGGGAGCATCACGAGCTCCTGCTTGAACGGGCGCGGGAAGCGGCCTCGGCCGAGGTACCAGCCGTAGAACTTCTTCAGGAAGCCGTTCGCGCGCTGCTCGCCGAGCTCGCGCACCGTCTCGCGGATGAACAGCACGAGCTCTGCCACGACTTCCTCGCGGGACGGGTTGTCGTCGCCGCCCATGATCTCGCGCAGCACCCACGGGTTGCCCTGCGCCGCGCGTCCGACCATCACTGCCGAGGCGCCGGTCCTCGCGAGCACGGCTTGCGCCTTGGCGCGCGAGGTCACGTCGCCGGAGGCGATCACGGGCACGTCCACCAACGAGACGAGCTCTGCCGTCAGCGAATGGTCGGCGGTGCCGGTGTACATCTGCTTCGCCGAGCGCGGATGGAGCGTCAGCGAGGCCGCCCCCGCCGCGACGAGTCTGGGGCCGACGTCGAGGCACGTGCGGGAGCCGTTCTCGACCCCGCGGCGCATCTTCACGCTGACCGGTAGGGAGACGGCGGTCGCGACGGCCTCGACGAGCCGGCAGGCATGGTCGGGATCGTCGAGGAGGGACGCGCCGGCGCCCGTCTTCGTCACCTTCTTCACGGGGCAGCCGAAGTTCATGTCCACGACGTCCGCTCCGGCCGCCTCGACCATCCGGGCGGCCTCCGCCATCGCCACCGGGTCGGAGCCGAAGATCTGGATCGCCAGCGGATGCTCGTCCGAGCCGACCCGCAGGTAACCGAGCGTCCGCTCGTTGCGATGCTGGATCCCGGCCACGGAGACCATTTCCGAGCAGACGAGCCCGGCCCCGTAGCGCCGTCCCTGGCGGCGGAAGGCCTGGACGCTGACCCCCGCCATCGGCGCCAGAACGAGGCGGGTCGGGATCTCGACCCCGCCGAGGAACCAGGTGTCGTGGAGATCGATGTTCATAGCCCGTAAAGCGTAGCCGGGAAGGGTTGCGGTGCCCTTGACAGCGCCGCTACCATTCCCGCCCATTTACGGCGGTCAGGAGGGCCTTGCTTGAAGGACGTCATTCTCACGGCAGACGGGTACAAGAAGCTCCAGCAGGAGATCGACGTCCTGCGCAACGACAAGCGTCGTGAGGTTGCCGAGCGCATCCGCATCGCGCGCGAGTTCGGCGACATCGCAGAGAACGCCGAGTACGACGACGCCAAGAACGAGCAGGCGATGCTCGAGCACAAGATCGCGCAGCTCGAAGAGCGGATCCTGTCCGCGCGCGTGATCACGAAGAAGGAGATTTCGAAGGACTCCGTCTCGGTGGGCGCGCACGTCCGTCTGCGCGACATGCAGGCCAACAAGACCTTCGAGTACCACATCGTCGGCTCGGCCGAAGCCAACCCGGCGGAGAACAAGCTGTCGAACGAGTCGCCGGTCGGCAAGGCGATCATCGGCCACAAGAAGGGCGACGTGGTCGAGGTTTCCGCTCCTCGTGGATCGCTGAAGTTCAAGATTCTCGAGATCAAAGCTGCCTAGCGGGCAATAGGCTTGCGCACCATGGAAGTGGTGCGCCTGGAGGATTCCCGGCTCGGTGAGGCGAGCGACGTCCTGGCGCGCGCGTTCCAGAGCGACCCGGCCTGGGTCTGGCTGATCCCGGACGCGGAGCGGCGCAGGCGGCTGCTCCCGTGGCTCTTCCGCGTCGGCTTCGACGTCACGGCCGCCGACGTGTGGACGACATCCGGCGTCGTCCGCGGCGCGGCGCGCTGGCTGCCGCCGGGGCGCCCGCCGATGCGCGTCGGCCCGACACTGAAGGCCCTCGTCACGACGCCGTTCCGGCTCGGCACCGCGATCGGCCCGTTCCTCGCCTACGGCCGCGCCGTCGAGTCGCTCCGCGCCGAGGCGGTGCCCGACCCGCACTGGTATCTCGCCGGGATCGGCGTCGATCCGGCCGCGCAGCGACGCGGCATCGGCACCGCCCTGCTCGAGCCCGGGCTCGCGGCCGCCGCGCACGCCGCGCTGCCGGCGGTGCTGTTGACGAACAACGAGGCCAACCTGCCGTTCTACGAGCGCCACGGCTTCGAGGTCGTGCGCAAGCGAGAGACGCCGCAGGACGGTCCCCAGGCCTGGGCTATGGTCAAGGCGCCGTGAGCGACACCCCCAAGAGGTTCCCTGAGCGGGACGAGATCGCGCGCGTGCGAGACGAGGCGGAGGCCCTCGAGGCCAACGAGGAGGGGGCGGAGACGCGCCGGCTCGCGGGTCGCGTGATGGCCCGTCGCGACATGGGGAAGCTCGTGTTCCTCGACCTCGTCGACCGCAGCGGGCGCATCCAGCTGCTCGCGCCGGAGGCCCGTACCGGCGAGATCGACGTTCACCTCGGCGACGTGATCGGTGCGATCGGCAAGCCGACGAAGAGCAGGCGCGGCGAGCCGTCGCTGATCCTGGACGAGCTCGTGCTCCTCTCACGCAACCGCTCGCCGCTGCCGGACACGCACCACGGCCTGACCGACATCGAGCAGCGCTACCGGCGCCGCTACCTCGACCTACTGATGAACGAGGATGTCCGCGCTGACTTCGTTCTGCGCGCGCGGATCGTGACGGCGATCCGCCGCTATCTCGATACAGAGGGCTTCATCGAGGTCGAGACGCCGATCCTGCAGCCGCGTTACGGCGGTGCGTTCGCCGAGCCGTTCGTCACGCACCACAACGTGCTCGACCAGGACCTCTATCTCCGCATCGCGACCGAGCTGTATCTCAAAAGATTGATCGTCGGCGGGCTCGAGCGCGTCTACGAGATCGGCAAGGACTTCCGCAACGAGGGCGTCAACTTCAAGCGCAATCCCGAGTTCACGATGCTCGAGTGGTACGAGGCATATGCGGACTACCAGGACACGATGCGGCGCATCGAGAGCATGATCGACTTCGTCGCCCAGGAGACGCTCGGCACGACGAAGACGACCTTCAAGGGGCACGAGATCGACCTGAAGGCGCCCTGGAAAAGGGTGAAGCTGATCGACGAGCTGACCGAGTTCGACCTCTGGACGAAGGAGTACGACGACCTCAAGCAGCGGCTCGAGTCGCGCGGCGTCGACGTGTCGAACGACAAGACCTGGTCACAGCTCGTCGACAAGGCGGTGACGGCCTACGTCGAGCCGCGCCTGATCGAGCCGACGATCCTCTACGACTACCCGATCGAGCTCTCGCCGTTCGCACGGGTCACCGACGACGATCCGGAGATCGTCGAGCGCTTCGAGTTCTATATCGGTGGGATGGAGCTCGGCAACGCGTTCACGGAGCTGAACGACGCGGAGGAACAGGCGCAGCGGTTCGCGATGCAGGCCGAGGAGGGAGCGGGCGGCAACGTCGAGGCCGAGCAGGGCGACCCCGACTACGTGGAGGCGCTCGCGTACGGCATGCCGCCGACCGGCGGCCTCGGGCTGGGGATCGACCGCCTGGCGATGGTGCTCGCGGGGAAGGACTCGATCAGAGACGTGATCCTCTTCCCGGCCCAGCGGCAGAAGGACTGACCCGCCGCGAGTTAGTGTTGGCCGCATGTCGTGGCGTTCGAAACTAGGTCAGCCCGCCCCGGAGGAGGCTCCGGCGCCGACGAGCCCTGACGAAGCACTCGCGCAGTTGACGCATCGCGAGGTCGCGCTGCGCCGCATCACCGAGGTGGTGGAGCAGCAGCGCACGCAGCTCGAGGAGCGCGAGCGTGCACTCGCGAGCTCGGCCTCCGCTGCCGCAGCTGCGGGTGAGGAGCGGCTCGCCGAGGCGATCCGCCGCGCCGAGCAGTCCGAGCAGCACGTCCGCGAGCTCGAGCAGCACGTCAGCGAGCTCGAGGCGCGCCCGGTGACGCATGCCGAGCCGGCGGCGGTGGTCGCTGCGAGCGAAGAGCCGCCCGCCCCGCCGACGCGACCGCTCGTCCTCGACCTTGACGGCGAGCCGACCTACACGTTGCAGCGCCTGGAGCGCCTCGTGCAGGAAGCCGAGTCGCGCGGCGACCCGCAGGCGGAGGAGTGGGCCTATTACCTGCCGCTGCTTCGCGAGCAAGCCGAGCCCGATGGCCGGCTACCTGCGCAATTCGCCTCGCTCGTCGACAGCATTTTTACGGCCTAGACAGTGCAAGCGCGGAACGCCTGGCCACCGCTGCTCGTCGCCGCCGGCATCGTCGCCGGTCTGATCGTCGCCGTCTTCCAGCCGACGCTCTATCGCTCGCAGGTGACGCTCGTGATCGAACGCAATGGCAAGCCGGCGCCTGACGCGTCGCTCGCGCGCTCCTTCGCCGAGCTCGCAACGAGCGACATCGTGCTCAGGAACGTCTCGCAGACGCTCGGCATGTCTGTCGACGCAGATCGCTTGCATGTCCACGCTGGGAACGGAGTGGTCAAGCTCGCCTACGACGCCGGGAACCGCGTCGAGGCCGCGCGCATCGCGCAGCAGATCTCGGTCGACTTCTCGCAGGCGGTCGTGAACCGCTTCGGCGGCAGCGGTGTGCAGGCGAGCGTCTTCGATCCACCGCACGACAGGGGCCGCGTCTCGCCGCACATCCTCCGCGACGCCGGGCTCGGACTGCTCGTAGGCCTCGTCGCCGCGGGAATCGCCTGGAGGCGCCGCAGCCTCGGGTTGCGCGAACGCGGCCGCTGGCGGGTCTCGGCCCTCGCGGCGGCGGTCGAGGCAGCGGCCGCCCAGCACCCCGACCGGATCGAGGAGTGGCGCGCCTACATCGCCGTGCTCCGCACGCAGGCGGACGACGACCTGCTGCCCTACGCGCTCGATGGCGTCGTGCGCGAGGTGTTTGCGCCGATTCTCACCACCTCGTAACCAGGGGGCCCACTCGCGCGTTCTCCCCGGGTGAGACGCACGAATGCCCTGCTCCTGATGGTCGCCGGCCAGTCTGCTCTGGCGCTGCTCGCGTCCGGCGTGGCCGCCGTTCCCGCGTTCGCCAGTTTCCTGTTCGCAGGCGTCGTCCTGACCCGCTAGACCAGTAACGGCGGCATCCGGGTGATGCGGCACACCCGCCAGGGGGAGTACCATGCTGACTCCTAGAGAAGGCAAACGTTTGCGCCGCCGCTCAGGCGGGAGAGAGGTCTCGAATTGTTCGAAAGGTTCACCGAAAGGGCTCGGCAAGTCGTAGTGCTCGCGCAGGACGAAGCGCGCGCGCTGAAGCACAACTACATCGGGACGGAGCACATCCTGCTCGGTCTGCTGCGCGAAGAGGAAGGTCTCGCCGCGCGTGTGCTCGAGTCGCTCGACATCACCGTGGAAGAGGTGCGCGCGCAGGTCGCCCGCATCGTCGGCCAGGGCGACGAGGTCACGACTGGTCAAATCCCGTTCACCCCGCGCGCCAAGAAGGTGCTCGAGCTCGCGCTGCGCGAGGCGCTGTCGCTCGGCCACAACTACATCGGCACCGAGCACATCCTGCTCGGGCTCGTTCGCGAGAACGAGGGCGTCGCTGCGCGCATCCTGCTCGACTTCGACGCAGACGCAGAGAAGATTCGCAACGAGATCATCCGCATGCTCTCCGGTCCCGGCCGGCGGCAGGGCGGCGCAGCGGGCAGCACGAGCGAGAAGGGCAAGAGCTCGAAGCTGCTCGACCAGTTCGGCCGCAACTTCACGAAGCTCGCGACCGAGGGCAAGCTCGACCCCGTCGTCGGGCGCCAGACCGAGATCGAGCGGATCATGCAGATCCTCTCGCGCCGCACCAAGAACAACCCGGTGCTGATCGGCGAGCCTGGCGTCGGCAAGACCGCCGTCGTCGAAGGCCTCGCGCAGCGCATCTCGGCCGGCAACGTGCCCGACCTGCTGAAGGGCAAGCAGATCTACAGCCTCGACCTCGCCGCGCTCGTTGCGGGCTCGAAGTACCGCGGTGAGTTCGAGGAGCGCCTGAAGAAGGTGATGAAGGAGATCACCCAGCGCGGCGACATCATTCTGTTCATCGACGAGCTGCACAATCTCGTCGGCGCAGGTGCCGCCGAGGGCGCGATCGATGCCGCATCGATTCTCAAGCCGGCTCTCGCGCGCGGCGAGCTGCAGACGATCGGCGCGACGACGCTCGACGAGTACCGCAAGTACCTCGAGCGCGACTCCGCGCTGGAGCGCCGCTTCCAGCAGATCCGCGTCGAGGAGCCGACGACCGACGACACCGTGCAGATCCTGCGCGGCCTGCGCGACCGCTACGAGGCGCATCACCGGTGCAAGATCACCGACGAGGCGCTCGAGGCGGCCGCCACGCTCGCGAGTCGGTACATCCAGGACCGTCAGCTGCCCGACAAGGCAATCGACCTGATCGACGAGGCCGCGTCGCGGATGCGCATCAAGACGATGACTGCACCGCCGCGCTACCGCGAGCTCGAGGAGGAGATCGAGAAGGTCCGCAAGGACAAGGAAGCCTCGATCGAGAACCAGGAGTTCGAGAAGGCCGCGTCGCTCCGCGACAAGGAGCGCAAGCTCACGCAGAAGAAGCGGGAGCTCGAGGACCAGTGGCGCGAGCAGGACCAGACCGAGCAGCCTGAGATCGGCGAGGAAGAGATCGCCGACATCGTCTCGATGTGGACGGGCATCCCGGTGTTCAAGCTCACCGAGGCGGAGTCGCAGCGGCTCGTCAACATGGAGCAGGAGCTGCACAAGCGCGTCATCGGCCAGGACGCGGCGATAATCGCCGTGTCGAAGGCGATCCGCCGCGCGCGTGCCGGCATCAAGGACCCGAAGCGCCCGACCGGCTCGTTCATCTTCCTCGGCCCGTCAGGCGTCGGGAAGACCGAGCTCGCGCGCACGCTCGCCGAGTTCCTGTTCGCAGACGAGGACGCGATGATCCAGGTCGACATGTCGGAGTACATGGAGAAGCACTCCGTGTCCCGGCTCGTCGGCTCGCCTCCCGGCTACATCGGCTACGACGAGGGCGGCCAGCTGACAGAGGCGGTTCGCCGGAAGCCCTACTCGGTCGTCCTGTTCGACGAGATCGAGAAGGCGCACCCGGATGTGTTCAACATCCTCCTGCAGATCCTCGAGGACGGAAAGCTCACGGACTCCCAGGGCCGCAAGGTGGACTTCCGGAACGTGATCGTGATCATGACGTCGAACATCGGCTCGGCGTCGATCTCGAAGAACGTCTCGCTCGGGTTCAACATGTCGAACGAGGACGGACTGACCTACGACGACATGAAGAGCCGCGTGATGGGCGACCTGAAGAAGGTCTTCCGCCCCGAGCTCTTGAACCGCATCGACGAGATCATCGTCTTCCCGAAGCTGCAGAAGGACGAGATCCTGCAGATCGTCGACCTGCTCATGAACCGCCTGCGTGTGCAGATGGCCGAGCACGAGGTGACGATCGAGCTGACGGACGAGGCGAAGGACCTGCTCGTCGAGAAGGGCTGGGATCCGGCGATGGGCGCCCGGCCGCTGCGCCGCGCGATCCAGCGCTACATCGAGGACCCGCTCGCGGACTACGTCCTCGGCCGCTCGCTCGAGCCCGGCTCGACGATTCTGGTCGCCCGCAAGAGCGACGAGGAAGTCGACATCACGCTCGTCCCGCCGGCACCGCCCGAGGCGATCGGCGTCGCGGCAGCCCCAGACGCACCGCCTGCGGACCTCAGCGAAACCGAGTAACGCCTTAATCTTTGTCTGACACTGCTCTGCGCTCGTCCGACGACAAGCGGCACAGCGGTGTCAGACAAAGATGAGACATTCCTAAGCTAGGAAGACTTCGTCGACGACGCACCAGGCCCAGTCCTCGCCCGGTTCAGCCGAGCGGAGGATGGGGTGGTTGTCGGCGCGGGCGTGCTTCGAGGCGTGCTTGTTCGGCGACGAGTCGCAGCAGCCGATCTTCCCGCACTCCATACACATGCGGAGGTGGACCCAGTGGCCGCCGATCGCGAGACAATCCTCACAACCTGCGATGTGCTCTGGCAGGTCGACGAACTCGATCTGGTCTGTGTGCGTGCACGCGGCGCTCATGCCGTAAGCGTAAAGGCTCGCTGCTGGGTGGCGTCGGGGTCTGGAGCGAACCTGATTCGGTGTCAGCCGAACCAGATTCGGGCCTCGTGCTTTTACGCGGGCCTTACGACCCGGGGTGAACGGGTCTTACGCAACCCGCTCACGGTGCGATGCGTCAGGCATCCCCCACATGAAGGAGGCCATCATGGCCAAGCGCTATCTGATCATCGCGGCGGCGATCTTTGCACTGGTGGCAGGCTCGGCTCTCGCGGCCGACCAGCCGAAGGGCCCGTTCGCAGGCACCGTGCACGCGGTCGGCGCGGTCACGTACAAGGACGGCAGCAAGCAGAGCTGGACGTGGGATCGCGGGCGCATCACGGCGCTCTCGTCCTCGTCGATCACGCTCACGCGGCGCGACAAGCAGCTGGTCAGCTTCTCGATCACCGGCTCGACTCTCGTCCGCAACGACGGCGGGAGCTACACGCTTGCCGACCTGAAGGCCGGACAGGCAGCGACGGTGGTCTCGCAGAGCGGCAACGCCATGATCATCCGCAACATCCGCGGTGACGGCGCACCGAGCGGCGCAGACCAGTCGGCGATCGACGGGCCGGCGAAGGGCTCCGTCGCGGGCTCGGTCGACGCTCTGTACGTCGACGGATCGACGCAGTCGTTCGACTACAACCGCGGTCGCATCACCGCCCTCACCGACGGCTCGCTGACGGTCACCCGCCAGGACAAGACGACGGTGACGCTGTCATTCGACTCGTCGCTGCTCGTGCGGGACAAGGCCGAGGTCGAGGACGCCTCCGCGCTGAAGGTCGGCGAGGGCGCGATGTTCTTCTCGCAGAACGGCAAGCTCGTGCTCGTGCGCTGCCTTGCTCAGCCGAAGAAGGCGTAGGCAGAACGAAACTCTCGAATCTGGTTCGCTGTCGCGAATCAGGTTCGGCTCAGGTCGAACCTGATTCGGTGTCAGCCGAACCAGATTCGGGGGTTACTCGCCGAGCTGCCAGACGTCGTCACGGAGCAGCGGCACTACGGCGCCGCTGCGCGTGACGGCGTCGACGTCCACTTCCGGGCCGCCGACCATGAAGTCGGTGTGCACGTTCGAGACGTTGACGCCCTCGATCAGGCCGCCCTCGACCGCTTCCGCATAGGCGCCGCCGTAGGCGATGTGGCAGGTCGTGTTCTCGTCGAAGAGCGTGTCGTAGAACGTCAGTCCGGTCTGGCCGATGCGCGAGGTGCCGTCGACCAGTGCGATCTCGCCGAGGTAGGCCGCGGTGTCGTCGGTCTCGATCTGCCCCTTGACGACATCCGCGCCTTCGTCCGCTTGCACGTCGACGATGCGGCCGCCCTCGAACCGGACCTCGAGTTCCTTGACGATCCGCCCGTACAGCACGAGCGGGCGCGTCGAGCGGACGAATCCTTCGGTGCGCCGCAGGTCCGGCGTCGTGAAGACCTCTTCGGTCGGCATGTTCGCGACGTAGGGCAGCCCGGTCGCGGTCAGCGACTCGCAGCCCTGCCAGAGCGACTCGGGCAGCAGGCCGACGCGCAGGTCCGTGCCCGGCCCCTTGAAATGGATCGAGTCGACCTGAAGATCGTTGAGCGTGCGGGCGCGCTTGCCGATGCGCGCGACGTGCGCGCGCCATGCGGCGACCGGGTCGTCCTCGTCGAGTCGCACGGTGTACTCGACGGCCTGCCAGAGCCGCTCGAGGTCCGGCTCGCCGAACATCTGCTCCGCCCAGCCCACGTTCGGCACGCCGATCACGGTCCAGTTGTTGAGCTGCTCGTTGACCTGGCGGTTGGACTCCTCCGCCAGCGCCAACATGCGCGCCTTGCCAACCCGGTCGCCCGGGAGGTCGGCGAGCAGGTTCGGCTCCGCGTCCCCGGTGAGCGCGACGACGGCCGCGCGCTCGTCGCCGACATCCGTAGCGCGCTTCAGGAGCCAGGGTGGCGTCCACGAGAGGAGGTCCTCCGCCGCGTTCTCGATCAGTGCCCGCCGGATGTGCTGGTCGGTGTAGTAGACGTCGACGTACGCAGCGCCGGCCCTATACGCCGCGCGCGTGACCGCACGTGCGACCTCCGCATGCTCGACGCGCGCGAGCACGTCGACGAGCTGGCCCGGTTGGACGTTCGCGCCGACGCGGACTGCCAGCTCCGCGTACCGGTCTTCGCGGCTTGTCATTCCGGGAGCTGCCACGTCTCGTCCCGGAGGACAGGAACGGCGGTGCCGTCCTTCGTCAGGCCGTCCACCTCGAGCTCAGGCCGGCCGACCATGAAGTCGGTATGCACGCTCGAGATGTTCATGCCGTCGCCCGGCTCGCCCTCGAATGTTTCCGGGATCCCGAAGCCGTAGGCGATGTGGCACGTCGCGTTCTCGTCGTAAAGCGTGTCGAAGAACGTGATCCCGGTCTTGCCGACGCGCGAGCTGCCATCGACGAGCGCAAGCTCTCCGAAGTACGACGCTCCTTCGTCGCGCGCGATCTGGCTGCGGATCAGCTCGGCACCGTGCTCGGCTTCGACGTCGACGATCTTCCCGTCCTTCACCGTCAGCTTCAGGCCCTTGACGATGTCGCCGAGTAGGGCGAGTGGCAGGCTCGAGGAGATCGTCCCTTCGGCGCGCCGCCGGTCCGGTGTCGTGAAGATCTCCTCGGTCGGCATGTTCGGGACATATTCGCGCCCGTTCGCCGTGTGGAAGAGCGCCGACATCCAGCGTGCCTTCGAGAGGAGCCCGATCGTGAACTCCGTGCCGGGCCCGCGGTAGCGCAATGCGTCGAACTGGAGCTCGTTCAGCGTCGTGGCGCGGCGCTCGAGCCGCGCCATGTGCTCCCGCCAGGCGGCGACCGGGTCGGGCTCGTCGAGGCGCGTGCAGAACGCGACAGCTTCCCAGAGCCGCTCGACGTCCGGCTCGCCGAACATCTCGTTCGCCCAGCCGGCGTTCGGATAGGCGACACCCGACCAGTTGACGGCGCGGGCGGTCATGTGGCGCCTCATGATCTCCGAGACCTCTTTCATCTGCGCCTTCCCGACGCGCTCGCCGTCCAGGTCGCGGAGCAACTCCGGCTCGGGGTCGCCCGTCGTCGCGATCATGGCAGCACCGTCCAGTGATTCGGCACGCTGCTTCAGCCAGTCGGGCGTGTAGGTGAGCGCCTCGTCCGGGCCGAGCTCGATCATCGCCTTGCGAACGTGCTGGTCGCGGTAATTCACGTCGACGTAGCGCGCGCCGGCGGCGTACGCCGCCCGCGTCAGTGCGCGTGCGAGTGGTGCGTGCTCGATCTGCGAGACGATGAAGACGTTCTGGCCCTCTTCGACGTTCGCGCCGACGCGCACGGCGAGCTCGGCGTAGCGCTCCAATCTCGTATCTAGCTCAACTGCCATACGTCCTCCCTCAGGATCGGGACCCGCCTGCCGTCCTTGGTGATGCCGTCGACGGCGACCTCGGGGCCGCCGACCATGAAGTCCGTGTGCACGTTCGAGACGTTCGCGCCACGGGCGCGGATCTCGTCGGGAGAGAGCCCGGCAAGCTCGGGAGCGCTGTACATGATCGCGCTTCCCCACGCGATGTGGCAGGTCGCGTTCTCGTCGAAGAGGGTGTTGAAGAACGTGATGCCCGTCTGCCCGACGCGCGAGGTGCCGTCGACGAGCGAGACCTCGCCGAGGCGCGTGGCGAACTCGTCGGTGCTCATCTGCCCCCGCACGGCGTCTGCGCCGGCTGAAGCGCGAACGTCCACGGCTTCGCCGCCCGAGAACGTCAGCTCGAGGTCGTTCACGAGCGTGCCGCCGAGCGCGAGCGGGCGCGTCGAATGCACCGTGCCCTCGGTGCGTCGCCAATCTGGAGCGGTGAAGACCTCTTCGGTGGGGAGGTTCGGGACGTGCGCGATGCCGTCGCGCGTCTCGATCCCACCGCCGATCCACCTCGACTCGCGGAGCAGTCCGACTGTCAGGTCGGTTCCCGGCCCCTCGAAATGCAGCGCGTCGAATGCCAGCTCGTCGAGCTGCGCGCAACGTGCCTTCATGCGCGTCGCGTGCTCGCGCCACGCGGCGACGGGGTCGGCCTCGTCGAGGCGCACGGTCATCGCGATCGCGTCCCAGAGCCGCTCGACGTCCGGCTCGCCGAAGACCTGCTCCGCCCAGCCTGCACTCGGGTAGGCGGCGATCGTCCAGTTGACCGCGCGTTCGTTCTGGTTCTTCAACTGGTGCTCGATCACCGTGATCGGGCGCGTCGTGCCGACGCGGCCTTGGTCGAGGTCGGCGAGGAGCTCCGGCTCGGCCTCACCGGCGATCGACGCGATCGCAGCGCCCTCCAGCGCATCGGCGCGTTCGACCAGCCAGGCCGGTGAGTGGGTGAGGCTGTCCTCGGGCGCGAGCGCGATCCGCGCGCGGTTCACGTGCGGATCGCTGTAGCGGACGTCGACGTAGGCGGCGCCGGCGCGATAGCCCGAACGGGCGAGCGCGCGCGCCAGGTCGACGTGCTCCGGGAGGGCGTTGACGAAGAACGTCTGCCCGGGCTGGACGTTGGCGCCGACCCGGACGATCAGGTCGGCATAGGCATCGATGCGCTCTGGCATGCGGTCAGACAATAGAGATCCCGATATCAGGTGTCGAGTGGGACATCGTCCCACGTCTCGCCGGCCCCGCAGAGCCAGTTCAGTGCGTGGTGGCGCTCGAGGGCGATCGAATGGGCCTCGGCGTGCTGCTCCGGGGAGAGATGCCGGTAGACCTTGCCGTAGGCGCGGAAGTCGCCGCGCATCGGCGCGGGGAGCACGCCCTGCTCGTAGCCTCGCATCGCAGTGGCGGCGATCAGCTGGTCGAAGGTGGCGTAGCGCTCGGGCAGCTCGAGCGCGCCCGCCGCCTGCAGGCTCGTCGTCCGCGCGCGCCAGTGCCAGAGTCGCGCACTGTCGCGCTCGAGCTCGATCTCTTCGCCATCACGCAGGTCGGCCTCGTCGAGCTCCGCGGCGGCGACCTCCGCTGCCTCGAAGGGCTGGTCGTAGGCAGGCAGCTCCACGAGCTGCAGCGCCCAGAGCAGCGTCCCGAGCGCCTCGCCGCGCCAGATCGCGTCCACGATCGCGGGCTCGTCACTCGGGAGCTGGGCGAGCGCCGCGCGTAGCTCGTCGCCCAGCGCCCGGCTGCGTTCAACGACCTCTCCTTCGGAGCGGAGCTTCCGGCGCGGCATCCTGGGGGAACCTAGATGATCGACATGGAACTGCGTGCTTGTGGGGATGGCTCAGACCAAGCAGGTCGCACGGGTCGGGCGCAGGGCATAGCGGTGTCTACGTTCAAGCCCGACCCGGGCGAGATGCGCCGCGTCTGAGCCACCATCCGCGAGTGCGCGTGCGTTCCATGTCGGTCATCTAATGCTCAGGACGCGGTCGATCTCCGCCAGGGTCGCTGCGTCGAGCTCGATCCCCGAGGCGGACGCGTTGTCGTGCACCTGCTCGGGACGCGACGCGCCGACGATCGCGGAGGCGACGTTCTCCTCCCGGAGCACCCAGGCGAGCGCGAGCTGTGCCATCGTGATCCCGAGCCGCTCGGCGACCGTGATCAGGCGTTGCACCTTCTCGAGCACGTCGTCCTGGAGCCAGCTGCCCATGAAGGCACCCATCGCGCCACTGGTCGCGCGTGTGCCCGCGGGCGGCGGCGCACCGGGTTTGTACTTGCCGGTGAGGGCACCCTGGGCGAGCGGCGACCAGACGATCTGCGAGATGCCGTTGGCCTTGCAGAGTGGGAAGATCTCCCGCTGCGGATCGCGGTGCAGCATCGAGTACTGCGGCTGCGACGACACGAACTTCGCGTAGCCCTTGTCGCGGCTCAGGTCGAGCGCCGCCTGGATCTGCGCGGCATTCCACTCGCTGAAGCCGATGTAGCGCGCCTTGCCCGAGCTCACGACCTCACTCAGCGCGGCCATCGTCTCCTCGAGCGGCGTGTTGCTGTCGTAGCGGTGGCACTGGTAGAGGTCGACATGGTCGGTGCGCAGGCGCCGCAGTGAGTCGTCGATCTGCTTCTCGACCTGCGCCTTCGAGAGGCCCTGGTTGGTGCCGGTGTCGTCCATCGGGAAGTAGAGCTTCGTCGCGAGCACGTAGGAGTCGCGGGGGCGGCTCTGCAGGACGTCGCCTAGGAAGTCCTCGGCTCCGCCGCGGGCGTAGACGTTGGCGGTGTCGATGAAGTTGATGCCGACCTCGAACGCCGCGTCGACGCACGCACGGGCGGACTCGTCGCCCACGCCGCCTCCGTAGGTCAGCCACGAGCCGAGGCTGATCTCCGACACGTTCAGGTCACTGTCTCCGAGCTGTCTGTATCTCATGGGCAGATCGTTCCAGAGTTGGCACAGCTGCCGTCGGGACCTGTGAGTACGGTGGCTCTTAGTGGCGAAAGCGGCATCCCTGCGGCACGTGTGCACCGAGTGCGGGACGTCGTCCGGACGCTGGCTCGGCCGCTGTCCCGGCTGCGGCGAGTTCGGGACGATGCTCGCCGAGGCGTCGCCCGTGCGCAGCGCGAGGCCGCGGGTCGCCGCGCGCCCGCTGCTGCGCCTCGTGGATGTCGTGTCCGAGGAGTCGGAACGGATCCCGACCGGCGTGCCGGAGCTCGACCGCGTGCTCGGCGGCGGGCTCGTGCCCGCCTCGGTGGTGCTCGTCGGCGGCGAACCGGGCGTCGGCAAGTCGACCTTGCTCCTGAGCGCGCTCGGCGCCATGTCGCAGGGCCGCCGCGCGCTCCTCGTCACCGGTGAGGAGTCGGTGGCGCAGGTGAAGCTGCGAGCCGCGCGCCTCGGCGGCTGCGACGACATCGAGATCCTGGCCGAGACGGAACTCGACGTCGTCTGCGAGACGCTCGAGCGCGAGCGGCCAGCCGTGTGCGTGATCGACTCGGTGCAGACGCTCTGGTCGCAGGAGATCGGCTCGGCGCCGGGCTCCGTCTCACAGGTGCGCGAGGCGGCCGGGCGGTTGCTCCGCGTCTCGAAGGAGAGCGGCGTCGCCACCTTCCTCGTCGGCCACGTCACGAAGGACGGCTCGGTCGCCGGCCCCCGCGTGCTCGAGCACCTGGTCGACTGCGTGCTCCAGTTCGAGGGCGACCGCTACCACGCCCATCGCATCCTGCGCGCAGTCAAGAACCGCTTCGGCTCGACGAACGAGATCGGCGTCTTCGAGATGACGGGGGAGGGCCTTGTCGGCGTTCCCGATCCCTCCGAGGTCTTCGGGCACACCCACGGTGGCGAGATCGGCGCGGCGGTCGCCTGCACGCTCGAGGGCACGCGCCCGCTGCTGCTCGAGATCCAGTCGCTCGTCGCGCCGAGCGACCTCGCGATGCCGCGGCGCGTCGGCACAGGTGTCGACCCTAAGCGGCTCGCGATGATCGTCGCGGTGCTCTCGAGGCACGCCGGGCTGCCGCTCGGCGGGGCGGACGTCTTCGTCAACGTCGCGGGCGGTGTCCGCATCGACGAGCCCGGCGCCGACCTCGGGATCGCCCTCGCGATCGCCTCGGCCGCCAAGGGGCTGCCCGTCCAGGAGGGCCTCGCGGCCTTCGGTGAAATCGGCCTGACGGGCCGTCTCCGCGCGGCCACCCAGACCGACCGCCGGATCGAGGAATGTCGCAAATTCGGCAGTTCGATCGTCCTCGGGCCCGACTGCGAGACCCTCAGGCAGGCACTCGCCGCCGGCCTGGCAAATTCTCAGAGCTAGCAGGGATTTTCTCGAAAAACCCCGGTTTTCCAGGGTTTCTGCTAGGATGGTGGCCTCGCCGGTGGAGCCTTATGGGCCGCCGGCTCTTTCGCGACAGCAGACGGAAAGAGGCGCATTTGTACAAGGTCGGCGACAAGGTGGTGTATCCCCACCACGGTGCAGGAACGGTCGTAAAGCGCGAAAAGCGCGAAGTGCTCGGCGAGAAGCGCGAGTACCTCACCATCAAGATCCTGCACAACGACATGACCGTGAACGTTCCGGCCGACAACGCCGAGCGCGTCGGCCTCCGGAAGGTCATCGATGAAGAGGCAGTCAAGAAGGTCGTCAAGTACCTGACCTCGGGCGGCACCGAGATGCCCAAGAACTGGAACCGCCGCTTCAAGCACAACCGCGACAAGATGAAGACCGGCGACATCTACGAGCTCGCCGAGGTCGTTCGCAACCTGGCGCTCCGCGATGGCGAGAAGGGCCTCTCCACGGGCGAGAAGCAGATGTACGTCAAGGCGAAGAAGATCCTCGCCTCGGAGCTCATGTACGCGAAGACGATGAGCGAGGACGAAGCGCTCGAGTGGCTCGAGGAGACACTGACCGAGGGCGCGAAGCCGAAGCTGACGCCTGCAGAGAAGAAGGCCGCTGCCGCGTCTTCGAAGAAGACCGCTGCTGCTGCCAAGACCACGGCCGCGAAGCCGGCGGCGAAGCCAGCCGCAGCCGCGAAGAAGGCGCCTGCCAAGGCGACGACCACTGCGCGCAAGACCGCGACGGCGAAGAAGCCGGCCGCGAAGAAGACCGCGACCGCGCGCTAGAGGCTTGATGCGGAACTGCGTGCCCGTGGGGATGGCTCAGACCAAGCAGCTCGTTCGGGTCGGGCGCAGGGCATAGCGGTGTCTATGTTCAAGCCCGACCCGGCCGAGATGCGCCGCGTATGAGCCACCATCCACGGGTGCGCGTGCGTTTCGCATCAAGTCTCTAAATGGCAGTCTGGGCCGTGCTCGTCGCCGCCGGGCGGGGAGAGCGGCTCGGGGAAGACCGACCGAAGGCTTTCGTCCGCCTCGGCGATCTTCCCATGCTCGCGGAGCCGCTCCGCCGGCTTGACGAGAGCGGTTGGATCGACCAGATCGTGCTCGTCGCTCCGCCCGACTGGGAGGAGCCGGCGATCCTGCTCGCCGAGGAGATCGGCGCCTCGAAGGTGAGCGCGTGCGTTCCGGGCGGCGCGACGCGGACGGAGTCGGTCCGCGCCGGGGTCGCCGAGGTGCCGGAGGACGCAGCCGTGATCGTCGTACACGACGCGGCCCGGCCGCTCGTTTCCGATGACGTGATCCTGCGCGTGATCGCCGCGCTCGGCGAAGGCTTCGACGGCGCTGTCCCGGGCCTGCCGCTCGCGGACACAGTGAAGCGTGTGCGCGACGGCATGGTCGTCGAGACCGTCCCGCGCGACGAGCTCGTGACGGTGCAGACCCCGCAAGCCTTCGTTGCGCCGGTTCTCCGAGCCGCGCTGAAAGCACTTAGTGATGAGTCATCGCAAAGTCCGACAGACTGCGCCTCGCTCGTCGAGGCGAACGGCGGCCGTATCAGGGTCGTCGAGGGCGACGAGAAGCTGCTCAAGGTGACGACGCGCGCGGATCTCGAGCGGGTCGCGTCATGGGGTGTCTGACACCTTTTCGAGTTGAGCTGTGAGGGGGACTGAGACGGTCTTGAATAGTCAAGTAACAACAGTCGTGTTCGACATCGGCGAGACGTTGATCGACGAGACGATGATGTGGACGCGCGCTGCCGCGAACGCGGGCGTCACGCCGTTCACACTGATGGCCGTGCTGGGCGCGACGATCGAGCGCGGGGTGCACCACAACGAGACGTGGAGCATCCTCGGCGTCGAGCACCCGGAAGGGACGTGGGTCGACGAGGACTGGTACCCGGACGCTGTGCCGTGCATCGAGCGGCTGCGTGAGGCGGGGTACCGCGTGTACGCCGTCGGCAACACGCCACAGTTCGTCGAGGAGGACGTCGGCGTTCACGTCGAGGTGCTCGGATCGTCCGAGCGGTGGCAGATCTGGAAGCCGGACCCACGGTTCTTCGCGCGCATCGTCGAGGCGGTCAGCGTCGCGCCTGCGAAGATCGCGTACGTGGGCGACCGCGTAGACAACGACGTCGGCCCGGCGCTCGCCGCCGGGATGGTCGGCGTGCACATCAAGCGCGGGCCGTGGGGCTATCTGCAGGCGCCGCCGGCGGCGGCGATCACGATCGATTCGCTCGACGACTTGCCTGCGGTGCTGCAGTGACCTTCCGCGTTGGGATCGGCGTCGACGCGCACAAGCTCGAGCGCGGCGTGCCGCTGATCCTCGGCGGCGTGCGCCTCGACTTCGACCGCGGGCTCTCGGGCCACTCGGACGGCGACGTGCTCGCGCACGCGCTGATCGACGCGCTGCTTGGTGCGGCCGGGCTCGGCGACATCGGCGCGCTGTTCCCGTCGGGCGACGAGCGCTACCGCGGCGCCGACAGCCTGGACTTGCTGCTCGACGCCTACAAGCAGGTGACGGACGCGGGGTGGACGCTCGTCAATGCCGACTGCGTGCTGATCGGGCAGGAGCCAAAGATCGCGTCACGCCGCGAGGAGATGCGGCAGCGCCTCTCGGAGGCCTGCGGCGGCGGTGAGGTCAACGTGCGCGCGACGACGATGGACCACATGGGCTTCACCGGCCGCGGCGAAGGACTTGCCGCGCACGCGGTCGCTCTCCTCCAGCGCGCGTGATGGAGGTCGTCCGGTACGCAGACCGACCTGACCTGCGTGAGCGGCGCGGTGAGCTCGACGATTTTCCCGAGTTCATGTTCCACAACGCGATGGGTCGTAAGTACTGGGACCGGCTCTACACCGATTTCGCGGCGTTCCAGCTTGCGCTGCTCGACGGCGACGAATTGATCGGCGAGGTGCATGCGCTCTCGCTGCCCATCGTGGGTGACCAGCTGCCGTCGGGCTGGGACGAGGCGTTCGAGCGCGGGATGGAGGCGGGCGGTGGGAACGTCGTCTCGCTGCTTGCGATCAGCGTCAAGCCCAAGGCGCGCGGCAAGGGTCTGCCTGCGTTGCTGATCGCAGAGGTGCAAAACATTGCTCGCGAGGCGGGACAGGAGAGCGTGATCGCGCCGGTGCGCCCAACGCTCAAGGATCGTTACCCGCTGATCCCGATCGAGCGCTACGTCGAGTGGCGACGCGACGACGGCTCGCACTTCGACCCGTGGATCCGCGCGCACGAGCGGCTCGGCGGAGTGGTCGTCGGCGCGTGCCGCGACTCGATGCTGATCCAGGCGCCGATCGCTGACTGGGAGGAGTGGACAGGCATGCGCTTCCCGGAGGACGGGATGTACATCGTTCCGGGCATGCTCGCACCGCTCGAGGTGCACGAAGGCGTCGGCACGCACGTCGAGCCGAACGTCTGGATGCGGCACGCGGTCTAACGCACGACCATCGCGCCGGAGAGGTCGTTCAAGACCACGCCGCCGCCTGCTGCGCAGACGACGACGTCCTCGATCCGGACCGCGAAGTGACCGTCCCACATGATCGACGGCTCGTCGGTGAACGTCATGCCAGCCTCGAGCGGCGTCTCGTCCTCCTCGGAGATGAACGGCTGCTCGTGCACGTCGAGGCCGATTCCGTGGCCCATTCGGTGCCGGAAGAACTCGCCGAGGCCGGCTTCCTCGATCGGGCCGCGGCACGCGGCGTTCACCTCACGCGCGAGCGCGCCTGGCACCGCAGCCGCGCGGCCCGCTTCCTGCGCGGCGAGCATCACGTCGTAGACGTGCGCGTATTCGCGGTGCGGCTCGCCGCAGACGATCGNNNCCGCCTCGCCCTCGACGATCGGTTCGAGTCCGCTGGCCATCGTCGAGTCGTGTGAGCTCTCGTAGCCGTAGCTGAAGATGTGCGTCGGGAACGACGGCGTGCGCGAGCCGCGGATCCGCATCTGATGCTCGACCTCCTCGACGAGGTCGGCCATCGCCACCCCGGGCACCACCTTGTCGGCGCTCGCCGTCATTGCCTCGTCGCACATGTGCGCGGCAACGGTCATCAGCTCGAGCTCGAGTGGCGACTTGATGCGGCGCAGCTCGTTGACGAGCGGCGTTCCGTTGACGAGGCGCGCGTCGCCCAGCGCACTTTGCAGCTCAAGCACCGCCTCGCCCCAGGTGCGCGCGCCGATGCCGATCGTCTTCACGTCGCCGAGCGCGCTCGTCGCCTTCCGGAATAGCGCGCGGCCGTCGTCGGTCTCGTTGACGGTGATCAGGTCGTCCGGCTCGTTGCCCCATAGATGGAACAGCACGAACATGCGCGGCAGTACGTACAGCGGCTCGCGCCCGGGAACGATGAAGGCACCGGTCACCCAGCCGTGTGCATAGGAGCTCTGCCCGAAGCTCGGCACGTCGCGCTCGAGCCCGGTCAGGTATTCGAGATCCGACGAGGGTGGGACGAACAGCGCGTCGATCCCCTGTTCCTCCATGCGCTCGGCGAGCCTGTCGCGACGCGCTGTGTATTCGGTCTCGGGCAGATGTGCGGTCACTGGGTGGTCTCCTTCGTCGATTGAGTTGCGGGGTCGCGCAAAAAGCAGGCGGAGGTGCGCTCGCCGCCGAGGTCGTAGAGCGGCGGCACCTCGGTGGTGCAGCGGTCGAACACGTACGGGCAGCGAGGGTGGAACCGGCAGCCGCTCGGCGGCTGGGCCGGATCGGGAACCTCGCCCGGCAGCGCCTCGGGCAAGAAGCCCGCGCCGTCGGCGTGGGGGATCGCCGCGACGAGCGCCTCCGTGTACGGATGCTCGGGTGCCTGCCACAGCGCGCGCGTCGGCGCGGTCTCGACGACGAGGCCGAGATACATCACGCTCACGGCGTCCGCGACGTGATTGACGATCCCGAGGTCGTGCGAGATCAGCAGCAGCGCGAGGCCGCGGTCGCGTGCGAGCCGGACGAGGAGGTTCGCAGCCTGCGCCTGCGCGGAGGCATCGAGCGAGGACAGCGGCTCGTCGAGGACGACGACCGACGGATCCGCCGCGAGCGCGCGTGCGATCGCGATGCGCTGGCGCTGTCCGCCCGAGAACTGGTGTGGATAACGCCTGACCGCACTTGCGGCAATGCCCACTTCGTCGAGCAGGGCGGTCGTCCGCTCGTGGTGTGTGCTGCCCGGCGCACCGGCGAGGGTCAGCCCGTCGGCGATCTGCGCGCCGACCGTGCGGCGCGGGTTGAGCGAGGCGAAAGGGTTCTGGAACACCATCTGGATCCGCGCGTCCTCGCGGCTCCGCGCCTTGCGGCGGAGCGGGTGCAACGGCCGCCCGTCGAGCAGCACATCTCCCGCCTCGCGTGGCACGAGTCCGACGGCGGCCTTCGCGAGCGAGCTCTTGCCGCAGCCGGACTCGCCGACGAGCCCGACGATCTGCCCGCGCTCGACCGAGATGCTCGCGCCTGCGACCGCGCGCACCGGCCCGCGCCCGCGGTCGCGGTAGACGACTTCTAGGTCACGAATCTCGAGCGCGCTCATCCGGTCCTGAACGGGTCGACGTGGCAGGCGAGCAGGCGGGTCTCGGAGACGGCGACGAGCGGCGGCACCTCGACGAGGCACTGCTCCGCCGCGTACGGGCACCGCGGATGGAACGCGCAGCCCGCTGGGCGGGCGCGAGGCGTCGGCGGCGAGCCGGGGATCGCGACCAGCTCGGTGCCGCCTGCTTGCTCCGGATGCGGCAGCGCGTCGAGCAGCGCGCGCGTGTACGGATGGCGCGGCGAGGTCAGCAGCTCGCGCGTCGGGCCGGACTCGACGATGCGGCCTGCGTAGAAGATCGCCACCTCGTCGGCGATCGACGACATCACGCCGAGGTCGTGCGTGATCAGGATCACCGAGAGACCCTGTTCGCGCCGCAGCCGGTCGAGCAGGCGCAGGATGCCGGCCTGGACGGTGACGTCGAGCGCGGTCGTCGGCTCGTCCGCGATCAGCAGCTTCGGACGCGCCGCGAGTGCGATCGCGATCGCGATCCGCTGCCGCATCCCGCCGGAGAACTGATGCGGGAAGCCGCGCAGCGCGTGCTCCGGATCCGGGATCCGCACCTCGTCGAGCAGCTCGACCGCGCGCTTCGCGGCGACCGCGCGCGACGCGCCCTCGTGCGAGCGCACGTGCTCGGTGAGCTGCTTGCCAATCGACAGCATCGGGTGCAACGAGGTGAGCGGGTCCTGGAAGACCATCGCGAGCTCTGCGCCGCGGACGCGCCGAAGCTCGCGCGAGCGCAGAGTAAGCAAATCTTGCCCGCCATAACGTGCAACGCCGGAGGTGCTCGAACCGGCGGGCAAGAGCCGCATCAGCGCGAGCACGGAGATCGTCTTGCCGCTGCCGGACTCGCCGGCGACCCCGAAGACCTCGCCTTGCTCGACCGCGTAGTCGACGTCGTCGACGATCGTCATCGGCCCGCTGTTCGTGGGGAGCGTGACCGTGAGCCCTTGCACGTCGAGCAGCGCGCTCACTCGGCGTCACCTCCCTGCGACGACGACTGCGGATCGAGCGCATCGCGCAGCGAGTCGCCGAGGAAGTTGAAAGCCAGGACGACTGTGAAGATCGCGAGACCCGGGAATGTGCCGATCCACCAGTACTGGAAGTACTGCGTGCCCTCGGCAACGCCCGCGCCCCATTCGGGCTGCGGCGGCTGCGCACCGAGCCCCAGGAACGAGAGGCCGGAGAGGAGAAGCACGGCGTTGCCGAGGTCGAGCGTCGCTAGCACGAGGACCGGCCCGAAGACGTTCGGCAGGATGTCGCGGATCAACGTGCGCCGCGCCGACTTGCCGAGGAGCCGCGCGGACTGGACGTACTCCGCTTCGCCGACCGACAGCACGAGCCCGCGCACGACGCGGGCGTACGACGGCCAGCTGACGATCACGAGAGCGAGCACCGCGTTGCGCACCGTCGGCCCGAGCGCCGCGGTCACGACCATCGCAAGGATGATCGCCGGGAACGCGAACACGAGATCCGCGGAGCGCATGACGAAGCCGTCGACGATCCCGCCGAAGTAGCCGGCGATCGCGCCCACCGTCCCGCCGATCAGGAGCGCGAGCGTTACGAGCAAGAGCGCGAGCGGAATCGACAGGCGCGCGCCGTAAAGCACGCGCGAGAAGACGTCGCGACCGAGCTCGTCCGTCCCGAAGAAGTGGGCCCAGCTCGGCGGCACGAAGGTCGTCGCGCTCTGTGCGAGCGGGTTGTGAGGCGCGAGCAACGGCGCGAAGATCGCGATGAAGATCCACGCGCCCGCGATCACGAGGCCGGCGATCGCGAGCGGATGCCGCCACGCGGCGCTCGCGAGCGGCCCGCGCCGCTGCCAGGAGCGCACCCTGATGGGAACCGCGGGAACGCTCACGAGATCCGGATCCGCGGGTCGATGACGCCGTAGAGCACGTCGACGAGGAAGTTGATGATGATGTAGACGACGGCGACGAACAGGCTCACGCCCATGATCGCCGGCAGGTCGAGTGTCGTCGCCGAGTGGTAGGCGTACTGGCCGATTCCCGGCCAGGAGAAGATGTTCTCGACGAGCACGGCGCCTGTCATCACATTCGCGAAGGCAAGGCCGATCACCGTCACGACCGACGGCAGCGCAGCGCGCAGCACGTGCCGCACGATCACGACCGGCTCCGGCATGCCCTTGGCGCGCGCTGCACGCACGTAGTCGTTCGAGATCACCTCGAGCACCGCGGAGCGCGTGTAGCGCGTGAGCAGTCCGACGTTGTACGCGGCCAGCACGAGCGCGGGGAGCACGAGGTGCTGCAGCGCGTTCCAGGCCGTCGCCCACTGTCCGGAGATCGCCGCATCGATGGTGTAGAGGCCGGTGTGATGCGGCGGCGGCGTGACGACGGCGTCGAGCCGGCCCGTGCCGGGGAGCCAGTTCAGGCGGAAGAAGAAGACGTAGAGCGAGACGAGCGCGATCCAGAACGTGGGCATCGAGACTCCGCCCAGCGAAACGATGCGTAACAGGTGGTCGGTCAGCTTGTTGCGTTTCACCGCCGCGATCACGCCGAGCGTCATGCCGACGAACACCGCGACGAGAATCGAGAGGATCGCGAGCTCCGCTGTCGCGGGGATGAACTCGCCGAGATCGCGGCTCACGGCGGAGTGGGTCTGCTGGGACTCGCCGAGATCGCCGTGGACGAGACGCCAGAGGTACGTGACGTACTGAACGGGCAACGGCTTGTCGAGCCCGTAGTGGTGGCGGAACGCCTGCACGGCCACCGGGTCGTCGATCGCGCGCTGTCCGAGGTTCGCCGCTGCAGGATCGCCGGGGACGAGCTGCGTGAGGATGAAGGCGATCAGCGTGATGCCGATCGCGAGGAAGACGAGCGCTACGAGCCGGCGCGCGAGGAAGCGTAGGAAAGGCTGGGACGACCGCTTGCGCGGCCGCCCCAGCCTGATCGGCAGTCGAAGTGGCTTACTTTGAACCGACAGCGGTGACGTCGATCCAGTAGACGACGTTGAACGCCGTTTTCGTCAGATTGCTCGAGCTGGCGACCACCTGGCCGGGCTGCACGAGCGGATAGAACGGGCTCTTCGCGTTCAGATCGTTGCCGATCGTCTGGTAGAGCGCGCTGCGCACCTTCGGGTCGGCGGTCGAGCCGGCCTTGACGCCGAGCTTCTCGAGCGCCGGGTACGAGCCTGCCGCCCAGCCTGCGCGGAGGCCGACGGTCTGGCCCGGCAGGAACACGAGGTAGTCGTTCGGGTCCGGATAGTCGGGGCCCCAGTACCAGAGGCCGAGCTCTTCAGTGCCCGCGCGGTACGTGTTGAGCGACGTCGCGACGGGCGAGCCTGCGAGATCGACCTTGATCCCCGCCGCCTGGAGGTCCGACTGCACCTTCTGGGCGAGGACGCCGAACGAGAGCCCGTTCGAGGTGATGTCGCTCGGGAACTCGATCTTCAGCGTCGGATTCGCGATCCCCGACGCCTTGACCTCGGCCTTTGCCTTCGTGAGGTCGGTCGAGATCGCCGACTTCTTCAGCGCACCCAGGAACATCGTCGGGATGACGCCCGCGGCGCGCGCTGCGCCGGAGCCGGCGACGTGAACGTAGCCGTTGTAGTCGAGCGCATACCGAATCGCGTTCTGGATGTGCGGGTTCGAGCTCGTCGCCGAGATCTTCGGGTTCGAGTTCGCGAACAGGAAGAAGACGTTCGCCGACGGCGTGCGCTCGATGTGCAGCTTGCTGCTGTTCAGCCCCTTGGCCTGGTCAGCGGAGAGGTCGAGTGAGACCTCGTTCGAGCCCCGCTGGATGTTCAGCAGCTGGGCCGCCGAGTTCACGTTGCGGAGGACGACGTTCGCGAACTTCGGCTTCGTCGCCCCCCAGTAATTCGGGTTGCGGGTGAGCACGACCTGCGAGGTCGTCGAGTAGCTCTTGAGGATGTACGGGCCGCTGCCGGCGGACTGCGAGTTCAGGAACGACTCCGCCTTGTCCGTCTTGTCGGCGTCCGCTGCCGCGGATCCGCCGTGTGCCTTCACGACCTTCGAGTTGACGATGCCGAGCGACGTGTTAGCGACGAGCACCGGGATCGCCGGGTTCGGCGTCTTGGCCTGCATGACGACGGTGTACTTGCCCTTCGCCGACGTCGTGATGCCCGCGAGCAAGAAGGACGGGTTGCCCTTCAGGTTGACGAGGCGGTTGAACGAGAACACGACGTCGGCGGACGTCAGCGGTGTTCCGTCGGAGAAGTGCACGTCCTTGCGGAGCGTGAACGTGTAGGTGCGCGCGTCCTTCGACGCCTTGAACGACGTTGCGACGCTCGCGGCCGGGTGCGCAACGTCGGCGCCCACGAACTTCAAGAGCGTGTCGTAGAGGCCGCGGTCGACGATGCCGCCGGTCGGCTCGTACTGCCTCTGGGGGTCGGAGGTCTTCAGGTCGAACGACTTGTCGATCACGAGCGTGCTGCTCGCCTTCGCACTGCGGTGCGTGGCGGTCGCTGCGGTCGCCGCGACGGCGGCGACGAGCACCGCTAGGACTACGGCGGCCAGGACGATCGACCGTCTTGGGGATCTCATCTTCGTGCTCCTTCTGGTGGACGACGGGGGCCTTGCGGGGTGGACCACTGGGTTAGACCGTGACGAGCTCTTGTTGGAGGGCGCCGCGAGCGAATCGCGCGTACGAGAACTGTTCGAGCGCGTCGTCGGCGGGACCGCCGAGGACTGCGCCGGCGATGCGCCGGCCGACGGCCGGGGCGAGCATGAAGCCGTGCCCGCTGAAGCCTGCGGCGAGGTAGAGGCCGGGGAGGCCCTCCACGGCGCCGAAGAACGAGACGTAGGTCAACTGCGGCAGCAGGTCGCCCGCGACGGTGCGGACGTTGCCGAGCCACTCCGCACGGCCATCCTCGGGCTCGCCGACCGCTGCAAGGTCGCTGGCGAGGATGCGGCCGTCTGCCAGCTGCTTCGACGCGAAGTGGCGCTCCGCCGCGACGACGAGCGGCTCGAGGATGCGCTCCGCGATCGGTTCGCTGTAGAAGAGGTGGCGCGCTTCGCGCTCGATCGGCAGGGTGAGGCCGGCCGTTGCCGCGAGGGCAGCGGTGTCACAGCCCGCAGCGAGTACGACACGCTCGGCCCCGATGGTCGAGCCGTCACGAAGCGTGAGCGACCAGCCGTCGCCATCGGGAGCGAGCGCCACGACGTCGGAGACGCGCAGCTCCGCGCCGCGCGCCTGCGCCGCTTGCGCGAACGCCTCGACGACGGACTGCGGCCGGTCGAAGTACCCGTCCTCGCCGCACCACGACGCTCCGGCGAGTCCGTCGGTCGCGAGCCCGGGCACCGCGTCCGCGGCCTCGTCCGGCGACAGCAGCCTCGACGGAATGCCTGCGGCGTTCTGGACCGAGACCGCGGCAGTGAGCTGTTCGAGCCGCTCCTCGCTGTGCGCGAGGAACGCGTAGCCGCACTGCGCGAATCCGAGCGGGAGGGTCGAGTCGAGCCGTGAGGGGAGGTCGGCGAAAAACGCGGCCGACTCGCGCGCCAGCTCGCAGTTCAGCGGCGTGCTCCACTGCTGGCGCACGCCTCCCGGCTGGACGCCCGAAGCGCCTGCCGCAACACCTTCCCGCTCGATGACGAGCGGCTTCACGCCGGCTTCGGCAAGGTGGAGCGCCACGGACAGTCCGGTGATCCCGGCGCCGATCACGACGACCTCGAAACGGTCGACCGTCATTGACGAGCGCCCGCCTGGTGTGCACTATCTTGCACGGCTTGCAGTTTATTGTGATCCCACCCCAACCTGTCAAGAGGACTTCGTGAAGGCGGAGATCGAGAAGAAGGCGCCCACCAGCGTCGGCGCTCATCTGCACCAGGCGCGCCGCGCGCGGAACCTCTCGCTGGCCGACGTCGCGCAGGCAACGAGCATCTCCGCGTCGTTCCTCTCGCTCGTCGAGAAGGACAAGAGCGACATCACAATCGGCCGTCTCGTGCGCCTGATCGACTTCTACGGCATCTCGATCAGCGACATCCTGCCGGGCGCGGTCTCGACCGGCTATCCGGAGGTCGTGACCCCCGGAGAGCGTCGCTTGCTGCACTCGCCGGCGGAGGGAATCGACGTCTATCTGCTCACGCAGGACACGCGCCACCAGATGATGCCGCTCTATCTCGAGGTCGAGCCCGGCGCGCAGCTCGCGGAGCCGGGACAGCACGCGGGCGAGGAGTGGGTGATCGTCGTCGAGGGCGAGCTGCGCCTCGAGCTCGACGGAACGCCGCCGCGAGTCCTGAGGGCGGGCGACACTGCGTACTACCCCGCTGAGCGTCCGCATCACTTCGCGAACAACAGCAAGACGAAGGTGCTGAAGCTGATCTGCGTCGACACGCCACCGACGATGTGATGAGCGTTTCTCGGACACACTCCCGGAGCGGCAGTCCGTTCGAGCAGGCGGCGAACTATTCGCGCGCGGTGCGCGTCGGCAACGCGATCGCGGTCAGCGGCACCGCGGCCACTGGCGAGAACGGTTCCGCGTTCCATCCCGGCACGTACGAGCAGACGCGGGAGGCGTTCGACCGTGCGCTCGCTGCCGTGCGCGAGCTCGGCGGCGACATCACAGACGTCACGCGCACGCGCATCTTCCTGACCGTCGACGCCGAGTGGCGGGACGCGGTGCGCGCTCACGCGGAGCTGTTCGCCGGCGTCGACCCTGCGAACACGACTTTGTACGTCGCTGCATTCATCCCCGAGGGCGTTGTCGTCGAGGTGCGACGCCGTCGTCGGCTAACGCGAAGGAGTCACCTCAATGCCGAGCGCTGCCCACGACGAGCTGCCCCTGCAGGAGATCGTTCCCGGGTACTCGAGCCGCTTCGCCGACTGGGGCGGGATCACCGTCGCGTTCGAGAAGGCGCACAAGGGACAGGACGCCTCGAACATGGTGAAGGGGTTGCCCGACGACCGCTGCCAGGCGCCGCACTGGGGCTATGTCTTCTCGGGGAAGATCGTCGTCGACTACGGCGACCGCCAGGAGACGATCGTCGGCGGGCAGGCGTACTACATCGCCCCGGGGCACAAGCTCACGTTTCTCGAAGACAGTGAGGCGCTGGAGTTCACGCCGACCGCTGAGCTCGAGAAGACGCTCGAAGCGGCGCGGCGCAACCACGCCGCGGGCGAGAAGCTAACCGGGTAGTGACGCCATGCCGTTGCTGAGCACGACGAGCCCGTCGCGCGCGAGCGACACGAGCGCGTCGCCGTCCACCGGCTG
>WNFM01237301.1_pt3 | contig 29741 bp, 22 predicted proteins | sample 5400271 | NCBI WGS metagenome assembly WNFM01 (sample SAMN13153352, study PRJNA577476) | soil metagenome | isolation source: 60 cm saprolite on Douglas fir-dominated hillslope | place: USA:California | collected 2013-09-17 | reverse complement strand
GTTCCGCCACAGCCAAAGCGCTCTCCGCCAGCGGTGAACCATCCAGAGGAACAAGTATTCGTTTAAACATCGTCTTTTCCTCCCTCACTCTCAGTATACTTGACATCCTCCCGTCCCATAGAATGGGACGGGATTCCTCCCGTCACCGAGAGGCGTTCCTGCTTCGTCGAGTCGTGCCAGATTGGACTTTCACCCTCCCAGGTCTTACCGACTCTCCACAGGCAGCCACGGCAAGCCCTGCCGCCAGAACATTTTTTGCAGCATTGATGTCGCGGTCATGATGGGCACCACATTCTGGGCAGATCCACTCACGGACATCTAAAGAAAGAGACTCCAGCACATGTCCACAGTTCGAGCAGCGTTTGGAAGAAGGGTAAAACGTATCTATCTTGATGAGTCTGCGCCCATACCACGCGGCTTTGTACTCCACTTGGCGGACCAACTCCCCCCAGCCAACATCACTCATGGATTTCGCCAAGCAGTGGTTCTTCAGCATGTTCTTGACTTGCAGGCTCTCGATACAGATCGTTTGGTTCTCACGAATTATCTGTGTTGAAAGCTTGTGTTGATAGTCTCGCCGTCTATCGGCAATTCTCGCATGAATACGCGCTACTTTCACACGTGCCTTTGCCCGGTTCTTACTGCCTTTTTTCTTCTTGGAAAGGTTACGCTGGGCGTGGGCCAGTTTCTTCTCATCCTGGTGGAAGAACTTGGGGTTGCCATAGGTGTGTCCATCAGAGGTGATGACTATCGACTTGAGCCCTAGGTCCAGCCCCACTTGTGAAGCGATCACCTCATACGGTTTGATATCCTCTTCAATCAGGATGGAGACGAAGTAGCGATTAGCCGTATCCTTGTGTACCGTTACGGTGGTTGGTTTGCAGCCTTGCGGCAAAGGACACGACCAGTGGATATCAAGGGGCGTATCCATCTTGGCAAGGGTCAGGTGTTTGCTGTCCCACTTGAAGGCAGAAGCGACATAGCTTGCCGATTGGTGACCGTGGCGTTTCTTGAAGGTGGGATAGTCGGCACGTCCTTCAAAGAAGTTACGGAAAGCGCGGTCAAGGTGACTCAAGGCTTGTTGAAGGGGCACGCTGGATACCTCATGCAACCACGGGGTTTGTTTTTTGAGGAGGGTTAATTGTGCCGAGGTTTCATGATAGCCGATGCGTTGCTGGTTCTTGTAGTAGGCATCAGTACGCAGGCGCAACGCCCAGTTGTAGATATAGCGAACACAGCCAAAGGTCCGAGCAAGAAGCTGCTCCTGCTCGGATGTGGGGTAAAACCGATACTGATAGGCTCGCTTCTGTTTCATGCTGAGATGATAGCAGACAACGTTTCAGCATGTCAAGTATTCCCTACACCACCCAGTCCCAAACATGGAACGGCGCTTTCATCCCGCCCCCTAAAGGGAGGCGGGTCTTCCCGCCCCGGGTTGATAAGGTGGGACTAAAAGACATAAAAAAAGATCTTTCCGAGATTGAAATAGTCAAGTTCTGGAAAATAAGATTTGCTGGGTCAAGCAAGCTCATGCTCTCTAGACAGACCAGCCCATCCGCTCTTACAATCTGTGATAGAGACGAGATAACATAACCAGGGCGCTAAAAAACAATGATCCAAGACTCTCTATCCCTGCTAAAAAAATTGGCCCCGCCAGCCTTCGCAAAAACTCGCGTAGAAAAATCTCTGGCAGAGCTGGCAACTGCCCGCAAACTCACATGGCTTGATATCGCGATTGGCCTGGGCATAGTCTCAGATTTCATACTGTCCCTGGTCGATGCCAATACTCACTGGTGGTACATTGGCAGCATTGAGGTAGTTCTCTCACTGTACCTGCTGGCGTTGTTACTTGTACCCGCTATGCGTCCCTTAGTGGGTAGGCTATTGCTAGCCGGTTTTATCGCTGGCATCTGCGAACTGTTTACCGATGCCTCCGGTCAATATGTCGTGCACTCCCTGGTGTATCCAACTGGCGAACCAACCCTCTGGACTTCTCCTTTGTATATGCCGCTTTCATGGATGGTTATTCTGACCCACCTGGGCTATGTAGCCTGGCGCTTACGGGCGTTATTAGGCTGGCAAAAGGCGGCCTTGTTGAGTGGCATCTGGGGCGCGTTGCAAATTCCTGCATATGAAGAAATGGCCTACTACGCAGGCTGGTGGCGCTATCTCCCCACGCGCCTGATGATTGGGCACACCCCGCTATATGTTCTGCCGTTCGAAGGCCTGGTAGTCGCTGCGCTTGTCCTGCTCTATGATCGCATCGAGCGCCGTTCCTGGCTCCAGGTTGCTATCATTGGCATTATACTGGGAGCATGGATGCCCATTGCCGCGCTTGCCTCGTGGCTACTCTTTGGACACTGAAAAGAGACGGCATAAAGAAGAGTATCAACATAATATCACAAACAACAACCACTGCTTAGCTCTTTAAGGTGGAAAAAGCAAGAAAGGCTCAAATAGGTCCCCGCTTGTCCGCTTTGGCTGGTACAGTTGAGGAAGAAAAAGCAGCTACTAGCAAGGAGAAGCAGTATGAGCCTCTTGATTCCTCGTAAAGGCCTACGCCTGGCCTACGCGTTACAGTCACGAGCATTTGCCTAGTTCTGGCTCGGCCAAACGATTTCAGCCCTCGGCGATGGTGCGTTTGCCACCGCCTTAGCCATCGCCGTCTACCAGTTGACGGGCTCGAGCCTGGCCATGGGACTCTTTTTGACAGCCCAAATTATACCAGAACTGCTGTTCACGTTGTTTGGTGGTGTTGCTGCCGATCGCTTGCCGCGCCGCAAGGTATTGGTAGGTGCTGACACAGCCCGCGCGCTGACGGTGCTGATGATTGCCTTGCTGGCCTGGCTCAAGCTGTTGCACCTGTGGCATCTCTTTGTACTGGCGATCCTCTTCGGCTTTGCCCGTTCCTTTTTCAACCCGGCCTATCGTGCCATCACGCCGGAACTGGTTGTCAAAAAGCATTTAGCCTCAGCCAACGCCCTGACCAGCCTGAGCATTCAATTCGGCAACTTTCTCGGCCCGGTCCTTGGAGCAGGCTTTATAGCCCTTGGAGGAGGTTCCGCAAGCGCGGCCTTCGCCTTTGATAGTCTCACCTTCGTCATCTCGGTTTGCTCGCTGCTAGCCATCCGTGCTCTGCCGGTGACTACCTTAGACCCAGACACCGAGGAGACAAAGCAGTCCATCGGACTAAAAAGTATGGCTCAGGATGTGGCTGAAGGGTTTCGCACCATTCTTGCATCAACCTGGTTATCCTGGTCACTTATCGTCGCCACTTTTGGACTGGTGGCCTATACGGGAGCCATGGCAGTAGCTCTACCAAAAATGGTGTTTGCGGTATATGCCAGCGGCCCCTGGCTCCTCGCTGCCATTACCACGGCAGCCGGCATCGGGGCCATGGCCGGAGCAATTTTTGTAGGCCAGTTGCCCCTGCGCCGGCGCGGCATCATTGCCTTTCTCGGTTATATTCTCGCTGGCCTGGCCTTGGTCGCTTTCAGTATTCCTTTGCCACGAGCAAGTGCTCCCTTTATTGCAATACCGGCGGCTTTTGCCGTGGGCTTTGGCATGTATGTTATGCATACAATCTGGGCAACCTTGCTCTATGAACTGGTGCCCAACGAAAAGCTGGGGCGGGTAGCCAGTGTCGATTTATTAGGATCGCTTGGCCTTCTACCTCTTGGCTATGTGCTGGCCGGTCTACTCAGCGATCATTTCGGGCCACCATCAGTCTTTTTGTCTGGTGGCTTACTGATGGTCATATTGAACATTGTTCCCTTGTTTCTGCGCGATATTCGGAAGTTGCAATGAGACTGCTTCTCTACTGCCGGGAACCAGGAACGTCCTTGCTTCCCTCAGTAAAGAAGGATGTGTATCTTTCTTGACGCAAGCAGCATAAGACAAGCAAAGGCAGTACGGTTACTCCTCGTAAGGATCATTCTTAATCAGATGCGCAAATCTTTTCAAGTGCTCTTGGGCTACCAGCTTCTCCTCCTCCGACATCATCTCAGACTGCAGCAGCAGCAGATACAGTCCTGTCAAATGCCGCCCCAATTCCATATTATCACTCTGGAACCGCTGAGCAAGTTCCTCAATGGCCAGCCCCAACAGGGTAGCATCAGCATTTTTCATCGCAGGGAGCAAAAAGTAGATGGCACTGACACGCGTATTCAGAAACTCTCGCGCATCTTTTTGCCAGAGGCCGAGTATCCTGAAATTGAACTCGAGCATGACTTTCCCGTCAAACGTCTGTTGTATAGGAGCAGGTACAGCCTGGGAGAATGGGCAAAGTACTGCTGGATAGACATAAAAATCTCTACTCATGATTCTGCCCTTATGCTCATCCTCAACATCATCGTCTTCTGGCTCTAAATCTTCTCCTACGTACCGGTTTACCCGTGCGAAATTGCGCAACAGGCGTGGAGGGAGATCTTCGTCTTCGCGTTCTGTCTGGAACTCAATAAGCAGGTATGTTGGCTTATCAGTATGTGGGTTCTGGACGCGATAGGCCCGTTCAAAGTTGCCTGTGTGTTCTATCCATTCGGTTTTATATACTCCTAACACTCTGGCTTCTGGTAGAGCCAGTCCTACAAGCCCCTGTTCCAGCTCGCTTGGAGGGCCTTCAATAGGGGTTGATTTCAGGGCTGGCATCTCGATATCTAAAACCTGTTCAACCCGGTACCCAGGCATCAATAGGGGAATAATCTCTGCCGCCTGCTCGTGCAAGAGATTTTTGAGGATATGCTTATAAGGTCGTTTACTGTTCATCTATGTATTTTCGCTTCCTTGTATCTAGCACAGCATTTGCAAGAGTATACCATAGAAATATACAAATGCAAATTCTTAAAATAGATTTTACGCCCGAAAGCCTCCTGTTCCCTTGTGTCAGGCGCATAAGGTACGCGCATTTGCCATAAAGCTGTGAAGGAAGGTATGATCAGGAAAAACACATGAAAGGATCACATTATGTCCCTTGTGAATACAAGTATGCAAGGAAAGATCTGCCTGGTGACTGGTGCCAATTCTGGGATCGGCAAGGAGACCGCGCTCAGGCTGGCACAGATGGGCGCAACCGTAGTTATGGTGTGTCGCGACCGCGCCAGGGGCGAGGCAGCGCAAATCGAAATCAAGGCGCAAAGCGGCAATGACGCTGTTGATCTCCTACTAGCCGACCTGTCTTCCCAGCAGTCTATCCACCAGCTTGCCGAGAACTTTAAACAACGCTATTCACAGTTGCACGTACTGATCAATAATGCAGGCGTTGTCATGCTCAACCGGCGCGAGACCGTGGACGGATTGGAGATGATGTTCGCTGTAAATCAGCTCGCCCCGTTCCTGCTGACGAACTTGCTGCTCGATACTATAAAGGCCAGCGCTCCTGCACGCATTGTCAATGTCAGCTCTGGGTCGCATGAGGCTGGCTTCATTAAGATGGATGATTTGCAATCAAAGAAAAGCTATCGTTTCATGCGCGCCTACGGACAATCGAAGCTCGCATTAGTGCTTTTCACCTACGAGCTTGCTCGCAGGCTAGAAGGCACAGGCGTAACCGCCAATTGTCTCCATCCCGGCTTCGTAGCGACAAATATCGGACAGGGAGGTGTAGGACCCGTTATTCGCAAGATAGTAAATCTTATCTTCTCCGGTCTTGGCGTCAGCCCGGCAGAAGGGGCGAAAACAACGATCTATCTGGCCTCGTCACCTGATGTGGAGGGAGTCACAGGTAAATATTTTGTGAAGAGCAAGCCCAAGCCATCAGCAGCAATTTCTTATGATGAGACGTTACAGCAACAAGTTTGGGAGGAAAGTGCCAGGCTGGTGAAGCTACCCATCCAGGCGTAAAACCCGCCCCATACGCATCAACCGAAGGATGGTTGAAAGGTGAAAAAGGGGCCAGGACACCCGCAAGGAGATGAGCCTACTATACTCTGAAAGAGCCTGGCAAACCGCTCCGTGTATAGTAGGGGCAGGGCTTGCCCCTGCCCTGGCCCCTTGCGGCTATCCTGGCCCCTTGTGGCTATCCTGGAAAGGTGAACGCCCTTGAGAGGCTCGTTCATCAGGCGCCTCGTTGCTCAACGAGACCACAATCCCGCCAACTAATGCCAGCAAACCGCCACCCGCTTGCAAGAGCGTCATGCTATTATGCAGCAAAAGTACGGCAAACAACGTGGAGAAGAGGGGAACCGTTTGCATAATCGCAGCCATTTCCCAGGCCTTGAGCAGACTCAATCCCTCTTGCTGGCTCAGATAGCCTAGACAAAAGTTGGTAACTATATAGAGGGGAAGAGCCCACAATGCAGTGAGAGTGGGGTGCCACAGCAATGAAGGCCCCGCAAAGAGGATTTGAAAAATCATAACCGGCAAGAGGATGCCTGCTCCTACTAAAAGGCGGATCGCTGTAAGAGCCAACGTATCAATGTACTGTGACAGGCGTTTAGCTGGAATTAAGCCGAAGCCGATGCCAACCGCACCGGCCAGGACTAGCAGATCGCCCAGACCTCCACTACCCCAGGCTAGCCCTTGTGTGCCTTTGAAGACCACCAGGGCGCTGCCAAGCAATAGCAGCAGGATACCAATGCTCTGTTTCAGGCGCATGCGCTCTCCAAGCAGGAGCATGGCGAAGATCAGTGCAGCCACTCCGTTGAGTTGCAGGATAAATCCCCCCTCCAGGGCGCTTGTACGCGTAAAACCAGCCACGATCAGAAGAAGGGGTAGTGCTGTTCCAAAGCTAGCAAGCAAACATAGGTTTATCCAGTCTGCTCGCTTGAGGGTAGGCAGCACACGCAAAAGAGAAATTCCAGTGAGCGCAAGAAACCCGGCGAGTAGCAAACCGCCAACAGCGAGACTGAGAAACGCGGCGACCGTCGCATCAATCTCACCGCTCACCAGTTTTGCGAGAACTACGCCAAGTCCAAACATAAGAGAGGCTGCAAAGGCATAGCCAATGCCGCGAAGGTGCATATGCAGTATCCTAAGGTGAGGCAGGCTCGTCACGGTTGGATATAAGAAGTAGTCCCTACCGAGGCAGGAGCCGAGTCAGACGGCGTCACTTTGTCGCGGAAATGCGGCATGACCTCCTTCGCCATCAATTCTTGCTGCTTCAAAACCAGCTCATCAGGAATTTCGCCCACGTGGCAGCCAGTTACGAGCATGCTCGCGTGCAGCACGTCAGTATAGTAACTAAGCTTCTCAATCACTGTTGCCGGGCTGCCCGCGATCACTACACCAGTTTCAACCAGTTCTTTGAAGCTCGGTTTGGGCCTACCTATGGCCCCGCTCTCAAGCGCTCCTTTCAGGCTGCGGGCGCTCATATAGCCCGGCGGCACAAAAAATTCCGGGCGCACCTTCAAGCCTTTGTTGAACAGCCACATCGCGTATTTCTCGCCCTCCTGCATGGCAATGTCGTCAGTCTCCGCGACGATACAGGGTGTACAGAAAGCCAGTTGCTCCGGTTTCGCCTCATAGCCATACTTCTCCTCGGCCACTCGACGATACATATCGTAGGCGCGCTGGCGTTGTGCCATGGGCATAAACACAGTCATATAGGGGTATTTATGCTTGGCAGCGAAATCGATTGTCTCCATGCTGGCGGTGCCCGGCAGCCAGATAGGGGGATGAGGTTGCTGAATTGGGCGCGGCCAGATATTAACGTAGCGATAATTGTAGTGCTCGCCCTCAAAGGCAAAGGGGCCAGGTCGCGTCCAGGCCTGGATAATCAGGTCATGCGCCTCGTCCATGCGCTCGCGACTGGTGGTAGGATTGATACTATAGCTAAAATATTCCATACCAGTGCCGCGCACAAAGCCAGAGATAATGCGTCCACCACTGATGACATCCAGCATCGCAATCTCTTCAGCCACGCGCAGTGGGTCATCATGCAGGGGCAAAGCATTGCCAACTATGCCTATTTTGGCATGTTTGATGCGTTGGGTAAGGGCAGCAGCCATCAGATTGGGCGAGGGCATGGTGCCATAAGCGTTCTGGTGGTGTTCATTCACGATCACACTATCCCAGCCCAATTTGTCGGCACGCTCGATCTCATCCAGGTAGCGATTGTACAGTTTATGACCCTCTTTGGGATCGTAGATCGAGTTGGGCAAGGTCACCCACGCTGAGTCGTACTTTTCATCGAAGTCAGCGGGCAGGTGGGGCCACGGCATCAGGTGAAAGTAGTGGAAGGTAAGCTTGTTCATGCGTTTGCTTTCTCCTCGCTTAGCAGTAAGAAATCGGCAATCTCTTTTGTCCACTCTTCATGCTTCTCAAACATAGGCATGTGACCCGTGCCAGCAAGCTTGACTAACTTGGAGTCGGCAATAATTCTATGTAAGGCGTCCCCATACACCTGTGGGATCAGGCGATCATTCTCACCCCAAATCACTAATGTTGGACACTTCATACGAGCTAAGCGGCGCTCCAGTTTGGGATCATAGTTGGGATTCCACGCCAGTGTGGCCAGCGTCATACGTTCAAGATACTGGGCAATCATGTAATCGATATTGAACTCGGCAGGCATCAGCGGCATAGCCGCCATCGGATTATCAAAGCAGGCCGCCAGCACCTCCTGGATATTCATCGCAAACAGGTCAGCGATAGGTGATCCTTTGACGCGAATACCGGTGGCGTTCGATAGCACCAGCTTGCTTACGCGCTCAGGATACCAGACGGCAAGTTCCGCGGCCATCCAACCACCCAGCGAATGCCCCACAATATTGGGCTTGTCGAGGCCCAATGTATCCAGCAAATCACGGAAATAGAGGATGTAATCGCTCATATCACGCATCCAATCAGGACGCGTGGTAAGGCCAAAACCCGGCGTATCAGGCGCGAAAATGTGGAAATGTTGCGCCAGGGCGTTGTGGTAATCAAGCCACAAATTCCCCAGGTTTGTGCCATGGAGATAGAGCAAGGGGGAAGCCGTTGGTGAACCTGCCTCAAACAGGTGCGTTTGTATACCCTGGACTTCAACCGTGCGTTCGCTTCTCTCATGCGTCGAGGCCAAGGATGTTTCAGATGCCGTCATCGCCACTTCTCCTTGTGAAGTTGAATAGCCAGAAAACAAAACTATATGGACAACGCTAGCTATAGCATACCATACAGGTGTTTCCACAATTCACAGGAGGAGTGATGAAAATTCTTATCTCAGGAACGCTTCAAACTAATCCCACGCAGGTAATTAGCTAGATGCGCGTTGAAGGTCGACCCTTCGCCCCATTCGGGGTGCGACGCGTGCAACGCCTGGAACGCGAGTGGGAGAACATGTTGGATAAAGAGCTTCAGATCCATTTCTGTCAACAGCTCACGCAGCTTCTGTGGAGTCGGCGCCAGCCATTGTACTCCTGCTTCTAACTCACTTCCTGTCAGGGCGCTAAGTAATGGAGCAGCCGGTTCCCCTACCTTGCGCGTATATCCCAATGCAGACCGGGTCTCTTCCGCGACCTCGTAAGATAGTCCAGCCTGTACCCAGAGATGAACCGTCTTAAAGAGGTCAGCATCGGAAAGTGCCAGTAAATCCACCTGGACCTGTTTGGCAAAGGTCTGCGCTTGCCTATTCATTTTCATAAGGAAGCCTTTTGTATGCAGATCATAGGTATTCCCTTCCAACGAGCCTGTCTAATCCCTCATGCAAGCTCGCCTTGCACAGGCTACCTGCGTTAGACCCTATCGTTGAATTGGTTGCGTCTTTTTTCTCTTGCGCGCCTCTCGGCACCGCTACGATACGTCTGATACGTCATGTAGCCAAGAGCGCCAACAACGATCACAACGATGAGTAACAGGAGTATAAATGGTGACACGATGATATCCCTTTCTGCTTTATCCCTTACATTCCTCATCTTAAAAGCACAGGTAATCCCAGGATGAGAGGCACATTTCCTGAGATACTTACGAGAAAAGGATACATACAATGCTAGAGGCTAGCAACTCCAACTCATTGTTGCGCCATCTCACTCCTGGCATGTATTCCAGAACTCATACAGATTCGTTCACCGCAAGTCTATATACAGTATATCATATAATACAGGTAGCCTGACGAATAGCCGTTCTCATGGGTGCAGTTCATCTTTCACTGCCCTTGCATAAACAGAGCAACATTGGGTACTCTTTTCAATGAGATCACCAGAAAAGCGAGACTTGGAGCAACAGTCATTAAAACATGCCCATAGCGTAATTTAAGAACCAGGCATGGTGCTGCCCAAGCGGGCAGCACCATGCCTGGTTCTCTATAATTCACTACGCATGGCTACGCACGGTCTGGACGCTCCGTTCCGGCTGAGGTAGGGGAGACGGGTTCATCTGCTCTGTAGCTAGCAGAAGAGCCACGTCTGCGCCCATGTTTCCTCGTCCTATGCCGCGATAGGTAAAGCCCAGGCGACTCATCTCTTCCGCTTTGTAAATATTGCGCCCATCTATGAGCACCGGACGCCGCATCAGGCGGCGCACTTCAGGCATATTGAGCGAGTTGAACTCGTTCCACTCGGTAACAATAACCAGGGCATCGACTCCATCGGCCACGTCATAGGCGTTCTGGCAAAAAGTGATCGTATCCAGGTAGATTTCTTCACGCTCCAATGTCTGGCGCGCTGTCTCACTCGCCACCGGATCATAGGCTCGCACGGTAGCCCCCTGGCTGGTTACCCAGCGAATAATGTCGATAGCGGGTGCCTCGCGCATATCATCTGTGTTGGGTTTGAAGGCCAGCCCCAGCAGACCTATTGTACAGCCACGTAAAGAACCCAGTAGTTCAACCAGTTTAGCCACTATCAGGCGGCGTTGATCCTGGTTGATCTCCATCACCGCGTGCAACATCTGCGGATGTAATCCAGCTTCAGCAGCCATGTGGGCCAGCGCGCGCACATCCTTGGGGAAGCAACTGCCGCCATAGCCCAGGCCAGCATCGAGAAAGGCTCGTCCAATACGTTTATCATAGCCCATACCCGCCGCCACTTCTTTTACATCGGCTCCCAGGCGTTCACAAATCTGCGCTATCTCATTGATAAACGAGATTTTCGTGGCCAGGAAGGCATTGGAGGCATACTTGATCATCTCCGCAGTGTAGAGATCGGTGATGACCAGGGGAGTGCGTAACGATAGGTAGAGCGTCGCGACTTTGCGTGCCGCTTGTTGATCAGACGAACCCAGGACCACGCGATCGGGATGTAGAAAATCCTGGACGGCAGAACCCTCACGCAGAAATTCAGGGTTGGAGACCACCGCGAAATTGACATCCGCGTGTGCAAGATGATTGCGCACTATGCGTGTCACGAAATCACCCGTACCCACAGGTACCGTGCTCTTATTGATAATTATGGCTTCGTGGTCAAGTTGCCGGGCAATATTACGCGCAGCGCTCTCCACGTAGCTCATATCCGCCTCACCCTGGCTGGTACCTGTTGGCGTATTAACGGCGATAAAAATAAAATCGCCGTTATCCAATCCCTCGCTATAGCTGGTTGTAAAGTGCAATCGTCCCGCTCGTACGTTACGCTCCACCAGTTCCTTCAATCCAGGCTCGTAAATGGGCAACGTACCCTGCCGCAGCAAGGCAATCTTCGCCTCTACAATATCAACACATGTCACGCGGTTCCCCATGTCGGCAAGACAGGTACCCGTTACCAGTCCCACATAACCCGTGCCAATTACACAAATCTTTGCCATACTATCTACGTTTCCTTTTTTTTACTGTATATGCTTATTAGCAGAGCAACAGCTCCGACCATGCCTCTCTCAAGCCTGTTCAAATTTCGACGCGCGACCTATAATGGCGACGTCAGCGCCCTTTCAATGAAATAAGCACTGACAGTCGCAGGTGTGCCAGTGTTGTATTGCTCTGACCACAACTGGAACATCAGCAGTTGCCAGAGCTTATGCGCATGATCACGCGTCCCATCCAGGTGCTCGGAAATAAGCCCCTGGACGTATTGAGGGTGAAAGATCCCCTGCTGACTCAGGCGCGTGGGCGCAAGCGCATCTAGCAAAAGGTCACGCAGTTCACCCCGTAGCCAGTTTTTGTAGGGCATGTTAAAGCCCAGTTTCGGACGATACAGGATCTCCGCAGGCAGCACATCTCGCATCGCACGTTTGAGCAGGTACTTACCACCCAACCCAGGCATACGCAGTGACGCTGGTAGGCGTGCCGCGAACTCTGCAAGCGTATAGTCCAGAAATGGTCCGCGTGTCTCCAGCGAAACAGCCATGCTCATGCGATCCACCTTAAACAGATTATCATCGGGCAGATAGCGTTTGATGTCAGCATACTGCTGCTGGTCCAGCGGCTTCCTGCTGCCGCTGGCGGCGAAAAGTGTCAGGAAAGATGCATCACTGGCCGGGTAGATCTCATTTTCTGGAATGGTCAACAACTGCGACAGGGCATTGTTATCCCAGAAGGTCTGCCAGCGCGTGTGCTGCATCTCTACTGGCAAAGTGGCAACATCCAGGAAACGACGCGCGATATTACGCAAGCCCTTCTTTTTGCTGGTCGGCGGAATGTGCTCGGCCAACGTTACAAGCTGCTGCCGTATACTACGAGGCAGACGATCTATGGTCGCTGCAGCAGCCTTCTGAGCACGATACCAGTTATAGCCTGCGAAAAGCTCATCGCCTCCATCTCCCGCCAGCGCAACCGTCACATGCTTGCGTGCCATGCTCGAAACCAGGTAAGTCGGGACAGCCGAGGCATCGGCAAACGGCTCATCTAGAATACCCGCAATAGTCTGAATAAGCTCGCCAATGTCAGGCTTGAGAATGGCAGTATAGTGATCGGTGTTAAAGTGACGAGCCACAGTTTGCGCATAATTTAGTTCGCTGAAACTCTTTTCCTCAAAGCCAATACTGAAGGTTTTCGGCCTCTCATTGCTGACTTCGGTCATCAGCGCAACCACGCTGCTTGAATCGAGACCACCACTCAGAAATACACCCAGAGGGACATCGCTGATCAAGCGACGGGCAACGGCGTCCTTCAACAACGAGCGCAGTTCATAGGCGTAGTCGTCCAGCGAGCGCGGCTGCGCCTCCGCAGCTTGAAAGTGCACATCCCAGTACTGGAGTGGCTGCCAATCAGCGGTAACGCGACCTTGAGCAGAGCCATCAAGTCGTACTTGCAACCAATGGCCAGCTGGCAGCTTTTGAATACCCTTAAAGATGCTTTCAGGCGCTGCAATATATTCGTAGACAAGATAGGATTGCAGAGCGCGCATATTCAGCTCACGCGGCACCATCGGCGCTGCTAGCAGGGCTTTAAGTTCAGAAGCGAAGGCAAAGCGTCTTCCATCGCTCCAATAATAGAGTGGCTTCACGCCCAGGCGGTCGCGCGCAATAAAGAGCACCTGCTTGCGGCTGTCCCAAATCGCAAAGGCAAACATACCATTCAGGCGTTGGAGGCATCCTATGCCCCATTGTTCATAGGCATGGATTAGCACTTCGCTATCACAGCGGGAGCAAAAGCGATGACCGGCTCGCTCCAGTATGGGTACAAGTTCCTGAAAATTGTAAATCTCTCCATTGAAAACAAGCCACACTGTCCCATCTTCGTTTGACATTGGCTGGTGACCCGCAGGCGTCAGATCAATAATCGCCAGGCGACAGAAGCCGAAGCCCACGCCTGGTTCGCACAGATAACCTTCATCATCTGGTCCGCGATGCCTCTGAGTAGCCGTCATCTGATGTAAGATCGGCTCGGCAACTCTGCCCTCGCCATCAAGATGGATTATTCCGCATATACCACACATCACATATTTCCTTTTTAGCCTGGCTCAGGCAAATTCTATTTGCTGTAGCGCATCTACCGCACCACCCATTGCTTCCGTTGCAAAGTAATTCTCAGTACCTATACCCTTTTATATCCCATACCCCTACTCCATCAACCGCCACGCAAATAAATTGCTGATCCATATCCTTCACACACCAGGTGAAAATCAGGTGGGAACACAAAACGTTGTGCCTTGATCAACCCCCATTGGTACGGCCCATTGTCCGTGATAATCCAGACACGTGGATGCGCTGCAAGCACCGCCTGGAAATCACTCTTATTAAACAGGGGTGTTGAACCTGTCGGCGTATCGGTAATATGACTGTCTTCCTCAAACAGGTAGAGCGCTCGATTCACCGAAAAGAAGTAGTCGACGTGGCCAACATAATACAGGACAGAGATAGCTGGAGATACACTAATCACCACATCTCCCTGCTGCCAATGCTGGTGCATATACTGTCCAACCGCGTCATAATCACTGTAATGACGATGGTAGGCAAGTCCCGCCGCGCGGCTGATGAAGAGACTAAAGTTACCCACAGGCAACAACGGCAAAATGAGTACACTGGCACACACTAGCGCCGCAGAAAATCCCAGCATCAGGCGCATCAAGAAGAAAGGGGGCTTGTACGCGACAGGTCCTGAGCTGCGACCAATATGTCGCCGGGCAATCAGTGCACGCGCAAGTCGCCAGACGCCGCGCACGCCTACCAGCAGTGCCTGCGCTCCGATTACGTACATAGCTGGTAACAAAGGGTAAATGTAGCGGTCAGATGCCAGGCTAAATGTCACGGCCAGCGTCAACAGGGAAACAAACAGGAAGACCGCACAATATATCATACGTGCATCCTTCCCGCGCATACCCCAGCAAAAGGCAGCTATAGCCAGGCAGACATTCAAGAGGATGTTTGGCTCTAAACTACTCACCGCTCCAGGCATAAACAGAAGCTTCATATAGAAACTCAGGTTGTCAGTACCCAGGCTTATCAGTGGCTGCTGGCTCTGATCCGTACCAAGAACGGGTGGGTGCGATACCTTGACCACCAGTAATTGTAGCCCTATCACACTGATACCCAGCAGAGTCGCAAGCCACCAGTGCTTCTTGTACAGGACCCAGGGTAGGCGCTGGCCCGGCTCTCTGTTCCTCCAACTTTCTATGAGTACGCACAACACAAGCGCAGGCAGGATAATGAAGGTCTCCTCGTGACTCAGGTACATTACAATCAGAGAAACCATAGCAAGATACACAAGGCGTGTACGCTGGCGCTCCTGCAGCGCTCGATAAAACAGGTACATAACGATAATCGTCATAAGTTGTGCTTGCTCATACATACGCGCTTCACCGGCCCAGCGAATTGCGTAGGGAGAAAGTGCCAGCATGGCTGTTGCCAGCAAAGCGACACGTCGCTGAAAGAAGTAGCAAGCAATACCATAAAATACCGGTAAGCTTACCAGGTATTCGATCACACTGGGAATGCGCAAGGCACCATTTTGCTCGCCAAAGATAGCTATACTCAAAGCAAGTACATATGAGTAGAGTTCCGCCTTAGGATACAAAAAGCCTGAAGGTAAGAAAGGCAGTCCATGCGCCAGGATACCCTTCGCCGCGTAATAGCTCGTGAGCGAGTCTTGCCAGTAGGGTTCATAGGTCCAGCTGTAACAAACCATCGGTATAGCCAGTACGACCACCACGACTAGTCCCCAATGGAAGCGCATCCAGCTCAGCAAGGGTCCTCGCCAGCTTTGGCGAACCTCTCCGACACTCCCAACTATCTTAGTAGACAACGCTTTTCTACTCTTGTTGAAGAAAGCCACCACCCGGCGCGACGGCCGTACCCAGGCGTCTAACCAGATACAGAGATAGCCAATGACAACGCACGCCAGCAGAACCATCCCCCACTGCCTGGTATAGAGAGAGAGTTGGGTGAACTGCGGCTCACGTGTGAGTACTATCAGCAACCCTTCCAGGGCGAGGGCTGGTAGGTAGGCCATGCTTAATGTCTGCAGCGCATCACGGCGCGAAGCAAAACCGCCGCGCAGCACAAACAGTGACATCAACAGCCAGAGTCCGAGCACCGCTGCAGCGCTGCCCAGGACGACCTCTAATAGAGAGCTAAAGGGGAAAATATTTGCATCACGCGGCGTCGAACTGCTGGGCAAGAAGATCGCCTTGCTCACTCCAGGGCGGCTTACGAAGAAGGGAGCGGGCCACGCAAGAGCTGCGTCCGACCCCTGTTCCCATCCCGCCACCGGCTGTGCCGAGGCATGCCAGCCCGTATCGACAGTAAACCAGGTATTGCGGCCATGCGGGTTATCGGTCAGGATATCCGCTGAGAGCGCCGCACTGAGCATACTTAACCCAACACCGGTAGCGCTCAATCCAGGCGCGGTAACGTGTATCGCGATGGTGTTCGTCCCCGAGTGGAGGTAAGGTGTAATATTGTAGATCCCCAGCATCAGCCCCTTTTGATATTGCACCACAGTATCCTGGCTGCTGAGAAAGTCAGCCACAGACTGTTGAGGTATAGGCGCCTGGCCATTCCAGGCCATCTCTAGCTTGCCATTAATAAAAATGCTGGCCGGTCCGGTGGCAACAATACGCATCCAGGCGTCCGCTATATCCAAAGGCAGCGAGATCGTCCGCGCCAGGTAAGCCTCATGACTGGCACCCGCATTGATCCACCGCGTCGAAAGGGGCCGCTCATAGAGCAATGGATTGGCCCTCAGCAAAGGGGAAAATGGGGCATTGGCGATTTTTTGTATTGGCAACCACGAACTGGCATCAAAAACATTTGTGGTCCAATCCAGCATTGATATGGGAGAGGCATAGCGATGATAGACCAGGCTACTCTGCGTAGTCGCTTGCCAGCCCTCGCCCGTCCCGCTAGAGGAAAAAGCTTCACCATGGACCATACCAAAATTCGCGCGTACGGAGGGGGCCTGCTGATCAAGATTAGCCACGCGTATCCCCAGCACATTTACCCCAGCTTGCAGCGTAGAAGCCACATCATAGATATATGTGCGCGGCCCTGTCCCTTGTACTATATCAGTGGCATTTGACCCAATAAAGACGCCGTTCACATAGAGACGAAAAACCTGGTTTGCGGCGATGGTTACAAAGCCAGCATCAGGTAATGCATTGAGATCGATGACATCGCGAAAGTAGGCCACAGGAGCATTTCCATCCGCCGCTTGCACCCACTGCGCGCCTTGCCAGGGCGGCGCAAAAAGAGGTGGCTCTGGCGCGAGAAAGTATTGATAAGCAAACCAACTGGCTCCTACACACGCCAGTAGCAGGAAAGTCCAGGCGCTCAACCAGTGCGATTGTTGTTTGCGAACAGGTCCTTTTGTCGCAACGTCGGCAAGCGCCTGCTCAAGCGGTCGTCTTAATGTATCGGAAGAGATCACGGGTACATCCCCTTTCTAACACCCCTAATGCAGCCCCGAGAGTTCTTCTCGAGCAATATTATTATGATAACCTGGATCTAGCTCTATCGCCTTGAGAAGCAATTTGCGCGCATCCGTATAGTTCCCTTGCCCCTCTGCGCTCAACCCCATATATGTATACGCTGATGACTGAATTGCAGGATTATGATTTAAGAATAATACATTCATCATATATTTTGTACATGCTGAATAATTATGCAAATCATATTGCTTACGCCCTTCGAGATATTGAGCGTAGAGGTTAGCGTTATCTAGTTGTAACAGCGTTTCTAACCACGGCACTACCGGCACATCGCTATCGGCTAATTTTACTGGTAATATACTGGTCGATTCTATATATTCTGCTTGCATTTCAAGCGTCCTGCTCATCTCGTCGAGCATCCAAATGGACGTAGGTTGCCCTTGCCAACCTGCCAGAAGCTCGTTATAGGCATCCACATCATCACTCTGCCCGCGATACACACTGGCCAGATACGCACGTGTGTTATCGGTCTGCTTGCCCGGTTGTAAAAAGTACAACGCCTGTCCCCGCTCTTCATGATAGGCGGGAAGCTGGTTAAACGCCGGATTCAAGGCGAGCGCACTATCCAGCCAGCGCAGAGCATCAGAATAGTTGCCCGCGGCTAGTGACAATTTGGCCTCATAATTACAGATCGTCGCCATAGGAGCGCGGCCGAGTATGATCAGGCCGGCCAGCAGCAGAGTGATTACCAGGATTCTCCTTCCTGGCTCCTTCGCAGTAGCTGCCCCGGCAGGCGCACCACCCAGGCGTTGGTAAACCAGCAATAGACACCCACTGGCACACGGCAAGATCAAACCATAAGACACCTGGTTTATAAGCAGTTTGAGGCGCCCCAGCAGGGTCACAGCAGTTACATCGAATGGCCGTATGGGGATGAGCTGGTTAAAGCTAACGTAGCCAAAGTGCTGCTGCATCAATAATACTTGCGTCTGATGCTGCGCAAGCAATTCAATTGTATGCATATCCGCAAACAGGCACTGCCATACAAAGAGCAAAAACGGCACCAGGCAGAACCATCCCACCCATACATGCGCTCGCCCTGGCAACCAGCACCTGTAGGCGGGCCTCCAGTAGGCCAAAGCTAGACCAAAGGCGAGCAGTGCACCACACAGGCACAGCAAACCATAGGTAAAGTAACTACTCTGAATCTGCCAGCCAAGATCAATTGGTAACTGCCAGGCGGAAAAGTTGCCCGTTGCAGCATCTTTGAGCCACGGCAGTTCACTCGCCGCCAGCATAAAACACCCTGCAAGCGCGGGAATAATGTAGTGCGCGCGCCGCACAGGAGCTTCTTGCGCTTCCTGTCGTTGACGAGCAGAGAATGCGTCAGCTCTCCCTGCCATTGTCGCATCCTTCAAAGAACTCATGGAGCCTACCCTTCAACACCACTGACGTGCACTATTTGACCATCCCGCACATTATCGATCCCCACCAGCACAACCTTGTCACCAGGAGCAAGCCCCCCGCTGATAAAGACCGTCTCGACAGTACGTCCTACAACGTATACCGCCTGATTGTGCACCCGTTGGTTTCGTACAACAAAAACGGCTGGCGCATAATCGAGATTAAGGACGGCCAGGCGCGGTAAAGCCAGGGCTTGACTGGGAGTTTGAATATGGACGAAAGCGCTCATCCCCGGCAAAAGCTGCCCCTGCGGGTTGGCAACATTCACCCACACCTCAAAGGCGTCGGTTTGTGGATCGGCCTGGGGAATAATCGCGCTTACCGTTCCCCGCATACTGGTGGAGGGCAAAGCCGACGGAGTAACAGTCGCTTGCTGGCCTGGATGGACCAGGTTAAGATTAGCCAGGGGCACTTTTACCCGCACAATGACCGTTGATTCATCCATAATTGTCAACAGGGGCGCATCAGCCGCAAAGACTTCACCTGGATTCACATTTACTATTGTAACAATCCCCCGCATAGGTGAAATCAAGTTGCCATTATGCAACAAGGGCGAGGAAGCTTGCGCAACCAGGGCGTTATATCTATTCACCGCGAGATCGTACTGCTGTTGAGCCTGGGCCACATTTACACTGGTGCCACTGGCGGAAACGGCATCCAGATAGGCACGTGCCGCTGCCATGTCATCAGAAGCCTGCTTGATTTGCACATTCAATTGCGAAGGATCAAGCTGAATCAGTGATTGGTTAGGATTAACATGGTCACCAGCCTTGACCAGGACATTAATTACCCGTTCGGCAACCGGATACGAAACATCGAGCTGTTGATAGGGGTAAATCAGTCCTCCGCCGCCAACGTCCAGGCTGATTTGCTGCATACTCACTTTATACAGCGTCACATCTGGCGCGGCGTTTGCATTGATTTTCCACACGGCGAACACTACTGCCGCTATCACGAAAAGCGTACCGAGCACAATCACAACTGGTCTTCTCTTCCGCTGTAGCAACCTGGCAACACTAGGACTGACTCCAGGTTTCACACTGGATAAGGGTCCTGTTGGCTGCGTATCGAGAGCGAGGGCCGCTGCAGATGGTGCTTTCTCAGCATGTACTGCCTTATCCAGCTGGTTTTCATCCTGCGTTGAGACAGTTGAACGCACAAGCGTTGATGGCTTCTTGGATTGATAATCATTATTCATAAAAGCATGCCTCATAACATCTAAAGTCCAGTTTAACCAGACCTATTACACTTCTAATGGCGATGTAGCCTCGACTCCTAGGAACCCGTTGTTCGTTGATACAATGCATCAAGTTTGGGTTCGTTTTTCTTGCTACTCATAGTCAGGTAGATGCAGCCTCCCAGCAGCCCAAAGAGTAGCATCTGGGCATCCACCAGGAGCACTAAGAGTAGCGATGTGGCTACGGGGACATGAATAGTCGAGAAGAGATAGACAAAGGCTCCCTCTCGCACCCCAAAACCATTGATTGAGATAGGGAGAGCAGCAATAATCGAGACGAACGGAAGAGCAATCACGTAGAAATACAGCGGCACATGGAGCCCAAGAGCAGTTCCATAGCCATAGTAGTTCAGAAAACTTGCCACCCAGAACAGCATGCCATACAGGCCAGATGCACACAGAGCACGTGGCTTGCGCGCAGTAGCGCTTAAGGCGCTACCAATCTCGATAACTGTTACAAGCATACGCTGCCACACCCGCGGCCCTTTCAAGAATCTCGTAGAGATTCTGGGCAAGAGCGCCGAAATCAGGATCGTGCTAGCTATCGCGCCAAGCAAAAGCAGACTGAGTAGCACCAACCAGATTGTCACCGCGCGAGTAAAATGCTCATGCATAATGGCGAGCGTAGGCAAAACGATAAGGAGCATACCCATAAAACTGGTGATGCGACTCATAAGTACCGCACTCGTCGCGCCAGGATAATTGCCCGAGTCACTTCCGACGTAAAACGCCTTGACAGCATCTCCACCCATATTGGTAGGCAGAAAATGTCCGAAACCAATCCCCACCAGGTAGAGGTTGATCAGGCGCGCAAGGTCCACCTGAATGCCCTCGGCAAGAACAAGGCTGCGCCACCCATAAGCACTAAAGAGCAGGCAGAGTACACCGGCTGCCCATCCCATCAACAGAAAGGTATGTTGCACCTGAATAAGTGTCCTCCATAGCGTTGCCCACGACATAGACTTTAATAGGAAACCAAACAGCAATATGGTTATACCAGTACGCAGGGCAAGCTGCATCCATTTTTTCTTTGCACGCCTCCCCAGCTCCCGTGACGGAAGCGTTGGCTCAGGTGAACTGGTGGCTTCTTCAAATGAAAGCATAGGTTCCGTTCTAGTCATCAGTTGATGCTCAATCATCACTTCGGGCTGAGCCATCGATTGAGATGAAGTCAATGGCACAGGCGGAACGGTTTGTTTAGAGAATGAAAGGGTCAAGATGGTATTCCTCCCATACTGTAGGAAGCGAGGCCATTTAGCCCACAGTCACAGTATTGGTCTGTGGTAGTTTCGCGTTCTCATACAGCGACGTGATATACGTAAACTCCTGTGCAAGACCCTCGCACAGGGAAACTACAGGACGATACCCGATCAGGCGTTCCGCCAGTGTTGTGTCCGCGAAGGTATCCCGGACATCTCCGTGCTGCTTGGCCTCAAACGTCTCTCTAAGAGAATAGCCACTGATTTCCCGCAAGAGTTGGATTACATACCGCAGGGAAACACGTGATCCTCCTGCAATGTTCATCACATGACCAACGGCGTTCTCACCGGTGGCTGCACCTATGTTCGCCTCAACCACATCAGAAATGAATGTGAAGTCACGTGTCTGGTAGCCGTCACCGTAGACAACAAGTGGTCGACGCTCTAAAACAGCTTTACAAAAATGGTGGAAAGCCATATCTGGCCTCTGACGCGGTCCATAGACCGTAAAGTAGCGCAATGCCACCGTTGGTACCTCGAAATTGCGATGGTACAGCGTGCATAGGTGCTCAGCCGCTAACTTCGTCACGCCATAAGGGGAGAGTGGTTGAGGTGTCACCGCTTCGCTGACTGGCAGCACAGTCGTATCCCCATAGACCGATGAAGAGGACGCGTAGACAAACCGCCGTAATCCTTTGATAAGTACAACTGCCTCGAGCAGGCGTTGTGTCGCCAGCACATTATAATCCTCATAGCGGGCAAATTCTTGCCCCCAGCTGGCTCGTACACCTGCCTGCGCTGCCTGGTGAAAAATCCAGTCAACGCCCTCGAGCACCGGCACCAGGTCGATGGTTAACAGATTGCCCTCGACAAACGTAAAACGCTTCCACGAACGCGGCCCCTCCAGGTTACGCTCCTTGATATATCGCGGGTAGTAGTCAACAAATCCGTCAATTCCACACACCTCATGTCCATCAGCCAGCAGCCGTTCAGCGAGATGTGATCCAACAAAACCTGCGACACCTGTCACTAAACAACGCATACATTCCTCCTTAACATCAAATAAACAACAATCCTTAGCCTTGAACCGTTTGCACCAGGCTTATGCGTTCACTATGGCACTGAACTGCCCTCCCCCAAACTCGCTGTAGGCCAGGCGATTCTTCTCTAAAAGAGCCAGTCTAAAAAGGCCAGTTGTAGTTCTTTAAGGTGTACCTCTCGGTTCCAAAAAGGGCTCAAGGGCGAGCATTATAATTCGCATGAATTCGATTCCTTTCGGTATGAACTCAAAAGCACAGGTCATTCAAGCCGCTTCATGCTTGCCTGGCCTGGATCGATGTAACGGCAAGGAGTTCTTCACTGTATATGTTGTCTTACTTTGAGATTCGTGATACGTACGCATCAGTACCTCTGCCAATATGCCCAGCATGATGCACTGTATCCCGAAACCTGAAAAGTGTAGCAATGGTGCCAGGGGATTGGAACGGGCGCGCTGAGGGGAGTTCCGCTGGCCCAGGCTCGCCAGGAAGGCGATCATCCCTAACATAAATGCGCAGAAACCTGGAATACCAAAGGCATACATAGGCTTGGTACCAAAACTCCCCAGGAACTTGAGCGTGATCAGGTCCAATAAAACACGTATAGTGCGAGAAATACCATATTTTGATACGCCAAAACGTCTGGCATGATGGGTTACCTCTAGCTCTGCAACCTTCGCACCGGCAAGCGCCGCATACGCAGGCAGAAAACGATGCATTTCACCGTATAGGCGCAGGTGTTGAAACACCTCCCAGCGATAGCACTTTAAAGTACAGCCATAATCGTGAAGGTAAACTCCCGTTACCCTGGAGATCAATTGATTGGCCAGGCGCGAGGGTAGCTTGCGCCTGAGTTCCCCATCCTGGCGATGCTTGCGCCATCCGCTCACTACATCGTAACCTTCATCCAGCTTTGCTAACAGGCGAGGAATATCAACCGGGTCATTCTGCAGATCACCATCCATAAACACCAGGATTTCACCTGTGCTATGATCCACCCCAGCTGCTAGCGCGGCCGTCTGTCCAAAGTTTCGCCGCAAACGAATGACCTGTACCTTTTGGTCCTGCATTGTCACTGTTTGCAACTGTGAAAATGTGCCATCACTGCTCCCGTCATCAACGTAAATGATTTCATAAGAAAGTTCCTGCTCTTTCATGACGCGGCTGAGTCGCTCATGAAGAAGTGGTATACTCTCCTCTTCATTGTAAACGGGAATGATGATAGTCAAAAAATTTGATCGTTCCTTCATAATCGCCTTCGATTCGTTTAATAATCTCACTAGTTCCGGAGTTTTTTTGATGCAAGGTTGTTTTATCGCATCACTTTCACTATACCCACCTTCTTAATAGATAATTCTAAATAAGAGAATTGATCGGTGAATGGCGATTAAGCAATTGCGTAACGCCAGTACATAGATTGCCTGTTTGCTTAACATAAACGTCGATTAAAAGAGCTTATAGAGGGGTACTATGACCTGATTAACCTGATTTTTTTCGCATTAACTGCGTTACAGGACATTCGCCTGCCAGTTAACCCCTACAGCGCTAGGCAGAAGTACTGATACCAATTTGCGTTCTAACGGACGAAATTCAATCACAAGTGACGCGCTCTGCTGCAGAACAATGGTATCTGTTAGAACGCGACTTGGTATGAGCTCTATACTGCGAACCGCTTTTGTAGTTGGAGCTATAGTCAATGGTGAGAAGCGGCAAAACTTCAATGCTACCTATAACTACGAACCGCTTTTGTAGTTGGAGCTATGGCCAATGGTGAGAAGCGGCAAAACTTCAATGCTACCTATAACTACGAACCGCTTTTGTAGTTGGAGCTACGGCAGCTGCAAGCTGCCGTAGCTCCAACTACAAAAAACCTCTGCGAACTGCCGCAGGCAGTGAGGATTCAAAAAATATGCAGGCGCTTGTTAAGAAAAAGTGCCCTGAACTAACATCAAAAGCCGTTGTTTTGCAACGCAAACAAGCTCTCCAGCTCAATACCCATCGCTTCCGTTGTAACTGCATCTTCAGGGGTATGATTAGGAAACGTCAGTAGCGTCCAATCAGGCTTGATTTCGTACACCACCCCATGCCCTGGTGCATAATATGCCTTGTTAAGGGCAATTGTAAACATTTGCTTCTCCATCTCTTGATACTTGTTGTGTGTGAACTCGTTTGCCAGATGAAACGCCCATAACATCAGAATTTGTCTGCCTGCTTCCTTTTTCCCTTTGGTAACCGTTATGGAACCTGGCTGCTGAGGTGTTGTACCTCCGAAAACCACAGACGTGAAGTACCCCAGGTTGGAGCTATCCCACATACCAAGGGAGTTCTCAGGAAGAGATAGGGGGGCAAGGAGATCTTCGGCTTTGCTTAAGAAATCCCGGTTGTGGGTCATTTGATAGGTATGCAAGAGCGAAATGATCATCTGGCTAATACCTCCCGTGCGCATAATATTGCCACGTACAGTATAGTTTCTAAATGTACCACCGTAGAACACTTCAGAAGGATTGACTGTACCACTCGGAGTTAACACCTGATCCATTTGATCTGCAAAGGTATGGTAAGTCGGAATATAGGCATGTGCATAGAGAAAATTCAGCATGGTTTGCCCTTGCTGCACCCAGGTAGGATGGTTAAACAGCGTACCCGCTTGGATGAGTGCACATGCTGCTTCCAAATCATCACTTGGTCGGTAATATCCTTGAGGATAAAGGTCATTTTTCTTGTAAAAAATTCCCACAGATGGATCAATGGCTTTCGCATATCCTACAGCCATCCCTTTGGCCGCGTCCCGGTAGAATGTATCATGAGAAAGGTTGTATAAATCTAAGAATTCTTCATCAAATAGCCAGCCCCTCTGACTGGTAGTGCCAGCAAACTCAGCTTTCACAATAGGAGTATATTTGGCAATTTCACTCTCATAGCGCGTGTCCTTGGGATTTTGAGACGTATATAACCACAGATTATGGAGATAGCGAATATCGGTTAAAGGGTCATGACCGCTACCTGGCCCTCCTGCTATGCCGGAGCCATTGATATTGGTCTGCAATGGATCGGTCCCATAGCGCCAGTTCACCCATAATCCTGGTGCCTGTGAGTTAAAGCCATTTTGCTTTATATTGTCTAGTATCGATATCTCAACACGCTTAACAGTTGAACTCACGGGTCCTGGAACTGGATTCACAGGACCAGGAGTCGGCGTACCCCGATGTATTGTTTGTTGCTTCTGCGTAAAGAAGAGATAAAGAAAAGGAAGAGCAACAATGAGGAGTACAAGCAGCAGAAAACCAAGTATTCTTCTATAACGTGATCGTGAGAAAAAATGTGTCTTTTGGTGTTTAAAATCTTTCACAAGTTCTTCCTTTCACCGCTTTAAGATTGGCGCAGTTAGCAAGCTCGGTCTCCGGGGGAGAAGGCATGACGATATGCTCTCCCTACTCTATACGGAGCGGCGTGAGAGACTCTTGGGGAGTATAGTAGAGGCATTCCCCATAAGCGCGGACTTTAGGAGGTGCGGGCGATGTTCCAGGGCGGGGGCAAGCCCCGCCCCTACTATACATGATGCGGCTTGAGAGGCGCTTTCGTGTATAGTAGGGGCACCCCTTGCGGGTGCCCTGGTCCGCGCGGTCGCCCTGACCCTTAAGTCCGCGCTTATGGGGGCATCTCCTTGCGGCTGCTCTGGTTCCCGGCCCACTTTCAACCATCCTTAAGTTGGTGCCAATGGGTGAGGTTTGCTCCCGCCCTGGAACACCGCCCACTCTTCCCTCACTGACACCAACCATCTTCTGTCTGGCAGTGACATCCAACCTTATCTCAGTCCTCTTGCGTCGCATGCACAAGAGGTTCGCTCCCGACTGCATCATTGGTGAGTTCAGTTATGGGCGATAGCTGTTTGGACTGTCGGAGATCTCCAGGCTTCACACGGCCAGTAAAAGCATCGTAGGCCTGGCCGTTCTTTTGCAAAAAAACAGGCCAGCTAAGTTGTTCGTCGGCCAGTTTTTTCCCATTTGCTCCCAGCGTGTGAGCTTTCTCCGCGTCACGTAGCAACTCCAGCGCTCCCTGTGCTAGCCCTTCTGGAGTAAGTGGAACTAACAAGCTCGTATCAGAAGAAAGCAACTCAGTATGTGAATAGGTTTCCGTAGCGATAATAGGTTTGCCTGAGCGCAAGTATGTGTACAATTTCAGTGGCGTGTTGGTGCCTTCACGGCGTGGGCTCAGCAGAATATCGGCCAGCGCCATATATTGTGGCATCTCTTCCGGGGGACGTTGTCCCGTAAAATGCACAATTTCAGTGATGCCAAGCTCCTGCGCGAGTTGGCGATACGTCGAGACCTGCTGCGGATGACCGCCCACCAGAACGTAATGAGCTGAAGGAATCTCTTTGTGGACAAGAGCAGCGCTCTGAAGTAACAAGTCAATCCCCTGGTAGAATTCCAGCGTTCCTGTATAGAGCAATACGGAGGCGCTACCAAGCTGCAATTGCTGGCGTAGTCGTACAACGTCCTGTTCGCTGGCTGGTGGCATGGCTTCATCAACCGCGACGTTCCGAATCAAATGGACTGGCTTTCCAGGAGCGATTTTCTCGACAGTCTCCTTAAGTTCGGCTGTGACGGCTATGACGATATTCGCGTGACGTACAACCCATTTTTGAATTGCCGCAACATAGCGAACCAGCAATGGATGTTTGAAAAAAGGAAACTGGGCCACCATCAGGGACAGATCCGAGTGCATGTCAAAGAGATGTTGACAGCCAAAGATGAAGGACAGGACCACTCCCATGATCCCGGCTTCCTCATGTGTATGCAGGTAGTGGTAGCGTCCCTGACGCAGCCGCCGTACCGCTGTGAAGAAGAGCAACAGGTCGAGTGGGAATTTCGCCAGTGAAGGCCCTATCTTGACCATATGAATAAAAGGCAAAGTAGGAGCGCGATAAATGTTCAGGCCGCGAAGCTCCACCTGTTTGCCAAGGGGGTAGGTGACCAGGTCTACCTCATAGCCCAATGATAGCAACGCTTTAATCCGGTAATACACGCTAAAAGGTGTGCCCCTTGGCTCAAGAAATGGTTCTGGGGCAATCATTAGAATTCGCATAAATACTCCCTTTCCACAAATAATCCCCTCCAATTTTGAATGTTCTGCTTTTGACAGAGAAGCCGGAAATATTGCTTTCACCGTATATATCAGTATTTCCGGGGATTCGCAGTAAATACGACTCCTTTCTTAGTATACCGAAGTATACCTACAACTATTATAGCGATGGTCAGAACAGGGAGAGAGCCGTTTGTGCGCTCGATGCAATGAGACTGAGATAAAGAGCCGTGAGCCTCACGGCTCTTTATATTTTATCTGAACATCTCTCCCTTTTGCCGCTGTAAGAGCGCCTGGACTTCGTTGAGCGTCACACTGGCAATATCGCCAGCAATGCAGCATATCAGAAGGCATAATCTTCCTTCCTACCAGGCGCTACAAACCCTGAACAATCTCTTCTATCCCTTGACCGCGCCCGCCGTCAGGCCACTGACCAGTTGTTTCTGGAACAGCGTGAAGAGCACCACTATCGGCAGCGACACCACCACACTGGCCGCCATCATATCCGGCCAGCGGTCCTGGAACTCCCCAATGTAGGTCAGCACAAATCCCGCCGGAATTGTACGCATATCCGGACTGCTCGTCAACGTCAATGCGTATAACAGCTCGTTCCACGAGTTCAGAAAGGCGAAGAATCCGACCGCTACTACTCCGGGAATGATGATCGGCATCACGATCGACCACAACACGCCTAACCGGCTCAAGCCATCCACCCGCGCCGCGTCCTCCAGATCGGTGGGCAGTGTATCACAAAAGCCCTTGATCATCCAGATACTAAACGGCAGCGAAAACGTCGTAAACGCCAGGATTAGTGCCGGGTACGTGTTGAGCATCCCCAATTGCCGGAAGAGTGTGTATAGCGAGATCAGGATCGTCACATACGGAAACATCTGCGTCGCCAGGATCAGCAGAATCAGGCTGCGAGCACCTCGAAACTGGAAGCGCGAGAGCACATAGCCGCCAGGTGTGGCCGCCAACAGCGTTAAAAACGTCGTTGCCAGGCTCACAATCAGGCTGTTCTTGAAATATTGTACAAACCCCTGCTGGTCCTGTGGCAAAATCTGATAGCTATAGAAGGTAATCTGCCGCGGCCACCACGTCGGTGGGTTCTGGAACGCCTCCAACTGCGGCTTGATCGACGTCGAGAGCAGCCAGAACGTCGGGAAGAAGGCGTAGACCAGCAGCAGCGCCAGCGCCACGTACAACAGCGCGCGCCGCCAGCGCCGTCCTGTCTGCTGGCGGCGCTGCGCTCGTTTGCGTTCAGTCAGCCGCTGCGCCTCCTCTTCCGCGGAGGGAGTGGCCTCCACGACCGCAGCATCTGGCTGGGCTGATGCCGCAAAAGGATGATGGTTGGAACGTGAAGCAGGGGTACTCATTGCGCCGTTGCCTTCCCTTCCATGATACGAATATAGAAATACGTAAAGGCCAGCAGCATCAGCAGCCACAGCACGCCCATGGTCGCTGCATAGCTGATCTGTTCGTTGATAAAGCCGGTACGATAGATGTTGACCACCATGTTATTGGTAGCTGTGCCTGGACCGCCATTGGTCATGGCCCAGATGATGGCAAACTCGTTGAGGCTCCAGATCAACTGCAAGGTGGTAGTGATCACGATGATGCCGCGCAGTCCCGGCAAGGTCACATGCCAGAAGCGATCCCACGCCCCGGCGCCATCCACCGTTGCCGCGTCCAGCAAATCCTGGGGAATGGTCTGCAAGCCCGCCAGCAGCATCAGCGTGAAGAAAGGAAACTTGTTCCAGATGGCGGCAAAGATGGTGGCAACCACCGCCAGTTTTCCCGTGCCGCCAAACCAGCCCAGCGGTTGGGGGAAGGGGCGCCAGCCAAAGAGATCGAGCGAGGTCAGCAGGTGGTTGATGATGCCGTACTGTGAGTTGAACATGTAGAAGAAGAGATAAGCCACCACTACATAGGGCAGCACCCAGGGTACCAGGGCTAAACCGCGCCAGAGCAGTTGCAAGTGCAGGCGTTGGTTGAGCAGCAGAGCAAAAGCCAGCCCGATCACAAAGGAGACCACCGTTGCACACACGCTAAAGACTAGGCTGAACTGCACCGAGGACCAGAAGCCAAAGACCGGGTCCAGCAGAATCTTGCCATAATTGTCCAGGCCCACCCAGTGATTGTCGAAGGGATCAGCCAGGTTGAGCGACTGAAACGAAAGCGCCATCGTATTGATCACCGGGTAGAAGATAATCCCGGCGAGCAGCAGCAGGGAGGGCGTCAGTAACACCCAGATGAGCATAGGACCATCCAGCCCCTGCCTATAGTGGGTCATTCGTATGCTTGCTCCCTGGTGCTGAGACGGATCTATTATTGCCATGCCGCTTCCTTCCCTCTATAACATGCTTACTATCCAGAACATGTTTACTATCCAGTACAGAAAAGGCTTACGCTCTATCTCGCAAGAAAGGTTCACAGTACTGCCATGAACCTCTGGCCCGAGACATTTATTCTACATGTACACTGATTCTACCGTTATTGTACTACAAAACACTGCCTTATTCCCTCTGTAAGGACAATACATGGCAATGAAGGAAATCGGGTGCTATCCGTA
>WNFM01121167.1_pt2 | contig 29750 bp, 19 predicted proteins | sample 5400271 | NCBI WGS metagenome assembly WNFM01 (sample SAMN13153352, study PRJNA577476) | soil metagenome | isolation source: 60 cm saprolite on Douglas fir-dominated hillslope | place: USA:California | collected 2013-09-17 | reverse complement strand
AACACGATGGTGGACCAGCTGAACTCCTTCGCGTCGGAGGTGACGCGCGTGGCGCGCGAGGTCGGCACCGAGGGCAAGCTCGGCGGCCAGGCCAAAGTGGAAGGCGTCGCCGGCACATGGAAGGATCTGACCGACAACGTCAACCTGATGGCGGCGAACCTGACGGGCCAGGTGCGCGGCATTGCGGACGTGGTGACCGCCGTCGCGAAAGGCAACCTCCAGCAGAAGCTCGCCGTAAAGGCCAGCGGTGAAATTGCGGCGCTGGCGGACACCATCAACGGCATGATCGAAACACTGGCTACCTTCGCAGATCAAGTAACCAATGTGGCGCGCGAAGTCGGTATCGAAGGCAAGCTCGGCGGCCAAGCGCGCGTGCCCGGCGCCGCCGGCCTTTGGCGCGATTTGACCGACAACGTGAACCAGCTCGCAGCCAATCTGACCACCCAAGTGCGGGCCATCGCCGAAGTGGCAACCGCGGTGACGACGGGCGATCTGACCCGATCGATCACGGTGGAGGCCTCGGGCGAGGTGGCTGCGCTCAAGGATAATATCAACGAGATGATCCACAATTTGGCGGATACAACCCGGAAGAATACCGAGCAAGACTGGCTGAAGACCAATTTAGCGAAATTCACTCGCATGCTCCAGGGTGAGCGCGACCTCGTCACGGTGACCAATCGGATTCTTTCGGAGCTTGCGCCGCTGGTGAACGCCAGCCACGGCACCTTCTACTTGAAAAAGGCGGAGGACGGCGAAGAAATTCTCGAACTTGTGGCAAGCTACGCATATACGCGGCGGAAGCATTTGGCCAATCGCTTCTCGCTCCGAGAGGGTCTTATCGGACAGTGTGCCTTCGAAAAGCGCGATATCCTGCTTACGAACGTTCCTAGGACTTATATCCGGATCAGTTCGGGGCTCGGAGCGGCGCCCCCACTCAATATCATCGTTTTGCCAGTGTTGTTCGAAGGCGAGGTTCAGGCGGTTCTGGAACTCGCCTCTTTTGAACGGTTCAGCGAGATCCACCATTCGTTCCTCGATCAGTTGATGGAAAGCATCGGTATCGTGCTGAACACGATTGCCACTAACATGCGTACGGAACGGCTGCTAGCGCAATCTCAGCGGCTGACCGCAGAGCTACAGAGCCAGCAAGGAGAGCTGAAAAAGACGAACGACCGGCTAGCACAGCAGGCCGCATCGCTTCAGAAATCCGAGGAGCTGCTCAAGAGCCAGCAGGAAGAATTGCGCCATAGTAATGAGCAATTAGAAGACAAGGCGCAACTTCTGGGGAGCCAGAAGAAACAGGTGGAGCTCAAGAACCAAGAAATCGAGCACGCCAAGGCGGCGCTCGAGGAAAAGGCGGCGCAGCTAGCGTTGACGTCAAAGTACAAGTCCGAATTTCTCGCAAACATGTCCCACGAACTGCGCACGCCGCTCAATAGCCTTCTCATCCTATCCAAACTGCTGGCCGAGAACGCAGACAAGAATTTGTGCGAAAAACAAGTTCAGTTTGCGGAGACGATTCACACCGCTGGGACCGAGCTCTTGACGTTGATCAATGATATTCTGGACTTGTCCAAGATCGAGTCCGGCACGGTCACTTTGGATATCGGCGAGGTGAATCTTGGCGACTTGAAAGACTACGTGTCGCGAAGTTTTGGTCAGATCGCCGACGACCGGAAGCTAGAATTCGCCGTCACCCTGGATACAACGCTGCCGAAGGTGATGCATACCGATTCCAAGCGGCTGCAGCAGGTGATCAAGAATCTGCTTTCGAACGCCTTCAAGTTTACGGAACGTGGCAATGTGGAGCTGAAGATCGCACGCGCCACAAACGGGTGGAGTTCAAGAAACAACATTCTTAATTCTGTGCCAATGGTCGTTGCCTTTGCCGTACGGGACACGGGTATCGGCATTGCGTCCGACAAGCAGAAGGTCATCTTTGAGGCGTTTCAACAGTTGGATGGAACGCCCAGCCGCAAGTATGGCGGGACCGGTCTCGGACTCTCCATCAGTCGCGAGATCGCCCGGCTGCTGGGGGGTGAGATAGCCGTGGTCAGCACACCGGGGCGGGGCAGTATTTTCACGCTTTTCGTACCGATCAGCTATAAACCCGCGGTCACCGCGTCTCGGCCGAACATCGGGGTGGACGTCGATCTGCCCGTTGTCAACAAGCCGGCTCAGCTGTCGCCGCAAAGCGAGTTTAGAGATGATCGCCATGTGTTGGAGCAAGGCGATCCAGCGCTGCTCATCGTGGAAGACGATCCGAAATTCGCATCGATCTTGCTAGACATGGCGCGCGAGCGCGGACTCAAGGGGCTTGTGTCGTCCAGCGGCAGCGATGCCCTGGTTTTGGCTCGCCGATTCAAGCCCGATGCCATTACACTCGATATAAAGCTCTCTGATATGAATGGCTGGGTATTGCTCGATATTCTAAAGCGTAATTGTGAAACCCGGCACACTCCGGTAAACGTCATATCTGTGGAAGCTCCACGCGACACGGGCCTTCAGTTAGGGGCTTTTTCGGTGTTGGCGAAGCCAGTCGATCGGGAGACGCTGTTCGCTACCTTTGAGCAGACCGCAAATTTTCTGTCGCGCAAAGTAAAGCAATTGCTGGTCGTCGAGAATGACGAAGTCCGGCGCGCCAATATCGTCGGGATGATCGGCAATGGTGATGTCGAGACTATGTGCGTTTCTAGCGGGGAAGCGGCTCTGACGGCGATCAGGGAAACGCCCGTCGATTGTATGATCCTGAACCCCGCCTTGCCTGACATGGATGGCCTTGAAGTGCTCGCGCAACTGCGCAGGAATTCGCAAATTCGATTGCCGGTGATCATCTACGCTGCAAGTGACTTGAGCACTCTGGAGAAGGCAAATCTGCGAAAAATGGCCGAATCGGTGGTTGTGGAAAGCCCGGCGTCGCTGGCGCAGTTACTTGATGACAGCGCGGTGTTCCTGCACAGGCGCGTTGTCGGCCTGCCTGAGGAGAAGCAAAAGTTGCTCGCAAGCCTTCGCCAACGAGAACCGTTGCTGTCGGATCGGAAGGTTTTGATTGTCGACGACGATATCCGTAATATCTTTTCTTTGACGAGTGTGCTGGAGCAGCATAATGTCGAGGTGTTCCATGCAGAGACTGGCCGCGACGGCATCGCCATATTGGAGGAAACATCGGGGATCGATCTGGTGCTCATGGACGTCATGATGCCAGATATGGACGGCTACGAAACCGTGCGAAGTATCCGCGCTCGTGATCGCTTCAAGACACTGCCAATCATTGCGATCACTGCGAAAGCGATGAAAGGCGATAGAGAAAAGTGTATCGAAGCGGGCGCATCAGACTACGCGGCCAAGCCCGTCGATATGGACCATGTCCTCTCAGCAATGCGGGTCTGGCTGCGCGAACATTAGAAGCATTTTTGGACAGAACCTGACTGTGCATAGTACTTCGGATGATGGGAAGCAGACCGGCCGGTCGGCTGGCGGCGTGGGCGTCGCCAGCGACCAGTATGGCAATGGTGCCATTGGCGGCGGTGTGCCCATCAAGGCCAACATTCTAATAGTCGACGACAAGCCCGAAAACCTATTGGCCCTGGCGCAAATGCTCGGGAGTCTGAATGAGAATATCGCCCAGGCAAAATCCGGTGCTGACGCCCTACGCTACCTCTTGCGCCAGGATGCCGCCATCATACTCGTAGACGTCCGGATGCCCGACATGGACGGCTACGAGTTGGCGGCTCTTATACGCAGGCGCGAACGATCGCACGACACGCCCATCATCTTCATTACCGCATTCGACAAAGACGATCGGGATATCTCGCGCGGATACATGCTGGGGGCCGTCGACTATGTGTTCAAGCCGATAGATCCAGTCATTCTGAGAACAAAGGTCTCGGTATTCGTCGATCTGTTCAAAAAGACGGAGACGCTACGGCGCCAGGCTGACCTTGAGCGCCGACTGCATTGGGAGACCCTCCGCGCAGTGCAAGCAGAAAGGGCTCTGCGACAGATCGAAGAGATTCAATCCTTCATCGTCAAATCGCTACCGATCGCGCTTTACAGGTCGGACCTAAATGGTCGCTTTGCTGGGCCTCGGTTTCTGAGCGGGAGCATCGCCGCTTCGGTCGGCTTCGAGGCCGTGGCGTTCATTGACGATGAAGATCTATGGCCGGCGCGCATCCACCCCGCCGACCTGCCACAGGTACTGGCTCGGGTGGCCTCGATCGTCAAGACCGGAACGCTATCAATGGAGTATCGCTGGCGGTGCGATGACGGCTCGGAAAGAATTTTCCTTGACCAGGCCGTGTTGGTTCGCCAGGAAAGCGGCGCGCCCAAGGAAATCCTCGGAACCTGCCTTGATGTCACCTATCGGCGACAGTTAGAGCAGCAGCTATTGCAATCCCAGAAGATGGAAGCCATCGGGCAGCTCACGGGCGGGATCGCACACGATTTCGACAATATGCTCACGGTCATTATCTGGAACCTCCATCCACTGACCCGGTCGCTCATTGGCCAGGGAAAGGATCACGATCGCGCCCAGAACGCGCTCGGCGCGGCATTGAATTGCGCCGAGCTGACCCGGCAACTGCTCACCTTCGCTCATCACCAGCCTCATCAGGCTAAAGTGATCGATCTATCGGAGCTCTTGCCGCGCATGGCAAGACTGCTGGACCCGATTATCGGCGAGGGGGTGAGGATAGAGGTGCGGACGGCCGAGGGCCTATGGCCGATATTTGCCGATCCGACACAGGTCGAATCGGCGGTGCTTAATCTTGCCATCAATGCGCGCGACGCGATGCCAAAGGGCGGCACCTTGATCATCGAGGCCGTCAACATGCGACGCGAAAACGTGGAATTAGAACCAGTGCCGCATGACTACGTGATGATGGCAGTGACCGATACAGGCATCGGCATGTCGCAGGAAGTGGTAGACCGGGCATTCGAGCCGTTCTTCACCACAAAACCAGCGGGGGAAGGCACCGGACTGGGCTTGAGCACGGTCTATGGCTTTGTCAAGCAATCAGGCGGGGACATCAAGATCGAGAGTGTGGAAGGGATGGGAACAACGATTCGGGTCTATCTACCCAGAGGCGAGGCACCGCAAACCATTGGCCAGCATTCAATTCCCGACGGTGACGCCGCAGTCGCGGATATCAGTCGCATAATTCTGGTCGTTGAAGATAATGCCCACGTGCGCAGCATCACCGTCACTCGCCTGGAAGAACTCGGTCACCGCGTCCTTGCAGCGGATAACGCAGCAACGGCACTCGAGATCCTGAGCGGCGACTCGCCGATCGACTTGCTGTTCACGGATGTGGTCATGCCGGGAGGAATGAACGGGTTCGATCTCGCCCGTCGCGCAGTCGAGCTGCGATCGGGGATCAAAGTAATCATCGTTTCGGGCTACGCACCTTCGTTCAATACCACTGGAAGCACAATTGGAGAGCGGTTGCAGAAGCCCTATGGCGACGAGGAATTGAGGCGAGCGTTAGCGCGCGCGTTGGGCGATACTGCTACTCCGGAAGACGCAAGCGTCGAAGCGGTTTCGTCCTAGGCCACTCTAAGCACTGGCGGGCCGGCGCAGCTTCGTCCACCGCAGCGTCTTCACTTTGTTGGGGCGAGTTTCTCGCACTTCGCCGCCAAAACCAAAAGATGTTCTCGAAGGGTGCCGTCGCTGAATGTCCTAGCACGCTCGCAAAGCGTTGCGGCCTGCTCCCGCAACTGCGCGATCGTCGTCACAAGCATTGCTTCTGCCGGCGGAGCCGACGATGGCGCACCGGCAGGTCGCGATCGAGCCGCCTTCACCTTCCGCGGATCCGAGCTCGATGGCGGTTTTAAATACTTCTCAAGCTCAATCGCCGCCGCGTTACAATGAATCGCCATCTGAGTGATCTCGAAGAGTTCGTCTGGATGAGCCGCTGTTTTGGCAACATCTAAATATTTGTTGGCGAGCTCCAAACACTCGGCAACCATTGTCCTCAGCGCTAAAGACTGGTCCTGCATTGGCTCTCGAGTTCTGGCTCTATCTCTGCCTCGCTTTGAGCCGCCGGGATGTTGAAGATCTGGTCGCCGAGCGGGGCATCAGCGCCTTAACCATAAGGCCCGCAAACGCCACATTAGTTCTAAGGTAGCGCGGCCCGAGCCGCAGCGGTTCCTGCACGGTGCGGAACAGCCATTCGAAGCCCATCTCCTGAACTAGCCAGGGCGCCCGGCGGACGCGACCGGCGAGCACGTCCAATCCACCGCCGACGCCCATGATAAAAGGGATGCCGAGATCGTCGCGATGACGTGCGAGGAAGCGTTCCTTTCGCGGCGTCGGCATGCCGATAAAGAGGCAATCAGCTTCGGACGATTTGATGGCAGTGACCACGCCGGTCTCTTCCTCCGGCGCAAAATACCCGTCGCGTGAACCGGCAATGTCGAGCCCGGGAAATCTTGTCTGGATGTTGATGATGGCTTGTTGCAGCACATCCCGCCGCGCGCCGAGAAAATAGGGACGATAGCCTTTGGTCGCGCAGAGCAGTATCACGCCTTCCATCACGTCAACTCCGGTGACCCGTTCCGGGATCGAGATTCCCATCAGCCGCGCTGCCCAGACGATCCCCATCCCATCAATGCTGATAACATCGCTCGAGCGGACATCAACGTCGAGTTCCGCATTCGAGCGCATGGCAACGAACTTCGCCACATTAATGCAGGCGTGCTGCAGTGGTTGGGCGGCGTCGGATGGCTCGATCGGCCGCCTCGATTGTCTCGGTCAACGTCAAGCAATCTATGGGCACGCCGAGAAACTCTCGGCGAACACCGGAATTAATCAGAGGGGAAATCCTGGGAGCAGCCGCCTGTGCCTCGGAGAGATGCTGCATTTGCCTCCTCCCGCCTGTCGAATGGGCGCGGCAGTTATCGATTATGCGAAAGCGCGGCCAAGCTCATCCGCGATGCAAGTCCATTCCATGTAACGCACGGCAGGCTCGGCATCCATCTTGGCGATTCCCTAATTGGCTGCAAAAATCTACCTAGCGCAGACCTCAAAAGACCTCAAAGGGATAATGATGACTCCCGTCGTCGATGTGGGCTTGGAAAATGGCACGAAAAAATGGGACCCACCTGCGCCATCTGCTGGGTGTTTGTTGACGAAAGCGGATTCCGGCTGTCAAAAATCGGCCACTCATGGCTGCCCACGCCTTGGTTACAAAGGCTTCTGTGCAGGCGGCCGGCGCTCATCGGTTCAATCTCTGCTCTCGGTAGATTCCTTCGACTTATTAGGGACTCGGCCCGATTAGTGCCGAGCCCGCCGTGCCTTACAAAGGATAGAGTTCCATCGAGGACGGGTCGGGCCGCGTTTTCGCCCTGAAGCGGAGAGAGCCAAGTGGGCGTCGGTCGCATGATCGGAGACCGATCGGTGTCTCCGGATGGGAAATGTCCCTCTTTGGCGTGGCCAGGGCATTACCTGCTTCTGGGCCGCTGACCAACCTCCTATGGCCATCATCAAATCCGCGCGCATGGCATGGCGAGTGTGCGATGGGACCGGCCGGCGCGCGAACGACGGCCTTGTCAGAACCGCTACCGGAGTGCCAAACCCTAACCCATGTCGACCTATTTGAGAGCGAGGCATATGGATTTTCGCGGATGCAATAGCCGAGATAGGGCGCCGGATTGAAGATCACTGCAACCGAGGCTAGTCAGACACCTGTTGCGACCGGCAGGCAAGGAGCGTGGCTTTAATGCCAGCCAATGATTTTGAGGTGCCGACAAACCTTGTTACGCCGGCGCCGATCGACCAAGTCCCGGACTCCACAATGGACCTGTGGTCCATAATCGGTGTTTTGTTGCGACACTGGAAGCTGATCGTTGCCGTGCCAATTCTGGCAACCGTCGCGACGTACGGCGCGCTGAGATTGGTTCACCCGCTGTACAAATCGACGGTAGAGATACTCGTTGTCGATCCAAAGCAGCAGCTTAATGGTGCGATTAATCGACCGTTGACACCTTTCGATGTCGACAATGCGGCGATGAGCAGCGAGATAGCGGTCATCGAGTCAAAATCGCTGGCGCTGCGCGTTGCCCAGGACCTTAGCCTCGACAAGGATGAGGAATTTCAGCGGCCCAGACGCCTCGTGACTTGGGGAAAAAAGTTGGGCCTAGCGCGCCTCCCGTGGTTCGCGGACCTCCTCCAAACGACGGGCGATACGGACAAGGAGAGCGCCGCTCTTGACCGGGCAGCCGAAGGACTGCGCCAACGCCTGCAAGTGGAACGCGTGCAGTTGTCGTATGTATTGGCGATCTCGGTCACATCGGAGGATCCGGCAAAGTCGGAGCGCCTTGCTCGCACGATCGTCAACGTTTACCTGGCCGAGCAAGCCGAAACGCGATACGACGCCACGCACCGGGCGGAGGGATGGTTGACGGGTCGGCTTGACGAGCTCCGCTCCCGCGTCATCGAGACCGAGGAGGCGATGCAGAAGCTGAAGGGGCAAGGCGGATTGAGCGACGTCGGCGTCGGCAGCAATGTCAGCCAGCAACAGACGTCCGATATCAATACGCAGCTCATGGGTGCACGCGCCGATGTCGCGGAGAAGCGGGCGCGCTTTGAGCAAGCACGTCATCTGGTGGACAGTCGCGGCGATATCCAGGAAATCCCGGAAGTCATGGCTTCCCCTGTCATCACCCAGCTTCGCATTCAGCAGTCTGAGCTGAGCCGGCGGGAGGCGGAACTTCGCAGTCAATTCGGCGAGCGCTTTCCCGAGGTCATCGCCATCCGCTCGCAGCAAGAAGACATTAAGAAGGCGATCAGTGCCGAAGTCGGTCGCATCCTCGGCAACATGAAAAATGCTTACGACATTGCCACGCGGCGCGAGCAGTCGCTGGAGGCGAGCTTGCAGAAGCTCACCGCCGCGCGCGCCGATTCCGAGGCCGCCGCCAAGCTGCGGGAGCTACAGCCGGTTGCTGACGCCGACCGCAAGGCCTACGAGAGCTTCCTTTCGCAGTTCAACGAAATCTCTCAACGCTCGACCTTGCAAGACACCGGCGCACGGATCATCACGCCGGCGACGCTGCCGAACGAGCCGAGCTACCCGCGTCGCCTCCTGATTTACCCGCTTGTCGGCTTCGTCGCCACCGTTGTCGGGGTCGTGCTGGCCATCTTGGCGGAACATCTCGTCGCCGGTTTTAAGACGGGCACGCAGGTCGAGCAAATGTTTGGATATCGCGTCATCGGCATGATCCCTCTCGTGCCGCCAAGGAGGAGATTCCGCCGCGCCGCACGCGACACGATACTGCAGGGCTTGGTCGAGGCGCCGCTCTCGCAATTGGGCGAGGCGGTCCGCACGACGCGAGTCAGGCTCGGACTGTCGAATTCCGACGGAACGTCCAAAGTCATTTTAGTCACCTCATCAATTCCCGGCGAGGGGAAGTCGACGACCTCGATGCTCCTCGGTGTCTCGAGCGCCATGTCAGGCAAGAAGACCGTGCTGGTGGACTGCGACCTCCGCCACACGTCCCTCTCTAATGCATTCGGAGCGAAGGACAAGGGGTTGGCGGAGGTGCTGACGGGGACTGCCGATATCGCGGCGGTGACGATCAAGGATGAGACGACGGGAACCCACGTGATTCCAGCCGGATCCGGCGTGAATGATCCCACCAACCTGCTGACCTCTCGGCGCATGCACGATCTGTTTGAGCAACTGCGGGAGCAATATGATTGCGTGGTGGTGGACGCATCGCCGCTGCTGCCGGTCGTCGATGCGCTCGCACTCGCGGCGATGGTCGACAAGGTCTTGATGGTCATCGAATGGAACCGCACGCCGCGGACGGGCGTCGCCGAAGCATTCAAGATGCTGAGGCCTGAGGCGCATCGCATCGCCGGCATCGTGCTCAGCAAGGTCGATTTTAAGCAGTTGCGGAAACACGGCTATGGCTACGGCAGCGGCTACAATTACGGCCACTACTACCGCGGTTTCGATAATTATTACACGAGCCCCGCGAGTACGAGCGCGGGTACGAGATTGGGAGGCGCCGGTGCTGCGCGTCCCCTGATGGCAACAGGGTTGGGAAGAGCTGGCGATGCCCAGGGTGGATCAAGCAACGACGCAGCGAGACAATAACTTCAACCTGATACGCATGGTCGCTGCAGGTTCTGTCCTCGTTTCTCACGCCTACCCGTTAGCCCTCGGACCGGGGAGTCCCGAACCTCTCGACCGTATCCTCGGCATGGACGTGGGAACGCTGGCGGTCATCAGCTTTTTTGTTATTTCCGGATATTTCATATCGCAAAGTTTTCACCGCGGCATAATAGAATTTGCCGTTGCCAGAATCCTGCGGATCTATCCCGGTCTTGTCATGGTGCTTTTGTTGACCGTTTTCGCCATCGGACCCATATTTACGAAATTAGATATCGGTGCCTACTTTTCGGATCGTGAAACTTTTCTATACATGCCTCGGAATCTTTCTTTGGGGGCGCTTCGATATGATCTCCCCGGCGTTTTCGAAGATAATCCATATCCACGAGCCATAAACGGCTCGCTGTGGACTTTATTCTATGAAGTGGCCTGCTATGCGATGGTGGCCGTCGTCGGCATACTTGGTCTGACGGCGAGCGGTCGCCGTTTTGTCGGCTTCTTGACCACATACGCCCTTTTCTATGCCGCTGTTCTGCTGCTTGACCTGCGGCATCATGTTTTGGATCACGCGACGATCTTGCGCAACGCCCATCAGTTGACGCTCCCATTCGTGATCGGCATGGCTTTTTTTCAATTTCGTCGACGCCTGCCCTTGCGACTGCCCGTGCTCGGTCTGGCCATCGCCGCGGCTATTCTCTCCTACGATAAACCCTGGTTCCACCAGGTATTTGTACTCGCCTGGTCCTATGGACTCTTTTATCTCGGGTTTCTCAGGTGCGAACCCATACTATATTACAACATGTTGGGCGATTACTCGTACGGAGTCTATATATTTGCGTTTCCAATTGAACAAATGGTGGCCGCCCTATGCAAAGGGTGCGCTCCGTTGGCTCTGATGGCCTTATCGTTCCCGTTTACACTTCTTCTGGCCGTCTTGTCCTGGCATTTCATCGAGGAACCTGCGCTGTCGCAAAAATCGGCGGTGTCGGGATGGCTGAGACGAGTGGCGGTCTCAGGGCAACCGGCACCGCGATAACGGCGCTCAGCTTTACCGGACCCCGCACGATATGCAAACGCTAACCAGGCCGTTTACGGAAAGTCCACTCAATGGGGTCCCGCCTCGAGTGGCGGCGAGGAACGAGGCCGCACTTCCCCTGGCGCTCAAATTGATCGCCATCACGACCTTTCTCCCGGAAGAATTGTCGTTCTACATACTGGGGCTACGGCTTACGGCGATCAGGCTCATTCTCATTGTGCTGACGCCCCTTCTGCTCATTCGGTTGGGCCAGAGGTTAGCGGCCGGGCGCTACCGTTTCGTCCTTTCCGATCTTTTTGTCTTCTTGGCGGGATTTTGGATGATCTATGCACCTGCCAACGTCGTCGGCGTGGGACAGGCGCTCAATCACGCCGGACCAACCGCTCTCGAGTTTTGCGTCGGCTACATGGCAACGCGCCTCCTGCTGTCGGAGCACGGGCACGCATTGTCCTTCGCGGCTCTGCTTTGCCGCGTCATCGCCATCGTCGCGCTGCTGGCGCTCCTGGACCCCCTGACGAATCGTTCTCTCATCCACTATTTGGCAAGTCAGTTGACCGGCTACCAGAAACCATTGGTCACTGTCGACATCTATCGACTGGGCTTGTTGCGGGCGACTGGTCCGATCGAGCATGCTATCCTTTTCGGCTTTGCCTGCGCGGTCGGCCTGCTCATCGCGGTGTCCGTTCCCATTCGGTCGCGAAGCTTCGCGATCGTAGCGTGCAGCCTCGGCGCGATCTTCGCCTTCTCCTCGGCTCCCCTTCAGGGCATCCTTCTGGGTTTCGCCCTCCTTATTTACAACCGAATAATGGCCGGCTTTTCGCTCCGGTGGCTGACTCTGATCGGTCTGGGAGCGGCCGGGATCATGACTTTGTTCCTGGTCAGCGACGCCCCGGTGAGCCTTATGATTCGGCATCTGATCTATGATCCCGCATCGGGCTATTATCGAATGTATGTTTGGACTATGGCGGGCGCCGCCGTGGTGCAGGCGCCATGGTTCGGCCTCGGCTTTGGTCCGTACACGGACCCGGACGTTGGCCACTCGGTCGATTCGCTTTGGCTGGTGGCAGCGATGCAATTCGGCATTCCAGGCTCGGTCCTGATTGCCCTCTCGATGATCGGGGCCGCCTCGCTTCCGACGCGTGGCCGCGCGGTCAACCTGACGCCGGCGGAATCGAAGCTCGGGACGACGCTCGGGATCCTGATCTTTCTGACGCTGTTCTTGGCATTCACCGTAGACCTCTGGGGAACAACCTGGATTCTTAGCGGCCTGCTGATCGGGGTGCGGGCGCATCTTGGCGAGCTCGGGCGGGTTGGACGCAGACGCCTCACCGCGTCAAAGAGCGGATGAGCGGAGAGAAGACGGAAGCCGACGAGGAGTGGCGTGGGTACGGTTGCCTCACCGCTGCCGTTGCTTAGACGCGGGTGGCGAGCTCGGGAATTGCGAGCCTGTCACCATGTTCCAATTGTCCGTGAAGGTCACGTTGCTGCCGGTCGGCGGATAGAAGGGACCATAAGCCCCCGTGGTATCGAGGTAGTTGCCGTGAACGGCGATGCCGTCGATCATATTGGGACCCGCGTCCTGGCGAATGACGATCAGATAAGAGGCGGTTGGAGACGGTCCGGTGGCGACGATCGTATTGTTTTCGACCCGCGTATGGGTGATCGTTGACCCGAGCTGTGCCTCGACCTGAATGCCTTCGCCAGGAATCGGGTATCCGTTGACGGGCTGTGGGTTGAAAACGGTATTGAACCCTATCACCGAGCCATCGGAGACGCTGCCGTTGAACTGCACGTCGTTCACGTGCGCGCCAACGAAATAGCCCGCATTTTGGATCAGATTGTATTGGTCGATCAGCGTCCCGTTCCTGAACTCGATGATGTGCTGAGGGGCGTTTTTCAGCCAGTCGTACTCGACGGTCAGCCCGCCGGATCCGTTGTAGCTGATAAGAGTGTAGATGGCGCCAGGATTCCCGGCGACCCCAAACCCGCCCCCGTCGATTGTGCAGTATTCCACCGTGAGTTTCCCGGCACCGGATTCGGCGGCTATCGGAACAAGGTTGTTTGCGCCAACCAGGAATTTGCTATTTTCAATGACGGTGTCGGACCTTCCCCGTTCGATGTATACGCTCCAGCCGCCGTGCAGCGAGAAGTCATAGCCATCGAGCGTGACGTTGCTGCCGGTCACGAAGATGATATGACGGGTGGTGTCGATCGACACGCCCGGCATGGAGATTGTGGTCGGGTCCTTAAGAGCAGTTCCTCTCGGGACGCCGACGGCATAATCGACCCCTGCCACCTTCCACGGAGGTCGAAGGGCATAGTCGCTCAACAGGTTTGGCAGCTGCGGTGTGCCGGCTGGCGCATTGGCAGCGCCATCATTGTGGCGGGACGGAGGGCCCGGAAGCGAATTGACGGTGACCGCCTCCGTGACGCCCACCGTGCCGGCTTTGCCGTCCGCATTTTGCGCGGTTGCGGGGAGCGGGCCTGGAATCAAAAGGGGAGACAGGATAATGACGCGGCCGAAGCAAAGGGCGAACTCGCAGGTGGGCGGCCCTGAGGCGACGGAAACGCGCACCGGATCGTGTTTCTGCAACATTGACCGAGCCTCGCCATAGCGACCTTGAGCGGATGCGTCAGCGGCGATGCGTCGCTGTGAAAGCGCCGGGCAGCCGGACGGGATCGATAGCATATCAGATCAGAGCCCAGCTTTCCTGTCGCCGCCGAACAACGGCAACTCGTGCTTCTATCAGCTCGTTTATACCGGCTGGACGCGAATAAACAATTTCAACATGGTGAAGGGCAGCTCGATCTCCGGTGATACATGCTGATCGGGTCACTACGCGGCACCGGGCGCTTCAGGGCGCCTGCCGCCTGATTCTGTAAGCCTGTAGCGACGGCTAAGCAATCTGCGGTAGCATCCGGGCGGCATGAGCGCCCACCGGATAATCTTCGTGTCACCCTATGACCCGCGCGACATCCGCAAATGGTCGGGGACGATCTATTCGCTCTACCAAGCGCTTATAGCTTCCGACGCCAGCGTTATTTACCTGAGCGGCGGCCTGCTGGACCTTGGCGCGCGCGTCGTCAACAAGCTCTGCGAGCGGTGGTTCAAGCTGGACTGCCGATTCTCCACGGCTTACGCGGTCCTCGGCGGGGTCTATTTCACGGTCCGCTTGGCGCTGGCCGGAGACGCGGTGATCGTTGCCGTTGCGGCCTCTAACTATCTGCCCTATGTCGCAACCCGAAAGTCGATCATCTACATCTCCGACGCGACGTTCAGCACCATCCAAGACCTCTATCCCTCGTTCCGGGCTTTCCCGCGCTGGCTGCAAGCTCAGGGTGACCGCAACGAGGCCATATCCCTTCGTAAGGCGCGCTTCGTCCTCTATCCGTCGCGGTGGGCGGCTGATTCAGCAAGGATACACTACGACGTGCCGGCCGACCGGATCACCGAAATTCCCTTTGGCCCTAACATCCCGGCCGACTTGATAGAAGCAAAATTCGCGACCAAGCGGCCCATTGCGGAAAACGGCATCACCCTCCTCTTCGTGACGACTGACTGGGAGCGAAAGAACGGCGAGCTGGTTGCTGAGGTTTGCCAACGTCTCGTTGATCGAGGAGTAGTCAAACTGCGGCTAATCCTGATCGGCGAGGCGCCCGATCGCGTTGTGCGGCTACCCTTCATCGACGCCTGGGGTCGGCTCAGCAAAACGGACCCGGCGCAGATGGCCCGCCTGTGCCAAGCCTATGCCGAGGCGCATCTGCTCCTGCTCCCAACCAGGGCGGAGGCGTTCGGCGTGGTGTTCTCGGAGGCGCAAGCGTTCGGCGTCCCTTCGATCACATACGATGTCGGGGGTACCGGCTCGGCCGTGGTGCAGGGAGAAACGGGAATATTACTGCCCCTAAGTGCCGATGCCATGACCTTCGCGGCAGCGATCGAGCAATGCGTCGGCGATCCCGATCTCTACGAAGCCATGTCACTGCGCTGCCGCGAGCGTTATCTACGCCACGCAAATTGGACCGCCTGGGCCGATCTGATTTCAAGACTGGCACAGATCAGCGCTTAGGGCCCCCGCAATTACAGCGCCTCCCCCTTCCTGCGCCCGACGCTCGCGTCGCTGCGCCAGCGGCTGGGCGCCCGGTTTCTGGTGCGCGGCCCGCTTCCGCCCCAAGGACGGTCCCGCCTCTGTAACAGACGCCGCCTCCGTGACCCTCGCCGTGCCGGCTTTGCCGCCCGCATTTTGCGCGGCTACGGGGAGCGGGCCTGGAATCAAAAGGGGAGACAGGATAATGACGCGCCCGAAGCAAAGGGCGAACTCGCAGGTGGGAGGCCCTGAGGCGACGGAAACGCGCACCGGATCGTGTTTCTGCAACATTGACCGAGCCTCGCCATAGCGACCCTCGCGGATGCGTCAGCGGCGGTGCATCGCTGTGAAAGCGCCGGGCTCCCCGACGGGATTGATAGCATATCATATCAGAGCCCGAGCTTTCCTGTCGCCGCCGCGCGTTGTCGGCGGCTACAAGGTCGTCGGGCCTGACGATCCTGCGGGCGTGTATGGCTTTGCACCGAGGAGGCGCGCGAGCTGGCGCGGAAGCTTCGGCGGTGATTTGCGCCACGATCCGCTGGCATTGACGACGAAGCGTTGCCCAACGCGCGATCAACCGGAGAAGCCCACAAACATCACAATGCTGCCTCGCTGCCAACGCATCGTGCCGCCCGTTTTGGGAGCCACTGCCGGCTACGACCCGGGCCGATTCTGGGACGCGGGCCCCCAAAGCCCGTTGTCCGATTTCGGGTCTGCTTGCAGACGTCAAGCGCTCAGCGCATCACTTCGTATTCTGCCCGATACCGTTGAACAACGTGCCAGAAGTGTCGCGGACAGTCGTGCTTGGCCTGCCGATAGCGGTCTTGTTGACGCCTGCCGCCGCCGCTCAGGTGGCTATGGGCTGCGGCATCGGGATGAGCTTGGCCAGCTTCCGGAAGTTCTGCGCGGTAGCGGCGAGGAGAAACTCGTCATGTGCGCCGCAGGGACCCCCTCGGCGAGGGCTCCCGCTTTGATCCCTATCGGAACCTACTTGGAACGGTTTCAAATCGTGACCGGCGGCAGGCTCAACTGTCGGTGGTTGCAGGTCCCCGATTCGAACCTACCTGCTTCTGTGAGATGGCATAGTCAAAAATCTAATGGAGCAGCGCGGCGATTCCAACGACTATCGCGACGAGCAAGTCATTTGGCGGCGCCTGTCGAGATTCTATCGCACTGCGGTTCAGACGGTTGGCAATTCTCCCAATGCCTGCTTAAGCCAGCCGAACGAGATTCGCTCTTGTTCAAGACGCACCCGATCTCCCAGAAGGCCGTCCTTGAGCTCCTCGAACAAGACCTGTTCGGGAATGGTCAATCTGCTGAGCGGCCGCTCGTAACGGTCGCGCTCGCGGCCCCAGAGCTCACGATGGGCCATCAGGGTCGTACGGTCCATCAGAAACGATTGGGCATACGGGAAGAAGGCGCGCAGGCGATCGAGAATGGCGAAGCCATGTGTGTCGATATCGCCCCAATAATAGAGCGTCTTCGCTCCGAGCCACGTAGCCTCGGCAAGGCGGTCGAGCCCATATCCCAGCCCGAAGACGACGATGCTGTCAGGCATTTCGGGAAAGGCGAGCCCGTTGATCTCGTTTTCGGTGATGAAGGCCAGCTTCACCGGGATATCGAGGCGAGCGAAATCGACCGCGGGAATCGTGAGATCGGACAAGCCCTGGAGATCAATCCGTCGGTCCAGAAGGCGGAACCGAACCAAGGGCGGCTTAGATGCCAGCCCGTAGCGCTGCTCGAAACCCTTGGCACCGGTGAATCGCGTGTCCACCGCTTGCGCGGCGACCACTCGATCGAGCAATTCCGTTAGCAGTCCTTTGCGAGCCTCGAGGAATTTGGTGTCGACGCCAGGGATATCGAGCTGGCGAAGATAGAGGCTGGCGCGAGGATGGTCGCGGAACCAGGCCAGTATGGCGATGATGCGGCCCCAGTCGTCGGCATGGTGGAGCGCGGTCAACGGGTGCCGGGAGAGCCATTCACCCAGTAGTGGGAACTGCTTCAAAGTAGCGTCCGCCAGGACCGAGAAGCGGTCAGCTTGATGGTGTTTCCCGATGAGGCGAACGGCGTCATGCTCCGTCGCCACGTGGATGCCTGCGGGCAGGCGATTGCGTCCGAGCTGGCGGTGGTTGATCTCGGTCCACCCAATCTCATAGCCGAATCCCTGTCCGACCTTGCTGCCTTCCTCGAGCGCCTTGATCCATTTCCGAACCTCGTCAAACCGCTCGGAGAGTGCTTGGGCATCCGGCCTTTTCAGGCGCAAGGCGAGAGGAAAGAGCAAGGTGCCGTCTAGGCGCGCCGCGAGGATCCGCCCTCGATTCCAGCAACGCTGGAGTTCGCTCCTGATATCGGCCGGCGTCGTCCAATCGGTCGAACGGCTCATGCGCTCCGCGCGGCGCGCTCGGCCCGATATTCCTCGATAGACAGATTTCGAAGCATGGAGAGGCGTCCGTCTTCGTTATGCACAAAGCCGACATTAGCGACATAGGGCTCGATGATGTGGATCTTCTGCAGCGGCGTCACGACGAGGATCTGAAGGTCGAGGCGGCGGAAGAGCTCGAGCCCATAGCGCGCCGAATCGTCGGAGCCCCGCCCGAAGGCCTCATCGATCACCACGAAACGGAAGGAGCGGGGGCTCGCCGCGCCGGCATCCAGGCCGAACTGGTAGGCGAGGCTGGCGGCGAGCACGGTATAGGCGAGCTTTTCCTTCTGACCGCCGGACTTGCCGCCGGAATCGGTGTAGTGCTCGTGCTCGCGGTTGTCTTCGCGCCAGCGCTCGGCGGCGGAAAAGGTGAACCAGTTACGCATGTCCGTCACCTTCTGCGTCCAGCGGCGGTCGAGCTCGGCCGTGCCGTCGCGCCCACGAAAACGCTCGATGATGCGCTTTACTTGCAGGAACTTGGCCTCGGAATAGGCCGCCTCTTCCGATCCCGTCAGGCTCCCCTCGGTACAGGCCCTTAGATCCTGCTGGAACTCGCGAATCTCGGGGTCCGCGCTCAGTTCGGCTTCGAGGACTATATAGCGGCCGGGGTTGTAGTCGATCTCGTGCAGCGACTCGTTGATGCTGTCGATTCGCTCGCGTACTGTCTGGTGCTCGCGATTGAGCTGCGACTGGAAGTTGGCTACCTCACGGATCGTGTTCTCGTTGAGCAGCTCCTTGAAGCGGGCTTCGAAACGCGGCAGGTCGTCCGCGGCGAGACGGCCCATCATGGCGCGATACTCCGCGGCCGCCGCGACGCTCGCATCGATCTCCTGGGTATCCAGCGGATAGAGATTGCCATACGCCTCCATGGCCTTGACGATCTTCTCCACGAGTCGGCTGATCTTGTGATCCTCGGCGTCGATTTTGCGTTGCAGCCAGTCGCGCATGTCCCTTTCGCGATTATCGCAGGACTCCACGGTCAAGACGTGCGCGCCCATAGCTTCGGCGCGCATCGCCTCGATCCGAGGAAAGTGCCGATACTTGACATCTTGAGAGATGGCTGCCAGCAGGCTGTCGCAGTCCGCGAGTTGAGCACGAGCCTGCTCCCGCCGCTCCTCCGCGCGCGTCTCACCCTTCTGGCATTGTTCAAGCGCCTCTTCGGTTTTCGCCGCGGCCATTTCCAGATCGGAGAGTTGGCGCTGCAGGGTACGGAGGATGTCGGACCCTTCCTCCAATTGGCGCTTCTCCCGCTCGAGCCTCTCTATTTCCGCCATCGGCGGGCGCCAGTCCAGGTCGCGGAAGCTGTCGAACATGGCAAGCTTCTGCAGCGTGCCCAACCGCACTTGCAGCTTCTTGCGCTGGCTATCCAGCTCGGCGATGCGCCCGGCGGCGGCCTGCATGCGCGTTTCAATATCGCGCGCCTGCTTCTCGAGAGCGGCGATCTTGTCGTCATTGGACCAGCCCAGCACGAAACGCGAGGGGTCGCCGATGCGATGACGATCGTCCTTTTCATGGCGTTCGTTGCCTGCCTTGATTTGTCCGGCCCGGGTGATCGCCTGCTGCTCGCGCCGAAACTGATCAAGTGTGTCGCAGCAGGCGTAATCGAAGCGTCGCGCGAACTCCGCCTCCAGCCACCCGTAGAAACCGCAATCGGGTTTGAGGACGATCTTGCGTACGAGGGACGCCGGATGAAGTGTGGGGTGGTCGGTGGCCCTGCGATCCCTCACGCGATAATAGACGAGGCGTTCGCCGAGATGGGTGCGATCCACCCATTCGGCGACGCGGGCATAGTGGGCGTCGGCGACCAGGATGGAGAGACCGAAATTATGCAGGAGCCGCTCGATCGCCCCTTCCCAGTCGCGTTCTTCCGGCCGAATCTGGATCAGCTCCCCGGCAAACGGAAGCGCCTCCTCCTCAAGGCCGCTTGCACGGCATAGGGCTTCGCGCAGGTCGAGCATGCGTCGCGGTATGTTGGAGCGCCGCTGCCGCAGCGACTGCAGCTCCGCGGCCAGCTCCTCGTACTGCGATTTCAGTTGCCGGAATTCGACTGTAATCTCCGTATGAGCGTTCTGCGCCTCGGCCTGGCGGTTCTCGGCGGCATTCTGCTCGGCCTCAAAAGCACGTTTGTTGGCAAGAAATCCTTCGACGTTCACCGCGCCTGGTATGCCGATCTCGCCGGTCAGCTTTTCGTACTGCTCGGCGCGCCGCATGCGCTCGTGCTTCTCGGCCTGTCTCGCAGCGATGTCTTGTTTGATGCGCTCGATGCGATCGCCGCCATTATCGGCGATTGCCTGCCTGACATCGTCACGCTCGATCCTCTGGCGGTTCCGCCGTTCGACGAGCGACGCAATGCGTGTCGCTAGCCGCGCCAATTCCTCATCGAGATTGGCGAGCCGGTCTCCGAGAAGCTCCGCCTTCCGGCTCGCAAACCAGGCGTGCAAAGCCTCGCGGCAGGCGCGCAGGACGTCCACCTGGGCCGAAAGCCCGGCATGCTCATCGCAATCTGCGATTAGAGGCGTCAGCCGCGCAATCTGATCCTTGGCTTTGAGCACCGCTTCATGGGCACGGTCGAGATCGTCGAAATGCCCGATCAGGGCGGCGATGCGCGGCTCGACCGGGAACGCTTCGAGCATATGCTCGCGGACGAACTCAGTGAGATTGCCCACCGATTTCATCGAGACGGTCTGGTAGAAAAGATCGAGTGCCTGTTCGTTCTCTATGCCGAACCGCCGGCGGTAAGCCGAACCATAGGGCGGAAAGCTGTCGTGGACTTCGGTTGCCGAAATGCCCCGTAGACGCTTGCGCAGTTTGGCGATGTCAGTGCCGAAGCCAGAAAAATGCTCGGTGATTGACAATGCCGCGTCGGCGATGATGTACAATCGCGCCGGCGGACCTTGCGCGTCCTTGAGCCAGAACACCTGAGCAAGCGTTACCTGCTGACGCTGAGCTTCATTGGAAAAACGGCCGAGGATGACCGAGTAGGCGTTGGGGTCACGGAGCGCCACAGGCTTGGCGGCGAGGCCTGGTCCGCCGCGTTCCGTTCTGAAGTGGCCGAGCACATAGCTGCGCAGGGTACGCTCCCGCGCCTCTGCTCCCGCTGCTTTGTTGTAGGTGATCTTCTGGGGCGGCACCAACAGTGTAGTGATGGCGTCGACGAGCGTCGACTTTCCCGAGCCGATATCGCCGGTAAGCAGAGCGTTGTCGCCGTGAAGATCAAGGCCCCACACCCGGTTGTGAAAAGTGCCCCAGTTGTACACCTCAAAGCGACGGAGACGAAAGCCGGCACGCTTGCCGGAGGCGACAAGCTCGAGCAGTTTGGGCGGCAGAGCGGCGTTGGCGTCGCTCATGGGTTCTCCTCCTGATCGGCCGCTGCTCCAGCGAGGTGCTCGCGATAAGCTGCCAATCGCTGGTCGAACTCATTGAGCCATTGGGCATCGACGAAAGACTTAAGAATACGACGCACTTCGAACTGGTCGTCTCGTCCCGCAAGCCGACGCAGAAAGCCCATGTCGACGACGCGATTGATGTGCCCGTCGATGCGGTCCATCAAGCGCGCCTGGTTGACGGTGTCGGGCAGGAACACACGCATGAGCTCGAGGATGTCCTCCCGGCCGAGGATCAGTCGCGTGTCTCCGCTCACGGCATCGAACTCGGCGAGCTTCTTGCGGAGAAGTACGAGCAGGAGGCTCACGGGGTAGCCGAGTTGGCGGCGCGGCACCAGCCGAGGCAATTCCGGCTCGCCATCGGGGGTCGGCCGCTGGCGCAGATAGGCGTACCCTTCGGCCTCGTCGAGGATCAATTCGAGGCCAAGCACCGCGATGTGGTCGCGGACGCGCGCGTGCAGCCCGAGCAAGGATTGCCAGAGGCCAGGATCGGCCTCGGCGAATGCCACGCCTTTCATGAGGCCGACCAGAACGGATGAGAGGCTGCGGCTTTGGTCGGGAGGGTTCACGGTCGCTTCGTTCAAGGGAATGCAGCGTCGCGAATTCGCTGGTTGAAGATCACGAGGGGCAAGGTGGCTTGGCGCCGTCTCCCTTCGTCATCGGCCCACGCGAGCGTCTGCGTGCGGGTATCGTCGATAAGCGCCAGGCGGTCCTCCGCAGCGAGGCTCAAATAGGCGACGAGTTCTGCCAGGCCCTGTTGAATCGGGTGAGCTTCCACCAACTCCGCCAGCGAGACCTGATATTTCGTTTGAAGGGCGCGGCGAATTTGGGCGGCAAGTCGCGCCTTGTCGACATAGACCTGATCGAACAAGGCATCGGCCGAGATATCTTCGCCGCCCTCGGCGAGAACCTGATCGGTGAACCTGGGCTTGAAGGGCGGTGTGTAGAGGGGGCGATCCATAGCGAGATCAATATCCGGCGCAGGCTCATCCAGCGCCATGAAGGCACCCTCGGGGAGCCGGTCACGGATTGCTAGCGCGCGCTGCTCCACCTCGCGAATGAGCTGCATGATGCGTCGATTCTCGAGCCAAGCCTGATCGTCAAGATAGCGGCGCAACTGCTCGGAAAGCCGAGCCACCGTGCGTTGCGCGACTTCGCCAGCCAACAGCCAGTCGTAGTGGATGCGCAGAAGACGGCGGTCTGGCGCAAGCTCCTTGACGGGCTCGAGCGTGAATACTGCCTGCAGCAAGCGGGAAAGCTCTTCCTGTCGCGTCGGCGACATGAGAAAATCCCAAAAGGCACGAAAGCTCTTTCCCTGGTCGGAATCCGCTATCGCATCCCGCTGTCCGAAGATCTCTTCCAGCAGTGCGCCTTTTCCGTCCTCCCAGCCGGCGATGCGCGCGCGCACAGCACGGTCGAGATTTCTGAAGTTCTGCTCCACCTCGCGGAAGTCCGACAGCAGCCCTCGGGCCGTGCTTGCCATCAGCAGGAAGCGGTCCTTGATCTGGGTCGCATCCATGAGGAATAGCTGTCCATCCCGAATGCGCCGAATATCGGCGTCGACCTGCGCCTTGCGTTTTTCCAGCTCCGCAATGCGTGCCTCGGGATCGATCTCTGTTCCCTCCGCCAATTGGCGCAACAGCTCGAAGATAGTCATGAGGCGCGATTCGGTTCCGACGAATTGCCGTTGCCCGAGGCCGGTCAGCCAGTCTACGGCCTTTTCCGTCGCCGGAGTGATGTCGTAGTGCGGCTCGTCGTTGTTGGCGGGGTAGTATTTGCGAAGCCAAGCACGATCCTCCGACGCCCACTCGTCGAGGTAATCTGCGGCGCGCCTTGGGAAGGCGTCTTCACCGAGCTGTTCGCGCAGGTGATAAAGGTGATCTTCGAGTTGGGATGCAAGCTCCTCTCGTGGCCAAGTGCGGATATTGGGTTGAATGAAGCTTTGATGCAGGAAGCTCACAACAAGTGGCGCATGGTCGGCGGCAAGGAGCCGCCAGGCCGGATGCGACCGCCGCAGCGTTTCGAGGGTCCGATAATCCATGATTGATGCCCTGTTCCTACCGGAAACTACGTCCGACAGTATTGGTGGTGCAGGCCACCGAGGACAGCCACTGGAATGATCCGCCCGAACCGATGGATCGGTCGATGGATTGGGGCGTCTTTGTTCAGCGACAGATGAGTTCGGACCGCGTTGTAATAAGAGACGTAGGCTTTGAGGATGCGGCGGAGGGGAGCCTCGCCGAACACGACGACATGATCGAGACACTCCCGCCGCATCGAGCCAATTAGCCGTTCGACGTATCCGTTCTGCCAAGGTGATCGCGGCGCCATCGGCCGATCACGGATGCCCATGCTCTTCAGGCGTCGTATGACGACTTGGCCATAGACCGCATCGCGATCACGGATCAGGTAGTGCGAAGCTTCAGTCCAGGGAAACGCATCGGTGATCTGCCGAGCGATCCACTCCGCCGTCGTATGAGACGTGACACCGAACGATAGGATCCGTCGTCGATGATAGCGGAGGATGACCAGCACATAGACGAGGCGGAAGCCGATAGTCGGGACCACGAGCAGATCCATCGCGGCGATGCCGGCCGCGTGGTTGCGCACAAAGGTCTTCCAGCTCTGGCTCGGTTGCCGCCGTCCTCGCGCCATGTACTTGGCCACTGTCGACTGGGCGACCTCGATGCCGAGCTTGAGCAGCTTGCCATGAATGCGCGGCGCGCCCCACAGTGGATTGACAAGGCTCATCTCGCGGATGAGGCAGCGCAGCTGGCTCGGGACTCGTGGGCGGCCAACGCCCGTGCGTGACTTCCAGCGCCAGTATAAGCGGAAACCCTCTCGGTGCCATCGTACGACCGTCTTGGGTTGGACGATGGTAACGGCGTTCAACACGGACGGGCGCAACCGATAGAGCCAAATGAAGATCAGCCGATCGATGAGCGTTAGTCGCGCCCGCGATGGCATCCTGCGGCGCAGGACGTTCAGCTGATGCCGAAGAATGACGATCTCAGCTTCAAGTCGTCCCTTGGACCTGAACAGCGAGACCACGAAGCAGGCGAGGAGCTTCAGACCATCGATCATCCCGCAGCAGATTAGCCCATCTGCGGCCTTAAGCCACTCCGAATGAAGTTCTCGGTAGGGACAGGCGGCTTTCCGATTCGAAGACCCGGAGAAGCGCCGGGACGCTGCCCACCAGCGCGCGGAAGCGATGACCGAACCTTTGTTCAAAGCGCCCGCCGGCAGTCTGGCCGGTGTTGCTGTCAAGTTCACGCTCGTTCTCAAGCTCGGCCAGGCCTCACCGCGCGATCAGTATTTTCCTTGGTCGCAACTCCGCTCGGCCCTTGCCGATCTGCAACGCCTCGCGAGCATTCCGAAATTGCTTCCATGACGTGGTGACCGGGGCCGCCGTGTCCTGGTACCCGGAGCCCCTAGAAGCAGCTCTTCTGAGACCAAAAGATAGTCCTGCCAGTCGCGTGTATCGCTACATCCCGATATTCGGCCCGCGCTTGCGGCCGAATTCCCAGGAGATGCCGTCGCCCGAGACGAGACCGGACACGGTACGCCCAGCTCCTTTTCGATCACCGGCTGCCAGGACGCCAGCGTGAACTCGCGCGATCTCTCGATCAGCGCATATTTGCCGCTGACGAGCTGGACGGACTGCCGGTAGGTTCCAGTGACCCGCTCAACGCTCTCCGCGTGTAGAACGATATCCACATCTCGTCGACGGCGCTCTGCGCTGTCCCCCCGAGGATGTCGGCGGTATTCCAGGCTTCTATGACCTCCTCGAGGCTATGAGCGATCCCAATCATCCAGACCATGACGACCGAATAAAGTGGCACGGCGGCAGGTTCGATCCCGAGAAGTTCGACAGCAACGCATACGCAAAGATCTCAGCCGGGTCGCAGGTCGGCGCAAACGCGCCGCCGCCAAACGCGCGCGCTCAGCGTGACCGGTGCCTTCACCGAGCGGTTACTGCGCATGCGCCGCCAAGGCCGCTTCAAATCCAAGTGTGCGCCGCGCTTGCTGCTCCCATACCTGCCGCTTGTCGGCCGCGAATTCCCGGCTTAGGCCAGCGCATCAGGAACCGAGCTCGATGACACTGAGCACGAGCGTCTTCTACCGGAGATAGCTCAAATCCACAGCGAACTTGACCCGATCGATCACCTCGCTCTCGTGGGGTTTGAGTGGCGTCCGATTGTAATGCTTTGCGCCGGTTCCTTCAGCGGCATGGCCCATCATGCGGTTCCGGACTTCCGAGTCCTCGGTAGCTGCGGTGAGGGCGATGCGGAAGTTCGATCTGAACGAGTGAAACACCCGGCGGTCGGTTTTTACCCCGACATCGACTGAGTAGCCTTCGTTCCACCACCGGCTGTACCGATGTTGTGGAAAGACAACCCACCCTTCGCCGCGCTGGTACGTTCCTGGGCGTACTTCATGAAACCCAGCTTGATCAGCGTCGGATGGACGGGGATCTGCCGGAGGGCCGTTTCGGTCTTCAAAGTCTTCTCATTCCCGAACTTGCTGACCCGGCTCACCGAGAAGTGCGGCCGGCCGTTGAGGGTGATGATGTCGCTGGTTTCGAGTTGGGCGATTTCGCTGAGGCGCATCCCCGAGTGCAGCCCGACCAGCGGGAACCAGCGCTGGTGCGCGGAGAGTGGGAGGAACGGAGTCGGCGCGAAAATCGCAGCGAGGTCTGTATCGGAATAGGGCTCCCAACCGTCGTCGTCGCCGCCGGCTTCGACGATCAGCTTGCGGGTAGGATCCTCTTCGATGAGATGCTGGCTCACCGCCCAGCGATAGAATTGCCGCAAGTTGGAGCACGAGCGGTAAACGGTGCCGCGATCGAGCTTGCCGTCGTTCTTGTCGCTGGCGGTTTCGGTGAGCCGTTTATAGAACTTCGTCACGTCGAGCGTGGTCACCCCGTAAACGGGCAAGTCACCGACCCATTCACGGAAACGGGCAAAGGTCTTCCGGTAGGCGTTGAGCGATTTCGCGGCGAGGCGGCCCTTCGCCTGGGTGAGGAATGTTTCCTCGATCTTGGAGAGCGGCTTGGCCGCATCCGGCATCAGTCCGTCGAGACCGTTTCCCATCGCCCTGGACGGCCGTACCGGCGAGACCCGCTCGTCCAGGGAGGTCGGAGCCGGTGCGAGTGCCTTGCCGTTCCTGAGGTCCGCTTCGGCCTTCCGGGTGGCCGCATCGAGACGGAGGATGTTGACGGCATAGCCACCGATCGCCGCATTGTGTTGGGCCGCCTCCTTGATGCGAGCGAAGGTCGCCGTGCCGACCGGGATGTTGATATCGTTGTCGGCGAGGTAGCGGTTAAGGTGCTCGACAAGCTCGGCCTCGTAGTAGAACCCGCCCGCCCTTCCGTGGTCGAGCGGATCGGCGACCGGCAGTTCTTGCCGGGCGATCAGCCACCAGTCGTGGACGAGAAGTTCTATCTCCTGGTCGCACCGTGGCGGCCACTCGCTGTTCCGTGCCAAGGCCTCTTGCTCGTCGAATTCGATCTCGACGGCGGCAGCGAGCTTGTTCGCCTCCTTCAGGTCCTTGGTGCCAAGCGACCGGATGTGCCACCGTCGGCTGCCGAAGGCCGGACGGAGTTCTTCAGGGATTTGCCGCTGGAACTCGTAGATGCCGGAAGGCCGCGGATAAACGTGCAAGGTGCGCCTCATGAGGTTCCTCACTTTCACTACCCAGTTTCACTAGTGCCGGGTCCGTGAAAGTGTTGGAATTGCTGGAACCTAGGCTTTCCGCGGCTTTGGTCAAGCGGTGGCGTCCCCTACCGGATTCGAACCGGTGTTACCGCCGTGAGAGGGCGGTGTCCTGGGCCTCTAGACGAAGGGGACGAGTAGGCTTGCGCTTATCTAAAGCCTCGGGCCTGCCGGATCAAGCGGGAACGGCGATGGGGCAGAACCGCGCCGCTCGCCGGACGCCGCCGCCAGCACCTCGCGGCCGCGCGGCGTCAATACGACGCTGGCCCGATCCGACCGCTCGCCGCCGGCCGCCAAGGCGACGAGGCCGTCGTTGAACGCGTCCTCCCAGGCGCAGGTCAGGGGGCAGGTGCTGCGCCAAGCCTCCTTGAGCTCGGCATAGCTGCGCGGGCGCACGGCCAGCCAGGACAGGAGCTGGATGGTCAAGAGGTTCGCCGACCCGGACATCGCACCCTCGTCGCGCCGTCGCTCCGCCCGCTCAGTCGCGGAAATTCACATATTGCAGCGGCTGCTCGATCTTGAGGCCGCGCAGCAAGGCGATGGCCGCCTGCAGGTCATCGCGCTTCTTGCCGGAGACGCGCAACTCTTCGCCTTGAACGCCGGCCTGGACCTTGAGGCCGCTGTCCTTGATCTCGCGCACTAGGCGCCTGGCCAGCTCGCGGTCGATGCCTTGCTTCAGCACCACCGTCTGGCGCTGCGTGTTGCCCGACGCCTTCTCGGCCGGCTTGAATTCGAGCGCGCCGGCATCGACCTTGCGCCGCGTCAGATGCACCTTCAACAGCTCGTGCAGCTGGCGGAGCTTCAGCTCGTCATCGGCGAGGATGAGAAGGTTGCCCTCCTGCCGCGTGATCGAGGATTTGCTGTCCTTGAAGTCGTAGCGCGTGCCGACCTCACGCGCGAGGCCGGCGAGGGCGTTGTCGACCTCGGCCATGTCAAGCCGCGAGACGATGTCGAAACTTGGCATGGCCGCTGCGTCATCTCCACGCCCATCACCAGCACGCCCGTTATAGCGCGCAGATCGGCGCCGCCACAACGCCGCGGCGGCCGAGTTGGTCAGCTGCGAAGGGTGCCGGATCGCCCCCGGGCCGGCAGGTCATGCTCGTTCAGCCGGCCGATCAGCGCCAGCAGCGCCGATTTGAGCTCGCGATACGCCGTCTCGCCGATCGCTCGGGCCACCGCGGCGTCATGCTGGCGCGCGCGCAGCACCAGCGGCGCCACGGCGCGGCGGCCGCGCTCGGTGAGATAGACGAGCGTGCGCCGGCGATCTTCCGACGGCGTCCGCCGCTGCACCAGCTGGTCCCGCTCCATGCGGTCGACGGCCTTGGTGAGCGTCGGCTGCTTGAACAGCACGAGCTCGGCGAGCTCGGTCATGGTCAGCCCGTCGCGCTCGGCGAGGGCGCCCAGCACGCGCCACGCCGTGGCGGAGACGCCGTGACCCTTGATCTGCCGGGAGAAGCTGGCCGTCAGCAGATGGCTGGCGCGCGCCAGCAGCGCGCCGAGGCTCTCCTCGCGCTCTGCCATCTCGTCCGCCGCTACACCCGCTCTCAACATATTTAGCCTCGGATAAATATATTTAGCCTCTGATAAATAATGATGACCCTGCAACCTATACGCAAGCCCAAAGGCGAAGTCCAAGCAACTCCCCGTGAACGAAGTCAAAGCGGCGTCTGAGGCAGAGTGCGTATTGGCGCTTCTCTAGAGCGGCTCTAGAGCGGCGCCATGCGCAGGCGGTTGGGCAGGAGATCCGCCGCGGCGAGGCCGAGTTGGGCGAGGTCGGAAGGCAGGGCGCCGCCTCGCGCGAGGGCGGCGGCCGCGCGCCCGGCGGCCGCGGCCGTCTGGATGCCGGAGCCGCCTTGGCCAGCCACCCAGACAAAGCCGCGAGCGAGCGGGTCGGGGCCGAGGACCAGTGTGAGCCGGGTGGCCGCCTCGAGCCGCGCCACCGCCTCGGCAATGTCGATCTCGTCAGGCTGCGCGTCCGCCGCCGGCATCGCCGTCTCGTCGGCGGGCGAGACCAGTAGCCGGCCCGATTCCGGCTTGAAATAGAAGGTCTCGCCGATATCGGCGACCATCGGCCAGGCGGCGCTCGGCGCGGGGTCCGCCTCGACGATGACCGCGCTACGCCGTTTGGGGGCGAACCCTAATGGCGGCAGGCCGGCCAGCCGCGCCACTTCGTCGGCCCATGCGCCGGCGGCGTTCACCAGCACGGGTGCGATGAATCGGCCGGCGCGCGTTTCGACGTGCCAGTCGCCGTCGCGGACGGCGATGGCCTGCGCCGCCGCGTCCGTGACGACGCTGCCGCGCTTGGCCTTGAGGCCGCGCAGGAAGCCCTGATGGATGGCGTGGACATCCAGGTCCATTGCGTCGGGCTCGAGGAAAGCATGGCCGACCCACTCCTCGCGCAGCGCAGTGCAGAGCGCCAGCGCCTCGCTCGTCGCGAGTACGCGGAGATTGGGCGCAAAGCGCTTTCCCGCCGCGACGTCGCGCTCGAAGCGTGCCTTATCGGACGCGCGCGCGATCATCATCAGCCCGCGCGGGCGCAGCAGCGGGACATCGGCGAAGCCGGCGGGCGGCGCGCGGAAGAAGCGGCCGCTCGCCACCGTCAGCGCGCGGATCGCGGCGTTGCCGTAGGTCTCCGTGTAGAGCGCCGCCGAGCGTCCGGTCGAGTGGTAGCCGGGCGTGCTTTCGCGCTCGAGCACGACGACCCTGCCGTGATCGGCGAGGAAATAGCCCGCCGCGGCGCCGGCCATGCCGGCGCCGAGCACCACGAAATCGACCGTCATGGCTGGGTGCTCCGCTAGCGCAGCGCCGCGGGCACGTTGACGCCCGCCTCCTTGTAGTAGCGCAGCGCGCCCTTGTGCAGTTTGACGCCGAGCGCGGCGAGCGCATCGGGCGTCACCGCGTCCCAGGGCGGGTTGCGTCGGGCGAGCACATCCTTTTGCGACCAGAACGCCTTGGTCACGGCGTAAGCGGTGGCGTTGCTCATGCGCGCCGTGGTGTA
>WNFM01163641.1_pt2 | contig 29767 bp, 23 predicted proteins | sample 5400271 | NCBI WGS metagenome assembly WNFM01 (sample SAMN13153352, study PRJNA577476) | soil metagenome | isolation source: 60 cm saprolite on Douglas fir-dominated hillslope | place: USA:California | collected 2013-09-17 | reverse complement strand
CCGAGACCTCCAGATTGCTCTTTCCCAGCTTGCGCTTCTGCACTTCGTCCTCCTGCGGCGCGGTGCCGGTCGCCCTCCGACCGCACAGGACCAGCGTACCCGGCCCCGCGGCCTGGAGTAAACGGAAAGAACTCAAGGGCGCGGGCGGTCGTCCACCTTCAGGTCTCCGAGGACGTACTGCATGCCATAGAGAAGGTGCACGAGCAGCGGCTTCATCGCGTAGACCCTCTCGCTGTGGCCGTGCGCCTCGTAGAAGACCCGTCCCTGGCCCTCGCGACGAATCCAGCTGAGGGCGTAGTCGCCGTCGGGGCGCGGGTACTGCTCCTTGGCCTTGTCCTCCGCGCTCATGGCCGCGTAGTCGACGCTCGTGAGCACGCGGACGTTGCCGCGCGAGTAGGGATCCCGGGCGAAGGTGTACGTCTCGTCCGTCACGCGCAGCGGCGGCTGGCCCTTGAACGCCGCGTTGAGCGGGTGGTCGGGCTCGTCGACCTTGACCGTGACCACCTGGCCGTCGTTCCAATGGAACTTGAAGAGGCCGCCGAGGAGGCGAGTGAACTCGGGCCACGTGCTCACGACCCTGTCCGGACCGAGCTGGGTCGCGGGCGCCTGGATCGGGAACCCGTTCGGCCCGCGAGGTGGCGGCGAGCTCGGAGGCGGCGGCGGCAGGATGGCCGCGAAGCGCTGCGGAAAGGCGGCCTGGTCGACGCGCCCCGATCTTTCCGGATCGAGGCGGTCGTACCACGCATCCGCGAGGGCGCGCAGCTCCTCGCGGCCGAGCCGGCCGTCTCCATTCCGATCGCCCTGGACGAGGAGGGCCTTGGCCGGGGCGGCCGCGGGTCCGGGCGCAGGCGGGGGAGCGCCGGGCGCGGGGAGACTCTGATAGTAGCCAACGGTGGCGGCGTGGATGCCGGCCAGGCCCTTGCCGCCGCGCACGAAGTCGAGCAGCGCCTGGCGGCGCGCCGCCGTGACCGCAGCGTCCTCGGGATCGTCGAGGAACGGTCCGCTCGTGCTGGCCAGGAAGAGCGCGTCGTATCGCGCGAGGTTCTTCTCGTTGATGTCGGCCGGGTCGTAGGTGACGGTGGTCGACCAGGCACCCGTCTGGCGGCCCATCTCCTCGATGGTTCGCGCGGCCAGCGGGATCGACGAGTGCACGTAGCCGAGGGCCTTGCCGAGGACCAGCACCCGCCGCGGTCTGCCCGGGTTCACGGCTGCCTTGTCGGGTAGGGCGGCCAACATGGCCTGCACGTCCGCGGGCTTCGGGGTCTGGTTCTGGGGCGGCAGCGGCAACGCGCGCTCGAGCCCTTCCGGGAGCTGCTCTGGAGTCAGGGCCTCCCAGGCGCCGAGCGTGGCCTCGAGTTCGGCCCGCGTGAGCACGCCGTCCCGGTCGCGGTCGGCGGCCAGGAACAGGCGGGCTGCGATCTCTTGAGCGCCGGCGACGGGACCGATGAGCACCACGACCACCGCGGCCAGGGCGGCGCGGGCGAGCTTCACGCGAACGGTGACCTCGAGCATCGGAACCTCCCCTTCTCACCGAGTCGGCGGCGCGTTTAGAGTAGTACGGATCCCCAGGAGACCTCGATGATCAAGATCGTCCCCGGTGCCATTGCCGTGACCGCCGTCGCCCTCTTCCTCGCCGCTCTGGCGGTGGGCGCGCCCGCGAGCTCGCCGCTCGTGGCCGATACTGCGAGCGTGTGTGGCTCCTGCGCGGAGTGGAACGGCGATCGCGAGCCCTTCCGGGTTTTCGGTAACACCTACTACGTGGGCGTCGCCGGCCTGTCCTCGATCCTCATCACGTCGAAGGACGGCCACGTGCTGATCGACGGCGCGCTGCCGCAATCGGCGCCCCTGATCGACGCGCACATCCGCGCGCTTGGGTTCCGTACGGAAGACGTCAAGCTGATCCTGAACTCGCACGCCCATTTCGACCACGCCGGGGGCATTCGGGCGCTCCAGCGGGCGAGTGGCGCCCGGGTGGCGGCAAGCCCGCGCGGTGCGGAAGCGATCGAGCGTGGTGGCCCGGTGCCGGACGACCCGCAGGCAGGGCTCGGGGCCGTGATGGCGTTTCCGCCGGTGAAGGTCGTATCGGTGGTGAAGGACGGTGAGACTCTGCGCGTGGGACCTCTGGCCGTCACGGCGCACCTCACGCCCGGTCATACTCCGGGCAGCACGACCTGGACCTGGCGCTCCTGCGACGGCGATCGATGCCTCAGCGTCGTCTACGCGGACAGCATCACTCCGGTCTCCGCGCCCGGGTTCCGCTACACCGGCGATGCGAGCCATCCCTCGATCGTGGAGACCTTCCGCCGCAGCATCGCTACCATCGGGGGCCTTCCCTGCGACGTCCTGCTCAGTACCCACCCTGGATTCGTGCGCATGGACGAGAAGCTGTCCCGGCGGCAGAAGGGAGAGGCCGACGCGTTCGTCGACGACAAGGCCTGCCGCGCGTACGCCGCGACCGGGACCAAGGCGCTGGACGCGCGCATCGCGGAGGAGAAGTGAAAGGAGGACTCGTGATCGACCGCCGTGAATTCCTCGGGACGCTCGCCGCCGTCGTTCCCGCGCTCCGGGGGCGGGGCACCGGCACCCCCGTGAACGAATGGGGGGCGCCGGTCTTCGACCTTCACTTCCATCTGCGTCCGCAGCCGGCCTCCAACCTCGCGCACCTCGACGGCGCGGGGGTCACCAAGGCGAACCTGCTCACCCGCGGAGACGCTCTCGCGCAGGTGACGGAGCTGCAGGCCGCGGCACCGGGCCGGTTCACGTGGTTTGGCAGCTCCGACGTGACGAAGCCCGAGGCGGAGCAGGTGCTCACGCAGGCAGTCAAGGATGGCGCCCAGGGCTTCGGCGAGCTGAAGTTCCATGTCGCCGCGGACGGCCCGGAGCTGCGTCGCATCTATGCCCTCGCCGGCGATCTGCGCGTTCCGCTGCTGATCCATTTCCAGGAGGTCGATCACTTCCCGAACGAAGGCGCCTGGAGCACCGGCTATGCCAGGACGTTCGAGTCGATCCTCAAGGCTTACCCCAAGACGACCTTCATCGGCCATGCCGATGCCTTCTGGGCCAACGTGAGCGCGGACTATCGGAATGAAGCGGCTTATCCGACCGGTCCCATCAAGCGCGGCGGGGTGACGGACAAGCTGCTCGGCGACTATCCCAATCTCTTCGGCGATCTGTCCGCCAATTCCGGCAACAACGCCATGTCGCGCGATGCCGCGTTCACGGCCGATTTCCTGAAACGCCATCAGGACAAGCTGATGTTCGGCAGCGACTGCAGCTGCGCGGACGGACACGGCGGGGGAGTCAGCCAGAACAACAATCCCGCCGCCGCACGCATGGCCGGCAAGTGTGTGGCGCGCGAGACGCTGAGCCTCCTGAAGCAGGCCACCGCGGCGGACGTCTTCCAGAAGATCGTGTGGGGCAACGCGCACCAGCGGCTGCGGATTCCCGCCTGAGGTGGCCGTTCCACCGCCGCGTGAGTCTACGAGGAGAGGCCGGGATCGCCCTCGAGCACGCGCTGCTGCAGCCGCGGACGCTCCCCGGCCTTCCAGCGGGACGCACGGTGCGTGACCCGGTAGCGGAGGGGACCGCCGTCCTCTCCGGCGCTGCGCTCCAGCGGCCGCGGGATGCACACGAACTCGCACTCCACCGTGTCGGCGTCGAAGCGCGCGATCGCGTAGCCATGGCCGCCCATGTCGAGGAACGCGAGGTGCGGCGCGAGGTCCGGGTTTGACGCCCGCCGGGCGACGGCGGCGTCTCCGGTGCGCTGGTACTCCAGGCAGGCGCGCACGCCGTGGTGCATCAGGAGGTTCACCGCCGGCTTCTTCTCTCCGCCGAGGTCCGCGACGTAGAGCGCGCGCAGCGGATGGTCCTTGGGGAACCGATGCTCGTAGGCCTCCACGAGGCCGGGAGCGGAGATGGAGCCGGTGATGAAGGCGACACCGACGGGCTCGAACGCGGCGGGGGGCAGCGCCTTGGCCGCCAGCCCGGCCCAGAAGCTGTGGCGGTCGCCGGGATCTCGGCCCGCTCGGTGTACGCCGTGCCGTAGTCCCCGCCCCCGCCGAAGCAGGCGTAGCCCAGGCCGGGCCAGCGAGCACCCATGCCCGTGGGCAGGTTCTGCGGGTCGGCCCGCCAGTCGAGCGTGCCCTCCGAGTTGCCCCACACCTTCCAGGTCGCGCGCGACGCGCGCAGGCGCTGCAGGAACCAGGCCTTCTGCTCCGCGCCCAGGATGGTCTGGGGCGGCTCGTTCTTGCGGAAGTTCGGCACCCGCGCCGTCCCGTAGGCGAGCGTCGCCGGCGGAGCGCCGCCCACGTGCGCGCGTCCCGCGTCGAGCGCCTGCATCACCTCTTCCGGGACCATCTCGGGGAAGTCCGGGCTGGAGAGCGGCTCCGCCTCCTTGCGGCCGCTCGGCTCCTCCGAGCGATAGGAGTGCTGATCGGTGATCAGGATCTCCACGTGCCGGCCGAAGCGGAAGGCGCGATATCCGGTGAGGCTGCGGATGGCGGCCAGGTTGTTCTCCTCCTGGCCCAGCCCGCTCGCGTCGAAGCGCTCGATGGGCACGTCCTTCACCGCGGGCGCCTGGAAGCGCTCCCGCGACGGGCCTCCCACCTTGGCCACGCGCGCCGGCTGGTACTCGAACCAGACCTGGTTCGCCATGACCTTGCGCGTCTGCGCGGGACGGTTGACGCCGTCGAACTGCTGGAGCGACTGCCACCCGAGCCACGAGAACTCGTGGTTGTCCCACATCGACACGAATGGCCAGCGCGCCCGCGCGTCCTGCAGGTCGGGATCGTGCAGGTAGGAGCGATAGAGCGTGCGGTAGTCCTCGAGGGTGACGGGGATGTGGAAGCCCTGCCGGATCTTCTCGCCCTGCGGGTAGCGCACGGCCGGGCGCAGGCGCCGGTCGTAGCGGTGTCCGCCCGGGAAGTCCTCGGGGTAGTCGACCACTTCGTAGACGAAGTCGCCCAGGTGCATCACGAACCAGAGCTGGTCCTCGGGCGCGGCACGCTCGTCGTCGAAGGCCATGCGGCGATACGCGTTCTGCGCGCCCTCACAGACGTTCTGGCAGCTCACGAACGAAAAGCGGACCGGGCGCGGATCGTCGTCCGCGGGCGCGGTGCGCGTGCGGCCGATGCGGCTGCCCTGCCCGTGCTCGTCGGCGAAGCGATACCAGTACGTGTGCGCGGGCCGCAGGCCGCCCACCAGCACCCGGCAGGTGTGGTCGGCTGCGGCGAGGGCGCGGGTGCGGGCGGTGGCGACGACGCGCGCGAACGCCGCGTCTTCGGCCACCTCGACGGTCAGGGGCACCGCCGCCGCCCCTCCGCCGCCGGAGGCGCAGGTCCAGAGGAGGACGCTGTCGGGGACGGGGTCGCCGGAGGCGACGCCTTCGGCGAAGAGGTCGCGCCGCTCCACCCACCGGGTTCGCGAGGGCGCGGCCGCGGCGCCGCCCCAGGCGAACGTCGCCCCCAGCGCGCCGGCGGTGCGGAGGAACTCACGACGCGTCGCGCGACCGGGGATGGCCATGGCGGGCGGATTCTATCGCGGACGCGGCGATCCAGCCGACGTCCAACGAATTGATCTTGCTTCGCCCGCACCATCGTGCATAGCATATGTGGCTATGACGAATGTCCTGGGGCGCATGCTCGACCGCGAGCTCAAGAAAGGCTCCGCGGAGCTGCTCGTCCTCTCCCTCCTGGAGGCCCGCCCGCGCCACGGGTACGAGATCAGCAAGCTCATCGAGGACCGTTCCCAGGGACGGCTCCGCTTCCACATCGCCTCCCTGTACCCCCTCCTCTACCGGCTCGAGGAGCGCGGCTGGCTCGAAGGCCGGTGGGTCGAGAAGCCGGGCACGCGCCGGCGCCGGTTCTACCGGCTCACGAGAGAGGGACGGAAGGTGCTGGCCGCGCAGCGCGACAACTGGCGGGACTTCGTGGAGGCGGTGGCCCTCATCACGGGAGTGAAGCATGCCTGAGTGGGACGGCGAGATCCGCAAGCGCCTGGCCGGCCTGAGCCTGACCGGTCCGCGCGAGGCCGAGCTGATGGAAGAGGTGTCCGCCCATCTCGACGACGTCTACCGCGACGGCCTCGCCCGCGGGCTCGCGCGCGAGGAGTCGCGGAGGGCCGCGCTCGAGTCGCTCCAGGAGGGCGAGTGGCAGCGCGGCATGCGACGCCTGCGCCAGTCCCACCAGCAGGAGCCGATCGCGCTGGGCACGGAGGCCAGCGGGCCGCGGCGATACTTCGCCAGCCTGTCGCGCGACCTGCACTACGGGGCGCGGACGCTCCGGAACAACCCGGGGTTCACGGCCGCTGCCGTCCTCACCCTCGCCCTCGGCATCGGGGCGAATACGGCCATCTTCAGCCTGGTGAGCGCCGTGCTCCTCCGGTCGCTCCCCGTGCGCGAGCCGGAGCGGCTCGTCCAGGTCGCCTGGGACAAGGGCAGCGTCCTGTCGTATCCCGAGTACGCCGAGCTGCGCGACGGGAGCCGCACGTTCGAGGGCCGGCTGGCCGCCTGGGGCGGGATCGAGGCCAGCCTGAACGCCGACGGCCAGACCGACCTCGTCGTCGGCGTCATCGCCTCCGGCAACTACTTCGACGTGCTCGGCGTGCGGGCGGCGCTCGGGCGCCTCCTCTCTCCGAGCGACGACGTCACACCGGGGGCGCATCCCGTGGCCGTGATCAGCTACCGCCTGTGGCGGGGGCGGTTCAACGGCGAGGCGGGCGTCGTGGGGCGGGACGTCCTTCTCAACGGCCATCGCTTCACCATCGTCGGCGTCACCCCGGAAAGGTTCAACGGCGCGCAGCTGGGCGCGCTGCGGGACTTCTACGTGCCCATGATGATGCAGGCGGTCATGCGGCCACCGCGCGCCGGCTATTCCGGGGAGATGGATCCCGATCTGCTTCGGCGGCGCACCGGCCGCTGGCTCTTTGGCCTGGGGCGGCTGGAGACGGGGACCACCCTCGAACAGGCGGCGGCCGGGCTGTCCGTGCTGTCCGCGACGGTCGGGCCGCCTCCGCCGGCCGGGGCGCGGCCGCGCATCGCGGTCGCGGTCCCCGTCAACACCGGCGATGGCCAGGTGCGGGCGCGCCTGACCGCGGTGGCCGCGCTGCTGATGTCGGTGGTGGGGGCGGTGCTGCTCCTCGCCTGTGCGAACGTGGCCAATCTGATGCTCTCGCGCGCGGCCGCGCGGCGGCGCGAGATTGCGGTGCGCCTGGCGCTCGGCGCCAGCCGGCGGCGGCTCGTTGCCCAGCTCCTCACCGAGAGCGTGCTCCTCTCGTTGCTCGGCGGTGTGGCCGGCCTGGCCCTGGCCTTCGCCGTCGTCTCCGCCTTCCGCGCCCTGCCCCCGCCGCCGGGCGCCTTGCCGCTCGCGCTGGAGGTGGCGATCGATTTTCGCGTGCTCGCGTTCACGCTCGCGCTGGCCACGCTCTCCGGCGTGGCCTTCGGTCTCGCCCCCGCGCTCGCGGCCTCCCGGCTCGACCTCGTGCCCGTGCTCAAGGACGAGTCGTTCGTACCCGACACGCGCGCGCGACGCTACAACCTCCGCCGCGCCCTGGTGGTGGCCCAGGTCGCGCTGTCCCTGGTGCTGCTCGTCACCGCCGGCCTCTTCCTGCGAAACCTGCGCGAGGTCCAGCGCGTCCGTCCCGGCTTCGACGTGGAGCGTCTCGTCTCCGCCGAGCTCCCCGTCAACCTGCTGCGCTACACGAGCGAGCAGGGCCGGGCGTTCTATCGGGCGGTCACCGAGCGCGTGGAAGCGATCCCGGGAGTGCAGGCGGCCACGGTGGCGCGAGTGCCCGTCCTGGGGGGCTCCGGCCGCATCACCAGCATCCACGTGGAGGGGCGCCCCAGCTCCGCCGAGCACTTCCGCAGCGAGGGCAGCGGCCCCGCGCCCATCAGCCGCGACGCGGCCAGCGGCAACGTGGTCGGTCCGCGCTACTTCCAGACCCTCGGCGTCCCCATGCTGCGCGGACGCGACTTCGACGCGCGCGACACGCCCGAGGCCCCGAAGGTCGCCATCGCGAACGACGCGTTCGTGCGTGTGCAGTTCCCGGACGCCGAGCGCGGGTCAGCGCTCGGTCAAAGGATCAGCATCGAGGGACCGGAGGGCCCGTGGCGCGAGATCGTGGGGGTCGTGGGCGACAGCAAGTACGGGTCGCTGACCGAGGAACCGACGCCGATCCTGTACGTCCCGCTCTCCCAGAACCACGAGACGGGGATGGTCCTGTACGTGCGCACCTCGGCCCCTCCGGCGGTGCTCCCGGCCGTGCGCGCCGCCGTGCAATCCGTGGAGCCCAACCTTCCGCTCCCCGATCTGCACACGGTCGCGGAAACCGTCGCGACCTCGCTGTACGTCCCGCGCGTGGGCGCGATCCTGCTCGGCGTGTTCGCCGTGGTGGCCATCCTCCTGGCCGCGATCGGCGTCTACGGCGTGACGAGTTTCGCGGTCGCGCAGCGCACGCGCGAGATCGGCGTTCGCATGGCGCTGGGAGCGGCGAAGGACGACATCCTGACCCTGGTCGTCAAGCAGGGGATGGCCGTGGTCATGGTGGGCATCGCGGCCGGCCTGCTCCTGGCCTTCGCCGCCGGCCGCTCTCTCGCGAGCTTCCTCTACGGAATCAGCGGGACGGACCTGGGCACGTTCGTGGCCGTGCCCTTCATCCTCGCGGCGGTGGCCCTCGTCGCCTGCCTCGTTCCCGCGCGCCGCGCCATGCGCCTGGATCCCCTGACCGCGCTGCGTCAGCGCTGAGGCGGGACGTGGTTCCATCGCGAGGTCGGCGCCAGCCATCGCGCTGGCTTGGATCACTCGCCGCGCAACGCGATGATGGGATCGATGCGTGAGGCGCGCAGCGACGGCAGCAGGCACGCGACGATCGCGATCAAGGCGAAGAGGACGGTGACCGCGGAGTAAACCAGCGGATCGAGTGGCTGCACGTAGTAGAGCAGCGTCTGGATCAGCCGCGCGGCGCCGGCCGCGGCGCCGAGACCCAGTACCAGGCCGACCGCCACCAGCTTCAGGCCGCTCCGCAGGACGAGCGCGACCACTTGTTGCCGTTGGGCGCCGAGCGCCATTCTTATGCCGATCTCGCTCGTCCGCTGGGTCACCGCATACGCGAGGACGGAATACAGCCCCACGGCCGAGAGCAGGAGCGCGACCGCCGCGAAAGCCACCGTGAGCCAGGCGGCGACGCGCTGGGCGCCAAGCGCCTGGGCCAGCGACGCCTCGAGGGTCTGAAAGAGCGCGATCGGCTGGCTGCGGTCGAGATCGATCACCGTCGAGCGGACGAGCGGCCGCAGGGCGGCGGGATCCCCGTCGGTGCGGACGACGATGAAGGTCAGCGACCGGGCGAACTGCCGAATGCGGAAGTAGATCTCGTCGGGGGGCGGTGAGGTGAGGCCCGTACTCTTCACGTCGCCGACAATCCCCACGATCTCGAACTTGATGTCGGCATTGGGACCCCTGAGCAGCACCTTTCCGAGGGCGGATTCGCCGGGGAAGAGGCGCCTGGCGAACGACTCGTTGACGAGGCAGACCAGCGGCGATCTCTCCGTGTCCCGGGCTTCAAAGTTCCGGCCCTCGCGCAGCGGAATCCGCATGGCTTCGAAATAGTGGTCGCTCACGATATCGAGGCTCGCGAGCGCGCGCTTCGGCGGAGGCGGGATGGGCCGGCCGGCGACCGCATAAGGCAAACGCGGCTGAATTCCGCTCAGCGGCAGCCCGACCACGACGGCGGCGCGCTTCACCTGCGGTTGCGCCTCGAGCCGCTCGATGAGCTGGTCGTAGAAATCCGCCTGCTGCGCGTCGGTGGCGTACCGGGTCACAGGCAGGGCCAGCAGGGACGTCGCGACGCCCTGCGGATTGAAGCCGGCCGGCGCGCGCTGCAACCGGACGAAACTGAGCAGGAGCAGACCCGACAGGACGAGCAGCACGACGGAGAGCGCGACCTCGCCGACCATGAGCGTGGAGCGGAAGCGGGCGCTGCGCGCCCCCGAGCTACCGCGCGCGGAATCGTTCAAGACCTCCGACAGGTTGGCCCGCGATGCGTGCCATGCGGGCAGCAGGCCGACGAGCAGCGCGCTGCACACCGAAACCCCGGCGGTAAAGACGAGGGCGCGGGCGTCGAGGACCAGCGTAACCCCGGGCGGGAGTTGATTGGCGGCGAGGCGCTGGATGGCCGCGAGCGCCCACCACGCCACGAGCACCCCCGCGGCGCCGGCCACCACCGAGAAGAGCGCGCTCTCCGTGAGGAACTGCCGGACGAGTTGGCCGCGAGTGGCGCCGAGGGAGAGGCGCACCGCGATTTCCTTGTGGCGCGCGGAGAGCAAGCCCAGGAAGAGCGAGGCGACGTTGGCGCAGGCGATCAGAAGCACCAGGCCCACCGCGCCCAGGAGGAGGTAGAAGGTCGGGCGGATGTTGCCGACCAGTTCCTCCGCAAAGGTCTTCACGACGGTGTCGTTCTTTCCGTCGAGTTTGTCGGGGAACGCGGCGGAGTAGTCCCGAGACAGAGTCGCGACTTCGCTGCGCGCCTGCTCGAGCGTGATCCCTGACTTGAGCCGCGCGGTTGCACCGAGGTAACCACCGCCGCTCTGCACCTGTTGGAGCGTGAAACCATTGCCCTCGAAGGGCCGGGGCACATAGAGGAGAACGGTGCGATAGGGGTTGCTCAGCGCCGGCGGGGTGATGCCCACGATGGTGTAGCGGTTGCTGTTGAGGGTGAGCCGCTCGCCCACGGCGGATTCGCGCCCGCCGAAGGCCCGCTGCCAGTATTCGTAGCTGATGATGACGACCCAGGGGCCGCCCAGCGTGTCCTCCTCGCGGGTGAAGTTGCGTCCATACAACGGCACGACGCCCAGGGTCGGAAGGAAACTGGCGGTGACGGCCACGGTGTTGGCCTGCTCGGGATCGGCACCCTCGCGGGTGACGGTGTAGCCGGTGAAGGCCGCGACCGAGACGCTCGTGAAGGAGCGCTGGTGATCCCGGATGAATTCATAGCGAGGCCAGGACATCGCGGGGGCATTCAAGCCGACGCCGGCATTGCTCGCCCACAAGCGGACGAGTCGATCCGACTGCGGGAACGACTGCGGGTGCAGGACGAGCGTGTTGAAGGTGCTGAACAGGGCCGTGTTCGCGCCGATGCCGACGGCGATCGTCAGAACGGCGACGAGCGTAAAGCCGGGGGACTTGAGCAACGAGCGCGCGGCGTATCTCAGTGGCATGGGGGCTGATCGGCAAGGCGTGTGCCAACCGGCGTGGCCGACATAACCGGCAGGCTGCGAATGGATTGGGACGGGCAGACTGGGTTTCCAGAGGAGGCAGACGTCCGCTTCCGAAACGAGGGATTCCCAAATCCGAGACGCCCCGGGATCTCGTGCTTCGGCCGACGGTACTCTCCCGGCGCCCGCCGGACGGATGCCATCGTCATCTCTTCGCGCCCGTGTCACCTGCGAGACGAGGAACAAATTGCAGCGCCCCGTTGACCAATGCCGGGCTCGGCATGAAGCTTCCTAGAGAGTAAGTGTCGCGGAGGCAATGTGGGAAACGACTGGGCTGCTGTCGATGACCTCATGCGCGAGCTCGGCTCCGTTCGGCGCGCCGCGACCCTCCTTCCCGCCGAGGATATTGCCCAGGCGGCAGCGGATCGGGCCATCGCCGAAGCCGCGGAGGCCGTGAACCAGACGATCGACTCGCCGCAAAACGCGGCGAGACTCATGGCCGCACGCGATGCTCTCGGCGTGGCCGAGGAGGTCATTCTTGCGCTCGATCGCGAGATCGGCCGCTCGCTTCGCGTTCGCGCCAGAGCCCAGGCGCTGTGCGATCGCGCTGCGAACCTCATCGATCAGGCGACGCAAGCGACCCGGATTCGATTCGCAACGGCCAAGCGCCCCCGCGACCACGCGAGGATCTGCGAGGCCTTGAGGCCGCTCGCTCTATCCGGGTACACCCTGACGGTGGAGTCGCAACCGGAGTCGAGCTCGGACGGCGGCTGGCGGATACAGATCCAGAAGCGGGGACTGCTCACGTCGTTCCGGATACGACTGGACGCCACGTCGGCGGAGTGGGACGAGGCCGTTGGCAGGGCCTCATCCTTTCTGCCTGTCTAGAGTCTGCCCCGTTTCCGGACAGGGCGGCCCATGTCCGAACGGACGATTCCGCGGTCACCTGCCGCGTATACTCGCTTCGTGCGACCGCTCGTGCCCCTTGGCCTGCTGCTGAGCCTGGGCGGATTTGCGCGCGCGGAGTCGCTGGGCGAGGTCGCGCGCCGCGCTCAGGAGAAGAAGAAGCAGACTCCGGGCTCGCCGGCGCCGACTTATACCGAAGTCGACCTCACATCGCGGGAGCGGAAGCCCAAGGGCTCGGTCTCGGAGCTGCCGGTCACGGGGTCATCCACCCCCGCCGCCCCTGCCACCCCGGCGCCCGAGCCCGACCTCGTACGGCTGGAACGCGAGTGGCGCGCTCGCTTCGCGCAAGCCCGTGCGCGCATCGCCGAAGCCGATGCGCGCGCCTACGAGGACCGCATCGAGGTCGTGTTCGTCAGCGGCATCCCCGTGCAGCAGAAGGTGCGGATCAAGGTGGATACCCCCGAGCTGCGCGACTCCAAGAAGGCTCTGGACGACCTCGAAGAGGAGTTGCGCCGCTCCGGCGGATTGCCCGGATGGGGACGCGAGTAAACCGTACCGCCGCGAGTGAAATACACGTGAAGATCCAGAGCCTTCAGACGTTCATCCTCCATGTGCCCGTCACGCGCGGCGTGATCGAGGACAGCACCCATAAGCTCACGCACTGGGGTGCTCCCGGCGTCATCATCTGCACCGAGAACGGGCTCGCCGGTTATGGCTACACGGGAACCCACGCCCACCTCGGGCTCGATAGGCTCATCACTTCCTGCATCAGCGAGACCTATGGGCCTCTCCTGATCGGCGAAGACTGCCGGGAGGGCCAGCACCTGTGGGAGAAGCTCTTCCACTTTCCTCCGGCGCAGTGGGTGGGCCGCGCCGGCATCACGCATCTGGCGCTGGGCGCCGTGGACATGGCGCTCTGGGACCTCCGAGCCAAGGCGGCCGGACTGCCGCTCTGGAAGCTGCTCGGCGGCTCGCCCGCATCCAGGATCGAGGCCTACAACACCGACGGCGGGTGGCTGAACTGGCCGATCGATCGGCTGGTCGAAGACGCGCGGCGTCTCGTGGAAGTGGACGGCTATCGCGCGGTGAAGATCAAGGTCGGCCATGCCGACGCCTGGACCGATCTCGAGCGCGTCGATGCCGTCCGCGAGGCGATCGGGCCGCGCGTCCGGCTGATGGTGGACGCCAACGGCCGGTGGGACCTGCCGACAGCGATCGAGGTCGGTCGATCGCTCGAGGACCACGACGTCTACTGGCTCGAGGAGCCGCTGTGGTACGACGACGTTCAGGGGCACCACAGGCTCGCCCAGCAGATCCGGATCCCCATCGCCCTCGGCGAGCAGCTCTACCGCCTCGATGACTTCGCGGATCTCGCGCTCGCGCATCGATTGCCGGTGGTGCCTCACATCGGCGACATGGCCCAGGTCCATCTGCACCTCGCGATCGCCCATCCCGCGTGTCGCCTCCTCGAATACATCCCCTGGATGCGCGACTGCTTCGAAGAGCCGGCCACCGTGGAGGAGGGCCACTTCGTGCCGCCCGAGCGGCCGGGTGCGGGCACGACGCTGAAAGCGGACGCCCTCGCACGGTACGGCGTCTCGTAGACGGCAGTTGCTAGTCCACGATGACGCTGACCGTGGCCGACCCGTTCCGGCCGACCGGGTTGTACTGCACCGTGTTGAGTCCCGGGCTCAGGTATGGCGAGAGGTCCACGCGCACGAGCCCGGTCGCGAGGTCCTCTTCTCCGAGCACGACGTCGGCGAGGTGGTTGACGTGCACGACGAGGCCTTTCAAGCCGGTGGCCCGCACCTCCAGCGTCCCGTTTCCTTCCGGCGACTGGAACGACTGGCGCAGCGTCGGCGGCCCGGAGCCCGGCTCGCGGCCGATGTCGATGGGGTAGGAGCCCACGTCGACGCTCGTGTAGTACGAATGCAGGATCTCCCGGAAGGTCTGACCGGCGAGAGCGCGGCCGTGGGCGCCGTACTGACTCATCCCCACGTTGTGGCCCCACCCGCCGCCCCAGATCGTGACGTCCCGCAGGGAACCGTCGGCGTTGTAGGCGGGCTCGATGATGCTCGGGTTGTTCAGCGTGAAGTTTGCGGTCGCGACGAGGCTCCCCGCGCAGTTGCGCAGCGACGTCCCGGGCGGCGTGCGCCCCAGCACGTTGCGCAGGTTGTCCCAGCCCCGCACTTCGACCGTGCCTGTGGTCAGAGTGACCTTCGCCACGGCCACGCGGCTGGAGGACATGCGCGAGATGACTTCGACGTTCGTGATGGACCCGCTCAGGATGGTGGCGGGGTCGCCCGAGGTGACGACATATCGCCCGGCAACGAGCCGTGACTTGATGGTCGCGGCGGGAATGTTGAAGGTCCAACGGGAGAAGCGGTTGTTGACCCTCAGGCACGTGTCGTAGGTGGCCCCCTGCTGGACCTTCCAGAACGCGGCGCGGCTGTCGTCCGTGTTCAGGTCGGGCGGGGCGCCGCCGCCGTCGAAGATCCCGCGCAGGTAGGGCAGCGGGTTGAGCCCGGGGAGCTGCGAGGACGGCGAGGGGAAGATCCATTCGTTGCTCTCGCTGTAACCGCCGAATGACGAGGAGTACAGCGCGGAGATGATCCGGCCCTGGTACGAGGCCACGAGGCCGATGGTCTCTTGCGCAGCCTGGACGGCCCGCGAGTGCTCGGAGATGACGCCGCGGTATACCTGCGAGGAGGAGGAGTCCACGACGTCGAACGGCCACCCGCTCCGGGCGAAGGTTCCGATGTTGGCCACAGCGTACCCGCGCGCGGCGGTGGCCTGCGCCTTGAGCGCCTCCATCCCGAACGACGCGATGGACTCGTTGGCCACCACCCCCGGGACGTAGGACTCCACCTCGACGATGTTGACGAGGTTGACGCGCTGGGACGCGGTGGCGGTGCCACGCGTCACCTCGAGCGCGCCCCGGTAGCGCGGCACCACGAACTGGGCTGCGTTGACGAGGACGTTGGCGCGGCGGATGCTCTCGACCCGCATCTGCTCGTCCGCGCTCGCCGGCCGGAAGAACACCGGCCCCACGAACGTGCCCAGGTCCTGCCCGTCCGCGGTCACGACGTAGCCCGTCCCGTCGTGCCGGACGCCGACGACCACGCCGGGGTCCACGGCCACGATCTGATGGCCGTCCGAGCGGTCGATGACGTGGATCGTGTCCACCGTGCCGCTGACGCTCACCGAGGGGTGGTTGAGGCTCGCGAACTCGGTGATGACGGCGCAGGTGGTGGGGTTCGTCGTCGTGAAGTAGAGGCCGACGTGGAGCACGACCGCGGCCTGCGTCGGGTTGCCGCGTACCACGGGTCCGAGCTCCGGCCGGTTGCCGGAGGCGTGCGAGAGCCCGTTGGCCTCCAGCGAGGCGAGCCAGTTCTCCTCGAGCACCTGTTCCTCGCTCGGTTGGTCGGCGGGCGCGACGTCCGGTTCCTGCGCGGCCACGACGGCCGGCCTGGCCATCGAGAGCGCCAACAGGGTCGACACGACGAGGCGGGCGGGGAGGGATGGGGTCATCACACGCTCCTGGATCAGGTTTGATTTTTTTCTATCGGCTCGATCGCGGGGTGTCAACGGGGCAGGGATCGATTCCGCGTCTGGGGTGGATGACGGGATTCCGCCGGTGGCCGGGCGGCCAGACCACCAGCCACGGCCGGCCGAGGATGCGGTCAGCGGGCAGCGGTCCCTCGAACCGGCTGTCCTCGGAGTCCCGCGAGTCGTCCCCGACGACGAAGTAGCCGTTGCCGCAGGCGACCGTCGCCCCGTTCATGAGGTTGCCGTAGGCGTAGTAGGCGAGCGCCTCGAGGGAGGGCGGCCGGGGCACGGGAGTGCCGTCGATGAGGAACGTCCCGTCGCGCAGCGCCACTCTCTCGCCCGGGAGGCCGACCACGCGCTTCATCACGCGCACGCCAACTTCTTCGTCCAGGAACTCCACGACCTCCCAGCGGCGCGGCCGCCGGAACCGGTAGGAGACCTTCTCCGTGACCACGACGTCTCCGTTGCGCACGCTCGTCCCGCGCAGCGTCGGCCCCATGGAGCCCGAGGTGACGGTCCCGACTCGGAAGCCCATCTCGTACACGAACACGAGAACGCCGAAGACTGCGAAGCCGTGCTCGAGGTACCGCAAGACGACGCGGAAGAATCCGGGGCGGACGCGCCAGCGCGAGACGGGACCACTCACCGCCGCTCGCGGCGGCCTTCCTCCGCCTGCACCGCCGCATCGACCTGTCGCTGACGCTCGGTCCACTTCAGGCGGGCCGAGCGGGTCCCGCCCCGTACGAGACCACAGCTCATCCCGATCACGGCCAAAAACGTCACCACCGCCCCGGTGACCGACATCAGGCCGGCCAGCACGGGCGCGACGGCGCCCCTCGCAGCGTGGAAGGCGGCCTGGTCGATCGCCCGCGGACTCGCCAGCGGATCACCCACGTGCTTCTCATCCATGACCGTCCTCCATCGCCGCCATCGCGGGCAGTTGCGCGGCACGCCCCTTCAGGACGCGGCCCACTTCCCGCACGCAGGCCTGTTCGAGCCGGCAGAGCAGCCCGTCGGGCCGGTCCACGCGCCCGGTCCGCACGTAGTTGCTGCAGCGGCAGCTCGTGCTGCAGATCGCCTCCATCGCGCAGGCCGAGCAGGCCGGGTCCTCGCGCGCCGGCGCCGGCCGTACGGCCAGGAAGTCCGTGCCCTCCAGGGCAGTGCCCGGCAGCCGCACCGGGTTGTCGTCGAGGTCCTCCCCGATGAGGCGCTCGCAGGGGTACAGCCGACCAGAAGGAGCGACTGCGATCTCGCCCGCGCCGAAGCCGCAGCGGGCCGACTCGGAGACGGGGACGCCCGCGAGGCGGCCGGCCTTGTCGTCGAGCCAGCTCACGGCCAGCACCGGCAGGGCCGCGGCCCAGACATCCGCCACGTCCGCCACCGCCTCCTCCAACCGCCGCGCGTCGTCCGCGGACCAGCGCGCCCACAGGTCGAGCGAAAGGTCGAAGCACCTCGCGCCGGCCTCGCGCAGGACGGCGATCCCGTCGCCGAGGCGATCCACGTTCGACGGGCGGACGACCATGGCCACGCGGAAGGGGTTGTCCCTGGCGACGAGGTGGCCGATCGTGGCGAGCACGGCGGCCGAGCTTCCGCGGCCGTCGGCGAAGACGCGATGCCGGTCGTGGACCTCCGGCCGGCCGTCGTGGCTCACGGCGAGGTCCATGGAGGGGTCGGTCATCACCGACCAGGCCTCGTCCGAGGTCTGTGTCCCGTTGGTGGTGAGGCTCAGCTCGACGCCGAAGCTCGCGTTCGCGGCCCGACGGCGCGCATGCGCGATCAGCCGCCGCACCCGTCTCGCCTCCACGAGCGGCTCCCCTCCGAAGAACCCCAGTTGGAGAGTGCCACCGGGGGCGAGCGAGGCCAGGGCGCGATCGATCGCCGTCGTCCCGATCACCTCGGGCATCGGCCGCTGGACCTTGGCGCCTGTGTAGCAGTACGTGCAACGCAGGTTACACGCGTGGTTCACCATCAGGACCAGGCCGAAACGCTGGTACATCAGTCGTCCTCGCGGCAGCATGTGCGTGAGGCCTGACGCCAAAGCAATCGCAGTGCCAGGCCCCTCGAGAGTGGCGATGTGCGGCTATCCCTGCTCGGGCGCGGCACTTCACGTACGCTGGGCGGTCGCGAGCGCGAGCGAGGCGCGACACATTGTGACGCGCGCGACAAAAACCGTCGGTCAGTCCGACGCGTTCGGCCGCGGGGCGGTCCGTCACGGCGAGGGAACCGCTTTCAGCCAGTGCCCGCGGCGGCTCCTGTACACTCGCCCGCGGAGGTGCGCATGCGGCTGTGTCTCGTCGTGGCCGCGCTGATGGTCGGGGGAGTGGCCGCGCCCGCGCGGGCCGACAAGAAGCTCGACGAGGCGGTGACGAAGGCCGAGGCCCAGCTCGCGAAGGGCAAGGAGGACGAGGCGGTCAAGATCCTGCAGAAGGCGGCCGCGCAGGCTCCCAAGGACCCGGAGCCGCCTCTCGTCCTGGCCCAGGTCCTCGTGCGGCTCGGGAGGATGGACGACGCGGCCGCTTCCTTGGCCAAGGCGAGCGAGCTCTCAGCCTCCGCGAGCCCGGCCGTGCGTGCACGCGTGCTCACCGCTCGGTCGTCGATGGCCCTGCGCATGGGAGGCGCGGGCGAGGCCCTGGCCCTCGCCCAGCAGGCCGTCCAGGCCGAGGGCGGCGCTTCGAGCCTCTCCGCGCTGGCGCGCGCGCAGGCGCGCCTGGGCCTGCCCGCGGCCCGCGAGACGGCGGAGAAGGCGGTGAAGAGCGGGCCCAGCTCGGCCGCGGCCCACGTCGCTCGGGGAGACGCGCTGCTCGCGGCGCACCTGGGGCGGGAGGCGGAGGGCGCCTACAAGCGTGCCTCCGAGATCGAGCCTCGCTCCACGGCCGCTCTGGCCGGCCTCGCGTGCGCCCTGGCCGCCCAGGGCAAGGCGGGCCCTGCTCTCGAGGCCGCGCGCGCCGCGACACAGGCGGACCCCCATTCCGGCGAAGCCCAGGCTGCGCTGGCGCTCGCGCACCTCACCCAGGATCCCTCGGACAAGGCGAGCGAGGCCATGGCCGCCGTCCAGCAGGGCGCGTTCCTGGAGCCCAGGAACCCGCTCGTGCAGCTCACCCTGAGCCGCGTGTTCGAGAGCCGCGGACAGCTTGCGGAGGCCGCGCGTAGCTACGCGCAGGCCGGTGGCCTCGACCCCTCGTGGCCGGCGCCGCCGGTGGCCGCGGTCGCGCTTCTCCTGCGCCAGGGCGATGCCGCGGCCGCGGCCGCGGGATTCGAGGCGCTGTCCGTCGAGGCGAAGTCGTCGGGAGAGGCCCAGCTCCTGCTGGGCCGTCTCCTCTTGCGCAAGGAGGATTGGAACGGCGCGAAGGCCGCCCTCGACTCGGCCGCGGCCGCGCTCCCTGGCCTCGCCGAGGCCCAGGCCGCGCTGGGTACCGCCGCCTACAACGTGGGTGAGCTGAAGGTGGCCGCGGAGGCCTACGGCCGCGCCGCGGCCCTCGAGCCCGACAACGTCGCCTACCTCTCGAACCACGGGCTCTTCCTCGGGTACGACGGCCGCCCCGACGAGGGCCTCGCCGTCCTGCTCCAGGTCGTCGCTCGCCCCGACGGTCAGGGGGACGCGGGGGCGTTCATCAACCTCGGCTGGCTCTACCGGAATCTTCGCCCTCCGAAGGTGGCGGAGAGCGTGGCCGCCTACGAGAAGGCGCGGAAGCTCGATCCCAAGAGCGCCAAGGCCGCGCTGGGCGTGCCCCTCGCCTACCGCGCGGCCGGCCAGTGGGCGCGCGCGATCAGCGCCTACGAGCACGTGTCACAGGCGTACCCCAAGCTCGACGGGCAAGCGGTGGTCGGCACGGCCTGGTGCTACCTCCGGAGCGGTGAGGACTACAAGGCCCGCTTCTACACCCACGAGGCCGCCAAGGTGGGGGCGGACGTGCGCAGCCTGCGCGAGGCGCTGCTCGCTCCCGCCAAACCGGCGTCCGCGGCCTTGAAGTCGGCGGACGAGCTTTCCGAGCTCGCGCAGCAGCTCGAAGAGAACGGCGCGGGGGAGCAGGCCTTCGCCGCCCAGCGGCTCATGGCGCGCGGACGGGCGGGAGTGCCTCCGCTCGCTTCCGCGCTGCGCGACAAGGACACGGCGCTTGCGGTGCGCGAGCAGATCGTGGACGGCCTGGCCCGGATGGGTCCGGCCGCGGGGGAGGCGCTGGCCGAGCTCGACCGGCAGGTCAAGGCCGGTCCCCGCGCGCCGGCGGCGCCGGGGCTCGGGGAGCGCGAGGCGAAGCTCGTGGTCTCGATGCGGGCCGCCGCCTCGAAGATCCGAGGGAGGTGAGGTACCGATGACCATCACAGCATCCTGGCGCGCGCCGCTCGTCGCGTTCGCACTGTTGACGGCCAGTCCCGCATGGGCCCAGCAGAGTGCCTTCCTGCGTGCCAAAGACGATCGCATCGTCGACGGCGAAGGCCGGGAAGTCCTGCTGCGCGGCATGGGCCTGGGCGGCTGGATGCTCCAGGAAGGCTACATGCTGGGCATCAAGAAGGAAGGCACCCAGCATTCGATCCGGGCGCGGATCACGGACCTCCTCGGCAAGGAAGACGCCGAGCGGATCTACCAGCTCTGGCGGCAGAACCATATGACTCGTGACGACGTCGATCGACTGGCCGAGGCCGGGTTCAACAGCATCCGCCTGCCCATGCATACCAACCTCTTCACGCTGCGCATCGAAGAGGAGCCGGTGAAGGGCCGCGACACCTGGCTGACCACCGGGTTCGAGATGACCGACCGCCTGCTCGCCTGGTGCAAGGCCAACCGGATGTACCTGATTCTCGATCTGCATGCCGCGCCCGGTGGGCAGGGGAAGGATGCCAACATCTCCGACTACGATCCGACCAAGCCGTCGCTGTGGGAGAGCGAAGAGAACCAGCGAAAGACGGTGGCGCTCTGGCGGCAGCTCGCCCAGCGCTATGCGAACGAGCCGTGGATCGGCGGCTACGATCTCCTGAACGAACCGAACTGGACCTTCGAAGGGAAGACCGGGGACAAGGCCGAAAACGGCGTCCGGGACGTCTCGAACCGCCCCGTCTGGGACCTCTACCAGGCCATCACCCGCGCCATCCGGGAGGTGGACCGCAACCACGTGATCATCGTCGAGGGCAACGGGTGGGGGAACAGCTACGGCGGATTCCCGGGCCCGTGGGACCCCAACCTCGTGATCAGCTTCCACAAGTACTGGAACGCGAACACCGAGGACGAGATCGCGAAGTACCTGGCCCTCCGCGAAAAGTACCACGTGCCGTTGTGGCTCGGCGAGAGCGGCGAGAACACGAACGAATGGTTCCGCGAATGCGTGGACCTGGTCGAGCGCCACCACATTGGCTGGTCCTGGTGGCCGCACAAGAAGGTCGGCTCGCCGCGGTGCATCCTGACCGTGACCGCGCCGGACGACTTCAAGAAAGTCGTCGCCTACTGGAACGGGGAAGGTGAGCGCCCGTCGCGTGAGAGCGCTCGCCGCGGCCTGTTCGAGCTCGTCGAGAACCTGAAGCCGGGCGCGTGTCGGTACAACGCCGACGTGACGAAGGCCTTGATTCCGGGCGGTCGAGCGGTCGCGGGTCCTTCGAACCTTCCCTGACCGCCCGTGACGACGTTCGTCACCGCCGCCCAACGCGGTCTGGATCGCCCGTCAGCTCCGCCCAGACGGCCGCCGGCTCACTTCGCCGGCGGCGCGACGACGACGAGGTCGCTCGACGTGACGCCGCCCCCGTGCGCGAGGTACACGGTCCCACGTTCCGTCACCACCGCGTTACGCGCCCCCGCCCGTGTCGGCACGGTCGCCTGCAGGGCCAGCAGACCCGCGCTGTTCGCGCGGGCGATGGTCAGCGTTCCGGCCTTGGCCGAGCCGACGTAAAGGAGGTGGGTCGCCGGGACGTAGACGAGGTCGTCCACGCCGTCGCCGGCGTCGATCGACGACAGGACCTTGCCATCGTGACCGACGTCCATGGCCTTCGCGGCTGCGTCGCAGGCGATGAACAGGATGCCTGCCGGCTCATCGAGCGAGAGGCCGTGGGGGCCGCCATCGCCGCAGGCGGGGTTCCAGGTGGCCGCCGTCTCGTGCGTGTTCATGGCGATGGCGAGCGTGCGGTCCTTGTCCTCGAGGTTCGAGTAGACGCGGCCGCGCTTGGCGTCCACGGCCAGGGCCTCCGGCTCGCCGTCGAAGGTCAGCTTCGCCTTCTGGACGAGGGTGGCGGCGTCGAGCACGCGGATGGAGTGATCGCGCGGCGTCGTGACCCATACCTCTCGGGTGGGCGCGACGTAAGCCAGGAGGTCCGGCGAGGCGTCCAGGCTGCCGCAGGCGCCCTTGATCAACTTTCGCGCGTCCACCGCGCAGACCGTCGAGTCACCGCGATTGCCGATGTAGACGACCCCGTCTCCCACCGTGGCCGCGCTGGGGCCGACGATGCGCTTGCCGTTGCGGGCCTCCACCTCCTTGGTCGGAAAGCCCGACACCTGCGTGAGCTTGCCGGTGGCCGTGTCCACGACGTCGACGGCGCCGGTGTTGCCCGCGGGCGCCCAGAGGAAGCCGGTGTGGAGGTCATAGGCCATGACGTCCATGCCGATGCCGGCCTCACCACCGCCGGGCAGGGTCAGAGTCTTGACGGCATAGGCCGCAGGTGCGGTGGAAGTAGCGGTTGCGGTCTTGGCCGCGGGCGGGGCGGACGCGGGTGTGACGAGAGGCAGTAGGAGCAGAAGGATGGCTTGTCGCATGACCGCATCGTCACACGGAGGGAGGGCGTGAACAAGAGTTCCCTTCTCGATGCGATGTGTTCTGTAACGGAAGCTGAACGGGAGCGAGAAGGCCCATGGCCTGAGGGGCGCGGTCGCCGCAAATTTGCTTTTGTGCCCGCGACGAAACCTCGCACCTGGCACCTGAATGACGCCAGGGATTACCCATATCGACTGACGTGAAGAGGAACGATGCTTGTAGTCGATTGCGAGTCCCACCCGGGTTCGCTGTCCGGCGGCAGGGCCGGACACACATGGACGGAGGCTTCGATGAGAGTGCTCGCCAGTCTTACCGTGTTGTGCCTCGCGGCGGCCGTCGCCGCAGCGGGGGAGAAGCCGGTGAAGGTCCGGGACCTGCCCCCGGCGGTCCAGAAGGCCATGGAGCAGGAGACCAAGGGCGCCGTGGTCAAGGGATACGCGCAGGAGACGGAGGACGGGAAGGTCTTCTACGAGGTCGAGACCAAGCGCGATGGCGTGGCCCGGGACGTCACCTTCGACCCGAGCGGGGCGCTGGTGTCCGTCGAGGAAGAGGTCACCCTCGCTTCGATTCCGGCCGCGGCCCGGGCCGCCATCGAGAAGGGGGCGGCGGGAGGGAAGATCGGGATGGTCGAGAAGGTGACTGAACTTGGCCAGGTGAAGTACGAAGCGCACGTCAGCAAGGGGCTGAAGAAATCGGAGATTGTCGTGAAGGAAGACGGCTCGCCTGCGAAGTAGACGGGGCCACCGAGCATGAATCTCACCCGTTCCGTGGTTCTGGCCTTCCTCCTGGCCGCGACGCTCGGCGCGGCCGGAGCGCCGGCCAGCGAAGGAGACGAGGACACCGTCCCGCTCATCCTCGGCGCCGGCCGGCCGTTGCGCGTGGCCCTCGACCAGAAGATCCGGCTGCGCCAGGTCGGACAGCCGGTGACGGCGACTCTCGTCGAGGACGTCTACGCGCGGGACCGGGTCGTCCTCCCGGCGGGCACCCGCGTCGTGGGCCGCCTGGAGCGGCTGGACAAGCTCCCCAAGGGAGCGCATTGGCGCGCCATCGCGGGCGGTGACTTCACGCCCCTTCGCAAGGCGGTCCTGAAGTTCGACACGCTGAAGCTCGGTGACGCTCGGGAGCTCACGATCGACACCACCGTCGATGGCGGCACCGAGAATGTCGCGCTGCTCACCGCGAAGGGCTCGGAGAAGGAGAGCGCCGCCGACAAGATACGCACGGAGGCGAGCCGGCGCCTCAAGGAGGAGCTGGCCCCTCTGAAGGGGCCCGGCAAGCTCGAGAGGCTGAAGGACGCCTTCATCCGCCACCTTCCCTACCATCCCCAGTACCTGCGCAAAGGCACCCTCTACACCGCGCGGCTGACCGCACCCCTCTCGTTCGGAACGGCGACGCCGATCGCACGCGCCGAAGGGATCTCCGTCGCCCCCCCCGGCAGCGTGCTGAAGGCGCGCCTCACGTCGACCCTCGACTCCGCGACGTCCGCCAAAGGCACTCACGTCCACGCCGTCCTGACCCAGCCCGTCTTCGCCGCCGATGGACGGCTCCTCCTTCCCGAAGGGACGGAGATCGAGGGCGAGGTGACCTTCTCGCGTGGCGCCCGGCACCTGCGCCGCAACGGGCAGCTCCGATTCCTCTTCGAGACGGTCCGCCTCCCGGGGGAAGACCCCGAGGCGATGAAGGCGTCGCTGCAGGGTGCGGAGCTCGGCCGCGGCCAGCGCGTGGCCATCGACGAAGAGGGCGGCGCCACCGTCACCAACTCCAAGGCCCGCTTCGTGCTCCCTGCCGTCGCCCTCCTCAGCCTGCGCTCGTCACTCGAGTCCGAAGGTCCCGACCCGGGCGAAGTGGGAGGGGGAGGAGGTGGCTCGGACATCCTGGCCCAGGGGCCGGGAGGTTTCCTGGCTTGGAGCCTGATCGGGGTGGGCCTCAGCCAGATCTCGAAGCCGGTGGCGGCGGCGTTCGGCATCGTCGGAGTCGTCCGCAGCACCTACCGGTCGTTCTTCGCGAAGGGCCGGGAGGTGGTAATCCCGGCCGACACCGCCATCCAGCTCCAATTGGCGCCGGCCCAGCCCGGGCCCTGAGCGCACACCGGTGGCCTCCCTACGCCGCGTCCTCGCCGTGGCCACCCCGCTGGCCTTCGCCCTGGCGCGGGGCGGCGCGGAGCAGGCGGTGCGAAAGCCCGTGTTCCCGTCCGAGACGCGACTGGTCGTGCTCCAGGCCACGGTCAAGAACGGCCGCGGCGAGCTGGTGACGAACCTGGGGCGGGAAGCCTTCACGCTGTACGAAGACGGCAAGGCCCAGCCCATCTCGGTCTTCCGTGCCGACGACGTTCCCGTGTCCCTCGGCCTCCTCATCGACAACAGCGGCAGCATGCGCCGGCTGCGGGCAAAGGTCGAGGAGGCGGCCCTCGCCTGCGTGCGCGCCTCGAACCATGACGACGAGGTCTTCGTCCTCAACTTCGCGGACAAGGCCCGCATCGACGTGCCGCTCACCACGGACATCGCGGAGATCGAGCGGGGAATCGCGCGCGTGGACTCCATCGGGGGCACTGCCCTGCGCGACGCGCTCGACCTCGGCACGCGCTACCTGGCCGAGAACGGCAGTCGCCAGCGCAAGGCCCTCCTCGTGATCTCCGACGGCAAGGACAACGCGAGCACGACGTCCGTGGACCAGATCCGCCGGGAGGCCGAGAAGCTCGACATCGTCGTGTACGCGGTGGGCCTGGCCTCTGACGAGGACGGGTCCATCTCGCGCTACGGCCGCCACGAGCTCGACGACCTCGCGGAGCTCACGGGCGGTGTGGCCTACTACCCGCGGAGCTTCGAGGAGCTGGACGCCATCGCCCTCGGCATCGCCCGCCAGATCCGTAGCCAATACACGATCGGATACCGGCCGGCGGATCGGAGCCTCGATGGCTCGTATCGCAAGCTGCGCGTGGTGGCCCGCAGTCCGGAGCGGCTCACCGTCCGGACGCGTGCTGGCTTTCGCGGCACGCCCGTCCCCGGGCGCCGTCCTTCCCCTCCCACCATGTGACTGACGGCGGCTCTTCGCCGCGGCCCCCCATCGCCCCATCCAGTCCCTTCGCGAATAGTCGGCCCGACCAGGCTGACGAGCACGCCGCGCCCGGAGGCGACCTTAACGAGAGCTTGCCCGATTTCAGCGACCGTGGCCTCCAAGTACCGCCAGAGCCTTTTGCGGCCGACGCCGTCATGCCGGCGCACCACCGTGGTCACCGGAGCGCCTTGCCCTCCGCGAACGATTCCGCCCGGGTCGGACCATTGGTCCGTCGACCCGGCTTGAGGTTTCGGTCACACGAGGGAGGTCGTGATGAAGGTTCTGATCGTGATTCTCATGTTGGTCTTGCCGGTCGGAATTGGCGTAGGCGGAGCAACCGCGGCGGAGGTTGGTGGCGAGCCGGGATCCATCGAAGGACAAGTGGCCGACTCGACCAGGAGCCCGCTGCCCGGGGCCCGCGTCGAGATCGAGCCCCGCGGCCTTCGGCTGGCGACGGACCGCCAGGGCCGTTTCACGGCCTCGAGCCTTCCGCCGGCCGAGTACCGCGTCCGGATCTCCTACCTCGGCTTCACGGACTACGAAGGGGTGGTCAAGGTCGAGGCCGGCGGCCGGACGTCCCTCCACGTGGAGCTGACGCCGCACGTGTCGGAAGAGGTCACGGTCACCGCGCCGCGTGCGCGCGGCGAGGACGCGGCCCTCAACCAGCAGAAGAGCGCCCAGAACATCGTGAACGTCCTCCCCGCCGAGGTCATCCGCAGTCTCCCCAACACCAACGTGGCCGACGCCATCGGACGCCTGCCCAGCGTGTCCCTGGAGCGGGACGAGGGCGAGGGCAAATACGTTCAGGTGCGCGGGCTCGAACCGCGGTATACGAACGCAGCGATCAACGGCGCCCACATCCCCTCCTCGGAGAGCGGCGGCCGCCAGCTCAAGCTCGACGCGATCCCCTCCGACCTCGTGGGCGCCATCGAGCTGCACAAGACGCTCTCCGCGGATCAGGACGGTGACGCGATCGGGGGATCGATCAACTTCGTGACCAAGTCGGCGGGAGACCGGCAATCGTTCACGGTGGGAGCCCAGGGCGGCTACACCGACCTCCAGGATGGCCGCTCCGTCTACCAGTTCGACGGCACCTATTCGAACCGCTTCGGGACGGGGAAGAAGCTGGGCCTCGTCCTGGGCGGCACCTACGATTGGAACGGGCGCGGGATCGACGACATCGAGCCCGGGGTGGACACCGTGGAGCTTCCGGACGGTCGGTCGACGGCCGCCTTCACCGGGATCGATTACCGCCTCTATCGCTACCAGCGCCCAATGCGAACTCCTCCCTCTACCTCCGGGGGCTCTTCTCCGAGTTCCACAATTACGGGGACCGCTGGGCGACGAGCGCGTCCGCGGGAGACTTCCTCACGCCGACCCTCACCGACGACGGCGGCGGCTTCTCCGGCAGCGTCCAGAACCGCCGGCCCAACGAGCAGATCTACAGCGTCTCGGGCGGAGGGACGCACCTCCTGAGGGGCCGGGCCGTCCTCGACTACAACGTGTCCTACTCCCATGCGCGGCAGAACGTGGTGAACGCGCTCCAAGCCGACTTCGAGGGGCCAGGCGCGGCGTTCCTCGTCCAGCCCTCGTTCGTGCAGGACCCTTCCAACGACGGTTTCTTTCCCACACTCACTCCCCAGGGAGGCGTGGATCAGCTCGACGCGACCCAATACGCGGTCAGCGGATATCGGATCACCAACGAGAAGAGCGGCAACGGCGACCTCGCCTTCGCCGCCAACTTCCTGGTCCCCTATCGCGCGGGCCAGCACACTGGCGACCTGAAGATCGGGGCGAAGTTCCGGGACGAGAACAAGACGAAAGGCATCAACGACCAGCGCTTCCTGGCCAACGGCAAACCGGAGTTCCTCGTGAGCCAGGGCCTCGAGTCGTTCAACATCTCCAATTTCTATTTCGGGAGGTATCTGCAGGGACCGAACCTCAGCCTCGCCGCCGCCACCGCTTTCTTCCAGGGCCACCCCGAGGCCTTCAGGGAAGACCTGGCCCGGGAAGCGCTCACCAACAAGCCCAACGACTACGACGTCAAGGAGAAGATCGCCGCCGTCTACGTGAAGGACACGACGCAGTTCGGGCGGCTGCTCCTGGAAGCCGGCGTGCGCATCGAGAACACGAACGCGACCTACGATGGCTTCTCCGTCAACCGCGACACGCTCGTGGTCTCGCCGCGCAACGCGACCTCGAAGTACACGGACGTCCTGCCCAGCGTGTCCCTCAAATACGAGATCGATGCGAAGACGAACTTGCGGGCGGTGTACGGCTGGGCCATCGCTCGGCCCAACTATGCCGACGTGGTGCCGACCTTCCAGCTCAGCGATAAGCGGCAGCAGGTCTCGGCGGGGAACCCGGATCTGAAGCCGACCCGGGGTCAGAGCTACGACCTCCTGTTCGAGCACTACCTGGCCGCGGTCGGTGTCGTCTCCGTGGGCGGCTTCTACAAGGACCTCGAGGACCCCATCTACGAGGGCTCGGTCACGACGCTGACCGGCGGCCCCTTCGCCGGCTACGAGCAGACCCAGCCCGTCAACGGTCCCAGGGCCAAGATCTACGGGGCGGAGGTCACGTGGCAACAGCACCTCGGGTTCCTGCCCGGCGTCCTGAGCGGCCTCGGCATCATGGCGAACTATACGTACACGGACTCCGAAGCCACGTTCGATCCGACCACCGGTCGCACCGGAACGGCCCGGCTGCAGCGAACGACGCCGAACGAGTTCAACCTCAATCTGACCTACGACCGAGGGCGCGTATCCGTCCGTGGCGCGGTCACGTACAACGCGGCCACCATCTGGGCCTATCAGTACACCGACGGCGCGGAGGGCGGTCCTAGTGGGCCGACTGGCGATACGTATCTCTATCCCCACACGCAGATCGACGCTCAGGGGAGCTACACGTTCGCGAGCGGGATCCAGATCGTCGTGAGCGCCCTGAACCTGAACAATCAGGTCTTCGGCTTCTACAATGGACGCCCGCAGCTCAACATCCAGCGCGAGTTCTACGGGCGCACGGTCTTCCTGGGGTTCAGGGTCAACCGATAACCGGCACATGTGGGTTTCCCACGGTGACGTGCGCTCACCAGACCGATGGATCGTCCTTCTCGGCCACCGCGTAGAGCACGGGCCACGGGAGGGTGACGGAAAGCTCATCCGTGCTGACAGAACGCTCATGTGGCGATCATGACTCCCCGCGAGGGCGGCCGACCTTGCCTTCATGCGAGTCCTGCTCCTGAACGTCCCGCACCCCTCGATCGGAAGCCGCATCCCCGACGACCATCTCCCGCCGCTCGGGCTGCTCTCCATTGGCGGGCCGCTGATCGACGACGGCCACGAAGTCCGGCTGCTCGATGCGGACCTCGAAGCCGGCCGGTGCACCACGTATTCGGCGGAAGCGATCGCCGCGGAGGTCGCCGGCTGGAGGCCGGACGCCGTCCTCTTCGGCCACTCCGGGTCCACCTCCGCGCATCCGGTCGTCGCGGAGGTGAGTCGGGCGGTCCGCCGGCTTCTGCCTCGGGCCACCGTCGTCTACGGTGGTGTGTTTCCGACGTACCACTGGCGCGAGATCCTGCTGCGCGAGCCGCAGATCGACGTGATCGTGCGCGGCGAGGGGGAACGGACCTGCGTCGCGCTGCTCCGCGCGCTCCAGGACGGCGGCGACCTTCGAGCGGTCCCGGGCCTGGCCCTGCGCACGGGGGCGACGCCGCCGGCGCCGGTGATCGTGGACCTCGACCGCTACCGCGTCGGCTGGGAACTCATCGATCACCGGCGCTACAGCTACTGGGGCGGGATGCGGGCCGTCGTCGTGCAGTTTTCACGGGGCTGTCCGCACCCCTGCACCTATTGCGGGCAGCGCGGCTTCTGGACGAAGTGGCGCTACCGCGACCCGGTGAAGTTCGCCGGAGAGCTCGCGCGGCTCTATCGGGAGCACGGGGTGGAGCTGATCAACTTCGCGGACGAGAACCCGACTGTCGACCGCGAGGCCTGGAAGCGCTTCCTCGAAGCGCTGATCGCGGAGAACGTACCCCTGACCCTCGTCGGATCGACGCGCGCGGACGACATCGTCCGCGACGCGGACCTGCTCCCGCTGTACCGCAAGGCGGGCTGGGTCCGCTTCCTGCTGGGCATGGAGAACACCGACGAGGACACCCTGAAGCTGATCCGCAAGGGGGGCTCCACGACGAAGGACCGCGAGGCCATCCGCCTGTTACGGGACAACGGCATCCTGTCGATGGCGACCTGGGTCGCGGGATTCGAGGAGGACGACGACCGCAGCTTCTGGCGCGGGCTGAGGCAACTGCTCGCCTACGATCCCG
>WNFM01028248.1_pt2 | contig 29785 bp, 23 predicted proteins | sample 5400271 | NCBI WGS metagenome assembly WNFM01 (sample SAMN13153352, study PRJNA577476) | soil metagenome | isolation source: 60 cm saprolite on Douglas fir-dominated hillslope | place: USA:California | collected 2013-09-17 | reverse complement strand
AACACCGTCACCACCAGGCCGCAGGCCAGCACCACCGTGGTCAGGATCAGCGCCGGACCGACCAGCACGGTCGCCCGTTCCACCGCCAGATCCGCGCTGACGCCAGGCTTTCGCTCGAGCCGCAACCGGTTGAGGAAGTGGATCGTCGCACTGAGGCCGAGGCCGAACGACACCGTCAGCGCCACCACGCTGGCGAATTGCAGCCCCTCGCCCATGATCGCCAGCACCGTGCCCGATGCCACCACCGGGAAAATGCCGGGCAGGATGCAGGAGAACATCACCACGACCGAGCGGAACGCCAGCCCGATGAAGACGGCGACCAGCAGGAATTCCACCGTCAGGCCGCGATTGAGCTTCTCGATCATGTTGGAGCTGTTGCGCGCGGCAATCACCGAAAGGCCGGTGACCGCAATTTCGTAGCCAGGGTGCTCCGCACGCACGGTATCGAGCGCCTTGTCGAGCTTGTTCACCACGGGAAGCAGCGCGCTTGAATCAATATCGGGCACGCGGCCCGACACCACCACCGCATTCTGGTCGGCCGAGATGAAGCGACGGACCAGATGTTCGGGAATCACGCTGACATATTCCTTCAGCGTCGCGACGTCGTTACTCCCGGCCTTCTCGGCAAGCCAGCGGCGCAGCGTTTCCAGCGACCAGACGTTGCCGACGCCGGCCGCGGTTTCGACCAAGGAATGAACATCGGCGATCGTCTTCAGCGCCTCCGGCGCGTAAAGCGAGGCGGATTGGCGCCGGTGAGCTTGGCGTCGAGCCGGCTCGACGCCGCCACCGCCTGCCGCTTGTCCGGAACCTGGTCGGCCAGCCGGTAGCGCGGCTGCAGGTTGGCGTAGACGTAGCCCATGCTGGCGACGACGAGCACCGCGATCAGGCTGAACAGCCCGGGGCGGCCGACCATGCGTACCGCAATCCAGTAGCAGAAGTTGCGCAGCGCCTGCACGCCCGCATCGGCGCCCTGGAACTTGACCGCCATGACCTTTTCGTTGCGGACAAAAAGCACGCCGAACACCGGCACCAGCGACAACACCGCGATCAGCGCGATGATGGTGGCGGCAAGGCCCGCCTCGCCGAATTTGCGGATCAGTTCGGAATCGGAGAATTGCAAGGCGATGAACGAGATGCCGGCGGTGCCGTGGGTGAGCACGCAGGCGGGACCGACCACCAGCACGGCGTTCTTGAACGCGGTATATTTGTCCTGACCCGCGATCAGGCGGTCGCGCGCGGCGAATGTCAGCTGCATCGAGTCGGAGAAGCTGATCACCATGATGAGCGGCGTCATCACGTTCAGGAACATGTTGAGATTGAAGTTGGCCCAGCCGAGGCCACCGAGCGCGAGCAGGATCGCGATGATAGGCAGATGATCGCGATGATGCAGCCGGCCAGAATGCCGAGGATGTTATAGGTCAGCCCGTCGCGCTTCACCGCGTTGCGGATTTCGAGCTGCATGACGGGAACGCCGGAGAGCTGGGCGTTGAGCCCGCTGCCGGCGAGATCTTCCGCCATGATCTTTCGGATATCCGCGACCGCCTTGGTGAGATCGTTGCTGCCGACGATCTGCGGCTCCAGCGACAGCACGATCAGCGCCAGCGTGCCGTCCTCGCTCAACAGCTTGCCGCGGATGATCTCGTTCGCCTTAACGGTCTCGGCGAACTTGTCGTAGGCAGCTCCCTGCGGCAGTTCCGACGGGAACAGTGCCGCCGGCAGCTTGCCCGGTTCCGGCGCCTGGCGCGCCGAAAACAGCGAGACCAGACCGCGCACGCCCTCGACCAGTTGCAGGTCGGTGACCATGTCGCGGATCTTTTCGAGGTTTTCGCGCGCCAGCAGCGTCTTGCCTTCGACCACGACCAGCACGTCGAATTCGGTCGCCGGGAAGCGCTTGGTCACGGCCTCGTATTGCTTGTAGTCCTTGGAATTGGAGCGGAAGAGCTGGCTCAGCGAATCGTCGATCTTGATCCGCTCGATTCCGAAGAACGCGGCAATCATCAATGCGACGAGAATGACGCAGGACATGATCGGCGCCTTGACCGCGACGAGGCCGAGGCGTTCCAGCCCAAAGGCGATACTCGTACCCGTTACCGGCTCCTCGATCGCTTCGACGTGGACCTGACTTTCGGAGTTCTTGTCGAGCATGCCCTGTCCAGTTCTCACGTCGGTGTCGGTTGTGAAGCTTGCTTGGGTCGGTGGCGCGATGGCGGCTTTTTTAGCCCTGTCTGATCGGCGCTAGCCCTTGAAATCACGCGGTAAATTAACGTCGCCGTTTTACAGGTCCGAACCCGATCCGGCAAGCGCGCGTGGCGGACCAAATCGGCACACGGATGACGAAAATCCGGATTAAGTCTCTGATTTGTCACACCGGGCCCGCTCACAGGGCCGGATCGGCCGCGATCTGCACCGGCGGTCCTCCGCTTTCGTCCTTCAAGGCGACGCCGGTAAGTTGCCGCGCCAGGCCTTCACGAACCAGCCACGCAATCTTGAACGCGGCCTCATCGTAGCTCAGGCCCGCGCCGTGGATGTTGGAGATACAATTGCGTTCGGCGTCGGTGAGGCCGATGCGCGGTCCAAACGTCAGATAGGCCCCGAGGCTATCCGGCGCCGACAGGCCCGGCCGCTCGCCGATCAACATCACCACCATGCGCGCGCCGAGCACCGCCCCGATCTCGTCGCCCAGCGCCACGCGTGCGCCCGACGCGACCACAACCGCGCCTACGCCGATGCCGGCTTCCGCGAGCCGCGGGGCGAGGTTGCGAACCAGTTCGACCGCGTGAACGTTGACCGCGGCCGGCGACAGGCCGTCGCCGATGACGACGGCGAGTTCGCAGGGACTGTCACTCCGGTCGGCCAGCGAACGCCGCGATCCGGCATCGAGCATGCGGCCGAGGTCGGGACGGCGCAGATAGTTGCGCCGGTCGGGCGCCTGGCTTGCGACCTCAAGCGCGTTCAGGCCGAGGCCGGCCAGTTCCGCCATCAGGCGCGAGGCATCGAAGGCGGCATGGACGGCATCGCGTGCGCGTGCGTGGTCGAGCGTGAAAGCGAGCAACGCCTCGGTCGGCATGCTCGCCCCTGCCCGGCCGAGCCCGACCCGCGCGGGCGTCAGCTCGCGCAAGCGTTCAATCGAACCGGGTGCAATCGAACCGGGCGCAGTCGAACCGGAACTCGGCGCCGGCGTTTTCATGACGACTTCCAGGGTTTGCTACTCGGCGGGGACCGAGGCTTCACGCAGCCGGATCGAATAGTTCGAAGCGCTTTGCTGTCCGCCCGAGGCCGCACGCGCGAATATGATCAGGTGGTGGCCGATCATCGCCGAGCCGATCAGGCCCTCGATGTCGCCACGGCGAAGCCGTCCCAGCGCGAATTTCCAGAACACGCGTCTGTAATCGCCGAGCACGCCGACCTTCCAGAAAATGTTCCGGAGCATGATCAGGCCGCGCTTGATGTTGGCCCAGCTCTTTTGTTCTGATGTCACCGGCACCTTGATCCGCTGCGCATAGGTGTAGTCGCACTGGTACTGGTAGCGCGCGTAAAGTTTCTCCGGCGAGTAGGCGACTTCCATGCACCTGCGCCAGGAGTCGACGACCTCATCGTAGGGCAACAGGAACTTGACATTGGAATCCCGGCTTTCGTCTTCCTCGAGCAGACGGCCTTCGCGCTCCAGCCGATCCCACAGCGGCGTCTTCGGCAGCGCCTGCAGCAGATTGATCGTCAGCAACGGGATCCGCGACTCGTCGACGAATGCCAGCAGCGCATCGCCGGTTTCCGGCTTGTCGGTGTCGAGCCCCATGATGATGCCGGAGACGACTTCCATGCCGTAGGAATTGATGGTGTGAACGCCTTCCAGGATCGGGACCATCATGTTGTGGTCCTTGTGCATCGCCTTCAGCGCGTCGGGATCCGGCGTCTCGATGCCGCAGAAGATCGTGACGAAGAAGGCCTCGCGCATCTTTTCCAGAATCTCGGGCCGCTTGGCGATGTTGAGCGTCGCCTCGCAGGCGAGCCGCATCACATAACCGGTCCGCTTCTGCCATTCGATCAGATGCGGCAGCAGATCCAGCGCCGCCTTGCGGTTGCCGATGAAATTGTCGTCGACGAAATACACCGATCCGGTGACGCCGCATTCGCGCAACTTGTCGAGCTCGGCGATGATCTGTTCCGGCGATTTCAGCCGCGGGTTGCGGCCATAGAGGCCGGGGATGTCGCAGAACTCGCACTGGTAGGGGCAGCCGCTGGAATACTGGATGCTGCCGAGGAAATATTTTTTGACCTCAGCGAGTTCGTAAGCGGGAAGCGGGAAATCCGTCATGGCCAGACGATCGGCCGTTTTCAGCACCACCTGCGCTTCGGGGCGCGACGGATCGTGCGCCAGCCGTGCGATCAGATCATTGGTGGCATCGCCGAGTTCGCCGACATGCAGATAATCGAACGAGGGGTAGTAATCCGGACATGCGCTGACCGACGGCCCGCCGATCGCAACCGCAAGATCGAACGCATGCGCACGGCGGCAGATGTCGTTCATCTGCTGGCGCTGGATGTGCATGCCGCTGACGAACACCGCTTCCGCCCATTCGAAGTCTTCCTTGGTCGCGGGGCGGATGTTCTCGTCGATGAAACGCACCGACCAGGTGGCCGGCAAATAGGCCGCAATCAGCAGCAACCCCTGCGGCGGCATGAATGCCTGGACGCCGTCGGTCAGGGGATAGGCGTGTTCGAACGTACCAAAAGAAGACGTATAGCGCGGAAAGACGCACAGGATGCGCCGAACCGTCTCAATGCCTTCAGCTCTCATTCAAACTTCCTCAGCCAAAGCCGCAGCAAACCAGAGCCTTGCCAAATTTAAGCCTTGCCAAATTTAAGCCTTGGCAAATTTAAGCACGACATTGAAAGTTGGGCCAGAAATTCTTCAATATTGTGGCAGTCGGCTCAAACGCGCCGGCGGTTCAAAGGTTGCATCAAAAACTGCCGTCCGCGGCCTCCAGCCGGCCCTCAGGCGATCAGCCGCGAGGCAAATTCGGGCAGCAGGCCCGCATTGCCTGCAATGCGGTAGTCGGCGCCGGCCAGACCGGTTCGATGCAGCCAGTCGTCGAATTCCGGCGCCCGCTTCAGGCCAAACAGGTCACGGACATAAAGCGCATCATGGAACGAGGTCGACTGATAGTTCAGCATGACGTCGTCGGCGCCCGGCACCCCCATGATGAAGGTCACGCCGGCGGCGGCCAATAGCGTCAGGAGATTGTCCATGTCGTCCTGGTCGGCTTCGGCATGGTTGGTGTAGCAGACGTCGACGCCGAGCGGCAGTCCGAGCAACTTGCCGCAAAAGTGATCCTCCAGCCCGGCGCGGATGATCTCCTTGCCGTCATAGAGATATTCGGGGCCGATGAAGCCGACCACGCTGTTGACCAGCAAGGGGTCGAAGGCACGTGCCACCGCGTAGGCCCGCGCTTCGCAGGTCTGCTGATCGACCTGGTGATGGGCATTGGCCGACAGCGCCGAGCCCTGCCCGGTTTCGAAATACATCACATTGTTGCCCACGGTGCCGCGGCGGAGCGACAGCCCGGCCTCCCGCGCCTCCCGCAGCAGCGCCAGGTCGACACCAAAGCTGCGGTTGGCGGCTTCCGTTCCCGCAATCGACTGGAATACCAGATCGACCGGAAAACCCTGCTTGATCAATCCGAGCGTGGTGGTGACATGGGTGAGAACGCAACTCTGCGTCGGGATTTGCAGCCGCGAAATGATCCCGTCCAGCAGCCGCAACATGCCGCCGATCACGGCCGGGTCGTCGCTCGCCGGATTGATCCCGATGCAGGCATCGCCCGATCCCAGCAGGATGCCGTCGAGGATCGAGGCGGTAATGCCCTTGGTGTCGTCGAAGGGATGATTGGGCTGGAGCCGCACGCTCATCCGCCCGCGCAAGCCGATGGTGTTGCGGAAGCCTGATGTCACCGAGCATTTTTTGGCAACGAGAATGAGGTCCTGGTTGCGCATCAGCTTTGAAACGGCCGCGGCCATTTCCGGCGTAATCCCGCGCGCCACCTTTTGCAGGGTCTCTGATGTCGCGGCATCGGACAACAGCCAGTCGCGGAAGGCGCCGACGGTCAGCGACGATATCGCGGCAAAGCCAGCCACATCATGGGTATCCATGATCAGTCGGGTAACCTCGTCGTCCTCGTAAGCGACGACGGCCTCATCGAGAAATTGCTTGAGCGGAACATTTGCCAGCGCCATCCGCGCCGCGATCATCCGTTCCGCGCTGTCGGCCGCGATGCCGGCAAGGCGATCGCCGGAGCGCGGCGGCGTCGCCTTGGCAAGCAGGTCGCGCAAATCATCGAACAGATAAGAGGTGGCATCGATGGCTTGGCGATAGACCATGGTGGCTCCAGACCCACCGGCGCGTCCCCGGGGCGGCTAACAGCCTAGCATCTCGTCATGACGTGCCGGGCGCGGCCATCTCGCTTGGCGGATGCCGGCTGCGCGCTATGGTCGCAGCACTTGCGGAACTTTCAACCAATGGAATTCGTCGCGAATATTCAAGTAATTGAAATAACTACATAATTATGAATAGTTGCAGCTTCGTGAATTTCCCGTATTAAGAAATTCTCCATTAAAATTTAGCATAATTTTTAGCGGCCGACGGTGCTCTCCGGCCCTTTTTGGAGTGCCGGTATGGCCGAAATTGCAAAATCCCCTCATTCATTTTCCGGTGGCGCCATGTCATCCCGCTTTTCGCTCGCGGCCAAACTCTACGCAATCTTTGCGCTGTTCGCGGTGCTCACCGCCGCCATCACCGTGTTGTCCGAGTACAACACCCGCGGCAACACCGAACTCACGGAAGCGGTCGAAACCGCGAGTCGCGCCGCGCTGAATGTCGAGCGGGTCAATTCGCTGGTCTATGCGGTCGTGATGGAATCCCGCGGCGTCTACATGTCGACGGACGTCGAGACCGTGAAGAAATACGGCGAAGGCTTGCTGAAATTCAACGAGCGTCTGCTGGCCGTCGTCAAGAACTGGGAGGCGCTGGTCCAGGCCGACGATGCCGAGCAATTCGCAACCTTCAAGAAGCGGATCGACCAATTCATCGACTTCCGCAAGGAACTGGTGCGCCGTGGCGTCGAGATCGGCCCGGCCGCAGGGCGCGAATGGGGCGACAACGATGCCAATCGCGCGGTGCGCTCGGCGCTGAACAAGGATCTCGAAGCGCTTTCCAGAGTCTATGCCGAACGCAGCAAGAAGCTCGCGCAGCAGACCGATGCGAACCGCACGCTGGCCTTTGTGCTGACCTGCCTCGGCGGTCTCGCGCTGATTGTGGTTGTCATGGGCGTGCTGATCATCGCCCGTTCGATCGCGCGCCCGCTGTCGGCCATTACCGACACCATCAAGCGCGTCGCCGAGGGCGCCGAAGGCGTCGAGGTTCCCCATATCGAACGCGGCGACGAGATCGGCGCGCTGGCGCGGGCGATCCAGATCTTCAAAGAGGCGATGGACCGCAACCGCAACCTTAACTCGCAGGTATTGCAGGATTCCAAAGCGCGCGACCAGCGCGGCCGCCAGATCGAAGCTTCGGTCGATGCCTTCCGCGAAGCCATCGGTGGCGTGCTGCGCGCGGTCACCGACAATGCGACCTCGATGCGCAGCACCGCGGAGACCATCGCTAGCGTCTCGTCGGATGCGAGCGGACGCGCGGTCGCCGCCTCCGGCGCCACCGAACAGGCGTCCAACAACGTCTCCGCCGTCGCCAGCGCCGCCGAAGAACTCTCCGCTTCCGTCGAGGAAATCGGCCGGCAGGTTCGCCAATCCGCAGGCGCCGTCGAACAAGCGGGCGTTCGTACCGAAAAATCGATCACCGAAATCGAGGGGCTTGCCGCCGCGACCCAACGCATCGACGGCGTGCTCAGCCTGATCCAGGCGATCGCCGAACAAACCAACCTGCTGGCGCTGAATGCGACCATCGAGGCCGCGCGCGCCGGCGATCCCGGCCGAGGCTTTGCGGTCGTCGCCCACGAGGTCAAGGCGCTGGCCGAGCAAACCGCCAAGGCGACCGCCGAAATCGGCCAGAACGTCGGCCTGATTCAGACCTCGACCAAGAATTCGGTCGATGCGGTGCGCGAGATCGGCAACGCGGTACGCGAAATCAACGAGGTGACGTCGATCATCGCCAGCGCCATCGGTCAACAGGACGCGGCGACCCGCGAAATTTCCGCCAACGCGCAACTGGCGGCGCAGGGCAATGGCACGCTGGTCGTCAACATCGGCTCGCTCAGCGACGCCATCGGCACCACCAGCACGGCGGCGGCCTCCGTCCTTCCCGCCTCCAGCGACCTCACCGCCACGGCCGAGACGCTGTCGCGCGAAGTCGAAAAGTTCTTCCGCGACCTGCGCGCCGATTCAGCCGAGCAGCCGCGGCGAACGGGGACCTAGTATAGTTACCTTTTGATAACGTCGCGGGTCCCAGTCTCGGCCAAATTATGCGAGAAAACCGCAGAAACTCGTATGAATTTTTTCGGGTGCGATGCCCCAGTGTTAGCGAAGCTCCTTAGGGCACTGGCACGGCGGAAATCGTAACGATGGCTTCGGCTACCCCAGCCCTGCCGGCGCAAGCCACGTGCACGACGGCGGCATGACGAGGCGGCGTGATTTCATGCAATCTTTGAAGTGCCCCGCCCGACAGCTGCGCTGTTGCCAAGGCGCCGGACTGCAGGATTTCGATGTCGTGCCAGCCAATATCGGCGGTCAAGCCCGTTCCCAAGGCCTTGAAGCAAGCCTCCTTGCCGCAAAACGCGCGAGCGAACAGCAAGACATGGTCTGCTCCCAGCTGGCAGAGCCTTCGCTCCTCGGCAGTGAAGAGCTCGTCGATCCAAGCCTCGCCCAGCCCTTTGAGGGAGCGCCTGATGCGCTCAACCTGACAGAGATCAACTCCCACCCCGAGGATCATTTGGTCTACCAGAGGGCACGAAACGATAAACCGATGACGAGAAACAGTATGGCCCAGACGATGCAGGTCGCAGAGGCACCTTCGGATTTGATCCCAAACAGGTCGAGCGACATGGGGCCGTCTAGCGCGCGGGCGAGACTGACGATCAGCAGCGCAAAAACCCCGGCAACGGGGATCCCGATGGCCGCGGGGCCATGTTGATCGTAGAGCTTCACGGGATCGATGATGGCAAGAGCGGCGCCGTCTTGGCGAATGATTTTGACAATGGCAAAAACAATCGCTGCCGAAAGGACTGCGTAGATGAGCTGCACAAAGATCGTCGCTGCGGCTTTCCATTTCGAGGGTAGCTTGCCCTCGTCCGAGCTGGTGCGCGGATCACCAGTCACGCGAATAACCCCACCCGCTCTGGGGATGCCTTCATAGGCGTCGGCGCATTTGGAACACGAAGACCCCAACGCGGGGGAAACACGGGACGCGGCAACGGTTCGGTCGCTTGACGGAAGAGCTGTTTGATACGCGTGCGCCCTGTGAGGCCGCGGACATGAGGATGCGCGACGCGGGCGTATTTGGATATCTCGCAAAAGAGGTTCTGGCAATCGATCGGCTGCAACCTTCTGCCAAAGAGCATCTGGAATTTGATGCCGGCAGATCGAAACGCTTCTTCCTGGCGCTCGCAGACCCAGTTGATAACTTCCTCGGCGCTTCGTCCGCCCGTATCTGTGAAGCATTTCGCAATGCCGTCCGCAGCGCCCGGGCCGGCAACGACAAACTCGCTTTCCTTGTGGTCAAGAAACGCAGCGTAGTTGAGATCGATTGCGTACTGGAATGCGAGAAATGGGCCGATTCCCGGATAGCTCGCGAGCAACGTGTAGATGTCCCGCAGCGAAGGTGCCTGGCAAATCCGGTCTGGCAGGCGGTCATCCATCATGCGCGCCAGCAAAGCGAGGTGGTTCGCGTGTTTTCGCTTATGACCAAAAGCCGGGGACGGCATGATGTACGCTGCGGAATATAGCTTGCCGCCATGATCCATCATTCGGTCCAGCGTCTTTGAAAGCATTTCCAGATCAACGTGTTCCCAGACCATTGGACCACACCGGCGTTCAAGCTCTTCCCAGGTCCCGATACGGTTGAACAGCTTGAACAGGATGGTCCGGAAGAAGACCTCGGAGGGTCTTGAGGACCGGTCCGGATGATATTGGATCTCGCGGATCAAGTACTGACTCACGCGATCGCTTGCGCGATACGCATTGGTGAAACGAAACATCGCTAGAATTGGATCATCGGTCCAAGGGCCGACCGGATTCGTCATCCTCCGAAAATAGATCGCTTGCCGTTCGGCAGCAAAACGCCAATAACTCTCGAAAACCTGTGTAGGTACCATAGCCCCTAACCATCCCAAACGTTGGGCAGCCAAATCGGCGCGCGTGAGCACCGATCGGGCGCCGATACGCCAGCATAAGAATCGTCAGGATCATAACGGGTTTTCAGCTCGCCGTTAACAAGCCGACGACCGCAGGAGGATCACGGCGCACGCGGTGCGGGATCCAGCGAGGCTGGCGCGGAAATGCCGATTTTCGACTGGTCGGCTTGGGGACGGCTGAATGAGCACTCTCGTAGTCCGACAGTCAGTATCCCACCGACGGCGAGCGCCATGGCCCATTTGAGAACCGCCTGCTCGCGCTCGACGGTGTTGACGCGGTCGGTGAGCTTCTTGTCGTTTTCGTTGATCTTCGACAACAGGCTGGCAAATGACTGCAGGCCGCCGGCGAGGGCACCTGTGAGTCTCGAGGGTATGGAATCAAAGCCCTCTTTTTTTGCCACTTGTTTTGGCTGATCAAGGTCAGCGTAGAAGATCAAGAAGCAATCCTCGCCGCGGCAAAGATGAACTGGACCAGGACCGGCATTGAAGATCGAAAAGATCAGCCGACCTTCGTAATTCGGATCAACATGGAATCCAGACACGTTGACCAGCCCTTGGAACTTGTAGCCGGCTCGTATGGAGATGAATGCGATGGCCGAGGTTGGTACGATGATCTTTTCCTCGGTCAAGATGAAGCCGAATTGCCCGGCGGGAACGGTAAACCCTTGGCCATCCGCCAGCTGGGTCTTCGGCTTGTTGCGAGGATCGTCCGGCTCTCCAGTCGGAGATACATACACTTCCGGACCGACCCTCAAACGATAGGAGGCACCATCGATGCGCTCGGGCTTGTAGTCCGTCACAAGCGCCGGCAACTCCTTTTCAAGACGCAGACCGCCCCAGAACATTATGCCTCACCCCCAGCCCCTTCCTGAAAGAGCTTATCGAAAATCGAGCGCTGTTCGACTTGGCGCATACGGGATTTGTATGATTCAGCCAAGTCCAACTGCCTGTCACTGGCCTCGGCCAGAATCACCTTGAGCAGTTCCAGATTGCATCGCTTCATCTCATCCCGGAATAGAATGTTTTCCAGATGGTCCCAGGACTCGCATACCTTGGCGAGGCGTCCCGCGTGACGCGCGAAATTCCGTACCAGCCAATAATCGTCGGCATCGTTGCGCCCGATACCTTCCGCAAGGCTTGCGCCGAGCGATTGAAACGATTGGGAGTCATCAGCGCTTGCGCCAAGGTCTGTCCCGATGTCCTGATTTAGGGTGTTGGCGGTAGCGAGCACGATGACGAAGGCATCCGTAAGCGTCTTGGTGAGCTTGGCCTGATCAACGTCGTCGATGGCATCGAAGAAATAGGCCGTGTATTTCGCGTTGTGCAGCGCCATGTGCTTGATTCGCTCGGCGAGCGGCATGATCACGACATCCTTGTGATATGCCTCGTCATGCCTCAACTGGGCCCATTGCAGCCGGAGAAGATCTTCTCGCAGGGTCATAGGCAACGGCTCCTTCAGGCCGCGACAGGTTCAGTTTGATAGAGGTCGCGACAGCGCGTAATCAGCGCTTCGACATCGCGCTTGCCCCATCGTCCACCGGTGTCACTTGAGCCTGTATCAAGAGAGGCGAACGTCGAGTTGATGGTGAGCGTCCCGACCTGAAGTTTGGTTTCCTTCGCGAGGAAATATTGCAGGCGACCGAGGCCAACCAGGTTGCCGAGTAGGCGCTTGACGTAATAGTGCGAGCGGTAGGTCGCGTTCAACCGCACCTTGCCATCATGCACCTTGACGCTGAGATGGCTGAGGCACGGGCCGCCATAGAGACGCTTGCGGTCGGTGACGGCGTCATAGATCGGGATGTCCTCCTCGAGCGGTCGGCCGGCATTGAGTTCAAACGAGGCACGATACTTGCCGTGCGCCACGATCTTGGCGACCAGCTCCTCGAGCGGATTGAATATCTCGCCGTGCGCGTCCTGTTGCCGGAGGAAGCGATAGGCGTAGCTTCCCCAGTTGCTGTCGCTCCGGCCCTTCTGGATGGCGCGAATCTTGTCCGGAAATTCCTTGAAGACGCTGTTGGTGCCCCTTCGCAAATATTCATCGAGGGGGAAGATCGTCTCCGCCACGGTATGGATGCTGAAGGCGCCATGACCTGTGAGGAACTGGTCGACCTCCCGATACACGGCGGCGTCCTGCTTCGACAGCACAGTGGGCTCGGCCACGTGCAGGATGACGTCGAAGTCCTCCTGACTAGGGCGACTCTCTAGATATTCGGCAGCCGCGAGCCAGACAGAAGGCGCGGTTTGACCTTTGATCAGTTCCATTTCGACCTCCTAGGTCAGTGTAGCGGTTTCACGCGATTGCCGGGTGATGTAGCTGCGAGAAAGCCAGCCGTATCCGCCAACTCCCCAGGCCATTCCCCAGCTGTTTCGGATCAGCAGCAGCGGCGTTCCATCAGCATGCACCCCATGACCGACAGCAAGCACCGCGTGGCCGCCACGCTCAATATCGGGACTAACGTCTGCCACCCGGCCCAACGCGTCAGGGCTATAGAAGGCGTCGGTGATGATGACGCCAAGAACGACAAGATGGCCTGCATCCAAGGTCGCCGCAATGGCATCAAAGCCGAGGCTGCCCAGCACCATGTGCCGCTTGTGAAGCGTTGCCGTGATCGCCGGCGGCGTCCAGGGCGTAACCTGCGCAGGGCTGTAGGGCCAGGCCGTTTCGACCGGCTGCCCCTCGTCCGCAAGCGCGCCGGCAGCGGCAGCCATCGTCGTGCCGGCGGCCGGGTTCTTTCCGGGCGTTCGTTCCACAGAATGATAGAACAGGTATTCGACCGACAGATGTTGGGCGATACCCGCCTTGTCCTCGTGCGCCGCCGAGGTCGCAAAGGCGAGACATGACCGCCGGCGGCCTTGATGGCGAACCGGTTGCAGGCGGGTTCGGAGATCAGCATGGATGGCGATCAAGATTTCAGGCCCAGGCGACGGCGTTTGGCGCGCGAAAGACCGCCGGCCTCTGGACCTTGCAGAGACAGAGCAACTGAAAACGCCGGATCGTCAGCCGTTTCGGGGCTCCACGGCTGGGTCTCGCGCATCGTCAGTGAGCCGGTGCCGCTCGCAGGAGGACGCGCGATGAGCGTGCGCACGCTCGGCGCGCCATAGAGAAGCGGATCGCGAGAAAACGAGGATTTGTCGGAGAGGACCTCGTAGCCCGCCTCGCGGAGCGCGTTGACCTGCCATTGATGACCGCTGCCGGCTGCCTCCTCGAGTTCAATCCGGATGAGATCGTCGGGGTTGCCAACGATCTTGGCGCCGTCGTCTTTGCCGGTCAGACGCCAGACATCGGCCCAGCTGTCGCCGGGCTTGAACTCCTCGCCGAGCGATGCCTTGAGCCGCGCGACCTGGGCCTTGCGCAATTCGTCCACCTCGCCCTGGGGCAGGATCTGATGGCTGACGAGGCCCCAGCAGGTTGCCTCATAGCTCGTGCCCATGCGCAGCGAGAGTTGATAGACGATGTCGGGATTACGCAGGTGGCGGGCGACCGTCCATCCCTGCGATTGGATGTGGTGTCGGTAGAGCCAGCGTGGCAGCAGGAACTCGGCGGCGAAGGCATCGGCGGCCACCTCCTGCAGGTCCCGTCCTCCCGTGGGCACCAATGGCCCGCGCTCCAGAATATCCAGGTCAACGCTGCCACGATGGTTAAGCACGACATGGCCGAGCTCATGGGCCGCCGTGAAGCGCTGAATGTGCAGACCACGGCGGGTTGTGACGATGATGCCCCGTAGCGGAGCCGGAAGACATAATCCGAGCGCAGAGCTGAGCGGCTTGAATACGAGCGGAATATCTAGTTCCGTGATCGCCTCGAAGACGTCGACCATTCCCTCGCCCTTAGTAACGCGGGATTGCAGCTCAAGCTCGTCGTGCACGCGTTTGGCCGCGGCAACAGCATCAAGACGAGCGGTTGCAATGGGCGATCTAGCCACGGTTGGCGCTCCGTGGACCACGTGTCTGGAGGAACTCTGCGAAACGCAATAGCTCGGCGCGATCGTCGGCCGACAGCTCCGTCGCCGCACGCGCTAGCGCTTGAACGCTTTCCGGAAGCGGATGCGCCTTGGCGGTGCCTGTCAGCGCTTCGATCGTTTGGCCATAGACATCGGCGAAGCGCGCGAGCTCGACAGCATCGACCTTCCGGCGCCCATTCTCAACGAGAGATAAAGCGGACCGGGACAGGCCGACGGCGTCGGCCGCCTCTTCCTGCTTCAGCTCGAGGTATTCGCGCGCCTGTCGGAGCCGATCGCCGATCAGTCTCCACTTTTCCGCTTCGTCGCTCATGTCGTCCCTCATACTGGTTCTGGCTGTTTGACGGGCTTGGGCGTTTTCACCTTGATCTCGCCCGTAAACACCTTCTTGAGCTTCGGCACGATGTCGTCGATCATTTCCTTGCAGCTGGTGTAGCCGCCCGGCTTGATGATGGCCGGCGGCAATTCGATGTCGAGCACCTTCTTGGTGACGACCCTTGCGTCGACAACGCGTTTGGAGTCGATCGCGGGCCCCGTCCCGATGATGGATCCACCATCACCCGACGGCGCATCAGGTCCCGGCGCGCCATCGATCGGTGCCGTCTCTTGTTCGAACCATGCCTCAAGTTGGGATACGAGTTCGGGAACCTGCGCATCGAAGGCGTTAGCTAACTCGTCCTTGGTCGCGCTCATTTTACGCTCCATGTTCGATTATCTAACATATTATGGGAAGCGCGCGCGAAAAGTCAACAGAGAGACCATCACAAATCCCGGAACGCCCCAAGTTTTTAAAATTTATCTTTTAAAAACAATGTATTAGACGTTTGCATGCTGCTGCCAAGATTGATGCGCGGTCGAACAGGCCATTGTTCACAGCCATCTCGGACAGCAGTCGTCAGGGTCTCGTCCCTACTTTGCATGGGGTTGTTTTCGCGATTTTTGTTCAGGCCCTGCCCTTCACCGCCCAGAGCGCTTCGACGAGGCGCGTGAACGCGCTCTCCGGCAGGGTTACTCCACCAGCAACACATCCACGGCGACGCCGAGCTTCTGCTTGCGCGAACCCACGATGATGCCGTCGACCGGCGAGACGTCGGAAAAGTCGCGCGCTATCGCCAGAATGATGTGATCGTTGCCGACCAGGAGATCGTTGGTCGGATCGAAACCGATCCAGCCGATCGCAGCGCCGCACCACACCGACACCCAGGCGTGGGTGGCGTCGGCGCCCTGCAGACGCGGCTGCCCCGGCGGCGGGATGGTGCGCAGGTAGCCGCTGACATATGCCGCCGGCAGCCCGAGGCCGCGCAGGCCCGCGATCATCACATGGGCAAAGTCCTGGCAGACGCCGTGGCGCTTCTCGAACACTTCCGCCAGCGGCGTCGAGATCACGGTGGCCTTGGGGTCGTACCTGAATTCGGTGCGGATCCGGTGCATCAGGTCGACCGCGCCTGCGACGATCCCGCAGCCCGGCGGAAAACTTGTCGCGGCATAGGCGGTGACCGGCGCCTGCACCGGCACCAGCGAACTGGCAAAGACATAGCCGACCGGCGAGGACGGACCGAGGCTGGTGGCCTCGAACGCGACGTCGCGGACGTCCTCCCATGGCGGGCTCGGCGCGGTGCGTTCAAGGACCTGCCGCAACACCGTTTCGATCAGGACGTTCTCGGTGTGGGTGCCGAAGAAATCCCGCCGGACCGTTCGTTCGGCCGTCCGCGGCCGGATCTCGACGCTGTGGGAGACCAGTTGCTGCCCGTCGCCCGTTCGCGGCTCCAGCCGCAGCGAGCAGCGCGCAAAACTTACCGGGCTCTCATAGGCGTAGGTCGTGACGTGACGGATATCGTAGATCACGCGAGGCCCGTGAGCTTCTCCGGCCGGCTCGCATTGGGTCCGTGCGGGAAATAATGCAGGCCGATGGCATCGGCCAGATTGAGCAGGTCCTGCTCCAGCGCGAACAGCGCCTTGATATCGAGCGCCGAGGCTTCCGACGTCGTCAGCATGGCCTGCAACGCCACCGCAAGGCGTTGCGGTCGCTCGATCAGACCGTGCTCCTTGAGGCTCGGCAGGCTCGCAATGTGCTCGTTGAGCGCCGCCACCTGAAACGCCACCGAGCGCGGATTATACGGGTCGAGCACTGCAAGATCGCGCACCGGCGCCAGCGCCGGGCCGACCAGATAGCGCGAGCGATAGGTGATCTGGCAGTCCACCAGCGTCAGCAGCACGTCGAGATCCTCGTCGCCCGCCTCATCATAGCCGAACTGCCGGGCGAACCGCGCGGTATTGATGGCGCGCTCGATGCGGCGGCCCATTTCGAGGAAGCGCCAGCCGGCGGCGCGATTCATGTTCTCCTGGGCCAGACCGGCAAAGCTCGCCAGCTCCTGCAACGTCAGTTCGGCGGCGCTGACCACCGCATCGTCGTCATCGACCTGCAACGCAAGCCGCTCCGTCATCTCGGTGATGACCTGCCAGGCGTCGGGCGAAAGCCGTTCCCGCAACGAGGTCGCGGTACGCTGCGCCGATTTGAGCAATGACAGCGCCGAGCCGAATTTCTCCGGGTTTTGCAATGCCTCGGCGACGACCTTTGCAGGGTTCGCGCGCGTCGCCTGCGAGGTCGCGCCCCAAGTCACCAGCAGCCGCTGAATGCGCTCGACCGACGGCAATGCCGTTGCTGGCCCGCTCGGAACTCCCTTGACCGGATCGCGCGTCGGCACGCCGAGTGCACGGATCAGCCGCAGCGTCGCCTCGGCGCGCTCAAGATAGCGGCCGAGCCAGAACAGGTTGTCCGCCGCGCGGCTCGGGACCACGCCGGCGATCCGCTTGATCCGCACGGTGTCGGCCGCCGGCAACAGCGTCGAGGTGGCAACCGCCTTGTCGGACACCACCCAGACGTCGGCCGAACGCGCGCCGTCGCCCATCGATACGGCGCGGGCATCGGGCTGTTCGGCGATCCGGCAGAAGCCGCCGGGAAGGATGGTCCAGCCGCCATCGGGCATTGCCGCGGCAAACACCCGAAGCACGAACGGGCGTGGCGCGATCCGCCCGTCCTCCCACACCGGCGTGGTCGACAGCCGCACCAGTTCCTGGCCGACATAATCGATGCCGCGGTCGGCGATCGCGCTTTTGAGCCGGTCGCGATCCGCCGGCGACAGCTCGCCGGCCAGAACGGGGCCGTGGCCCGGAAAGCCCGGAACCAAACGGCTGTAGGCGCCCTCGATCGCAAAATCGTCGAGCCGGTCCAGCACTTCCTCCCGCGCGGATTTCTGGCCGCACCACCAGGTCGCGATGTGCGGCATACTAAGATCTTCGCCGAGGAAACGCCGGCTCAGGCTCGGCAGGAAGCCCAGCAGCGCCCTCGCGCCGTTCTTGCGCACCACATCAATCAGGCCGGGCACACCGAGATGCGAGGACGCATCGAGTTCGAGCGGATCGAGAAAATTGGAATCGACCCGGCGCAACAGTACGTCGAGCCGCTTCAGGCCGGCGACGGTGCGGATATGGATGCGGTCGCCGCTGACGGCGAGATCGTCGCCTTCGACCAGCAGGAAGCCGAGATAACGCGCCAGCGTGGCATGCTCGAAATAGGTTTCGTTGAAGGCGCCCGGCGTCAGCAAACCGATCCGCGGCTCGTCGCGGTCAGCGCCGGCGCGAAGCGACTCGCGAAATGCCTCGAAGAACGGCGCCACGCGTTCGACGTTCATCGACTTGTAGAGGTTGGAAAAGGCGCGCGACAGCACCAGGCGATTTTCCAGCGCGTAGCCTGCGCCCGACGGCGCCTGCGTGCGGTCGCCCAGCACCCACCAGCGGCCGTCGGGACCGCGGCCGACATCAGCGGCGTAGAGATGCAGATAGCGCCCGCCCGGCGGTTTGACGCCGCACACCGCGCGCAGATATTCGTTGCTGCCAGCGATGGCGGCGGCGGGGATCGCGCCTTCCGCGACCAGGCGGCCTTCGCCGTAAAGATCGCGCAACACCATTTCGAGAAGCTGCGCGCGTTGCGCGATGCCCGCGCTCAATTGCTGCCAGTCGGTCTCGTCGATGATCAGCGGCAGATGGCTGAGCGGCCACAACCGGTCGGCGGTCTCGCCGGGCGCGCGGTAGGTGACGCCGGCTTCGCGCAGATGCCGGTCGGCGGACGCAAACCGCTTTTCGACGTCGGCCGGCGCCATCGCGGCAAAAGCATCGAAAAACCGGGTCCAGGCGGCGCGGGGTGCCCCGTCTTGACCGATATATTCGTCGGGAATACCCGGCAGCCGGGCATAGTCGCGGGTCCACTGCGCCATCCGGCGCTGGCCCGGACGTGCCTTGCTTTCCTGACTGCTGCCTTGACTACCTTGGCCGGCTTGTCCCGCCATTCCAATTTCCCACCCTCGCCTCTGATAAAATCAGATTCGAGGTCCCCATTTTATGCTTTTGACGCGTTTTTCTAGCTTACCCCCGGATCAGTCCGGGCGGGCCTCGTTGCCCGAAAACGCCAAGAGAACGTCAAGAAAACGCCAAGCCAATCAATGCAGGAGCGGCGTCCTCAAGTCGAGGGTCAAAGGGAATTCAATTGTGCGTTCTTCCGGCGGCGGATCGATTCTGCCCGGGGTGTGGCCGTGATCCTGGAAGCGGGCCAGCCGCCTTGCTTCGGCTTCGTAGGAATTGACCGGCTTGGTATCGTAGCTACGGCCGCCGGGATGGGCGACGTGATAGACGCAGCCGCCAAGCGAACGGCCGTTCCAGGTGTCAATCAGGTCGAATGTCAGCGGCGCGTGCACCGGAATGGTCGGATGCAGGCCCGACGCCGGCTGCCAGGCCTTGAAGCGGACGGCCGCCACTGCCTCGCCGGAACGCCCGGTCGCGGTCATCGGCATCCGCCTGCCATTGCAGGTCACGACATGGCGGCCTTCGACGAAGCCTTCCGCCTTGATCTGCAAGCGTTCGACCGAGGAATCGACATAGCGCACAGTGCCGCCCGCCGAGCCCTCTTCGCCGAGCACATGCCAGGGCTCCAGCGCCTGACGCAACTCCAGCGCCACGCCACCATGATGGACGCGGCCGAACACCGGAAAACGAAACTCGAGCTGGGCGGCATACCATTCCGGCGAGAAATCGTAACCGGATTGCCGGAGCTCTTCGAGCACGCCGAGGAAATCCTCCCAGAGGAAATGCGGCAGCATGAAGCGATCATGCAACGTGGTGCCCCAGCGCACGAACTTGCCCTGTTGCGGTTCGCGCCAGAGTTTTGCGATCAGCGCGCGGATCAACAATTGCTGCGCCAGCGACATCCGCGGATCGGGCGGCATTTCGAGGGCACGAAACTCAACGAGCCCGAGACGGCCAGTCGGGCCGTCGGGCGAATAGAGCTTGTCGATACAGATTTCGGCGCGGTGGGTGTTGCCGGTGATGTCGACCAGGATGTGGCGGAACAGCCGGTCGACCAGCCACAACGGGGCCTTCAGCCCCGCCGGCGGCACATGCGCGAGCGCGACTTCCAGTTCATAGAGGCCGTCATGCCGCGCTTCGTCGATGCGCGGCGCCTGGCTGGTGGGGCCGATGAACATGCCCGAGAACAGATAGGACAGCGACGGGTGACGCTGCCAGTACAGCACGAGACTCCTGAGCAAATCCGGGCGGCGCAGGAACGGCGAGGCTTCCGGCGTGCCGCCGCCGACCACGACATGGTTGCCGCCGCCGGTGCCGGTATGGCGGCCGTCGACCAGAAAGCGGTTGGCGCCGAGGCGGGTCTTGGCGGCATCTTCATACAGGCCGAAGGTGATATCGACTGCCTCGCGCCAATTCTGCGCCGGCTGGACGTTGACCTCGATCACGCCGGGATCGGGCGTTACCTTGATCACCTCGACGCGCGGATCGTAAGGCGGCGAATAACCTTCGATGTGCAGCTTGATCTGCATTTCCTCGGCGGTCGCTTCGACCACCGCGATCAGCGCCAGGTAATCTTCGATCTTCTCGACCGGCGGCATGAACACGCACAGCACGCCGTCGCGGATTTCGACCGACATCGCCGTGCGCACCGGAGCGATCCTGCGCTTCGGCTCCAGCCGCTTCGGTGGCGCGTCGCCGATCTCTGCATCTTTGTCCTCGACCGCGAGTTCCAGTCGCGGCTCCATCGGATCGCGCTCGACGATGTAGGTATATTCTTCGGGCGGGATAAACGGCAACGAACCGATCGGCAGCCGCAAGCCAAGCGGTGAATCGCCAGGCATCAGGAACAGGTGGCTGCGCCGCAACTGCCAATGCTCGCTCATCCAGTCCGCGGCACCGCCGTCGACACGCTGCACCGGCAGCACAAACCCCCTCGGCGTGGTCAATCCCCGGTCGAACTCCCGCGCCATGCGGGCGCGCTCTTCGGGATCGGCAAGCTTGGAATCGCTGGGATCGACATTGACCGAGAGCGCTGCTTCCTTTTGCAGCCAGTGCATGGGATCTTCATAGGCCGGCATCACGTATTCGGGACCGAGGCCTAGCCGTTTCGCGATGTTTTTCGTCAGCCATTCGGCGTCGTCGACGTCGGCTTCGCCGGGGCTGTCGACCTTGGCGATCAGGTCGGAATTCTTCCAGATCGGCACGCCGTCCTTGCGCCAATAGAGCCCGAATGCCCAGCGCGGCAGGGTTTCGCCCGGATACCATTTGCCCTGGCCGTAATGCAGCAGCCCGCCCGGCGCAAAACGCGCATGTAATTTGCGAATGAGTTCGTCGGCCAAAGCCCGTTTGGTCGGACCGACGGCCGCGATATTCCATTCCGGCGATTCCAGATCGTCGATGGAAACGAAGGTCGGCTCGCCGCCCATGGTCAACCGCACGTCTTCGGCGTTGAGATCGGCATCGACCTGCTCGCCGAGCGTATCGAGGCGCGCCCAGGATTCGTCGGAGAACGGCCGGGTGATCCGTGGCGCTTCAAGGATACGCTTGACGCTCATGTCGAACGCGAATTCGACCTCGGCGAAACCGGCGGTGCCCGAGATCGGCGCGGCGGAGCGGTAATGCGGCGTGGCGGCAACAGGAATGTGTCCCTCGCCGGTCAGCATGCCCGAAGTGACGTCGAACCCGATCCAGCCCGCGCCCGGAAGATAGACTTCCGCCCAGGCGTGCAAATCGGTGAAATCGCTCTCAACCTCGCGCGGACCTTCAACCGGATCGATGTCGGGCCGCAACTGCATGAGGTAGCCGGAGACGAAGCGCGCGGCGAGTCCGAGGTGACGAAAGATATGGATCAAGAGCCACGCCGAGTCGCGGCACGACCCGGAGCCGCAGGACAGCGTCTCTTCCGGCGTCTGAATGCCCGGCTCCATCCGGATGACATAACTGATCTTCTTCTGAAGTTCCGCATTGAGCGCGACCAGGAAGTCGACGGTGCTGTCGGCCTCGCGCGGGATGTCCTTCATGTAAGCCGCGAACTTCGGCCCCTGTTCCGATGTCGCCAGATAGGGCGCAAGCTCGGTCTTGAGATCACTGGTGTACTGGAACGGAAAACTGGTGGCGTATCCCTCGACGAAGAAATCGAAGGGATTGACCACGGTCATCTGTGCCGTGAAATCGACCTCGATCTTGAGCTCGGTGGCCTTCTCCGGAAACACGAACCGTGCCAGCCAGTTGCCCTGCGGGTCCTGCTGCCAGTTCACGAAATGATTGGTCGGGGTCACCTTGAGCGAATAGCTCAGGATCGGCGTCCGCGTATGCGGCGCCGGGCGCAGGCGTATGGTTTGCGGGCCGAGATCGATCGGACGGTCGTATTTGTAGTGCGTAACGTGATGTAGCGCGACGAAGATCGACACAGACCGAACACTCCAGCAGCTTTTTTAAGCAGAACACTGGATCCGGTATGGATCAAGCACTAACAACGGGCAGCCGTTGCCTACGGGAAGTGCGGGAACGGACCGTCGTCCCCGCGCACGCGGGGACCCATACCGCGTTATTCCCTCGGCATAGGCTGGATGGTTGACGTCTTACGCAAATTACTAACGCCGGTGGTTATGGGTCCCGGCTCAAGGCCGGGACGACAAAGATCACATCGTCGCCCCAAGCACCCAGGGCGCGAACTCGGCGCCGCCGAAATCAAAATTCTCGCTCTTGGTCGGCTGGCCCGAGGCAGTCTTCAGCATCAGTTCGAAAATGCGCTGGCCGCATTGCTGCACGCTTTCCTCGCCGTCGAGGATGGTGCCGCAATTGACGTCCATGTCGTCTTCCATGCGCTTGTACATCGGCGTGTTGGTCGCAAGCTTGATCGAGGGCGCAGGCTTGCAGCCGAATACGCTGCCGCGGCCGGTGGTGAAGCAGACGAGGTTGGCGCCGCCGGCCACCTGCCCGGTCGCCGCGACCGGGTCGTAGCCGGGCGTGTCCATGAACACGAAGCCCTTCTTGGTGACGGCTCCTTGGCCATCGCGCCCAATGATTTTTCCAGAATCGTGGTGAGGCCGCCGGCCTTGTTGCCGGGGCTCGGATTGGCGTTCATCTCGGCGCCTTCGCGCTCGGTGTATTCCTCCCACCAGCGCATCAGGCCGACGAGTTTTTCGCCGACCTCGCGGCTGACCGCGCGCCGCGTCAACAGATGTTCGGCACCATAAGTCTCCGGCGTTTCCGACAGGATCACGGTGCCGCCATGACGCACCAAGAGATCGCTCGCGGCACCAAGGGCCGGATTGGCCGACACGCCCGAATAGCCATCGGAGCCGCCGCATTGCAGGGCCACGGTCAACTCGCTCGCGGGTACAGGTTCGCGCTTCACTTTATTCGCGTCCGTCAACGCCTCACGCACGAAGGCGACGCCGGCCTCTACCGTTTTGCGGGTGCCGCCGACTTCCTGAATGTCCATCGCACGCAGGCGTCCGGCGAGCTTCTGCTCTTGCATCAGGCCGCCGATCTGGTTGACCTCGCAGCCAAGCCCCAACACGACGACGGCGGAAAAATTCACGTGCCGCGCATAACCGCCAAGCGTGCGGCGAAGCAATGCCAGCGGCTCGTCCTGCGTCATGCCGCAACCGGTCTTGTGCGTTAGCGCGACGACGCCATCGACGTTCGGAAAATCCGCCAGCGGATTGTCGCCGGTGAACGGGTTCTTCTTGAAGATGTCGGCGACCATGCCGGCGACATGCGCGCTGCAATTCACCGAGGTGAGGATGCCGATATAGTTACGGGTCGCAACGCGACCATCGGAACGGCGGATGCCGTCGAAGGTCGCGGGCAGATCGAAGTTCGGCGTCGGCGTGACATCAACGCCATAGGCATAGTCCTTGGCGAAATCGCCCATGCCGCAGTTTTGCGTATGCACATGCTGGCCCGGCGAAATCGGCACCGTGGCAAAGCCGATGATCTGGCCGTAGCGGCGGATCGGTTCGCCCACGGCAATCGGCTTGATCGCGACCTTGTGGCCCGCCGGAATCCGCTCGATGGTCGCGACCCCTTCGGCCACCACCATACCCGGCGGCAGGCTCGAGCGCGCGATCAGCACGCCGTCGTCAGGGTGCAAGCGAATGACGGGTGCCGGGGCCATGAATATCTCCTGTTGGTTTTCTCTCGCCCCGCAAAGTGCGGGGCGAGAGAGATTATCGCTTACGCCTTGCCAGCCGATTCCTTGCGGGTCTGGTTGACCTGCATCTTGGCGTAGGTCTGCATCAGGCCGCTCTCGTTCGACAGCGTCACGAGCTTGAAGCCCATGTTGATCGCGCGCACCGCGCCCTCCGCGCCCGAGCAGTGAATGCCCGGATGCAGGCCGCGCTTACCGCATTCCTTGACGATCTTCTCGTAAATCTTGAGGATTTCCGGCTCATCGCGGTCGAGCTTCGGCACCAGACCGTAGGAGAAGCCGAGATCGGAGGGGCCGACGTAAACGCCGTTGATGCCCTCGACGTCGAGGATGGATTCCATGTTCTCGATCGCGGTCTTGGTCTCCATCATCGGCAACAGCACGATCTCGTCGTTGGCGGTCTGCTGGTAGGCGCCGGCCGAGCCGTACATGCCGGAGCGGATCGGGCCGTTCGAGCGGGTGCCCTTCGGCGGATACTTGGCGTACTGGACCAGGTTTTCCGCTTCCTGCTTGGTGTTGATCATCGGGCAGATCACGCCATAGGCGCCGCCGTCGAGCACCTTGCCGATGATGCCGGGTTCGTTCCAGGGAACGCGGACCATCGGCGTCACCGGGTGGCCGTTCATCGCCTGGAAGCACTGCACCATCGAGAGGTAATCCTGCACGCCGTGCTGCATGTCGACGGTGACGCTGTCGAAGCCGCATTGCGCGATCACTTCGGCCGAGAAGCCGGACGGGATCGCGAGCCAGGCGTTCACCACGGCCTTGCCCGAGGCCCATACTTTCTTGACGTTGTTGGTAGTCATGGATCGCGTTTCCTCTGTCGTTTCTTTTGATGCCGGACCGGTCTAGCCGACCGCCCGCTGGATGCTCACTTCGCTGACGCCCGCTTCGCGTGCGGGGCGCACTATCGCCGCCCCGGTATCGCAGGGCAAGGGCAGCGTTCTGCCACGCAGACCCGCATTTTCCGCACGATATCGCCCGGAATTGCCACCTGATCGACGTCGCGTCAGGCGCTGACCTTGCCGTGTCCGCCGAGATAGGCGGCGGCGATGGCCTCATTGCCCCACAATTCGTCGGGCTTGCCGCCCAGCACGATCCGCCCGGTTTCCAGCACGAAGCCGTGGTCGGCGACGGAAAGTCCCATCCGCGCATTCTGCTCGACCAGCAGGACCGTGGTGTCCTTTCTGATCTGCGAGATGATCCGGAACACCGCCTGCACGATCACGGGCGCGAGGCCGAGCGACGGTTCGTCCAGCAGCAGCAGCCGCGGCTTTGCCATCAGGCCGCGCGCGACCGCGACCATCTGCAACTGGCCGCCGGAGAGCGTCCAGCCCAGCGCGTTGGCAAACGAGCGGATGTCCGGGAACAGGTCGAACATCGCATCCGCTTCACGCGACAACTGCGCACTCGCGACCCTGCGGTTCGACGCGCCGAGCATGATGTTTTCCTTCACCGTCAGGCCCGGGAATACCCGCCGTCCTTCCGGCACATGCGAAATGCCCATGCGGACGATGGCTTCCGGTCCAAGACCGGCGATCGACTTGCCATCGAACAGGATGTCGCCGGAGGCAGGCTTAGCGAGACCTGAAATGGCGCGCAGCGTGGTTGATTTGCCGGCGCCGTTGGCGCCGAGCAAGGTCACCACCTGCCCTTCGTCGACATTGATGGAGATGCCGCGCAGCGCTTCGATTTCGCCGTAGCGGACAACGAGATCGCGGATTTCGAGCAGCGCCATTATTCGGTACCGAGATAGGCGGAGACAACGTCGGGATGGCGCAGCACCGCCATGGATTCGCCGTCCGCGATGCGGCGTCCGAAGTTGAGCACGGTGATGTGCTGTGCTGCTTCGGAAACCAGCGTCATGTCGTGATCGATGATCAGGATGGTCAGGCCCTGCGCCGCGATCCGTTTCAGCAGTTCATGCAGTTCGAGCTTTTCGGTCGAGTTCAACCCGGCGGCGGGCTCGTCGAGCAGCAGCAGGGTCGGGTTGGCTGCGAGCGCGCGCGCAATCTCGATCAGCCGCTGATGTCCATAGGAGAAGCTCGATATCAACTGGTTGGCGCGGGCACCAAGACCGACAAAGGTCAACGCCTCCATCGCCCGTTCGGTCAGCGCGGCATCGCCGCCCTGCCCGATCATGGTATTGCCGGGGCGCTCGGCGCCGATCTCGACATTCTCCAGCGCCGTCATCGAGCGGAACAGGCGGATGTTCTGGAACGTCCTGCCGAGGCCGGCCGCCGTGCGCTGATGCGGCGGCATGGTGGTGATGTCGGTACCGTCGAGCAGTATCTTGCCTGATGTGGCCTTGTAGAGGCCGGACAGCACGTTGAGCGTCGTGGTCTTGCCGGAGCCGTTCGGTCCGATCAGGGCGGGAACCCCGCCGCGCCTGACCTGGATATCGACGCCGTCGACCGCCTTGAGGCCGCCGAAATATTTCGAGAGCCCGGTGACTTCGAGCACGATGTCGCCGCCGACTGTTGCCGGCTTCAGTTGCAGCGCTGCCGCCGCCGGCGGCGTCTTGATCTGCGCCCGCCAACGCTCAAAGGCGGCCGCGAAAAAGCCCCAGATCCCGTCGGGCATGAAACGGATGATCAGGATGACGGCGAGCCCGTAGATCGCAAGATACAATCCAGGGACGCTTTTGAGGAACCGCAGCCATTCCGGGATCAGGATCAGCAAACCCGTGCCGATGGCCGAACCGATCGGCGACGCCACGCCGCCGAGCAAGGACATGGTCAGGAACACCACCGACTCGGCAAACGAGAACTGGTCCGGGCTGACATAGGCAAAACCGCCGGCGAAAAGACCGCCGGCCAATCCGCCCAGAACCGCACTCAGTGCAAAGGCGGAAACCTTGGTGCGAAATACGTCGACGCCGATGACGCCGGCCGCGAGTTCGTTGTCGCGCACCGCGCGCATCGCCCGCCCCAGCCGCGTATCCGGCAGGTGCCAGACCGCGTAGCCGACGATCGCCAGCACCGCGACGCAGAACGCGAGATAACCTTGCGCCGACTGGAACAGATCGGGCCGTCCGATGCGCGAGACGCCGTCCGGACCATGCGTGAGCCAGATCGCATTGATCATGACTAGTGTGATGATTTGCTGGAACGAGATCGTGACCATCGCGAGGTAATGCCCGCCGAGCCGCAATGTCGACATGCCCAATACCGCGCCCGCTACCAGCGCCACCAGGCATCCCGCCACCAGGCAGAGCCAGTAGCTGATGTGGTAGTCCGCCGTTCCAATACCGACGGCGTAGGCGCCGAAGCCGAAGAACGCGGCTTGCGCGAGATTGATCTGCCCGCACAGGCCAAGCACGACCGAGAGGCCGAACACCGCGATCGCAAACGTGGTCGCCTGCATCAGGATGTTGTGGACGTAGCCGTCGAACTGAATCGTGGCGGCCAACGCCACCGCGATGGCCGCGCCGATGAAATACGGCAGGTGGCGCAGCAACAGCGGCTTCGAACGCGGCACGGATACGGCGATCGGCATATTTTCGCTGGGCGCGCTCATGCTTTCTCCGCGACACGTTCGCCGAAGATGCCCTGCGGCCGGATGATCAGGAACAGCACCAGCGCCAAGAACGCGAACGCGTCCTTGTAGGGCACGGAGATATAGGCGGCGCCGAAGGTCTCGATGATGCCGATGGTGGCGGCAAAGGCCTTCAGCGCGATCGTCGAGCCCATCTGGATCGAGACGAACAGCACCGGCGCCACAAGGATACCGGCAAGGCCGCCGAGCACGGCCGAATAGATGAAGGTGATCATGATCATGGCGGAGACGGAAATGCCGAGCAGCGAGGCCATTTCCTTGTCCTGTGACGTCGCCTGCAGCTTCTTTCCAAGCAGCGTCTTCTCGAAGAACCAGTAATTGAAGATCACCAGCGCGACCGTGACGGCGATGATCAGAAGATACTGGCTGTCGAGATAAACAGGCCCGAGCTGAATGCCGGGGGTTTCGAACCAGCCCTGAAGCACCTGCGGCTGCGGGCCGTAGATCGCCAGCACGGAGTTGGCCAACAGGATCGAGGCGCCGATGGTCGCGATGATCACGGGCAAGAAGCTGCGATGGCGCAGCGGGTAATAGACCCCGAGATTGAAGATCACGCCGAGCAGCGCCATGCCGCCGAGCGCCAGCAGGAACGACAGCCAGTAGGGCCAGCCGAGATCGACGGCGAACACCACCATCAGATAGGCGGCGACCATCGAGAACTCGCCTTGCGCGAAATTCACCACATTGGTGGCGCGGAAGATCAGGACGATGCCGAGCGCGACCAGCGCATAGACGGCGCCGATGCCGATGCCGGTAAAGAGCAGTTGTAGGACGAGATCCATGACACGCGATCGGTAAGAGAAACGGTTCGACGAAGGCACGACAAAAAAGGCTCTACAAAAAAGCCTTGGGCCTCCCCGGCAGGAACCGGAGAGGCCAAACGACGCGATCAGTCGTTGAACTCGATGTGTTTGTCGAAGACGATGTTGCCCTTGTCGTTCTTCACGATGTTGTAGCCGTGAAGCCCGTCGCCATTCTGGTCGAAATTGTATTCGCCCTCGGGCCAGGATCGCCTCGCGGATCTTGGTCGGATCGGTGGAACCGGCTTTGTTGATCGCGGCTGCGAGCACGGTAACCGCGTCATAGGGCCAGGAGCTCTGGTTGTCGGGCGCAACCTTGACGGCGTCGCGATAGAGCTTGCCGAACGCCTTGGATCCCTCGCTGGAATCCTCGGCGTAGTCGGCGACGCCATAGGTGTTGTACAGCGCCGGGCCTGCCAGCTTCAGCGCCGTGATGTTCACGATCGAGGGCGAGCCGACCCAGGGAATATTGACGCCGAGCTGGCGCAACTGCCGGGCGAAGATGCCGAGATCGTTTTCGAAGGTGAAGTAGGAACCGAGAACGTCGGCGCCGGACTGCTTGATTGCGAGCACGACCGGGGTGAAGTCCTGGCTCTGGTTGGCGTAACCCTGATCCAGAACCGGGGGCGAGCCGAGCTTTTCCAGCGCTGATGTCAGCGCCTTGCCGCCGGCAGTGCCAAAGGCGTCGGTCGAATGCAGCACGGCCCACTTCTTCTTAGCGAGCGTGTTGACGCCGTAATCGGCGATCACGCGGCCCGAATAGCTGTCATTGGGGCGGAAACGGAACAGCCACTGATTGCCCATATGGGTCAGGTTCGGATCGGTGCCGCCGATCATCACGGGCTTGCCGAGCTTGAGCACGTCGGGCGCCATGGCGTGAACCTGGGTGGAACGGATCGAGCCGAGGAAGGCCACGATGTCGGATTGCGCGGCGAGTTTCGAGAATGCCAGCACGATGCCGGGATTGGTGGTCTGGTCGTCTTCGACGATCAGTTCGAGCTGTTTGCCGAGAACGCCGCCGGCCTTGTTGACGGCTTCGAGTGCGAGCTTGGCGCCCTTGATGGCATATCCGCCGGATTCAGCAGCCGGGCCGGTCACCGGCGCGCACATGCCGATCTTGATGGTGGCGCCCTGCGCCCGCGCGCTCGTCAAAATGTAGGGTGCAGCAATACCGGCAGCGATACCGGCCGCGAAATCGCGTCTCGTAAGCTTCATCCAATCCTCCCTGAGGCCGGGCTTCATCGTCGGCCTTTCTTGGTTTTGGCAGTCCTCACCGGACGCTAACCGGGTGCGTACTTACGGATTCTGGCGTCCTGAGTAAATTGATATCGCGGTGAGTACGACTAACAGCCGAGATACATCGCGGAATGCGAGCATCAAAGATGATTAACGCCGCTCGGGCCGGTCTATTCCCGAGGTTTCTCCTCGGTAGAGGCGGCTTTTACTGCTCAAAGACAGTGCAGCCGGACAAGCTATGCATCCCGGAGCCCGGCATCATGCAAATTTGTCTTCACTCTTCTTCCTCGCCACCGCCCTCGCCGGCCACTTCCATCGCCGCGAGGCTGCGCTCCAGCACAGCCAGCATGTCCTGCAATT
>WNFM01351948.1_pt12 | contig 29795 bp, 25 predicted proteins | sample 5400271 | NCBI WGS metagenome assembly WNFM01 (sample SAMN13153352, study PRJNA577476) | soil metagenome | isolation source: 60 cm saprolite on Douglas fir-dominated hillslope | place: USA:California | collected 2013-09-17 | reverse complement strand
TGGCGTTGTAGAACACCTGTCCGGGGACGGTGTAGAGCTGGATGCGGGTCTTCATCCCCCGGATCGTGCCGAGGTCGATGGGAAGGAAGTCGAAGAAGAGCGTCCGGTCCGCCTCCGTGGCCAGGGAAAGCATCTTTCCCTTGTTCTTGATGGGGGTCTTCTCGTGTATCCACTGCAGATTCGTGGTCTTGCCGCACAGACCGGGGCCGTAGTAGACGACCTTGGCCGTCAGCTCTTTCGTGGAGTAGTTGAAGAGGACCATTCGTGATGGGGGCGAAAAGGGAATTCTACGGGCCGCCCGTAGGCGAATCAACCGCTTGGGTCCTGATAGAATCCGGGGATCGAGGAGGACGGAATGATCTCGGCCGCTGCTCTCTTGTGCCTGGCGCAGGCCACCGCCTCGCCGGCCGCCGTCCCCTCCCCGCGGCCCACCCCCAGCGGGCCCGTGGTGGTGCTCGAAACCAGTCTCGGCCGCATCCGGATCGGCCTCTACGACGACAAGTCGCCCGTCTCCACCGAGAACTTCCTCAAATACGAACGGCACCCTCTTCCACCGCGTCATACCGACCTTCATGATCCAGGGCGGAGGCATGACCCCGGACATGAACGAGAAGCCGACCGATGCGCCCATCCGCAACGAGGCCCGGAACGGCGTCCGCAACAGCCGGGGAACGGTGGCCATGGCCCGCACGAACGACCCCAACAGCGCGACGTCGCAGTTCTTCATCAACCTCAAGGACAACCCCTCCCTGGATTTCGGGATTCGCGGCGCCGGCTACGCCGTCTTCGGCGAGGTGGTCGAGGGGATGGAGGTGGTCGACAAGATCGCGGCGGTGCAGACCACGCGCAGGGGCACCAACGACGACGTTCCCGTCACGCCGGTGCTGATCACCTCGGCCAAGGTCGAAGGCGGCGGCGCCGCCCGTCCGGCCACGGCGCGCCCGGCTTCCCCGCGTCCGTCGCCTCGGGTCAGCGCGCATCCTCCCGCCCGTCCGCGCCCCGCTTCGCCCCGGCCGGCGGCGCGGCCCAGTCCCAAGGCCTGATCGCGGCGGACGCATCGTGACCCGCGCGGCGGTGTTCGTTTTCGTCATCGTCGCCGCCGGCGTGGCCGCGTCAGAGCCGCGCAAGTGGATGGCTCCGGACGAGGAGAAGGCGCGCATCAATCCAGTGGAGGCGTCACCCGCGGCCCTGCTCAAGGGACAGGCGCTCTACCAGAAGCATTGCGCGTCCTGTCACGGCGACAAGGGCAAGGGCGACGGGCCCGCGGAGAGCTACGAGACGGAGCCCGCGACCGACCTGACCGACCGGGCACTGCAGGAGCGTCTGACCGACGGCGAGATCCTGTGGAAGATTACGAAGGGTCGGCGCGAGGGGACCGAGGTGATCATGCCGGGGATCGCGCAGCGGGTACCGGCCGAAGAAGACCGGTGGAAGCTGGTGAGGTTCATGAGGACCCTGGCGGCAAAGAGTCCGTAGGCCCATCAAGCCGTCCCTGATGACCCAATCAGCGCGGCGTCGCCTGGCCGCCGCCGCGACGCAAGCGCCCATTTCTCCGTTTTCCGTTGTTGTCGTTGTTGTTGTTCTTACAGCTCCTTGAAAGCCTTCACGACGTCGGCGGCCTTTTTCGGGTCCACCTTCAACACCGCCGCGTCCCCCGACCGCCGTGCGTAGCTCGCGCCGTCCTTCTCCGCCAGCTCGAACGTCACCGGCGCCTTGCCGCCGTCGAAGCGGAGCGTGACCTTCAGCGCGGGCTGATCCAGGCCGTAGGTTCCGGGCGCCGCTGGCTTGTCGACGAACTCGACGACGTCCACGCCCCCGATCGCGAAGAGCGCGTCCTGCACCTTGTTCGTCTCCAGGTCCTTGGCGTCGGGCGCGGTCCGCCGCCACTTCGACACCTCGAGCCCGTCCTTGTCCTTCGTGGTCGAGCGGGCGTAGGCGCGCTTGGCCCCACCCGCCTCCGCCTCGAACCCGCTGACGTCGTACGTCGCGATCTCGAGCAGGCGCTTGGCCCGCAGCTCGTTCATCCCTTTGGCCAGCTCGTCCACGACCGCCCCCGGGATGACCGCGACCAGCGGGCGGTCGGTCACGCGCACGTTGTACTTCTTGTCCGCGGTGGCCGCCCCGATCTCCAGCGTCTTGCGCGTGCCGTCGCTCAGACCGAGGGTCACGGTGCGGACCGGCTTGTCGAGCCCGAAGGGCTTGAGTTCCTTCGCACTCTCGTCGGCCACGGAGTCCATGCGCAGGGACTCCAGGCTGCCCAGCAGCGCGTCGACCGACCACCGGCCGGCCTGCGTGGCGACCGGCTGCGTGAGGGCCCAGTCGCCTCCCTCGGTGCGCGACAGCGCGTAGCTGCCTTCCGGCCCGCTCACTTCGAGCGAGCGCACCGCGTCGCGCTTGACATGAAGGATCTCGCGATCACGCAGGTCGAACGGCTTCTTGTCCAGCGACCCTTCGAGATGGGAGGCGATCGTGAAGACGCGCGCCCGGTCCGGCGTTTTGGCGTAGAGGGCGCCACCGTCGGGCGTCTTGGCCCCGACGGCGACGACGAGCGGGGCCTTCGTACCCGCGAGGGCGACGCTCACCGTGTTCTTCGGTTTGTCGAGCCCGTACTCCGCGAGGGCGGCCGGCGTCTCCGTGACCACCTCTTCCGCCTGCAGGGTATCGAGGCTGGACAGCAGGGAGTCCACCTGCGCGCTGTCCGCGGCCACGTCGGCCGGGGTCTTCATCCGCCAGCCGTCCTTCTCCTTGACCAGGCGAATCTCCTCCGCGCCCGCGGGCGCGAGGGTGATCGACTGGACCTTCGCGCGGTCGAAGGTGAAGATCTTCTCCTTCGGCTTCTCCTCCGTCGGCTCCGGCCGCTTGCGCTCGACGAGGAAGATGTAGGCGGCCAGACCCGCCGCCACCGCGGCCACGGCGTACGTCCTCCAGAACGTCGGCGCCCTCATCGGCGCGACCACCACTCGCGAATGCCCATCACGATGAACACGCCGGGGATGAGCAGCAGGGCCAGGACGGCCAGGTTCTGCTGCTGCAGGCGCGAGAGCACGAGGCGCTGGTCCTCCGGCTCCTTGGGCCGGATCGAGATGAGGTCCGCGTCCTGGGCCAGCCAGGCCACCGTGTTGAGGAACAGGTCGCGGTTGCCCTGGAAGCCCACGAGCGTGTTGGATGCGAAATCGCTGTCGCCGAACGCCGCCACGCGGCCCTCGCGTTTGGGGGCGGATTCCTCGGGCGAGGGGGAAGCGGCCGGAGAAGCGGCCGGGGCAACGGACGGAGACGCGCTCGGAGACGGAGACGGGGTGGCCGTCACCGTCGCCACCGCGGCCAGCGCGATCGGGCCCTTCTTGTCCTTGCCCTCGTCGAACTGCACGGGCGCCTTGAGGGTCAGGTCGGTCTCCGCCCACGATGCGGGCGAAGTCTTGACCAGGTCCTGCGCGAACACGCCCTCCATCGTGCCCGTGGCCGCCTGCATGCGGCGCGCCTGGTGGAAGGCGGTCATCACGCGGAAGCCGCGCGTGATCTCGTGGTACGGGTAGTCGACCGCGATCGGCGTCAGCTCGCCGGTGCCGAAGATCTGGCCGAAGCCGGACACGTCGACCACCACGTCCATCCCGGCCTCGATGTTGAAGGCCTTGATGAGCGCGTCGTAGTTCGGGGTCTTCGTCCTCAGCTCGGGGTCGGCGAGCAGCATCGCCTTGCCGCCCGCCTTTACCCAGGCCCGGATCATCTCCGTCGTCGGAGCCAGGAGGTCGTTTTGCGGTCCGGCCACGACGAGGACCGAGCAGTCCGCGGGCATGGCCTGCTCCCGCGCCAGCACGACCTTCTTGGTGTCGTAGAGGTCGCGGGCGAGCGCGCTCTTGACCGTGGACAGCCCGCTGTCGTCGCCGTCGTCGATGTCCTTCTCCCCTTCGCCCTGCGCGAAGCAGACCGTCTTCTTGCTCTCGCGCGTGACCTTGATGAACGCGTTCGTGAGGTCCTGCTCGGCGTCGCTGTTGACGCGCTCCCGCTTCCCGCCGCGCTCGATGACGATCGAGGGCCAGGGCCCCTTGACCTCGAGCTCGTTCGCCCGCGCCGGCCGGGCGATGGGATCGACGAACTCCGCCTTCACGTGCGGAGAGAGGCCCGCGTAGTCCTTCACGCGGTCGACGCCCGCGCTCCCCTCCATCTCGGAGGAACGCTGGAAATAGACGATGCGGACGTCGTCCTTGAGGCCGCCGACCACCTTCTTCGTCTGGTCGGAGAGGCTGTAGCGCTGGTTCTTGGTGAGGTCCTTCTTCAGCGGATGCCGCGACACCAGGTAGTTGACGCCGACCAGGATGGCCAGCACCACCACGATGAGGACGGCGGTATTGCCGCCATAGCGGAGCTGCCGGCCCCCGATGGCGCGGTAGACGTCCTCCCCGCGCAAGGCGAGGTGGAGGACGACGAGGGCAAGCCCGGCGAACAGGTACGTGTTCAGGTTGGGCTTGACCGCGTACCCCTGCCGCGCGGCCATGCTGGCGGCGGCCATGACGAGGAGCCCGATGGGAGCGAGGAAGTCGACGAGTCGGCGCATGCTCAGGCCCTCCACCGCTGGCTCTCCATCGACTGATGGGCGAGGAAAAGGCCGAAGGTGATGAAGCTGAGGTAGAACACCACGTCCTGCAGATCGATCACTCCCTTCATGAGGCTCTCGAGGTGGGTGAGAAGGCCGAGCTTGGCGAGGGCCTGGGCCAGCGCGCCCGCGCTCGGATCGTCCATCCAGCCGAGGATCCAGAGGCCGAGCAGCAGCCCGAAGGTCAGCGTGCCGGCCACGATCTGGTTGCGGGTGAGGGTGGACACGAAGAGGCCGAGCGCGATGAAGCACCCGCCGACGAGCAGGAGCGCCAGCACGCCCGTCGCCACCGGCTTCCATTCGGGCGGGGTGGTGGCGTAGTACCACAGCAGCGCGAAGTTGACGAGGCCGGCCACGATCATGAGCGCGTACAGGGCCACCGCGCCCAGGAACTTGCCCGAGATGATCTGCATCGAGGTGATGGGCGAGGTCTGGAGGAGCTCGATCGTGCCCTGCCGCTTCTCCTCCGCGAAGAGCCGCATGGTCAGCATGGGCGTGATGAAGAGGGCCACCACCGCCATGTTGTGCAGGACGCCGGAGATGACCCAGTCGTTGAGGCTCAGCTTGGGGCCGCCGCCCATCTCCGACATGCCCGCGCGCATCGAGACCACGATGAAACGGTTGATGACCAGGACGTAGAAGGCCCCGAAGAGCAGGGTCCACATGCAGATCGCCACGTAGGCGATGGGGCTGCCGAAGTAGTGGCGCCACTCCTTCTCCACCAGGGCCCAGACGTTGCGCAGGGCGGTCACGAGCGCACCTCCGCGGGCGGCGCGGCGGTCTCCACCGTCGAAGGCACGGGGGCCTCCGCGGCGACGTCGGTCGTCGTGAGGTGCAGGAAGATCTCCTCCAGGCTCATCCCCGACTGCTGGAGGGAGAGGAGGTCGAGGCCGCGGCCGACGACCGCGCGTGCAAGGTCGGCGCGCACGTCACGGCCGCCTTCGGCGTCGACCTCGTAGATGCCCGGCTTGGCCCGGCGTACGGACTTGACGCCGGAAATCCCGGCCAGGGTGGCCTCCAGGTCCGGCGAGTCGCCCCTCACCTCCAGGCGCACGGTCGCCGCCCCCTGCAGGCGGTGGGTGAGGTTCTCCGGCGTGTCTTCCGCCACCACCCGCCCCTTGTTGATGATGACGACGCGGCCGCAGGTCATCGAGACCTCGGGCAGGATGTGGGTGGAGAGCACGATGGTGTGCTCGCCCCCGAGGCCCTTGATCAGCTCGCGGGTCTCGATGATCTGCTTGGGGTCGAGGCCCGCCGTGGGCTCGTCGAGGATGAGCACGTCCGGGTTGTGGAGGATGGCCTGGGCGAGGCCGACGCGCTGGCGATAGCCCTTGGAGAGCCGGCCGATGAGCGTGCCGCGGACGTCGGAGATGCGCGTCTTCTCCATCACGTCCGAGATCCGGGCCTTGCGGTCCTTGCCCGGAACGCCCTTGATCTTGGCGCAGAAGTCCAGGAACGACCCCACGTCCATGTCCGGGTAGAGGGGAGGCGTCTCCGGCGTGTAGCCGACGCGGCGCTTGACCTCCAGGGGCTGCTCGAAGACGTCGTAGCCGGCCACGCGGGCCGTCCCCTCGGTGGGGGGCAGGTAGCAGGTCAGGATGCGCATGGTGGTCGTCTTGCCGGCCCCGTTGGGGCCGAGGAATCCGAGGATCTCGCCCTTGTGCACACGGAACGAGATCCCGTCCACGGCCGTCTGCCGGCCGTAGCGCTTGGTCAGGCTCTCGACCTCGATCATGAAAGCTCCGTCTCCAAATAAGGGCGCGCGGCTACGCGGAGGCAGGCCGCCTCCGGGGAGCCGGTTGACGCCGAACGGCTGGGTCAGCGATGCGAACCATCGCTGCGGTCGCAGGGAGTCGTATCATAGCGACTCGGTTTTTCGCGTGTCAACGCGCCCACGGCCCTTTGAGGCCCCCGCTCCCCGCCGACTCACCTCGCGCGCGCCGGCCCTTCGGCGGCTGGCCGACCAGATGCTCGAGGCGGCCACCCTGGAGGCGCTGGCCCGCCTGCTCACGGCGGCCCTGCCGGAGGCGCTCGGCATCGAGCGGGCGGCCTTGCTGCTGTGGAACCGCAAGCTCGACAACTTCGAGGCGCTCACGCCGGGTGAGACGCACCTGAGCGCCCTGCGGCCGGATTCCGCCTCGCCCATTCCCGAATCGGGCTTCCTGCTCTCGGAAGGGACGCTGCTGCGCACCCGCGACGGGCGCGGCGACGGCGTGCTGGTCCCCCTCATGGCCCGCAGCGGCGTGGTCGGCATGCTCGTGCTCGGCGCGCGCGCCGGGCGGCGGAAGATGCCCTTCCGGCCCACCGAGGTGCGGCTGCTCTCCGTGCTGGCCAGCCGCGCCGCGCTGGCCCTCGAGAACCATCTCTACCAGCGCGAGCTGATCTCGAGCGAGCGCATGGCCGCCCTCGGCGCGATGGCGGGGATGCTCGCCCACGATTTCCGCAATCCCATGACCGTCGTGCGCGGGCACGCGGAGATGCTGCTCCAGGACGGGCTGTCGCTCGCGTCCGTGCGCGCGCAGGCGGAGCTCATCGTCCGCATGGTGGACCGCCTCGACCGCATGACGGCCGAGATCCTCGATTTCGCCCGGGCCGGGGGCCGGGTGGTGCTGCGCCGGCTGGCGTTGCGGCGCTTCTTCACCGAGCTCGCGGACGATCTCGAGAAGGAGCTTCCCGGCATCTCCATCGTGCGTGCGCTCGAACTGTCGGAGGAGGGGGCGGGAAGCCTCGACGAGGACAAGATCCGCCGCGCCATCGGCAATCTCACGTCCAACGCGCGCGACGTGATGGGCGGGCGCGGGACCGTCCACCTCACGGTGCGGGTGGTGCCCGCCCGCGATGACGACCCTCAGCGCCTGCTCGTCGAGGTCGCGGACGAAGGCCCCGGCGTACCCCCGGAGATCCGCGCCACGCTGTTCGAGCCTTTCGTGACCGCGCGCAAGAAGGGGGGCACCGGACTGGGCCTGGCCGTGGCGCGCCGATTCGTCGAGGACCACGGGGGCACCATCGAGCTCGTCGCCGACCCCCCGCCCGGCGGCCCCTCGGGAGCGCGATTCCGCCTCCTCCTGCCCCTGGTGTCGGAGCCGCGGCCCGGCGGCGACGACGCCGCGCGCTAAGATGGAATCGTGAACTCTCGCTTCGGGCTGGCGGTCGGGCTCGCCCTCGCCGCCACCTCTTGCCGCACGCCTCAGCCCAAGGCGCTCCTGGACGTCTCGGACGTCGACGCCTACTGGGCGGTGGAGCCGACCATGGGCGGCGAGCAGTACATCGCGCCCGCGGTGAAGTTCCACCTCCACAATCGCAGCCAGACGCCCCAGCACTCCGTCCAGGCCATGGCCGTCTTCCGGAGGAAGGGCGAAGAGAACCTCTCCTGGGGCTCCGCCTTCGAGCAGGTCGTCTCGCGCAAGGCGCCGCTCGCGCCCGCGCAGTCCATCCAGGTGACGCTCAAGTCGGACGCGCGCTACCACTCCCAAGGACCGATCGAGGGCATGTTCGCCCATCCGCAGTACCGCGATGCCCTGGTGGAATTCTTCATCCGCGTCGGCTCGAGCGGATGGGTCAGCTTCGGCCAGGTCCCGGTCGAACGGCGGATCGGCGCGCGTTCGGTGGCGGCGCAGTCGGGCGTCCTCGCACCGTCGCTCCCGCCCGCCTCTCCCGGGGCGCCCTCTCCGTCCTCCCCCTCGCCTCCACGTCCTCACTGACGTGAACCGCGTCGGCTTCACCTACGTGAGCGGTCCGCGCACGGGCGAGACGGCCTGGCTGCCCCGCCTTCCCGCCACCATCGGCTCCGACCCCGACGCCGACATCCAGGTGCCCGCCATCGCCACCCGCCACGCCGTCGTGTTCGAGCGCGACGGCACGGTGGTACTCCTCGACAGCGGATCCGCGCAGGGAACGTTCCTCGCGGGGCAGCTCGTGCAGGAGGCCGTCCTGCGGGCCGGCGACGTCATCGCCCTGGGACCCAACGGTCCCCGGCTGCGCTTCGAGCGGGATGGGCTGCCGCCTCTCGCGCGGGCGCGCGCGCACGAGCCGCTGCTGGCCGTTCCCGTCGAGGCGGCCCTCCCGGCTCCGGTCTCGCACACCCTGATCCTGCGCGCGATGGCCCGCAGCAGCCGGGCCTTCCGCCGCACGGTGACGGCGGCGGGGATCCTGGCCGCCCTGCTGCTCGGCTGGACCTGGCGCGAGAACCGCCGCTTCCAGGCCGAGATCGCGACGCTGCGCCAGACCATGGGCCAGGTGGACGCGGAGCGGCGCACGCTGGAGCAGCGCGTGAACGCCGAGCGCCGGCGCGCGGACGCCGAGCGCCGCACGCTGGAGCAGCGCATCGAGGACTACCGCTCGCGCGAGGAGGACCTGCGCACGAAGCTGGCCGGCGCCGCCGCGGGCGAGGTCCAGACCCTGCGCGACGAGCTGGGGACGACGCAGCAGCGCATCGCCAGCCTGGAGACCGAGCGCGCGGTGGGGGAGGAGATCATCAAGCAGTACGGCGGGGGCGTGTGCCTCATCCAGGGGGCCTACGCCTTCTACGACGCCGGCGGACGGCCGCTGCGGTACAAGGAAGGGGCGGACGACCACGCCGGGGACGACGTGACCGCCGTCCTGACTCCGGAGGGCGAGGGCCCCATCCACACCATCGAGTACTACGGGACGGGGTTCCTCGTTCAGACGGGAGGGCTGATCCTCACCAACCGGCACGTCGCGGAGCCGTGGTGGAACGACAGCACCGCCGCCACTCTCGACGGGCAGGGTTACACGCCGCGATTCCTCTATCTCCGCGCCTTCTTCCCGCACCAGCACGATCCCTACGAGCTCCAGCTCTCCCGCAGCTCGTCGAAGTACGACCTCTCCCTCCTGCATGCGTCGATCCGGGGCGCGAACATCCCCGTGCTCCCCCTCGAGCAGGAGGCCAAGCGCACCTTGCCCGGCCAGCCGGTGGTGGTGGTGGGATATCCGACGGGGCTGGAAGCCATCCTCGCCAAGGCGGAGAGCGGCGTGGTGCGGCGGATCCTCGAGTCGCACGGCACGGATTCCGAGCGCGTCACCCTCGCCCTGAGCCGCCAAGGCCTGATCCGCCCCTCGACCACGCAGGGGCACATCGGCGACATCACGCGCACCGACATCGTGTTCGACGCGCCCAGCGCCCAGGGTGGCAGCGGAGGGCCCGTCTTCAACAAGTTCGGGCAGGTCATCGCGGTAGAAGTTCGGCGGGAACTCCTTCGGGATCCCGATCGCGTACGCGCGCGAGCTGCTGGCCCAGGCCCGGCCGCGCGGCGACGACTAGCACCCCGCCGTATACTCCTGGGCCGTGAGTCTGATGTCGATCCTTCCACCCGGTCCGCGTCGCGACCGTTTCATCGCTCTGGGGTTCCTGCTGGTGGCGGCGGTGTTCCGGCTCCCACGCCTCGGCTTCCCCGCGGAAGAGGTCTTCGACGAGGTCTATCACGCGAAGACCGCCCTGCAGTACCTGCAGGGAGAGAACCCCACGGAGTGGGTGCACCCGCCGACGGCGAAGCTGCTCATCGCCATCGGCGTCTGGCTCTTCGGCTACAAGCCCTGGGCCTGGCGGCTCCTGCCCGCGATCGCGGGCATAGCGCTCGCGCCCGTCTTCTACATCTTCGCGCGCCGCGCGCTGGCCAGCGAGCGGGCTTCGATCCTGGCCACGACGTGCCTCCTGTGCGACGGGGTGTACCTCGTCCAGAGCCGGATCGCCATGACGAACATCTTCGCCGTGCTGTTCCAGGTGACGGCCGCCCTCTTCATCCTGCGTTCGGTGCTGGAGGACCGGCTGCCCGTGAGGGGCATGCTGCTCGCCGGCCTCTTCCTCGGACTCGCTCTCTCCACGCGATGGACGAGCCTCTGGGCCTGGGGCTTCCTGGGCCTGCTCATGCTGGTGGTGAGGCGAGAGCGCCTCTTCCGGCCGCGCGAGCTGGCCCTCACCGCGATCGCCTTCGGCGCCCTCCCGCTCGCGGTCTACGTCCTGAGCTACGTGCCCTGGATGCAGCAGGGCCATTCGCTCAAGGACCTCTGGCCGCACACGAAGGCGATCTGGAGCTATCACGCCGGCCTGCGCGCCACCCATCCGTACTTCAGCAAGTGGTACACCTGGCCCTGGCTGTATCGGCCGACCTGGTACTACTTCAACCAGAACGCGGAAGAGTCGGTCGTGCGCGGCATCGTCGCCATCGGGAACCCCGCGCTCTGGTGGGTCTCCGTCCCCGTCTCGCTGTGGGCCGTGTACACCGGTGCGCGGACCCGCGACCCGCGGCGGCTGTTCTCCGGCTTCGGATACTTCTTCCTCTACCTGCCCTGGGGCCTCTCCCCGCGCACGCTCAACTACAGCCACTATCTCTTCGAGGCGATCCCCTACGCCTGCCTCAGCCTCGGCACGCTGCTCGATCTCGAGTGGGACGCCGCCGGCCTGCGGCGCATCCTGGCCCGCTCCTATCTGGGGCTCGTCGTCCTGATGTACTTCTTCTTCCTGCCCTTCCTGCTCGCCCTTCCCATCCCCACCTCCTGGTACTACTTCGAAATCCGCGGCTGGCGGCCATGGACCTGGTTCCCCACCTGGGTATAGGAGTCCGTCCAGGCTCGTGGGCACGGACTCCCAAGTCGTGAGCCTGCTGGCGGCCATGCTCCTGCTCGCTCCGCCCTGATCGCTCCGCGCGGACTGCTATACTCGACCTCAGGAACCCATGCCGCTCATCACCGAAGAGGTCGCCGGTCAGCTCAAGGAAGAGTTCGCGCGGCTCGTCCATCCGGTGCGACTGGCCGTGTTCTCGCAGGCCCTCGCCGACCCCGAGTCCGAACAGGTCAAGCGGCTGGTCGAGGAGCTGGCCAACGTCGACTCCCGCATCACCGCCGAGAGCTCCAACTTCGTGCTCGACAAGGAGAAGGTGGAGAGCCTCGGGATCCAGCGCAGCCCGGCCATCGCGGTCATGGGCGGGGAAAAGGACTACGGCATCCGCATGTACGGGCTGCCCTCGGGCTACGAGTTCGGGACGCTCGTGGAAGCCATCCTGGACGTCTCCAGCGGAGACAGCGGGCTCAGCGACCCGACGCGGGCCGCGCTGAAGGAGATCGCGAAGCCCGTCCATGTCCAGGTCTTCTCCACGCCGACCTGACCGTACTGTCCCCGGGCGGTCCGCCTGGCCTTCAAGTTCGCGATCGAAAGCGACAAGATCACCGCGGATGGGATCGCAAGATCACCGCGGATGGGATCGAGGTCACCGGCTATCCGGACCTGGCGCAGAAGTACCACATCTCCTCCGTGCCCAAGACCGTGGTGGGCGAGACCCACGAGTTCGTGGGCGCCGGACCGGAGTCGATGTTGCTCAAGCACGTCCAGGACGCCGCCGCCGACCCGGCCGGCAACGCCGCTGCCAGCGGCCTCATCGTCTGATCTGAAATCCCCCAGCGCTCACCGCCGCTGCGCGGCGCTGAGCTCCTGGTCGGCACAGAGTCCACCTGCAGTGCAGAGACGCTGGCGATGAGCGCGGCTGCGACGTCCGTTGCCGCTCCGCCGTTCCTCGAGCGTCGCCGCGCGCCGCGCCGCAACCGCGAGTTGTACATCGATGCCTTCCGCGGCGTGATGGCGCTGCTGATGGTGCAGGGACACGTCTTCGACGATCTCGTGTCCGCCGCCGGCCGGGCCGCGCCCTGGTACCAGTTCGAGGTGATGTTCCACGGCTCGACCGCGCCCGGCTTCCTGTTCGCCTCCGGCTTCGTGGCCGGCCTGCCCCGCGCGCCCCTCTCGCTGCGCGCGAGCCTGCGGCGGGCGCGCCGCCTTCTCTTCGTGCTCGGCGTCGGCTATTTCCTGCACCTGCCGTACCTGTCCGTCTACAAGACGCTGCACGCCAGTGCGGCCCAGAAGGCCGATCTCTTCGCCTGCAATCCACTCCAGCTGATCGCGGTGAGCCAGCTGGCGTTGCTTCTTCTGCAGTGGCTCGCGGGCCGGCGCTGGGTGGTGGTGGCGGCGGCGGCCGCCGTCGCCATCCTTGCCGCCGCGCCCTTCGTGTGGTCGGCGCGGCTCTCCACCCACATGCCCCTCTTCCTGGGCGGATATCTGGACCCTGCCGCCGCGCCCTCGCAGTTCCCCGTCTTCCCCTTCGCCGCCTTCGTGCTTGCGGGGACGGTGGCCGGAGCCTGGCTCGGGCGCACCGACCGCGCCACCCGGCACCGGCGCTCCGTCCGCGCCGCCCTCGCCCTCCTCGTCACCGGAGTGGTCCTGACCATCGCACTCGCCGGCCGCGTCGATTTCTGGACGGTCTCCCCCGGCTACGCCCTCCTGCGCATCGCGGGCCTCGTTCTGGCGCTGGCGGCCATGGAGTGGGCGGCGGCGCGCGAGATGGCCGGCACGCGCGTGCTGGGACTGCTCGGGCACGAGACGCTGGTCGTCTACGTGCTGCACCTCGTCCTCCTGTTCGGAGGCGTGCTCGGCCAGTCGCCGCTGTCCGGCTACGCAGGGAGCCTGGGCTTCGGGGGCGCTTTGGCCGTGCTCGTGGCGATGCTTCCCGTGCTCTATGGCGCGGCCTGGACCTGGCACCGGTTCAAGATGCGCCAGCCGCACGCGGCCCACCTCACGCTGGCCTTCGTGACCGTGCTCGTTCTCTGGGAGCTGCTCACCCGCCCGTGGTGAGGCCTCTCCTCTGGCTCGACGCGCTCGATGCCGCCGATCGCGAGCGCGCGGGCGGCAAGGCGTGGGCGCTCGCGCGCATGCGCCGCGCCGGCTTGCCCGTGCCGGACGGGTTCGTGGTGCCCGGGGACGGGCCGGAGCCCGACGCGGACGCCCTCGAAGAGGCCTGCCGGCGTCTGGGCGCGGTCGCGGTGCGCTCCTCGGCCGCGGCCGAGGATTCCGCGGAGGCGAGCTTCGCCGGGCAGTTCCGTACCGAGCTCGACGTGCGCGGCGCCGCGCAGGTCGCCGAGGCCGTGCGTCGCTGCCGAAGCGCGACCGCCGGGGGTTACGCCGCCCTCCTGGGTGCCCCCGCCGCGGCGACGATCATCCCCGTCCTCGTCCAGCAGTTCGTCGAGCCGCGCCAGGCGGGGGTCGTGTTCACGCGCGATCCGCGCGACCCGTCCGTGCTCGTCGTGGAGTCGCACGCCGGTCGGGGCGAGGCTCTCGTCTCCGGCCTCGTCCGACCGCGGCGCGAAGTCCTGGACCGCGCCACCGGCGCGCGGCGGTCGGCGACCGGCGGCAACGGCGGCGCGCTCGACGACAGCGAGCTGCGGGCCGTGGTGGATCTGGCCCGGCGGGCGGAGGCGCTCTTCGGCGATGCGCAGGACGTCGAATGGGCCATCGGCGCGGACGGCCCCGTCCTGTTGCAGTCGCGGCCCATCACCGTCGACAGCGAGACCGTGCTCGACCCCCGCGTCGAGCGGCTCACGCGGGCGAACGTCGGCGAGGTGCTGCCCGATCCCGTCACTCCGCTCACGGCGTCGATGGTGGTCGTGGTCCTCGAGCATGCGTTCGAGGAAGTCACGCGGATGGCCGGTGTCGGCCAGGCCGGCGGTCCGCCCTTCCTCGTGCTCCATCACGAGCGGCTCTACCTGAACCTGACCCGCAGCCTCGCCGTCGCCGCGCGCCTGCCGGGCGCGAGCATGGCGGACGCGGAGCGCCTGGTGCTCGGCTCCAGCGGCACCGCCCCGCCCCCGCCCACGCGGCCGCGCTTGCGCGTGCGCGACGTGCCCCGCCTGGTCGCCCTGCTGCCGCGTCTGGCGGAGCTCGGCGTGCGATTGCCCTCCCGCATCACGCTCGCGAAAGAGGACGTGCGCGTGCTGCACGCTCGCACCGCGGCCGCCGAGCGCGGCGCGGCCGATCTGGGCGCGGTCCTGGGCGACTTCCTGGCCCTCGGTCGAGGCGTGGCCACGACGCACGTCGCCGTATCGGGGGCGAGTGCGGTCCGCCTGACCATCCTCGAGCGTCTCCTGGGCCGCTGGCTGCCTGGCGACGCGCGCGCGCGCCTCAATCGCCTCCTCGGCGGCCTCGACGGCGTCGAGAGCGCGGCGCCCGCACAAGCCCTGGACACTCTCGCGGCGGCCGTGCGCGGCCACCCGCAGTGGCGCGACTTCGTGGCCGCGCCCGATGCCGTGGCGGCGCTGGCCCGCGGCGACGCTCCCCCCGAGCTGGCCGGCCGCCTCCGCTCGTTCCTGGACCGCTTCGGCCACCGCGCCCTGTCCGAAGGCGAGCTCCGGACGCGCACCTGGCGCGAGGACCCCACGCCCGTCCTGCAGGCGCTGGCGACGCTGGCCGCGGGTGCGCGCCCGGCGGGATTCACACAGGCGGCCGCCGCCGAGCAGCGAGAGGCGGAGGAGCAGGCGATCCTTTCGAGGCTGGGGGCCTTGCGGCGTGCGATGCTCCGCCGCGCGCTGGCGGGCGCGCGGGACGGCGTGCGCGCCCGCGAGCAGACCAAATCGATGGCGGTGGAGCTCGTCGACGCGGGGCGGCGCCTGGCCCGCCTGGCCGGCGCGCGACTCGTGGCGGAAGGACGCCTGGCCGCGGCCGACGACGTCTTCTTCCTCGCCGTTTCCGAGCTGAGGGAGGCGCTCTCGGGAGCCTCGCCGTCCGCCGCCGCGCTGCGCCGGCGCCGTCGTCGCTTCGAAGCGGCGGCGCACGTCCCCGCGCCGCGAATGGTCGACCTCCGTGCGGGCACTCACGCGGCGGATGCGGAACCGAGCTGGCAGGGCACGGGCGTGAGTCCCGGCACCGGCGTAGGGCGCGCGCGGGTGATCGCGGCCGGCGAGCCCCTGATCCTCGAGGCGGGCGAGGTGCTGGTCACGCCCGTGCTCGACGCCGCCCTCGGCCCGTTGCTCGCATCGGCCGCGGGGGCGGTGGCGGAGATCGGCGGCCTCCTGTCTCACGGCGCAGTGGTCGCACGCGAGCTCGGCCTCCCCTGCGTGGTCGACATCCACGACGCGACGCGACGCCTGCGCACGGGTCAGCGCGTCCTCGTCGACGGCAGCGCGGGCGTGGTCCGCCCCCTCTCCGACGCGAGCGGCGGCGCCGCCCCCTCCGAGCCCGCCGAGATCGACGTGCTGCCGGCGGCCTCCCCGCTGGACGAAGCGTTCCATGCGCTCGAAGCCCACCCGCTGGCCCGCGAGAGCGTGTACGTGAACGTGCAGGATCCGGAGACGGGGATCGTGCTCGTCTCTTCGGTCGGGGCGCGGCCGGGCGGGAGCGGCGAGGCGCTCCTGGCCGTCGGCCTGCCCAGCGGCCTCGTCTTGTTTGCCCTCGAACGTGGGAGCCTCGAGGCCTCGGCGTCCAGTGTCCGGGTCGGGGACCTGGAGGTGGGATGGAATCCGGTGCGGCTGCGCTTCGATGGCCGCCTCTCCGCGCACGAGGGGGCCGGCTTTCCGCCCGGCCCCGTACCCCTGGTCGCGTCGCCCCGCACCTCGGTCGTCCGCTTCGACCTGTCCTTCGCGGCCACGACGCCCGCCGTCGACTTCACCCACGGCCTGACCGAGACGGAGCGCACGCGGCTCCGCCCGGTGGGCGCGCATCACGTCGAGCAATCCGGGCGGTGGCGGGGGACGATCGAGTTCGACGGACGCGTCCGCCATCTCGACGGGACGGGCAGTCGAGATCACTCCTGGGGAAGGCGCGACTGGAATGCCGCGGAATGGTGGCGGCTCTTCACCGTCCGCTTCGGCGACGACCTCGCCGTGCACGCGCTGGCCGTCAGCGTCAGCGGCCACGTGGTCGAGGGTGGGTTCGTGTGGCGGGAAGGACGGGTGGAGCCCGTGCGCCGGGTCGCGTGGACGGCCCGCCGCGGCCAGGGGACGCTGCGCGGCCTCGAGCTCGAGCTGGGGACGCCGCGCGGCGTCGTGCGGATGTCGGGCGAGGTCGAACGGACGGTCACCGTGCCCGTGCAGCTCGCGCGGGGCCTAGGCCGCCACCTGACCGGCCATCCCTGGCGGCTGCTCCTGCACGAGAACTTCATGCGCTACACCTGCGAGGGCCGCCGCGGCCACGGCATGGCCGAGTTCACGGAGCGGCCGTGACGGGGCCGGGCGCGGGGTGACGCCGCCGGGACTCCCCGTCGCCGTCCACGAGTTCCTGGTCGCGCCGGTCGCGATCCTCCTGGCCTTCCTTCACGCGCGCGCCGCCCTGGGCACGCGCCGGGCCGCGGGCGAGCTCCTCACGCTGGCCGCCTACGGCTTTGCCCTGGAGCGCACCTCGATGAGCGTGTTCGGATCGCATCGCTACGGTCCGGGGTGGGTCCTGGCGCCGCTGGGCGTGCCGATCGCGGTCGCGCTCGTCTGGGCCGCCGTGATCTCGTCCGCCCTCGCCCTGGCCGCACGGCGCGGCCTGCGGCCGGCGCCGGCGCGCGCGCTCGCCGCCGCCCTCTTCGCCGTCACCCTCGACCTCACGATCGAGCCGGTCGCGGTCCGTCGCGGCCTGTGGGAATGGACGCCGCCGGGACCCTGGCTCGGCGTGCCCGTCGGCAATTTCGTCGGCTGGGTGGTCATCGTCGCCGGCTACGGCATCGGCGCCGAGCGCTGGGCGGGTGGGGGACGGTTCGCGACCGAAGCGATCCGCCGCCTGCTCCTGGCCGCCACCGCCCTGGCCGCGTTGATCGCCGTCGGCATGCTCTGGACGCGGCTGGGAATGGAGGCGGCGCTCGGGCGTCGCGGCGGCTGGCTGGCCTGGGGCCTCGTGCTGGTGACGACGGCGGCCCTGGGCCTTCGCCGCGCGCCGCCCTTCGAAGGCGACACCCTGGCCGGCCGGCTCGGCGCGACCCCCGGCATCGGGCCGGGGCTCGTGCTGCTGGGCGTGGCCACGGCCTTTGCCGCGGAGGCCGCACGGCTCGGCGACGCCATGATCGGCCTCGTCGCGCTGGGTACGGCGCTCGCGCTCTTCCCGCTGCTGCGGCCTAGCGAAACAGCTTCTTCAGGTTGAGCACGGTGTCGGAGCCGGGCGCGATCGCCTCCAGCTCGCGGCGGGCCATCGCGTGCCGCCGGTCGAGCCGGAGGGCCGTCTCGAACTCGGCCTGCGCGCGCGCGCGCTGTCTCATCGCCTTGTAGTACATGCCGAACTTGCAGTGCAGATCCGCGTTGTCCGGCTCCAGGCGCAGGGCTTCCACGAAGTCGCGCTCGGCCTGCTTGGCCGTGCGCGGAAAGCTCGCCTTCGCGATGGCGAGCTTCACCCAGTAGGCGGGGACGTTCGGCGCGAGCTCGACCACGCGCGTGTAGACGTTGATGGCGTTCGCGTAGTCGGAGACCGTCATGCGCACCTCGCCTTCCATCAGCAGGTGCTCGATCTGCATGGACCCGAGGGGCCCGGAGGAAGTCGCTCCCTCCACGACGGGAGGGGCCGCCGCGGCCGCGGCGGAGGCGACATCGGAGGCCGGAGGGGCTTCGGCGGGCGTCTCCGGCGCCGGGGGGGGTGCGGGGGGCGGCGCCTGACGCGCCAGCCGCAACATCGCCGAAGCGCGGCCCAGGATCACCTCGAGGTCGTTCTTGAGCTCCGTATCGCGGCCGGCCGCCTCCAGCAGTCCGTGGTAGCGCTCCATCTTCTCCTCGAGCGCCTTCTTCAGCTCCTCCCGCGGGGCCTCGCGGGAGACCTTCAGCCAGGCCTCGCGGTCCAGGTGGGCGGAGCGCTCCAGCTCGTCCGCCACCTCGCGGCGCAGGGCTTCCGCCGCGCTGGGATCCGGCTGGCGCTGCAGGGCGGAGAGCAGGAACGTGCTCGTCTCCATGTGGATGGCCGGCTGCATCCCCGCCTCCGCTCGGTCGGCGTCCACGAGCAGGCCCGCGGCGAGGAGCGCGTAGGCGGCGCGCAGGCGCGTGAACGTGATCCCACCGGGCACCCAGGCCAGGCGGCGCAGCGTGACCGTGCGCTGCGCCTGCTCGAGGATCTCCAGCTCGTCCGGGCTGGCGTCGTCGGGCTGGAACGCGAACGGGGCCACCGGAGCGAGCTGCACGCGGCGGTCGAGCTGGCCGAGGCCGGCGTGCACGAGGGCTTCGCTGGTCATGATCTTGATGCCGTCGTAGAGGATGCGGTGCATGGAGAGGCTGACCATGTACTCGAGGGGGATGGCGGAGGTTCGCTCGTCGAAGGTGGCCACGCCTTCCGAGAACGGGAAGACGGACAGGACGATCCGATTCACCTGGCGCGCGACGGAGCGGCCGAGCTCGGTCTTGTCCATGATGCCGGAGTGGACGAGGGCTTCACCGAAGCGCCGCTTGCGCTCGCCCCCCAGCAGCGCGGAGGCCTGGCTGAACTGCTCGTCGGTGATGCGGCCCAGGGCCACCAACGCCTCGCCCAGCCGGTCTTTCTTGAGGTTGCTGGCGGCGAAGACGATGCGGCCGTGGTCGAAGAAGATCGTCTTGACCGTCTTGCCGGATTGAACCTGGAGGTCGCCGCTGCTGCGTGAGCCGGCGAGCGCGCGGAGAGTCTCCGCGATGGGGGTGGTGCCGAGGTCGGTGAGCATTGCCGCCCCTTGGATACCACAGGCCCACGCCCGGTGCACCCCCGCCCCCTTGCCCTGTGACTTCGGCCACCAGCCGAGGCAGGATCCTTGAACGGACGGAGACGGGAACGGAGACGGAGACGGGGCGGCAACAAGCCGACCGCAGAGCAAGGCGGCGCTGCGCAGCAGCGGCGCGTTGCGAGGGGGGTTTCAGGGGGGGTCGCGAATGCCCGTCGCGAATGACGCATGAGTGCCCCCCCTGACTTAGTATCCTGCCCCCCTGACTCAATACGCCATACAATCTCGACTCCGGGGGCGAGGACAAAACGATATGACGCGCGCCGTGATCGCCGGCAGCGGAAGCGAGATACCGCCCACTCGCGTCAGCAACGCCATGCTGGCCCGTGTCATGGACACCAGCGACGAGTGGATTCGCGAGCGCAGTGGCGTCGAGGCGCGGCACTACGTCGAGCGCGGCACGGGCACTTCGGACCTCGGGGTGGCCGCCGCCCGCCGCGCGATCGACCACGCGGGGATCACGCCCGCGGACGTCGATCTCGTCGTCTTCGCGACCATGACTCCCGATCACTTCTTCCCGGGAGCGGGCGCCCTCCTGCAAGCCAAGCTCGGCCTGCGCGAGGTCCCCTGCTTCGACATCCGCCAGCAGTGTGTCGGCTTCCTCTACGGCCTCCAGCTCGCGGACGCGCAGATCCGCGCCGGGCTGGCCCGCACCGTCCTCCTCGTCGGCGCCGAGATCCACACCGGCTTCATGCCCTGGACGGCCACGAACTGGGAGTACATGCTCGGCCGCGGCGACGTGCCTCCCACGCCCGAGGAGTTTGCCTGGAACACCCGCTTCCGCCACCTCACCGTGCTCTTCGGTGACGCGGGGGCGGCCGTGGTCGTCCGCGCCAGCGAAGAGCCGCGCCGTGGGGTCGTCGATTCGCTCCTCCACACGAGCGGCGCCGAATACGACAAGCTCTACGTCCCCGGCACGGGCTTCAAACACCGGCCCTATACGGACCCCGAGCAGTTCAAGCGCGGGGACCACATCCCCGTGATGGACGGCCGCGCGGTCTTCAAGATGGCGACCACCAACATGATCGCGGCCTCGCAGGAGGTGCTGGCGCGCAACGAGGTCCGCATCGACGACCTGTCCCTCGTCCTCATGCACCAGGCCAACAAGCGGATCAACGAGTACTGCCAGAAGGCGCTCGGCATCCCGGACGCGAAGGTGTTGCACAACATCGAGCGCTACGGAAACACCACCGCCGCGACCATCCCCCTTCTCTGGGACGAGGCCGCGCGCGCCGGGCGCCTGACCGCGGGCGACCTGGTGCTGCTGGTCGCCTTCGGGGCGGGCATGAACTGGGGCGCCACCCTCGTTCGCGTGTAGAGGGCACCAGTCGGCCGCCATCAGCCGGAGCGGCCCGGGGGTTGGCAGCGCGGGCACCAATAGGTCGTGCGCGACGGCGTTCCCTGACGCGCGGCCCGAATGAGCGTGGCGCATCGGCGGCACGGACGCCGCACCCGTCCGTAGACCCAGTACCGGCCGCGGCCAACGCCGTCGGTGGTCGGGCCGATGGGCGCCAGCACTCGGCGCCGCATCTGCGCGTGCGCGGTGTCGACGATCTCTCGCAACCGCTCCGCATCCAGGGAGGCCACGGGGGCGAACGGATCGGTGCCGCACAGGAACAGGACCTCGGACTTGTAGATGTTCCCGATGCCGCTGAGCGCGGTCTGGTCGAGGAGGGCGGCGCCGATGGGGACGGGGCCGCGAGCCTGCAGCCGAGCCACCGCCCCGACGGCATCGAATCCACCGGCCACGACGTCGGGGCCGAGGGCGGCCAGGGTCGGGTGCGCGCCTTCGTCTTTCTCCGGCACCAGCTCGACGACGCGCGGGACGAAGCACACCGCGATCACGCCGTCGGCTTCGAGGACGACGCGCGCCAGGTGAGCGGGCGACCGCCAGCGCGATCCGGCGCGGTAGAGGTGCCAGGATCCCATCATGCCCAGATGCGTGTGCAAGGCGACGCCCGTCGAGAAGCGGACGAGGAGATGCTTGCCGCGCGCCTCCACGGCCACGATGGTGCTCCCCTCCACGCGATGGCGGCGCGCCTCCGAGGCGAGCGCGGGGGAGGCCAGACGCAGCGCGGTCACCCGGCGCCCGACGAGCGCGGGCGAGAGGCGGTTCGCGACGCGCCACAGGGTGTCGCCTTCCGGCACGCGCCTCAGGCCTCCGCGGGGTCCGGCATCGTCCTGCCGGGCGCGGACGACGGCGGCGCGCTGGTGAGCCGAAACCCCGGTCCCCACGGGACGAAGCCGGACGCGCGCAGCGCATCGGCGAGGACGGCGTGGTCGGCGGCGGCGGCGAGGCCGGCGCCTCCCCATCCGAGCGACGTGCGTCCGGTGCGCAGGGCCCAGCGCGCGAGGGCGCCGGCCAGGCCGCGCGCGGTCCGTGTGCACGCGGGCTCGCCTTCGGGAAGGAGGGGCAGGATCTCCCCGTCCCCGCGCGCGACGACCGCGGCGAGCAGGCCGTCGACGAGCGCGACGTGTACGCCGGCGGCGCGCATCGCGCGTCCGGAGACCGCCTCCGGCCAGGCCAGCGCCGCTCCGTAGGCGTTCGCGGGATCCGTGGCCGCGAGCACGGCGCCGGGCGGCACGTCTTCGTCGTCCACCGCCGCCTCGCGCACCGCGCGCAGGCGTTCGAGGGCTCCCGGCAGCGCGAACTGCGATCCGCCCAGGCCGGCCACGAAGTAACCACGCCGGATCCGCCCCGTTTCCTCCAGCGCCTTGAGCACGGGATAGAGCGCGGCGAATCCGCCGGCCACGCCTTCCGCCATCGCCGCCGGCCGCGTGAGGACGCCGTGCCGGGCCAGGAGCTGCTCCGCGATCGCCTTGGCGCGGGCGGTGGTCGCGCCCTTCCCGGCCGCCGGACGGGGCAGGCGGGACCAGCGACCGACCGCGCTGGGGGGCGACTGCCGTCGCGAACGAAAGAGGGCCGCCCGCGACGACCGGCGCGCGGCCGCGGAAGGCGCGGGCCGCAGGTACGCGCGCAGCGCGCCCGGCGTGTCGTTGGTGACCTCGCCCGCCCACACGAGGTCCCAGAGCGCCTCCAGGACGGTGCGCGCGAGGGTGCCGGCCGCGGCGGCGGCCAGCTCCGCGAAGAAGCTGGCGCCGTGCTTCGCGAGGTGCGCGCGCAGGGCCTCGTGCACCTCGCCCGCCGGCGGGTCCGTGCGCGGCACGTGCAGCAGCGGCAGGGCGTCGGCCAGGAAGAGCGTAATGCGGCCGTCGTGCTCGCCGAGCGGGCCCAGGCCGACCCACACCACCTCGCCCGCCGCGCAGAGCGCATCGAGGTCCTCCGCCCGATAGCCGGGAATCCGCGCTGCTCGATCACGTCGAGCAGCGCGTCGGGCCCGCGGCGCATCGAGGGCTGCGGGCCGGTCGCGATGCCCTGCCAGGACAAGGCCAGGCGCGCGAGCGCGGCCGGCTCCACGGGCTCGACCTGCCGGCGCAGGCGTGCCAGCGACCGTCGCCGCAGGGTGGCGAGCACCTCCACATCGCACCATTCCCGCCCGCCGCCGCCCGGACGGAACGCCCCCTCGACCACGCGGCCGGCCTGGGACAGATCCTCCAGGGCGCCCTCGATCGCGCTCTCGCCCACGGCGTACCGGCGGGCGACCTCCTCCGCGGTGAAGGGCGCATGGGTGCGCGCGTAGCGCGACACGACGTCGCGCAGCGCGTGCGGCGCCGGCTCCAGGAAGGCCTGCGGGAGCCCGGGAGGCGAGGGGACCCCGAAGGCGTCGCGCAGCCGGCCCGCGTCCTCCGCGGCCGCGAATCGCTCGTCGCCGGCCAGACGGACGCGGATGATGCGGCGGTCGCGCATCAACTCAAGGGTCCAGGCCTCGGCCGGCGCCGCCACGCGCGCCCGCAGCTCGTCGGGAGTGAGGTCGCCGATGCGCAGGAGCAGCTCGTGCACGCGATCGGCGGAGCGCGCGCGATGGGTCTCGTCCAGCCCCTGGAGCGTCCGCTCCCGTTCGTCGATGGCCTCCGGGTCGAGCAGCTCGCGCAGCTCGGCCTGGCCCAGGAGCTCGCGGAGCTGGGCCTGGTCCACGGAGAGGGCCTGCGCCTTGCGCTCGGCCAGGGGCGCGTCGCCGTCGTAGAGATAGTTCGCGACGTAGCCGAAGAGCAGGGAGGCGGAGAACGGCGAAGGCGTCTGCGTGTCCACCGTCATCACGCGCATCTCGCGGCGCCGCAACCCCGAGGCGAGGGCGATCAGCGCGGGCAGGTCGAAGACATCCTGCAGACACTCGCGGTAGGCCTCCAGGATGATGGGGAACGAGCCGTAGCGCGCGGCGACGGCGAGGAGGTCCGCGGCCCGCTTGCGCTGCATCCACAGGGGCGAGCGCAGGCCCGGCCGCCGCCGCGGCAGGAGGAGGGCGCGCGCCGCCGCCTCGCGGAAATGAGCCGCGAACATGGCGCTTCCCCCCAGCTCGCGCACGACGAGGTCCTCGACCTCGTCCGGATCGGGCACGAGGTCGGCCCCCGTCGGCGGATCTTCGCGGTCGGGGACGCGCACCACGATCCCGTCGTCGCTCCAGACCGTCTCCACGTCCACGTCGAGAGTGGCGCGCAGGCGCGCTCGCAGCGCCAGCGCCCACGGCGCGTGCACGCGGCCGCCCCAGGGCGAGAGCAGGCACAGCCGCCAGTCCCCCATCTCGTCGCGCGTGCGCTCCAGGACCAGCGTACGATCGTCGGGCAGGACGCCGGTGGCCTCCTTCTGCTCGGCGATGTAGGCGATCAGGTTCTCGGCCGCGCGCGCGTCGAGGTCGTGCTCCTCCACCAGCCGCCTCCGGGCCTCGGCGGGCGGGGCCGCCGCCAGCTCGCGCGTCAGGCGCCCCAGCGCGCGGCCCAGCTCCACCGGCCGCGCGGGACGGTCGCCCTTCCAGAACGGCATCTTTCCCGGCTCGCCCGGAGCGGGGACCACGAGCACGCGGTCGCGCTCGATCTCCACGATGCGCCAGCTCGACGCGCCCAGGACGAACACCTCGCCCGCCCGGCTCTCGAACACCATCTCCTCGTCGAGCTCGCCGACCCGACGCCCGCCGGGGCGACGGCCGTCCTCCGCGCCCGGCCGCCCGCTCGCCGCGCCGTCCGCGAGGAATACGCCGTAGAGGCCACGGTCCGGGATGGTGCCCGCGTTGGTGACGGCGAGGCGGGCCGCCCCCTCGCGCGCGCGGACGGTGCCGCGCAGGCGGTCCCACACCAGGCGCGGCCGCAGCTCCGCGAACTCGTCGGAGGGATAGCGGCCGGAAAGCATGTCCAGCACGCCCTCGAGCTGTGCGCGCGGCAGCCGCGCGAACGGGGCCGCCCGCCGGACGAGCGCGAACAGGCCGTCCACCGTCTGCTCCGCGCCCGCGCAGATCGCCACCACCTGCTGCGCGAGCACGTCGAGCGGGTTCATGGGGATGCGCGTCTCCTCGACCTTCCCCTCGTGCATGGCCCGCGTGATCGCGGCCGCGGCCAGGAGGTCGCCGCGGTACTTGGGGAAGATGGCGCCGCGCGAGACCGCTCCCGCCTGATGCCCGCCCCGCCCGATGCGCTGCAGACCGCTGGCCACCGACGGCGGGGCCTCGATCTGGATCACGAGATCGATGGCGCCCATGTCGATGCCGAGCTCCAGGGAGGACGTGGCCACGATCGCGGGCAGGCGGCCGGCCTTGAGGTCGTCCTCGACCTGGAGGCGCTGCTCGCGGCTGAGCGAGCCGTGATGCGCGCGGACCAGCTCCTCGCCCGCGAGCTCGTTGAGGGCCGCGGCCATCCGCTCGGCCAGGCGCCGGCTGTTGACGAACACGAGCGTGGAGCGGTGGGCGCGGATCAGCTCCAGCAGGCGTGGATGGATGGCGGGCCAGATCGACGCGCGCGGGGCCGGCGCGCCCGCCGGTCCTTCGATGATCCCGTCGTCTTTCGCGTCCGCGCCCGGCCGCGTCATGTCCTCGACCGGGACCTCCACCGTGAGCGCGAGCGCCTTGCGCGACCCCGCGTCCACGATCTCGACGGGGCGCGGACGCCAAGCCCGCGCGCCCGCCTCTCCCCCGCCCAGGTACCGCGCGACCTCTTCCAGCGGACGCTGCGTCGCGCTCAGGCCGATGCGCTGGGGCGGCTTGCGCGCGAGCTCCTGGAGGCGCTCGAGCGACAAGGCCAGGTGCGCGCCGCGCTTGCTGCCCACCATGGTGTGGATCTCGTCCACGATCACGGCCTCGACGGAAGGCAGCATCGAGCGCGCCTGCGAGGTCAGGACCAGGAAGAGCGATTCCGGCGTCGTGACCAGGATGTCGGGCGGCTGGCGGACCATCCGCGCCCGCTCCGCCGCGGGGGTGTCGCCGGTGCGCAGCCCGACCACCGGCACGTGGAAGGTCTCTCCCCGCCTCTGTGCCGCCCGCGCGATCCCGGCGATGGGCGCGCGCAGGTTGCGCTCGACGTCCACGGCCAGCGCGCGCAGCGGGGAGACGTACACGATGCGGCAGCGGTCGCGCTCGGGGACGGGCGCGAACATGAGACGGTCGATCGCGGCCAGGAACGCGGCCAGCGTCTTGCCGGAGCCGGTGGGGGCGAACACCAGGGTGTGCCGGCCGGCCTGGATGGGGGGCCAGCCCCTCTCCTGGGCGAGGGTGGGCGAAGGGAAGGTCGCCGAGAACCACTCCTCGACCGCGGGATGGAAGCGGACAGGCGGCGCGGGGGCGCGCGCGGCGGGCATCAGGTCAGGCCGGCGCCACCTCGGAGCCGCAATGGCGGCAGCGCTTGGCCCGGAGGGGGATGAGCGAGAGGCAGAACGGGCATTCCCGCGCGTCCGGCGCCGGCGGCGTGGGCAGGAAGCGCTTGATCGAGTGCAGCACGAGGAAGATCGCGAACGCGACGATCAGGAAGTTGACGATCGTGTTGATGAACAGGCCGTAGCGCAGCACGGCCGCACCCGTGGCCTGGGCCTGGGCGAGGGTGGCCGGATGCTGGCCGGAGAGGTCGATGAACTTGTCGCGGAAGTCCACGTGCCCCAGCAGGAGGCCGAGGGGCGGCATGAGGACGTCGTCCACGAACGAGGTGACGATCTTGGCAAACGCCCCACCGACGACCACCGCCACCGCCAGGTCGAGCACGTTTCCGCGCATGACGAACGCCTTGAAGTCTTTCAGCATGGTGTATCGATTGTATCGGTCCCGCCCTTGTCTGGGCGCCCCGGGCATGTTCTGCTTGAGCCCCATGAAAACTCTCCGGCGGATGCCATGGACGCTCTCCGTCTTCCTGGCCGTCGCGGCGACCGTGGCCGCCGCCCCTCCCTCCCCCGAGTCCGTCCTCGGTTTCCGGCCCGGCGCCGATCGCCAGCTCGCGGACTGGACGCAGATCGTCGATTACTTCCATCGCCTCGACGCCGCCTCCGATCGCGTCCAGGTCGAAGAGGTGGGCCGCACGACGGAGGACCGTCCGTTCCTGGTGGCCGTGATCACGTCGGCGAGGAACATGGCGCGCCTGGAAGAGATCCGGCGCGCGAACCTCCGGCTGGCCGACCCGCGCGGCCTCAGCCCGGAGGAGGCCGAGCGCCTGATCGCGGCCGGGAAGGTGATCGTGGGCGTCAACCACGGCATCCATTCCGACGAGGTCGCGGCCACGCAGACGGCGATGGAGACGGCGTATGCGCTGGCCGCGGGCGACACGCCGGAGATACGCGAGATCCTCGACAACACGGTGGTGGTGATGATCCCGTCGCACAATCCGGACGGGACCCAGCGCGTCACCGAGTGGTACCGCCGGACCCTGGGCACGCCCTGGGAGGGCCACGACCCGCCGTTCCTGTACCAGAAGTACACGGGGCACGACAACAACCGCGACTGGTACATGTTCACCCAGCGTGAGAGCCGGCTGACCCTCAAGGGCCTGTATGACCCCTGGCGCCCGCAGATCGTCCACGACCTGCACCAGATGGGCGCGCGCGCGGCACGGCTGTTCGCGCCGCCCTACGTGGATCCCTGGGAACCCAACGTCGACTCCGCGCTCATCGCCGCCGTCAACGGTCTCGGCACCCATGTGGCGGCGCGCCTGACCTCGGAAGGGCACAAGGGCGTGGCGGTGGACGCCATCTACGATGCGTGGAGCCCTTCGCGCGCGTATCCGCACACCCACGGCGGGGTGCGGCTGCTCACGGAGAGCGCCGAGGCACGGATGGCCACGCCCATCGAGGTCCCGTTCGAGAACCTGGAGCCGGGCATCGGTTACGACCCCCGCGTGCGCTCCTGGAACTTCCCGGACCCCTGGCCGGGCGGAGCCTGGAGCCTCCGCGACATCGTCGACGACCAGCGCGCCGCCACCCGCGCCATCCTCGGTCACGCGGCCCGCAACCGCGAGTACTGGCTGCGCACGTTCTACGAAGTGAACCGGCGGGCCACGCTGCGCAGCGATCCGTTCGCCTTCGTCGTGTCCGCGGAGCAGAAGGACCCGCTGGCCACGGCCAAGCTCCTCGAGGTGCTGCGGCTGGGCGGAGTGGAGGTGCATCGCGCGCGCGCGCCCTTCGCCATCGAAGGGCGCACCGTCCCCACCGGATCCTGGGTCGTACTCATGGCCCAGCCCTACAGTGCCTTCGCCAAGAGCCTGCTCGAGCGCCAGCGCTACCCGGACATCCGACCGTTTCCCGGGGCCCCCGTCCAACGTCCGTACGACGTCACCGCGCACACGCTGCCCTTGCTCCTGGGCGTCGACGTGACCGCGGTGCCCGCCCCCTTCACCGCCGACCTGGAGCCGGTGACACAGGTGGCGGTCGTGCCCGGCGGGGTCACCGGCCGCGGGCCCTGGCTCGCCATCGGCCACCGCACGGGTGACCTGGTGGCACTGGGACGCCTCCTGCGCGCGCGCGTGCCCGTGCGCTGGGCCACCGCGGAGTTCGCCGATGCCGGCCGGCGCTTCCCCGCCGGCACGTTGCTCGTGCCCGCATCCGCACGCGCGCGCCTGCTGGAGATGGCACGCGAGCTCGGCATCGTGGCCCACGCCGTCGCCGTCGCGCCGCCCGCCCTCGTCCTCCGCGCGCCGCGCGTGGGCATTTACCAGTCCTGGGTGCCGGCCATCGACGAAGGCTGGACGCGCTTCGTGTTCGACCAGCAGATGGGCGTGGACTATCGGACCCTCCACGACCGCGACATCCAGGCGGGCGGACTGCGCGATCGTTTCGACACCATCGTCCTGCCCTCGCAGTCGCCGGGCGCGACCGTCACCGGCCACCTGCCCGGCACGATGCCGGACGAGTACGCGGGCGGCCTCGGCGCGAAAGGCGTGCAGGAGCTGAAGGCCTTCGCGGAGGCGGGCGGCACCCTCGTCGCCCTCGACGCCGCGGCGCGCCTGGCCGTGCGCGAGCTGGGCCTCGGTGTGCGCGACGTTCTCGCCGAGGAACGCGCAGCGGCGGGCAGCGGCGGCCGCCGCACTGCCGCCAGCGATTTCTATTGTCCGGGCGCGCTGCTCGGCGTAATCACCACGCCGGACCCGCTCACGGCGGGGATGGACGAATCGGCCGCGATCTGGTTCGAAGAAAGCCCTGCCTTCGAGACGGAGACGGGAAAGGTGCTCGCGCGCTACGCGCAGACGAATCCGCTTCTGTCCGGCTGGCTTCTCGGCGAGCGGAAGCTCTTTGGAAAGGCGGCGCTGGTGGAGGTGCCGTTAGGGAAGGGCCGCGTCGTCCTGTTCGGCTTCCGGCCGCAGTACCGCGCGCAGAGCTGGGCGACTTATGCGCCACTGCTCAATGCTGTCTACACGTCGGCGCTGGTGACGCGCGCGCGGTAGCGAGCGCGTCATGCGGCGTTCGTAGATGGCCGACCGACCTGGCCACAACGTCTTATCTGTTAACCGTGTCGATCGATCTTCTCCGTTGACTCCCCGAACATCCAAAGCGCGTCCAGCCCTGCCGCCAACGAAACGAGCACCCGCGCATATGCCCCCGCCGGCTCCGCGTGCGCGAGGTCCATCGTCTCCAGCAGCCCCTCGCTGAGGGCGGCCGAGTCGATCGCGGTCCGCCCCGCCTGTCCCGCGCGCATGGCCGCGAAGGCCAGCGCCGCGTCGAGGAGCGCGACGGCCATGACCAGCTCGTCGACGACGGGGCGCCGGCCCGTCCCCAGGTCCTCGACCGTGGCGCGCAGGTAGTGATGGACGAGCCCGTGCACGGCCGGATCCTCGAAGCCCCGCGAGACGAGCCGGCCAGCGCGCAGGTCGACGTCGCCGACGGCGGGGCCGACCCCGTGCGTATGGGCCAGGAGCCGAACGAGACGCGCGCGCAAACCGAGCCGCATCCCGGACGCGGGCGATCGGAGCTGCTCGCGCGCGGCGAGGACGGCGAAAAGGAACCCGCGGGAGAGGAGGCGCCCCACGGCCGACGCGCGCCGCTCCGCGGACGGCCGGTCGGAGGCGGCGGCGTAGCGTCCGGTCAGCTCGAGGTACTCCGCGAAGCGCTCTGGCGCGAGCTTGACCACGCGATGGCGCGTGATATCGTCCACGAAGCCGGCGATCCGCCGGACGTTGGCGCGGAGGTCCACCCGGCCCTCGGCATCCGCGTGATCGAGCATCGTGCGCAGCACGTCGCGCAGCGTCGCCACCGTGGCCCCCGATACCGGACGGCCGGCCACGAGCTCGAAGCTCCCCTTGGGCTCGGGATAGGTCCGCGCCCACTCGTTGTAGAGGCCGCCCAGGGCACGGATCTGCGCCGTCACCGGCTCGCCTTCGCTGGCCACGACGGTGGGACAACAGAAGCTCGCGCTCACGACCGCCTTGCC
>WNFM01310022.1_pt1 | contig 29840 bp, 27 predicted proteins | sample 5400271 | NCBI WGS metagenome assembly WNFM01 (sample SAMN13153352, study PRJNA577476) | soil metagenome | isolation source: 60 cm saprolite on Douglas fir-dominated hillslope | place: USA:California | collected 2013-09-17 | reverse complement strand
GGCGGCGTCGCCATCATCCGCGTCGGCGGGGCCACCGAGGTCGAGGTCAAGGAGCGCAAGGACCGCGTCGACGACGCCATGCATGCGACCAAGGCGGCGGTCGAGGAAGGCGTCGTCCCGGGCGGCGGCGTCGCCCTCCTCTATGCCAGCAAGGCGCTCGCCAAGCTCAGATCCGAGAATGACGACCAGAAGGTCGGCATCGACATCGTCCGCCGCGCGCTGCACGCGCCGGTGCGGCAGATTCTCGAGAATGCCGGCGCCGACGGCTCGGTCATCATCGGCAAGCTCCTGGAAAAGGGCGATGGCAATCACGGCTACGACGCGCAGAGCGGCGCCTATGTCGACATGATCAAGGCGGGCATCATCGACCCGACCAAGGTCGTGCGGCTGGCGCTGCAGGGCGCGGCGTCGGTCGCCGGCCTCCTCGTCACCACCGAGGCGATGATCGCCGATCGGCCCGAGAAGAACGAGCCGGCCCAGCCGGCCGGCGGCGGCATGGAGGGGATGGACTACTAAGTCCTCCGCTCGCGCCGCATGAGACCACCACCGCCGCTCCCGGCTATGGGAGCGGCGGTGGCTTTCGTTTTGACAGCAAGCTGGAGAAGCAAAATGGCGACAGGCAAGGTGCAGTGGTTCAATCCCGTGATGGGCACCGGCTACATCACGCCGGCGGATGGCGGCGCGGACATATTGGTGCGCCGTCTCGCCGTCGAGCTCGCCGGCTTGAAATCGCTGACCGCCGGGCAGCCCGTGCAATACGAGGTCGCCACCGGGCTCGACGGCCGGCTCTCGGCGGTGACGCTGAAGCTGCTCGCCCGGGCGCAGGCGCCGAGCGAGCCGGACGACGAGGCGACGAGCGAAGCCGCCGAGTAGCCCGAGCTTGTAGCCGCGGGCCTAGAGCTTCACCTCGCTGAGCTGAATGATCGGCTGGGCGTTGGTGTAGTTGGGAATGTCGGCCATGATGGCGGCGGCGTGCGGCGCGAAGGCCGCTTGGAACGCCGCCGCCGACTCGAAGAAGAGATGCCCCATGGCGATGTAGGTCGGCGGCGCGCCCGGCGCCCCGCCGGCCAGCCCCTGCTCGACCGCGATGCCCTTGCACGGCGCGCCGAGCTTCTGCCGCACCATCGGCATGTGCTTCTCGAGGTAATACGTCATATCGAACGTGGCGGCGGCGCTCTGCGGATAAAGCACGCTGACCTTGATCATGTCGGCCTCCTGGTCGTGCGATCGCAATCGCGCATCCTAAGCCGCGCCGCGCCGCCGACGCCCTAATCCATTCGACGTGCCGCCGGCACCACAACACATCCATTTGGTTTTGCTAGTGTTCCGGCCTGACGGCAGGGAACCAACCGTCAGAGTCGGAACACTAGCGGACGGGCTTCTCGGGGCGCGGCTGCGGGTTGCCCGGCGGTGGCTGCGCGGCATAGGCCGCCGAGCAGGCATTGTGCTCGCCGAGCCCGGTATCGATGAGCGGCAGCAGCGCCGCCGGCGGGAACACCGCGCCGAGCCCCGCCGCGGCGCCGAGCCGGGCGATCAGGGCGCCGGTCTTGATGGCGAATTCCGGCTTCGCCAAGCTGCCATGCACCTCGACCGGCGAGCGCAGCGAGGCGACGGTGAAATGCTTGTTCTGCGGCTTGAAGGACAGCGCGATACCTTCGCTGGCGAAGTTGACGTCGCCCGCGCCGGCCACCTGCGTGTCGGCGGTGTCGACGAGAAAGGTCGTGAGGCTGGCGAGCCCGTCCTTGATGGCGAAGCGCGATATCAGGCAGTTGATCGGCACCGGCTTGTCGCCGCTCGCATAGGTGCCGAGCGCCTCGAGCACGTCGATCGGCGCGAGCTTCTGCAAGAGGTCGCTGACCTGGCCGTTCTCCAAGAACAAGCCGGCATCGCCGCTCATCCGCGCCAGGAGCTGGCGCAGCGTGACGCCGTTGCTGTCGAGCTTGACGAAGCCGCCGATCCGTCCGCCCGTATGCTTGGCCATCTCGGAACCCTGGTTCTGCAGCAGGCGGTGGAGATCGACATGGCGCACGTCGATCTCGCCGCCGAGGCGCGGCGGGCTCTTGGCAGTGAACGGCGTGAAGCGCAGGGTGAGATCGACATCGCCATCCGCGGTATGAAAGCGCAGTGGCTTCACGGTCAGCACCCCGTCGCGGAGCTGCAGGCCGAGGCTGACCCGCTCGAGCGGCGCGCCGCCGATCGGCTTGACGCGCCCGCCGTCGAAGCTGAGCTCGGCATTGATCCCCGGCAGCTTCTGCACCGAAATCGGCGTGTCGGGAATGAGATGATCCCTGTCCTCCGGCTGCTCGGGCGTCGCCGTGGCGCGGTCGGGCGTGCCGCCATAGACGCCCTTGAAATCGGCGAGATCGAGCGTGCGGCGATATCGAGCCCGCCTTCGAGATCGCTGGCGCCGGTCTTGAGCGTCAGGGCGGCGAGCTGCCACTGGCCGTTTCCGCCACTCAGCTTGCTGGTGCCGCGGAAATCCGGCAGCGCCGGAAACGGCACGCCGAGAATATCGGCGATCTCCTGCAGCTTGCGGCCCTCGAGCGAGAGGCGCAGATCGAGCCCGGCGAAATCCAGCGGCTCCTCGATCGTGCCGTCCGCCGCGAGCGTGGTGTCGCTGAGACCGCCGCGGAAACTGACCGGATAGGGCTTCGTCGGATTGCGCAGCTCGGCGATCGACCCGAAATCCCCGACGAGCTCGAGGGGCCGGCCTTGAAATCCGCCGGCCAGCGTGATCTTCAACGGGCTCGCCGCATCGTCCCCCGTCCCGGCGTCACCGGCCTCGGCGAGCTCGCCATCGGTCATCGCCAGCGTGCTTTGCGCGCCGGTCTCGCCGTTGCGATAGTCGATTTCGCTCTGCTGCACGGCGAGGCGCTGAATATGCGGGAACTCGCCGCGTTTCTTGGGCGCCGCCGCGGCGGGAGCGAAATTCCAATTGGCCTCGCCGTGATCCGAGGTCTCGAGGAGAAGCCTAGCGCCGTCGAAGGCGATGCTCGGTATCCGCGTCGGTCCGAACAGCAGGCTGCGCGCGAAGATCGCGATCTCCAGCCGCCGCGCCGAGAACATTTCCGTTTGGCTGCCCCAGCTCGCATTGGCGACGTGGATATCGTCGACCACGATATGCGTCGGCGCGCCCCACTGAATGACCAGCGGCCCGGCAACGCGGATCTGCCGACCGATCGCCGTGCTGACCGGATGCTCGATGAGCCAGACGACGCCCGCCGCGCCGCCGAACCAGACCGCGCCGACCGCTGCGGCGGCGACGATCGCCAGGACCGCCAGCGCCCAGCCGACGATCTTGAGAACGCGCCTGCCGAAAAACCGCATCTGCCCCGCGTCCGCGCGATGGAGCCACTCTGACCCGGTCAACGCAGGGATTTGTGATTCCTTCCGGGGTGCCCTATTCGACCCGGGCGTCCTATTCGACCCGGCTCGCGCTCGCTGCCCCGGCGCGGCGCGTCATCGCCGCGTCGAGCAGCGCTCTAACCTCGTCGTCCGTCGTCTGGGCGAAATCGGCGTAATGCGCGCCGACGGCGTAGAACGGCTCGGGCGCCGCGAGGCAGACGATCTCGTCGCACTCGCGCGCGATCTCTTCGAGCGCAGCTTGCGGCGCGACCGGCACGGCGAGGACGAGGCGCCGCGGCTGGCTGCGCCGGACGCCGCGCAGCGCCGCCGTCACCGTGCCGCCGGTGGCGATGCCGTCATCGACGACGATCACCGTGCGGCCCGTTACGTCGACCGCCGGCACGTCGCCGCGATAGAGGCGACGGCGTCGCTCGATCTCGGCGAGCTGGCGCTTCTCCTCCGCCGCGATGTAGCCGGGCGGCGGTTCCACCAGCGCGACGATCTCGTCATTGAGCACCAGCTGCGGGTCGTTTCCGTCGACGACGGCGCCGAGGCCGAGCTCCTCGTGCCCCGGCGCGCCGATCTTGCGCACGAGCAGGATTTCGAGCGGGGCGGCCAGCGCCTCGGCCACCTCGAAGGCGACCGGCACGCCGCCGCGCGGCAGGGCGAGGATCACCGGTGCGGCGTCGCGGAAGCGGGCGAGCGCAGCGGCAAGCCGACGCCCGGCGTCGCGCCGGTCGCGAAACGCCGGGCTTCTAGCCATCCGCCGCTCGCCCGGGCAACGCCTCGGCGACGGTGCTCATATCTCGCCTCCATGGCAGGGCGTTTCTGCCTGGATTTCGGGATATTCTTGCGAACGGATCGAGGCGCCGATTGTTCCGCGCGATCGTCGAGCGTTTCAGCCAAGACTCTGGGTTCCGGCTCTTCGCTGCGCTTTGGCCGGAACGACGAGAATAACTTTGCAATCAAAGGAGCGTCGTACTTGTGCGCATGCCATGGCGCAAAAGCGGCGTCGGCGAACGGCCGCGCCGCGCGTCACATCGGTGCGCCGCCGCCGCTGCCGCCATGGTCGCCGCCGCCACTTCCGCCGCGGTCGTCGCAGCCGGATCCTTGTCCCTTTATCGGGTTCGCGGGGCAGGAATGATCGACCGGGCCGATGACGGCATCGGCGCAGGCCGTGAGGGACGTTGCGATGATCAGCATCAAGGCGAAGCGGCGCATCTCGTCACTCTAAGCGCGCCGGACCGGGCGGGTCATTTCACGTCATTTCACAAGAGCGCGATCGTCAGCGCTTCGCCGATCGGACCGCCGGGGGCCGCTTCCCGCAATGATGGAAACCGTCCGGAAGGCTCACATCCATGCCGTGCCCGATGCCGCGTCCGGCCGCACGCTCCTCTCCGCATGGTCGAGCGCGGCGCCGAGTATGGCGAGCGCTTCATCGGCTTCGCCACGCCCAAGGATCAGCGGCGGCAGGATGCGGATGATGTTGCCGCTGACGACGCCCGTCGGCCGGTGCCCGAGGAGCAGGCCGTTGTCGCGGCAATACTGGCTGATCGCGGTGGCGTGCGCCGCCGACGGCGTCTTGCTCGCCTTGTCGGTGACGATCTCGATGCCAAGCATCAGGCCGATGCCGCGCACGTCGCCGACGATCTCATGGCGGCGCCGCAGCGCCTCGAGCGCCGCCTTGAGATAGGCGCCTTGCCGGGCGGCGTTCGCCACCAGCCCTTCCGCCTCGAGGATCTCGATATTCGCCAGGCCGACGGCGCAGAGGAAGGGGTCGTCGGTGTGCGACGAGGATTGGTGGTAGCCCGCCGCCGTGACCCGGTCGGCGATCTCGCTCGTCGTCGTCACGGCGGCGAGCGGGATGCCGCCGCCCAGGCTCTTCGAGGTGGTGATGATGTCGGGCACGACGTCGAAATGCTCGACGGCGATGCCGGATTGCGCCTCGTCGACGATCATCAGCGCGCCGGTCGCATCGCACCAGCGCCGCACCGCCTGGACGTATGCCTTCGACGGCACGATCATGCCGCCGACGCTCATGATGACCTCGAGGATGAAGGCGGCCGGCGCGCCGCTCGTCGTCCAGTCGATGACCTCAAGCCCGTGGCGAAAGCAGCCCATATCGGCCCCACCTTCATTATGCCCGCCTTCGTCATCCCTGAACGGGCTGCGATAGGCGTAGGGCGTGGGCAGGTAGGTGACGCCGGGAAGGCCGCTGCCGGGGACGCTGCGGAACTTGCCGCCGAGCCCGGTCACCGCGAGGCTGCCATGCGTCATGCCGTGATAGCCGCGCATCAGGGCGACGATCTCGGTGCGCCCGGTATAGATCTTGGCGAGACGAAGCGCCGCCTCGGTCGCCTCCGATCCCGTGCAGGCGAAATAGGACCGCTCGAGCGCACCCGGCATGATCGCGGCGAGCTTCTGCGCCAGCAGGATGCGCGCCGGGCTGGTATAGCCGGAGCCGGTCTGCACCAGGGTCGCGGCCTGCGCCGCGATGGCTCTGGTATAGGCGGGATGGCAATGCCCGGTGGAGGCGCAGACCTGGCCGGATTCGAAATCGATATAGGCCTTGCCGTCGGCGTCCCACACCCTGACGCCCTCGCCGCGGACGAGGACCTGGCTGATCTCGTAGCGCCCCTTGATGCGATATCTAGCGTCGAGCGCCAGCCACCCCGCGACGCCGTTCGGGCGGGCTGCCGGCGCGCTCTCGATCGATGCCATGATGAGTCGCTCCCTCGTTGTCGCCGCGATCTTGGCGGAGAGACCGATAAGAGCAAGCGCGCCTTCTGGTGAATTTGATCGATGAATCTAATAATTTGAAGTCCTCCCTCTCCCCTTGCGGGACAGGCCCTTCGACAAACGCTCAGGAGGGACCCGCGTAGCGGGGAGGGTGAGGGGGCTGCGGCCACGAGTGAGTTGCGGCAATAGCCCCCTCACCTCCCCATTGCTTCTCGCGGAAGCGAAGCTTCCGCTGTCAGCGTCAGGCGAAGCAGAGCTTCGCCGAGAGCTGCGCAATGGGTCCCGTCCTCTCCCACAAGGTCTCCCACAAGGGGAGAGGAGATTCTATTGTTGGCTTCTGCTCATCGCCCTTTCCGCGGCAGGCTCTTGAGCAATCGCGGCGACACTTTCTTGGCGCTTGCGACGAAGGCCTCGGCCGCCGGCGAGCGGTAGCGGTCGCGGTGCCAGGACAGCGCGATGATGCGCGGCGGCAGATCCTCGATCGGCCCCACTATCCTGGTGTCCGAGCGCTGCATCTCCACCGTCAGCAAGGGGGCGATCGCGGCGCCGATGCCGGCCGCGACCAGCCCCTGGACGGTGCCGTTGTGATTGGCGCGGAAGACGATGTTGAGCGCGATCCCGCGGCTTTTCACATAGGCCTCCGCCTGTCCCATGCTGCTGCCCGGGCCGAAACCGATCAGCTTCACCTGCTGCAATTGCGCCAGGGTCAGCGCGCCGCGCCGCTTGATCGGCAGCTTGGCGTCGCGCGCGACGACGAGAACGAAGGGGTCGTGCAGCAGGATCTGTGACGCGAAGGGCCCGTCGCGCAGCGGCGGCATCGTGAAGGTGAGGTCGAGCTCGCCGCGCTCCAGCAGGGCGAGCAGCTGGTCGTCCTTCGCGAGCTCGGTCAGCCGCACTTCGACCGCCGGAAATTTCCGGCGGAACTCGCGCAGCAGCGGCGGCAGGAGATGCGCGCCGCTGCTCTCGAAGGTGCCGACGCGCAGCGTGCCGGCGCCGCCCTCGGCGAAGGCGGTGAAATCGGCATGCACCGCGCGCAGCCGGGCGACGATCGCCTCGGCATGTTTGAGGAGGAGGCGACCCGCCTCGGTCGTCGTCACATTGCGCCGGCCGCGTCGCCGCTCGATCAGGCGGGTGCCGAGAATGCGCTCGACCGTCGCGATACGCTGACTCAAGGCCGATTGCGAGCAGCCCAGCCGCTCCGCCGCCGCCCAGAACGTGCCGCTCTCGGCGATCGCCTGCACGGCGAGCAGATGCCGCAGCTCGAGCTCGCCCAATTCGTAAGGGGACATAAGGCCTCCGGGCGCCATAGTGCCCGCACATCGGCGCGACCGCGAGGAGTCATAGCAAAACCGTCAGGGCAAATCCGTCAGGCGCGGCGCGACGAAGCCCGACGCAACACCGCGTCATGCGGCCTTCATGACGCGTCGGTAGTGGGTCAGTTTGAAAATGCCCGAGAAACTTAGTCTGACTCGACTTAGTTCCGTAATGAGTCATCATGCTATGGCATGGCTGCGGGTTCACTCACTCTACTCGGCGCGGTGTGTCTTGCGTGGCTTACACTTGCCGGCAGACGCGCCTTGGAGATGAGTAAGGATGCCGACTATCGTGCGTCGTGGGGCTGGGCGTTCTGGGCGCTGGTTCCAGCGAGCCTGTTTGCAGTGCTTTCATTTTCAAGCGGCGGGGGAGATGTGACCGCCAGAAACATAACACTCGGTGCCCTGGGGGCGTTAATGGGGGCGGCTGGCCTGATCTGGGCAGGATACTGGTGGGACAGCAGCGCAAAGGCGCAGCCGCCAGCACAGATGCCGGGTACGCAACCGGCCATCAATGCGCCCAACAATCAGGGGATCGTCACGCAAGGACAGAGCGGCGGCACGAACATCATCAATCCAGGCCCGATCATCACCGCGTCCCCTCAAGTGCAAAGTCGAAGTAACGACCCCGCAGCGCCGTGGCAGACGATGTTTACCATTAGTACCACTGTACCGGTTCAAACGGGAGACCTACGGCTAACTTGTAACGGGCCATGTCTCAAAGCCGGTATTGGGCGAATCAACAAATTTGGGATCAGCACAGGCAGCAATGGCCCGGTTCCTGGCGACCCGAACTCGGTGATATATGAGCTTGCTCCTGAAACGCTTGTGCCAGGGCAAAATGTAGCGGTCGGCGTTTTTTCGATGGAACCCGTTACGGTGGTTTCCGGAATGATTGGAGCCTACAAGATCAACTTTTAGCTTCCCAATCCTCCAACACCTTCACCATGTCAGGCGGCCCCCGCCCGCCTATGCCGCGCGGACCTCCTTGAGGAAGCCGGAGATCTGGGCGGTCAGCGTCTCGGCCTTGGCGGTGAGCGCGCCGACCGTGTCCTGCATGCTCCGGGCGGCGGCGCCCGACTGGCCCATCTCGGCGCTGACATCGGCGATCTGCGTCGTCACCAGGCGGGTGCCCTCGGCGGCTTGCTGGACGTTGCGGGCGATCTCGCTGGTTGCGGCGTTCTGCTGCTCGACCGCCTCGCTGACCTCGCCGCTCAGCCGGTTGATGTCGCCGATCGTCGCGACGATGCTCTTGACGCGGTCGACGGCGGCGGCGGTCTCGCCCTGGATCTTGCCGATCTGGCTGGCGATCTCCTCGGTCGCCTTGGCGGTCTGGTTGGCGAGCGCCTTGACCTCGTTGGCGACCACGGCGAAGCCCTTGCCGGCATCGCCGGCGCGCGCCGCCTCGATCGTGGCGTTGAGGGCCAGCAGGTTGGTCTGGCTGGCGATGTCCTGGATGAGGCTCACCACCTCGCCGATCTTGTCGGAGGCGGCGGCGAGGCCGCCGATCTCCTGCGAGGCTTGCGTTGCGATCGTCTCGGCCTTGCCGGCGATGGCGGCCGATTGCTCGACGCGGCGGCCGATCTCGAGGATCGAGGCGGACAGCTCCTCGGTGGCGGCGGCGACGGTCTGGACATTGGCCGAGGCCTGCTCGGCGGCGGCGGCGACGGTGACGGTGCGGCTCTCGACCGAGTGGGCGATCTGCGCGGTGCTCTCCGCCTGGGCGCTCATGCTGCGCGCCGCCGATTGCACTTCCTCGATGAGCGCGGCGGTCGCCTCGTCGAAGCCGCCGGTGATCGTCGCGATATGCTCGGCGCGCGCCTGGCGGCTCTGCTGCTGGGCGGCGCTCTCGCTGGCGAGCTCGCCCGCCTTGATCGCGTTGAGGCGCAGCGTCTCGAGCGCCGTGGCCATCGCGCCGATCTCGTCGCCGCGGCCGCGCGCCGGAACCTCGGCGGCGAGGTCGTTGCCGGCGATGCGGGTGATCGCGCCGGTCATCGCGACCAGCGGCGTGACGATGCGGCGGGTGAAGACGATGACGACGCCGGCGATGGCGATTGCGATGAGGAGAAGGGCGCCGAGCGCCACGGTCAGCTCGCTCAGGGCGGCGGCGCGCTGTCCGGCGATCAGCTCGTCGGCCGCCTGGAACGCGCCGTCGCGGACCAGGAGAAGGCTGTTCAGCCCGGGGACGTGGAGGCGGCGGTATTCCGGAATGTCGAAGGGGTACTTGCCGTCGCCGCGGCCGGCCGCCACGACCTTCTCGTAGATCGGCGCGTTGTCGTTGAAATACTTCGCCTGCGCGGTCTCGACCGCCTTGGCGAGTGCGGGCGGGTTGGACAGGCGTTGCAGGCCGGCGTGGATGGCGGTCCACATCTGCTCGATATGCCCCTTGTGCTCGGCGATCTGCTCGAGCGTTATCGCCGACATCGGCGCGCCGGACGCGATCGAGCTGAAATAGAGGGTGCCGCGACGACCGGCATAGTCGCGCAGGCTCCAGCCCATCCGTGCGATGTCGGCATAACCGGCGAGAGCGCCGTTGGCCTGCGTCGCGGCGACGTCGACAGCATCGATCAGCGCATCGATCTGCGTGTAGAGCGCCTGAAAGCTCTTGGCCAAGACCAGGATGATGCCGAGATCGCGGTCCTTCTTCGGCTTGGCCACCTCGGCGTCGGCCTGGTCGCGCGCGGCCTTGAGCTCGGTCGCGACCTTCGCGAGCGTGCCGACATAGCCGTGCGCCCCGACCAGCGCCGCCTGCTTGGCCGCCTCGCCCGCAGCGGCGAGCGCCCGATCGGTGTCGGCGCGCAGGCCCCTGAACAACTCGCGGTCCTTGTCGCCCGCCGGTTGATCGGCGGCGACGGCGACGCTGTAGGGTCCGCGCTCGTTCGCCAGGCCTTCCGAGATCTTCATCAATTTCGCCGCCATGCCGACGGCCTCGCTGGCGGCGGCCTGCGCCGTATAGGCGCTCCAGCTCATGAGCACGAGCTTGCCGGCGACGATGAGGGCGATGACCGCGGCAACGGACATACAGGCGATGAAGAAGGATCTGACGCGCATCTCGGGGACCACCGGCTGATGACTGTTTCGCCGCGGCGGATGCCGGGCACGGCAACGTTCTACGCGCGCGGTGGTTAAGAACGGCTGAAGCGGTTGCAGCTTGCCGCAGCCAGGGCCATTTGCTAGGGGTATGTCAATCTTTGACATGAGATTTGCCATGGCGACGAATGTTCATCTCACGCCCGAGCTGGAGCGTTTCGCCCGCGATTGCGTCGAAGGCGGGCGCTACAACAATGTGAGCGAGGTCGTGCGCTCGGCGCTCCGTCTCTTGCAGGAGGCGGAAGAGCGCCGCCGCGCGTTTCAGGCGATGTTGCGTGAGACCGAGGCCGAGGCCGATCGTGACGGCGCGGTCACTCTCGACAGCGTCCTCGCCGAGATCGACGGGATCATCGAGGCCAGCGGCCCAACCAAGTGACCGCCCAGCCAGCTGTGCTGGCGCCGCGCGCGCGGCGCGATTTGCTGGCAGCCATGCGATGGATCGCGCGGGATAACCCGACAGCGGCACGTGCCCTGCGCGACGCGATCGTCCAAGCGGCCGAACGCATCGGCGCCCATCGCCATATCGGTGTCCAGCGCCTGGATCTGGCGGGCGAGCCCTATCGCTTCCTGGCGCTGACCGGATTTCCCTATGTCATCGTCTATAACGCCGACCGCACCCCGCCCTTGATCCTGCGCATCCTGCACGGCGCCCGCGACCTGCCGGAGGTGCTGCGTGGGCAGCTCGATCCGCCAGCCCGATGAAATGCGAGTCTGACCCTCGCCCAGTTGGACCCTCGCCCAGTTGGACCCTTACCCAGTTGGACCCTTGCCCAGTTGGCTGTTCGTGGCGTTGCCGAATTGGCAGCTTGGGGTGAAGAAAACGCTTGCCCTTTCGCTGTTTTGGTCATAAAATAACCAAATCGGCACTCGAAGCCGATCGGGAACCACCCGAGCTGGGTGTATCGGCCGGAAGGAAGCAAGCGAGGAGGGACAGGATGCGAGGCGGGAAGAATTCTATCAAAAAGGGAAATACGGCGCGGAGCCTCGCCGGCCGTCATGGTCCCACGCGGCAATCCCGCTACGCTGACGCCGCCGCACACCGGAGACTAGCGCCATGCCCCGCCTGACGACCGCCTTCGCCCAACTCCTCGCCCCGCTGGCCGCCCTCGCCCTCCTGGTCGCTTTCCCCGCCGCCGCCGATACGCTCGTCGTCTGCAGCGAGGCGAGCCCGGATTTCATGAACCCGCAATTCTCGACGGCGAATACCGCCTTCGATGCCGGGGCGCAGGTTTATGACCGGCTGGTCGAGATCGAGCGCGGCGGCGCCACGCTCATCCCCGCCCTCGCCGAGAGCTGGGACGTCTCGCCGGACGGTCTCGTCTACACCTTCCATCTGCGCAAGGGCGTCGCCTGGCAGAGCAACAAGAGCTTCACCCCGACGCGCGATTTCAACGCCGACGACGTCGTCTTCTCGTTCCGCCGCATGATGGACAAGGCCGATCCCTATTATCCGATCGGCGGCACCGGCTATCAGTATTTCGCAGCGCTGGTCGAGCCGGCGATCAAGGCGATCGACAAGCTCGACGACTACACGGTCACCTTCACCTTGAAGATGCCGCAGGCGCCGATCCTCAGCGCCCTCTCGGTCGAGCCCAACTCGATCCTCTCGGCGGAATATGCGGCTGCGATGCTCAAGGCCGGCACGCCCGACCTCACCAACCAGGCGCCGATCGGCACCGGCGCCTTCGCCTTCGTCGCCTATCAGAAGGATTCGCAGATCCGCTACAAGGCGTTTGCCGATCACTGGGCGAAGAAGGCCGGGCTCGACGACCGCATCGCCAAGGTCGACGACCTCGTCTTCTCGATCACCACCGACCCGCAAGTGCGCTACGCCAAGCTGCAGGCCGGCGAGTGTCATATCGCGCGCTACCCGGCGCCCGGCGATCTCGACCGCATGCGCGCCGATGCCAGCCTGACGCTCTTGCAGAGCCCCGGCGCCGATATGAGCTATCTCGCCTTCAATCACGAGAAGAAGCCGTTCGACGACCGCCGCGTGCGCGAGGCGCTGGTCTATGCCAGCAACATCCCGAACATCGTCAAGGCGGTCTATCAGGGCACCGGCATCCAGACCGCCGCGATGGTGCCGCCGACGCTGTGGAGCCACGACGAGACGCTGACGCCGCGGCAATACGATCCCGAGAAGGCGAAGGCGCTGCTCGCCGCCGCCGGGCTGCCCAACGGCTTCAAGACGACTTTGTGGGCGCTGCCGGTGACGCGCGGCTACATGCCGAACGGGCGGCGCGCCGCCGAGCTCCTGCAGGCCGATTGGGCCAAGATCGGCGTCACCGCCGAGATCGTCTCCTATGAATGGGGCGAGTACCTGAAGCGCGCCCGCGCCGGCGATCACGACATCGCCATGCTCGGCAATACCTGGGACTATCCCGATCCGTCGCAGATCCTGACCTCGAACTGGACGTGCGATGCGATCAAGAGCGGCGGCAACCGCGCGCGCTGGTGCAACAAGGATTTCTCCGAATCCGTCGCCACGGCGAATGCGAGCAACGACAAGGCGGAGCGCGACCGCCTCTACCGCCACGCCCAAGAGGTCTTCCAGGACGATGTCGGCGGCATGCTCTTCGCCAACTCGCAGAGCTTCACGCCGATCCGCAAGAATGTCGTCGGCTACAAGATCCACGGCTTCGGCGGCCAGCCCTATTTCGGCGTCGCCCTGGCGAAGCAATGAGGGGCGAAGCAATGACGATGAGCGCCCTGCCGCAGCGTCGTCTACCGTGGTGATTTGAGCCGACCGGCTTGCGGCCACGTTAAAAATACCGCTAAAAGGTCGGGGCGTTGGCGAGATGCAACCCCGATCCCTGGCGGTCGGGGTTTTTTGTTGCCCCGCTTGTGGTGTCTGCCGGTCGGTCGAGAGGAGAGCACGATGTCCGCGACCGACCAGAAGACCGCCGCCCGCACCCTGCGCCCGCGCACCTTGATGGTGCGCGGCGGCACCCGGCGCAGCGCCAATAACGAGACGAGCGAAGCGATCTACATGAACTCGGGCTATGTCTACGGCTCCGCCGAGGAAGCCGAGACCGCCTTCGTCAAGGATGACGGCTCGCGCTTCCTCTACTCGCGCTATGCCAGCCCAACGGTCAACATGTTCGAGGAGCGGCTGCGTTTGATCGAGGGCGCCGAGGGCTGCCGCTCGACCGCCAGCGGCATGGCCGCGGTCTTCGCCGCCCTCGCCTGCCAGCTGCGCGCCGGCGATCGCGTCGTCGCCTCGCGCGCCCTCTTCGGCTCGTGTCACTACATCATTTCCCAGCTGCTGCCGCGCTGGGGCATCGAGACGGTGTTCGTCGACGGGCGCGACCTCGCCGCCTGGCGCGCGGCGCTCGCGCGGCCGACCAAGGTGGTGTTCTGCGAGAGCCCGTCCAACCCGACGCTCGAGCTCGTCGACATCCAAGCCGTCGCCGCCCTCGCCCACGATGCCGGGGCGCGCCTCGTCATCGACAACGTCTTCGCGACGCCGCTCGGCCAGCGCCCGCTCGAGCTCGGCGCCGACATCGTCGTCTACTCGACGACCAAGCATATCGACGGCCAGGGCCGCAGCCTCGGCGGCGCCATTCTCGGCAGCGGCGAGTTCATGACCAAGGAGCTGTCGCCCTTCCTGCGCCATACCGGCCCGGCGCTCAGCCCGTTCAATGCCTGGCTGCTGCTGAAGGGGCTGGAGACGCTCGATCTCAGGGTGGCGCAGCAGGCGCGCAATGCTGCCGAGCTCGCCGGCTTCCTCGCAGGCCATCCGCGGGTCGAAGCGGTGTCCTATCCCGGCCTTGCCAGCCATCCGCAGGCCGAGCTCGCCGCCCGCCAGATGAAGAATGGCGGCGCCCTCATCGCCTTCAGCATCAAGGGCGGCAAGGAGGCGACGTTCCGCTTCCTCGACGCGCTCGAGATCGTCGATATCTCGAACAATCTCGGCGACGCCAAGAGCCTGATCTGCCATCCGGCGACGACGACGCATCAGAGCCTGCCGGCCGCCGAGCGGGAGAAGCTCGGCATCGGCCCGAGCCTGCTGCGCCTCTCGGTCGGGCTCGAGGACGCCGCCGATCTGCGCGACGATCTCGACCGCGCCCTGGCGGCGGCGTGAGGGAGGATTAGGTCAGCATCGCTTGACTTTCGCCCGTTAAGGGAGCATTTACCAAACCAAGGTACGATCTTACCGACGATACGACCTGACCTCTGCAATCGCGCAGGGTGGAGCCGGTCCCAGGGGCGGCGCCGCCGCGTTGCCGGGCGATCCTTCAAAAATGGCCGACCCGGAGCGCGCGGGGCCAGGCTGAAACAGGAAAGACGGCCGCCGCCCGACGGGTGCTGGCCGATAGCGCAAGACCCGAATTACACCGCTACCAACGACCCGCGACGCCTGCCGCGCCATTCCGGCGCAGCGCTCGCGTGCGGCCATGCAATCGAAAGAACCAACACAGTGCAGTCATTCGTCGAACTCGACCTCATCGAGCCCATCCAGCGCGCCGTCCGCGCCGAGAATTACACCATGCCGACGCCGATCCAGGCGCAGGCCATCCCGCATCTCCTGACCGGCAGCGACCTCCTCGGCGTCGCCCAGACCGGCACCGGCAAGACGGCGGCCTTCGCGCTGCCGATGCTGCAGCGCCTCGCCGCCGACGCCGCCAAGAAGCCGGCCGGCCCGCGCTTCACGCGCAGCCTCATCCTCACCCCGACGCGTGAGCTGGCGATCCAGATCGCCGACAGCTTCCGCATCTACGGCAAGCATCTCGGCCTGCGCCAGGCCGTCGTCTATGGCGGCGTCGGCCAGAAGCCGCAAGTCGATGCGTTGGCGCGCGGCGTCGACATCCTCGTCGCCACGCCCGGCCGCCTGCTCGACCTGATGAACCAGGGCTTCCTGCGGCTCGACAAGATCGAGATCTTCGTCCTCGACGAGGCCGACCGGATGCTCGACATGGGCTTCATCCACGACATCCGCAAGGTCATCGCCAAATGCCGCCCGACATCGCCCGCCTCGCCGCCAGCATCCTGCGCAATCCGGTGGAGGTCGCGGTGACGCCGGTCGCCTCGACCGTCCAGCGCATCGATCAGCGCGTGCTGTTCGTCGATCGCGCCAACAAGCGCGCTCTCCTCGCCGAGTTGCTCAAGGACAAGGCGATCGACCGCGTCCTCGTCTTCAGCCGCACCAAGCACGGCGCCAACAAGGTCGCCGAGGATCTCGCCAAGCGCCACATCAGCGCCGAGGCGATCCACGGCAACAAGTCGCAGAGCGCGCGCCAGCGGGCGCTCGAGAATTTCCGCGCCGGCAAGGTCCGCGTCCTCGTCGCCACCGACATCGCGGCGCGCGGCATCGACATCGACGGCATCACCCATGTCATCAATTTCGACCTGCCGAACGTGCCGGAAAGCTATGTCCACCGCATCGGCCGCACCGCGCGCGCCGGTGCCGACGGCATCGCCATCTCGTTCTGCGACAGCGAGGAGCGCGCCTTCCTGCGTGATATCGAGAAGCTGATCAAGCAGCGTGTTCCGGTGGTCAGCGATCATGCCTTCCCGCCCGGCCAAGGGGCGGCGGCCGAGGTGCTGGCGCCCGAGCTGCGCCAGGGCCAGCGTCAGCGCCCCGGCCGGCCCGGCAATCAGCGCCGCTCGGCACCGGCCCGCCAGGGTCATGGGCACGGGCACGGCGCGCATTCGCATGGTCACGCCGAACGCCCGCAGCACCACGCGCCGCGCGCCCAGCAGACCGTGCCGGCCGGCCGCTCGCTCGGCCGCGGCTAGCTTCGACGCTCGCGCGGCGGCTCACCTCGCCGCGTCGAGCGCATAGCCGGCGGCGCGCACGGTGCGGATGAGATCGGCCGCCTTGCCGGCGTTGAGCGCCTTGCGCAAGCGGCGAATATGGACGTCGACGGTGCGCACCTCGACATAGACGTCGTGGCCCCAGACTTGGTCGAGCAGCTGCTCGCGCGAGAAGACGCGGCCGGGATGCTGCATGAGAAAGCGCAGCAGGCGGAATTCGGTGGGGCCGAGATGGATCGGCCGGCCGTCGCGGGTGACGCGATGGGCGACGAGATCGACCGCTACGTCGGCGAAGCGCAGAACCTCCTCGGCGCTCGCCGGCTGGGCGCGGCGCATGACGGCACGCAGCCGCGCGATCAGCTCGGCCGGGCTGAACGGCTTGACGATATAATCGTCGGCGCCGCTGTTGAGGCCGCGCACGCGGTCGCCCTCCTCGCCGCGCGCCGTCAGCATGATGATCGGCAGCGTGCGCGAGGCCGGGGCGCGACGGATCTGCCGGCAGACCTCGATGCCGGAAACCAGCGGCAACATCCAATCGAGCAGCACGACGTCGGGCTTGCGCTCGGCGATCTGGATCAGCGCCTCTTCACCGTCGGCTGCCATGCAGACATCGAAGCCCTCCTTCTCGAGGTTGTAGCGCAGCATCGTGACGAGGGCGGCCTCGTCCTCGACGATGAGGACCAGGGGCTTCAAGCCGGTCCGCCTTTGCTGCCGACGGGCGGTGCGACGGCCTCATTCGAGTTGTCGCGCTTCGGCCGCGCCTGCGTCAGCGGCGAGCCGTTGACGAGGAAATAGACGGTCTCGGCGATGTTGGTGGCGTGATCGCCGATCCGCTCGACATTCTTCGCCATGAATAGAAGATGCGTGCTGGCGGTGATGTTGCGCGGGTCCTCCATCATGTAGGTGAGCAGCTCGCGAAACAGGCTCGAATACATCTCGTCGAGCTCCTCATCGCGCGCCCAGACGATCAACGCCTTGTCGGCGTCGCGCGCGACATAGGCATCGAGCACGTCCTTGGTCAGGGCCTGGGCCAGCTTGACCATGCGCGGCAGGGTGTAGACCGGCCGCACCGCGGGCAACTGATTGAGCACGATCGAGCGTTTTGCGACGTTGGCGGCATAGTCGCAAATGCGCTCGAGATCGCTGGCGATGCGCAGCGCGGCGAGGATATCGCGCAGATCGCGCGCCATCGGCTGGCGCAGCGCCAGCAGTCGGACCACCAGGCCGTCGACCTCGTGCTCGAGCTGATCGACCGTCGTATCATCGGCGACGATCCGAGCGGCGAGCTCGCTGTCGCGCTTCATCACCGCATCGATCGCTGCGGCGAGCTGACCCTCGGCCAACCCGCCCATCTGCATGATCGTATTGTTGAGGCGGCGCAGCTCGTCGTCATAGCTCTTTATGATGTGTTCGCTTGCCATCGCTCTCGCCTTTACTCAGCCGAAGCGGCCGGTGATGTAATCCTCGGTCCGCTCCATGCGCGGCTTGGTGAAGATCGTCTCGGTCTCGCCGACCTCGATGAGCTCGCCGAGATACATGAAGGCGGTGTAGTCCGAGCTGCGCGCCGCCTGCTGCATGTTATGAGTGACGATGACGATGCAGTAGTCGGTCTTGAGCTCGCTAATCAGCTCCTCGATCTTCTGCGTCGAGATCGGGTCGAGCGCCGAGGCCGGCTCGTCGAGCAGCAGGATCTCCGGCTCGACGGCGATGGCACGGGCAATGCAGAGACGCTGCTGCTGTCCGCCCGAGAGGCTGAGCCCGCTCTGCTTGAGCTTGTCCTTGACCTCGTTCCACAGCGCGGCACGGCGCAGCGCCTGCTCGACGCGATCCTCGAGCTCGCTCGCCGGCAGCCGCTCATAGAGACGGATACCGAAGGCGATGTTGTCGGCGATCGACATCGGAAACGGCGTCGGCTTTTGGAAGACCATGCCGACCCTGGCGCGCAGCAGATTGAGGTCTTGCCGCGCGTCGAGGATATTCTTGCCGTCGATCAGCACCTCGCCGGTTGCACGCTGTCCGGGATAGAGATCATAGATGCGGTTGATCACGCGCAGCAGCGTCGACTTGCCGCAGCCGGATGGTCCGATGAAGGCCGTGACCGACTTGTCGCGCAGCGCGATGTCAATCCCCTTCAGCGCCTCGAAGTTCTTATAAAAGAAGTGGAGGTCGCGGATGACGATCTTGTCCTGCGGCACGGGCGAGGGCGCGGCATCGGCGATACCGACACGCGTCGGTTTGGTCAGGGTGGCGGTCTCTGGAATCATCTCGAGAAGCTGCTCCGGGAAACGACGATGCGCGCCTGATCCTCTTAGCTGGTCCGGCGGCGCATCATGTTATGTTTTTACGTCAGTTTTATGACAAGAGGCCGCGGCGCCACAGAACATCTTAGCGTGCGTCGGCGTCATCGCCGGCCAGGCGCAGGCTGACCGTGAAGACGGACCCCTCGCCCAGCTCGCTGGCGATATCGAGCCGGCCGCGGTGGCGGTTGACGATATGCTTGACGATTGCCAGGCCGAGCCCGGTGCCGCCCATCGCGCGCGAGCGTGCCGTATCGACGCGATAGAAGCGCTCGGTCAAGCGCGGCAGATGCTCGCGCCTGATGCCCTCGCCGTGGTCCCGTACGGCGACGGCGACGAAAGGCGGGCCAGCCCCCCTGCGGTCGATCCGGGCGGCAACCTCGATCGTCGAGCCTTCGCGACTGTATTTTATCGCGTTGTCGAAGAGGTTCTGGAAGACCTGGGCGAGCTCGTCCGCCTCGCCGACGACCTCCGGCAGCTCGTCGGGCATCTCGAGGACGATCTGCATGCCGCGGGCCTTGGCGCGCAGCTCGAGCGTCGCCGCGACGCTGCCGAGCACATGGTGCAGGTTGGCCCGGCCGGTCGGCAGGACATGCTCGTTCATTTCGATGCGCGACAGCGACAGGAGATCCTCGATGAGGCGGGCCATGCGCGACGCCTGCTCGTGCATGATGGTGAGGAACCGGTCGCGCGCCTGGCGATCGTCGCGCGCCGGACCCCGCAGGGTCTCGATGAAGCCGAGCAGCGTGGCGAGCGGGGTGCGCAGTTCGTGACTCGCATTGGCGACGAAATCGGCACGCATCTGCTCGCTCCGTTTCGAGGCGGTGAGATCGTGCAGGGTAATGATGACGGCGCCGGCGGCGACATGCGTGCCGAGCGGCGCGATGCGGGCGCTGAGCTGGCGCTCGACCGGCAGGCCGAGGGCGAACTCGACGAGCCGCTCGCCCTCGCCGCGCAATACCGCATCGACGGCGGCGAGCACTGCGGGATGGCGCAGGCGCGAGGCAAGGTCCCGGCCGACGAACTCACTGCCGAACATCTCGTTCGCCGCCTCGTTGGCGCGCACTACCCGTCGGCGCTCGTCAAGCAGGAGCATCGGATCGGGAAGCGCGGCGAGAACGGCCTGGGTCGCGGCGAGCTCAGCGCGGCTGTCGGCGAGACGTTGCCGCGAGACGCGGGTCAGCCGGCTGATCGCCCGCCACAACTCGGCAACCAATGGAATGCGACTGACGACGAGCGGCGTCGCCTCCTCGTTGTTCGTCATCAGCTCGATCGCGGCGCGCAGCGTGGCGAAACTCGCGAGCAGCGGACGTAGCAGGACGATGACGGCGAGAGAGATACCGAGCAGGCTGAGGAACGCCGCGCGTGGCGACAATGCGCCGACGACGACGAGAATCACGAGAGCGAATCCCGCCGGCGCGGCGACGCTCAGCATGGCCAGCAGCAGACGCGATAGCGGGGGAGAGGAGGTTGCCAGAGGAGCCTCGCGAGGACGGGTGACCACTATAGTTGGGTCCGCGAACCTCGCGTCAAGGTGGGATGCACGCGCCGCGAAATCATCGTGTCGAGCTGTCGAACGACTCGCTCTGCGCGTTTTTTCCCCTCATGAGCGGCGCGGCGCCACGGCGACTCGAAGTCATTCTTTCCTATGATTCTCTCGAAAAATTTTAAACACAGTAATTCACGAGGGATCGGCGGCGGCGGATGCGCTGTGCTGCGCACGCGGCACAAAAACGGCGTCATCGAGGCCGATTGCGTTAAGCGAATTTTAGCGAAAGATGGTGCGAATACTAGTTACTCGCGCCTCACGATCATGTATTATCGGCGCGCTCAACCGACCACTAGGGGACTTGAAAATGGTTATGAAGAAAGCGACGAAGACACTGAAGAGAGCTCCGGCGAAGAAGGCTGCGAAGAAGACCGCAGCGAAAAAGGCGCCGGCGAAAAAGGTAGCGGCGAAGAAGCCCGCCAAGAAGGCAGCGAAGAAGAAGTAACTTCGCTCCAAGCGTTGCGACCGGCGACGCTACTCTGGACCCATCGCGGTTCGTAGCGTCGCCGGCCAGCATCCAGCGCCCAGCATTCTCGGGCGCTCCGTCGAAATCCCCCGCCGATAAAATTCGCTTCGTTTCGTCACCCGCTCACGCGATCAGCGTGGTCCGGGAAGGCGACGGCGTTTGCCCGGCCGAGCCGCCGGATCAGCCGATCGCGTCATGGGCCGCGAGGGCTGCCATGTTGACGAGGTCGGACACCGTTGCGCCGAGCTCGACGATCTGCACCGGCTTGGTAAGGCCGATGAGGAGCGGCCCGATCACCGTCCCGCCGCCGAGCTGCGTCAGCAGCTTGGCCGAAACATTGGCGGTGTGGAGCGCCGGCATGATCAGGATATTGGCCGGCCCGGTCAGGCGGCAGAACGGGTAGAGCTCGCGCATCAGCGCGTGGTCGAGCGCGACGTCGACGCCCATCTCGCCATCATATTCGAAATCGACATGGCGCTGGTCGAGCAGAGCGACGGCATCGCGCACGCGCTGTGCCCGCTCGCGCTTGGGGTTGCCGAAATTGGAGAAGGAGAGCAAGGCGACGCGGGGTTCCTGCCCCATCTGGCGCGCCTTGGCGGCGGTCTGCACGGCGATGTCGGCAAGCTCCTCGGCGTTCGGCAGCTCGTGCACGGTGGTATCGGCGATAAATACGGTCTTGCCGCGCGACAGCAGCATGGTCAGGCCGAAGACCCGGCTGTCCGGCTTCGCCTCGAAGACCCGGCTGATATCGTCGAAGGCGGCAGCATAGCTGCGCGTCGTTCCGGTGATGACCGCGTCGGCATCGCCGCAGGCAACCATGCAGGCGGCGAAGACGTTGCGGTTCTGGTTCACCATGCGCTGGCAGTCGCGATAGAGCGCGCCCTTGCGCTGCAGCTTGGCGTAGAGGAAGTCGGTATAGAGCTTATTGGCATGCGACAGCCGCGCATTATGCACCTCGAGCCCCTCCGGCGAGACGAGGCCCATCTGCTTCATTGTCTCGTGGATGCGCTCCTCGCGCCCGACCAGGATCGGCGTGCCGTAGCCGCTGGTATGGAAGACCAGCGCGGCGCGGATGACCTTCTCCTCCTCGCCTTCGGCGAAGACGACGCGCCGCGGGCTGGCCTGGACCTGCTGGAAGATCGATTCGAGGCTCGCCGCCGTCGGATCGAGCCGCGCCTTGAGCGCCGCACGATAGCCGCCCATGTCGACGATCGGCTTGCGGGCGACGCCGCTCTCCATCGCCGCCTTGGCGACCGCCGAGGGCACCGCCCAGATCAGGCGGGGGTCGAACGGCGTCGGAATGATGTAGTCGGGGCCGTAGCGGAGACGACGGCCGGAATAGGCGGCAGCAACCTCGTCGGGCACGTCCTCGCGCGCCAGCGCCGCCAGCGACTCGGCGGCGGCGATCTTCATGGCATCGTTGATCGTCGAGGCGCGCACGTCGAGGGCGCCGCGGAAGATATAGGGAAAACCGAGCACATTGTTGATCTGATTCGGGTAGTCGGAGCGCCCGGTGGCGACGATCGCTTCCGGACGGACCGCCTTGACGTCCTCGGGGGTGATCTCGGGATCGGGGTTGGCCATGGCGAAGATGATCGGCCGCTTGGCCATCGACAGGACCATCTTCTGATTCACCGCATCCTTCGCCGAGAGGCCGTAGAAGACGTCGGCGCCTTCCATCGCCTCCTCCAGCGTGCGCGCCTTGGTCTGCACGGCATGGGCCGACTTCCATTGGTTCATCCCGTCGGTACGGCCCTGATAGATGACGCCCTTGGTATCGACGAGCACGACGTTGTTATGCGGCAATCCCATCGTCTTCAGGAGCTCGACGCAGGCGATCGAGGCGGCGCCGGCGCCGTTCACCACCATCTTGATGTCCTTGAGGTTGCGGCCGGTGAGATGCAGCGAATTGATCAGGCCGGCCGCCGAGACGATGGCCGTGCCGTGCTGGTCGTCGTACCGGGATGTCGAGCAGTTCGCGCAGGCGCTGCTCGATGATGAAGCATTCCGGCGCCTTGATGTCCTCGAGGTTGATGCCGCCGAAGGAGGGGTGCAGATAGCGCACGCAATTGATGAAGGCGTCGACATCCTTGGTGTCGATCTCGAGATCGAAGCTGTCGATGCCGGCGAAGCGCTTGAACAGCACCGCCTTGCCCTCCATCACCGGTTTGGCGGCGAGGGCGCCGAGATCGCCGAGGCCGAGCACCGCCGTGCCGTTGGAGATCACCGCCACCATGTTGCCCTTGGCCGTGAGATCGTAGGCGAGAGCGGGGTCGCGCTGGATGTGCAGGCACGGGAAGGCGACGCCCGGCGAATAGGCGAGCGAGAGGTCGCGCTGCGTCGTCAGCGGTTTGGTCGCGGAAATCTCGATCTTTCCCGGCCGGCCTTGCGAATGAAATAGCAGGGCCTCTTCTTCGGTGACGCGCGCCAAGCCGTTTTCCATGACGAAGTCGCTCCCTGTCGAGCGGGAAGCGGCGCACCGCCACCCTCAAGGTTTATCGAATGATTCTTGCCGGTCAGCATAGTGGAGGGCGCGACGGCGCGTCAAAGCCGATACCGCCGCTGCTCTCGCTTCCCCACGCCGTCCGCCGGCGTTGACTTGCGCCGTTCGCCGGGCCAGGCTATGCAACGGATAATGAGCGCTGCCGCCGAAACCCTGACCTCGACAACGACCCGTCCGGCGACGAGCGCGCGCCGCATCCTCGGCACGACGCTGGGCGCGCATGTCCTGCATGACGGCTTCGCCGATCTTCTCTATGTCCTCCTGCCGGTATGGCAGGCCGAGTTCGGTCTCGCCCTTGCCGAGATCGGCCTGCTCAAGACGGTCTATTCCGGCGTCATGGCCGGACTGCAGGTCCCGGCCGGGCTGATCGCCGAGCGTTTTGGCGAGCGCACCCTCCTCGCCGCCGGCACCGCGGCGGCGGGAATCGGTTATCTGCTGATCGGCTGGAGCGGCGGCTTCCTCGGCCTCGTCGCCTGTCTCGCGCTCGGCGGCCTCGGCGCCAGCGTGCAGCACCCGCTCGGCTCGTCGCTGACGGCGCGCGCCGCCGAGGGGCCGCGCCTGCGCACCGCGCTCAGCATCTATAATTTCTCCGGCGACATCGGCAAGATGGCGCTGCCGGCGTTGACCGCCCTCCTGATCGCGCTGTGGCAATGGCGCGTCGCCACCGCGCTGCTCGGCCTCATCGGGCTCGTCGCCGCCGCGGCGATCTACTTGCTGCTGCGCGGCGTCGTGGCGGGCGGCAAGCCGGCCCCGGCCATCGCCGCCGATGCGCCGGCGGTCGAGGTCTCGGCGCATCGCGCGGCGCGGCACGGCTTCCTCGCCATCACCGCGATCGGCATCGTCGACGCCACCACGCGCACCGGCTTCCTCACCTTCCTGCCCTTCCTGCTGGCGGCCAAGGGCGCCGACGTGCCGACGATCGGCCTCGCCCTGACGCTGATCTTCGCCGGCGGCGCGACCGGCAAGTTCCTCTGCGGCGTGCTGGCGACGCGCATAGGCATCTTGCGCAGCGTCATCGCGACGGAATGCGCGACGAGCATCGGCATTCTCGCCCTGCTGCCTTTGCCGCTGGAAGCCGGCCTCGTCATCCTGCCGCTGATCGGCGTCGCCCTCAACGGCACCTCCTCGGTGCTCTACGGCACGGTCGCCGAGCTCGTCCCCGGCGAGCGGCGCGCCCGCGCCTTCGGCATCTTCTATACCTGCACGATCGGCGCCGGGGCGATCGCGCCCGCGCTCTACGGCCTCTTCAGCGACGCGGTCGGCGTCAAGACCACCCTCGTCACTGTCGCCCTCGTCGTCCTCCTCGTCCTGCCGCTGACCCTGACCTTGCGCCCGGCCCTGCGGCGTCTCGCCGCCTAGCGCAGCCCGGCGCCGACAATCACCTCGGGAATCGCCGAGGCGTTGCGCGGCGCCATGATATGGGCGCCGGCGACGCCCGGGATGGTCCTGAGCTCGGCGAGCAATTCGATGCAGATGCGGATGCCCTCGGCGCGTGCGTCGCGCGCCGCGTCCAGCCGGGCGACGATGTCGTCGGCGATGATCGTGCCGAAGAGATGCTGGCGCATCCAGCGCGCCGCCCCCGCCGAGGCGAGCGGTGCGATGCCGACCAGCATGGCGAGGCCGGGCGCCACGCCCTCGGCGACGAGACGCGCCATGTAGCGGCGCAGGATCGCGGCATCCATGCAGAATTGCGTCTGCGCGAATTGCGCCCCGGCCGCGCGTTTCGCCATGAGCGCGGTCGGCCGCCAGTCGGCGGGCGGGTCGAGCGGCGCATCGGCGGCGCCGATGAAGAGCGGCACGGCGCCGGCGATCGCCCGCCCGGAGGGCAGCTCGCCCGTGTCGCGCATCAGCGCGGCGGTGGCGATGAGATCGCGGCTCGAAAGATCGTAGACCGGCTTGGCGTCGGGCTGGTCGCCGGAAGCGGGATCGTCGCCGGCGAGGGCGAGGATGTTGCGGATCCCGAGCGTCGCCGCGCCCAGGAGGTCGCCTTGCAGGGCGATGCGGTTGCGGTCGCGGCAGGTGAGCTGAAGCACCGGCTCGACCCCCGCCTCGACCATCAGGGACGCCGCGACGAGGGCGGACATATGGGCGCGGGCATTGGCGCCGTCGGTGACGTTGACGGCATCGGCCAGGCCTTTCAGCGGCCGCGCCATCTGGAGCAGCATCTCGCGATCGGCGGCGAGCGGCGGCGTCACCTCGGCGGTGACGACGAACGCGCCGGCGGCGATGCGCCGCGCCAGCTGGCTGACCGGCGCGGGATCGCCGGAAGCGGTCTCAGCCATGCTGCACCGCCGCGCCGCGGGCGATCACGAAGGTCTCGTCCTGGAACCACAGCCCGCCATGCCGGCGCAGCACCTCTTGCGTCACCTCCAGATAGCGGCCGCTGGCATAGGCCTCGATGACCTTCTCCTCGGCGATCTGGGCGACATAGACGGCGGCATTCCACGCCGCCAGCGTGGTCGAGAGGCCGATGCTGCGCTCGATCTCGGTCGGCTGGGTGTGGAGGTGATAGCGGAAGAGCGACTGCGCGTCGTCATAGGGGATGAAGGCGAGGTCGCGGTCTTCCGCGGCGGCGAGCTGCGCCGCCGCCGCGGCGAGCAATTCGTGCCGGCCGGTGCGGAAGGGCTGCTCGTCGGGCCAGATGCGCTGGATGATCTCCATGCCGGGATCGTTGCCATAGGATTGGATGACCACCAGCCTGCCGTTCGGCGCGAGGGCGCGGGCGAGCGGCGCGATGACGTTGCGCACCTTGACCTCGGCCGGCAGCCGCGCGCGATAGGGTTGCGAGGCGATCACCACGTCGTAGGGCCGGGCCGCCTTGCCGCGCTGCGGCACCAGCGGGCCGAGGACGAACTCGCGGTCCTGCCGATAGAGGACGAGGACGGCCGGCCGCTTGGCGAGCGGATTGCCGGTCTTCTCGCTGACGCGGACCTGCCAGCCTTCGGTCAGCACATCCTGCAGCGCGCGGATCTGGCGGAGGAAATCATAGGAGGTGTCGCCCTCGAGGGCGATCTCGTGCCAGAGCAGCGCCGCCGCCTCGTCCGGCCGCGGTACGAGGGAGGGCGCCGCCGTGTAGTTCATGTTGGTGATGGCGACGACGGTCTCGGGATGCTCGAAGAAGCGGTCGGGCAGCTTGGCGAGGCTGAGCCGAACGTCCTCCAGGCTGATCTCCTTGCCGACGATCACCCAAGGGATGTGGCGGAAGCGCTTGTGCATGCCCTGCATCGTCTGGGCCAGCACCGAGCCGTCGCCCATCCCGGCATCGAAGAGATGCAGCGCCGGACGACGCGGCTCGATCTCGGCGAGCTCCTCGCCGATCCGCTCGGCGACCGCCGATTTCTCGCCGCAGGTCGTAACGAAGAGGAGATATTTCTCCCGGTTGTCGTAGAAGCGGAAGGCGCTCGCCACGCGGCTCGCCTCAGCTCTTCGCCGTCGGGCGGCCGTGGATATGGACGTTGCGCCCGCCGGCCTCCTCGAGGATGCGCGTCGCCGACAGCTCGCGCTCGCTATCCTCGCAGCGCGCCCAGAGCAGCACGGCGCCGGCCGCGAGCGCGGCGGCGAATTCCTCGCTGTGGTGTCTCGCCGTATAGCGGTCGAGGATCTCCTTGAGCGCGGCGCCGCCCAGCCCGGCGCCGACCAAAGCCGCGATGCCGGCGGCGATCGGCCCGCCCGACAGCACGATGATCCCGGCGATGGTGAGGGGCCCGAGAAATTTCATCTCCTCGGTGAGCCCCGAGGGCAGCCAGGGATGCGCCTCCTTCTTGGCGTCGGCGAGGGCGCCGGCGGCCTCGAGCGAGGCGTGCGCGGCGAGCACGGAAAGGTCGCTCGGCGCGAAACCGGCGGCAAGCAGATCGTCGACGGCGCGACGGAAATGCGCCTGATCGGCGAACGAGGCGACCGCCTCGCGAATGATGGGAAAGTTCCCGGGCTCGGCCATGTGCTGATACCTCCCGACAGAGACCCCGTCATTGCGAGCGCAACGAAGCAATCCAGCACACGGGGCATGGATTGCTTCGTTGCTTCGCGCCTCGCATGACGGCTTTCTGATTCCTCGCAAGGATGTTCTTTGCGATGGGTCATCGCGGCGCGGAGTTGGTATAACACGGAAACCGCCGTTTTGGTTCCCGAGGCAATGAACGATAACGCGCGCAGTGACGCCGAGCCGATCCCCGCCGCCGCCGGCGGCAGTGGCGGCGACGCCGCGACCACGCCGATGATGGCGCAATATCTCGAGATCAAACGCGGCAATCCCGATTGCCTGCTCTTCTATCGCATGGGCGATTTCTACGAGCTGTTCTTCGCCGACGCGGTCAAGGCGGCGGCGGCGCTCGACATCACCCTGACGCGGCGCGGCAAGCATGACGGCGCCGACATCCCGATGTGCGGCGTGCCGGTGCATGCCAGCGAGACCTATCTCTCGCGCCTCATCCGCCAGGGCTTCAAGGTCGCGGTCTGCGAGCAGGTCGAGGATTCCGCCGAGGCGAAGAAGCGCGGCGGCAAGTCGCCGGTGCGCCGCGCCGTCATCCGCGTGGTGACCCCGGGCACCATCACCGAGGACAGCCTGCTCGATGCGCGCCGGCACAACTACCTCCTCGCCCTCGGCGAGGCGGGCGGCGAGCTCGGTCTCGCCTGGCTCGATCTCTCGACCGGCGATTTCCACACCCAGAAGGTGGCATCCGCCGCGCTCGGCGCCGCCCTCGCCCGGCTCGATCCCGGCGAGATACTGGCGGCGGAGCGCATGCTGCAGCGCGCCGAGCTCTTCGATCTCTTCGCCGAGTGGAAGAGCGCGCTGACGCCGCTCGCCAATACGCGCTTCGACAGCGACGGCGGCAAGAAGCGCCTCGCCGCGCTCTACGGCGTCGCATCGCTCGACGGTTTCGGCAGCTTCGGCCGCGCCGAGCTCGCCGCCGCCGGCGCCCTCGTCGACTATGTCGAGGCGACGCAGCAGGGCAAGCTGCCGTTGCTCGCGCCGCCGCGCCAGATGGCGGAAGGCGCGGTCATGGAGATCGACGCCGCGACGCGGCGCAATCTCGAGCTGGTGCAGACGCTGAGCGGCGAGCGGCGCGGCAGCCTCCTCGCCTGCATCGACCGCACCGTGACAGGCGCCGGCGCCCGCCTCCTCGCCGAGCATCTCGCCGCGCCGCTGACCGATCCGGCTGCGATCGCCGCCCGGCTCGACGCGGTCGAGTTCTTCGCCGCCAACGAGCGGCTGCGCGAGGATGTGCGAACAGTCCTGCGGCGCTGCGCCGATTGCGAGCGGGCGCTCTCGCGCATCGCGCTCGGCCGCGGCGGGCCGCGCGACCTCGCGGCGCTGCGGGATACGCTGGGAGAGGTGCCGGGGTTGCGGCGCCTGGTGCTGGGGGCGGCGCCCCCCCACCCTAACCCTCCCCCGCAAGGGGGGAGGGAATTGGAGAGTTCGCTGCCTTCCCCCTCGCCTTCTTCCCCCTCCCCCCTTGCGGGGGAGGGTCGGGGTGGGGGGCTCGCGCCGCCGGTCCCGTCCCTCGCCGCCGCCGCCGCGCGCGATCTCGGCGAGCATGGCGCGCTGGTCGAGCGTCTCGCCCGCGCGCTCGCGCCGGAGCTGCCGCTGATCACCCGCGACGGCGGTTTCATCGCCGAAGCCTATGCCGGCGAGCTCGACGAGCTGCGCCTGCTGCGCGACCAGAGCCGCAAGATGATGGCGCAGCTGCAGGCGCGCTATGCCGAGGAGGCCGGCATCGCCTCGCTCAAGATCCGCCACAACAACGTGCTCGGCTATTACATCGAGGTGACGCCGCAGCATGCCGGCAAGCTGAGTGCCGAGGGGGCGGGCGGGCGCTTCATCCATCGCCAGACGATGGCGAGCGCGATGCGCTTCACCACGGTCGAGCTCGGCGAGATCGAGAGCCGCATCGCCAGCGCCGCCGACAAGGCGCTCGCCCTCGAGCTCGCCCTCTTCGAGGATCTCGTCGGCGAGGTGACGGCGCGCGGCAGCGCCATCGCCGCCGCCGCGGCGGCGCTCGCCGCGCTCGACGTCGCCTCCGGCCTCGCCGAGCTCGCCATCGCTGCGCGCTATGTCAGGCCCGAGATCGACGACAGCACCGAATTCGCCGTCATCGGCGGCCGCCATCCGGTGGTCGAGGCGGCGCTGGCGTCGGGCCAGTCCGCCGGCTTCATCGCCAATGATTGCGATCTCAAGGCGGGGCAGCGTCTCTGGCTCTTGACCGGTCCCAACATGGCCGGCAAGAGCACCTTCCTGCGCCAGAACGCCCTCATCGCCATCCTCGCGCAGATCGGCTCGTTCGTGCCGGCCGATTCGGCGCGCATCGGCATCGTCGATCGCCTCTTCAGCCGGGTCGGCGCCGCCGACGATTTGGCACGCGGCCGCTCGACCTTCATGGTCGAGATGGTCGAGACCGCCGCCATCCTGAACCTCGCAGGGCCCCGCGCGCTGGTCATCCTCGACGAGATCGGCCGCGGCACCGCGACCTATGACGGGCTCTCGATCGCCTGGGCTTGCGTCGAGCATCTCCATGACGGCAATCGCTGCCGCGCCCTCTTCGCGACGCATTATCACGAGCTGACCGCGCTGGCGTCGAAGCTGCCTGATCTCGCCTGCCACTCGATGCGGGTCAAGGAATGGCAGGGCGACGTCGTCTTCCTCCACGAGGTCGCCCCGGGCGCCGCCGACCGCTCCTACGGCATCCACGTCGCCAAGCTCGCCGGCCTGCCCCAAGCCGTCATCGCCCGCGCCACCGCCGTCCTGGAGACGCTGGAGAAGGGCGAGCAATCCGGCGCCTTGGCC
>WNFM01345126.1_pt2 | contig 29867 bp, 30 predicted proteins | sample 5400271 | NCBI WGS metagenome assembly WNFM01 (sample SAMN13153352, study PRJNA577476) | soil metagenome | isolation source: 60 cm saprolite on Douglas fir-dominated hillslope | place: USA:California | collected 2013-09-17 | reverse complement strand
GGGCCTCGCCCTCCGGCGTCTGGTACTCGAGGCGAAAGTGCCCGCCGCAGGATTCGTTGCGCTCGAGGGCGTCGCGGCACATCAGCTCCGCCAGCTCGAGGAAGTCGGCCACCCGGCCCGCCTTCTCCAGCGATTGGTTGATCGAGGCGTCTTCGCCGAGTACGCGTACGTTGCGCCAGTACTCCTCGCGCAGGGCGGGGATCTTCTCGAGCGCGGTCTTGAGGCCATCGGCGGAGCGCGCCATCCCGCAGTACTCCCACATCACCTTTCCGAGCTCGCGGTGGAACGAGTCCACCGTGCGCTGCCCGTTGATGGACAGCAGCTTCGTCACCCGGGTGGCCACCGCCGCCTCCGCTTCGCGGAAGGCCGGATGATCCGGCCCCACCTTGGGCAGGTCGGAGGTGGCCAGGTAATCGCCGATCGTGTACGGGATCACGAAGTACCCGTCGGCCAGCCCCTGCATGAGCGCGCTGGCCCCCAGCCGGTTGGCCCCGTGGTCGGAGAAGTTCGCTTCGCCCAGCACGTGCAGGCCGGGGATCGTGCTCATGAGGTTGTAGTCGACCCACAGGCCGCCCATCGTGTAGTGGATGGCGGGGTAGATGCGCATGGGAACCTTGTACGGGTTCTCGTCGGTGATGCGCTCGTACATGTCGAAGAGGTTGCCGTACTTTTCCCCGATCACGGGGGCCCCGAGGCGCTTGATGGCGTCCGCAAAGTCCAGGTAGACGCCGTACCCGCCGGGACCCACGCCGCGCCCTTCGTCCGCGACCTGCTTGGCCGCGCGCGAGGCGATGTCGCGCGGCACCAGGTTGCCGAACGCGGGATAGCGCCGCTCGAGGTAGTAGTCGCGGTCCGCTTCCGGGATCTGGTCCGGCAGCCGGGTGTCGCCCTTCTTCTTCGGCACCCAGATGCGGCCGTCGTTGCGCAGCGACTCGCTCATGAGCGTGAGCTTGCTCTGGTGATCGCCGCTGACCGGGATGCAGGTGGGGTGGATCTGCGTGAAGCAGGGGTTCGCGAAGTACGCGCCCTTCTTGTAGGCGCGCCAGATGGCGGTCGCGTTCGCGCCCTTGGCGTAGGTCGCGAGGTAGAAGACGTTGCCGTAGCCTCCGCTGGCCAGGATCACGGCGTCCGCGACGTGCGACTGCACCTGGCCCGTGACCAGGTCGCGGGTCACGATGCCGCGCGAGCGGCCATCGATCACGACGACCTCCAGCATCTCGTGGCGCGAGTACATGGCGACCTTGCCCAGGCCGATCTGCTTCTCCAGCGCCTGGTAGGCGCCGAGCAGGAGCTGCTGGCCGGTCTGGCCGCGCGCGTAGAACGTGCGCGAGACCTGGGCGCCTCCGAAGGACCGGTTGGCCAGCGTGCCGCCGTACTCGCGCGCGAAAGGGACGCCCTGGGCCGCGCACTGGTCGATGATGTCGAGGCTGATCTCGGCCAGGCGATAGACGTTGGCCTCGCGGGAGCGGAAGTCCCCGCCCTTCACGGTGTCGTAGAAGAGCCGGAAGATGCTGTCGCCGTCGTTCTGGTAGTTCTTGGCCGCGTTGATCCCGCCCTGGGCGGCGATGGAGTGGGCGCGGCGCGGGCTGTCCTGGTAGCAGAAGCACTTCACGTTGTAGCCGAGCTGGGCCATGGTCGCGGACGCGGAGGCGCCGGCGAGGCCGGAGCCGACCACGATCACGTTGTACTTGCGCTTGTTGGCCGGGTTCACCAGCTTCATCTGGAAGCGGTGCTGGTCCCACTTCTTCTCGATCGGCCCGTCCGGCACCTTCGACGCGAGCGGCATCAGCGGACCACTCCGGGGTGCGCGGCCGTGCGCGTGTCGGCGCTGCCCTGCTCGCGCACGAGGCCGGTGAGCACCGCCACCGGGAAGGAGATGTTGCCGGCCAGGATCAAGAACGTGATGAACCCCGCGAACGCGTAGCGCAGGTGGTCGTAGCGGGGATGGCTCAGCCCGAGGGTCTGCATGAAGCTCCAGGCGCCGTGATAGAGGTGGAGGCCGAGGGCGAGCATGGCCAGGACGTAGAACCCCGAGACGAGCGGGCTTTGGAACCCGGTCACGAAGTTGTGGTACGCGTCGCCGTGGACGAAGTACGGATGGACGGCGTGGACCCCGAACGTGAAGTGCATCAGGTGGTAGACGATGAAGAGGAGAAGGATGACGCCGCTCCACCGCATCGTGCGCGAGGCGTAGCTGGACTCGCGCCGCTCGATCTCGCGATAGCCCACCGCCCGCGCGGCGTTGTTCATGACGGTCAGGCGCCAGGCCGACCAGATGTGCAGCGCCACCGCGATGAGCAGGCCTCCCCGCGCGACCCACAGCAGCGTCCCGTGGCCGAGGGCGCGCAGGGACGCAGCGTAGGCGTTGAACGCCTCCGGGCCCAGGTAGACCTGGAGGTTCCCGAGCATGTGGCCGATCACGAAGCCGAAGAGGATCACTCCCGTCAGGGCCATCACGATCTTGAGGCCGAGGGAGGACCGCAGGAAGCCCGGCGCCGGAGTCATGTCGAGAGCTCTCCTCGCTTTTTTAGTCAGGGGGGGCACTCACACATCGTCGGGTGGGTGTTCGCGACCCCCCCTGAAACCCCCCTCGCAGCGCCGCCACCGCTGCGCGGCGCCGGCGTGCTCTACGTACCCAACCAACTGATATCCAATTCTATCGGGCGCCAGCGAAAGGCGCGAATGCGTCAGGAGCCGGCGGCGGCGGCGAGGTCGCGGGGGGAGACGTGCGGCTTCTTGCGGAGGAGCTGGCGCAGCAGCACGCTCTGGAAGGTCGGCTCCTTGTAGATGCCGTGGTGGTCGGCGCTGCCGATGAAACTGCGCACCACCTCCGGATAGCCGGAGCCCGATTCGCAGTCGTCTGCGCCCGGAAGATGCGATCCGAGCACGCTGGCGCGGGTGACACGGCCGTCGCCGGCCTCGAACATGACGTCCGCTTCGTGCCGGTTGAGGGGCTCGAACCGGGGGAACGAGCCCTTCTTGTCGGGGACGATGCAGCGGGCCAGGGTCGGCATGCAGTCGCCCCCGATGGTGATGACCCGGACCGGGCACGACGTCCCGGGTACGACCGCCAGCGCGCGGTGGAAATCGCGCGCGCGCACGAGCACCGCGGCCAGGAACTCGTCGTAGGGGACCTTGTCGCGGTCGTCCTCCATGCCGCTGAGCCGGCGGATGGACGTGGAGCCGAACGGCCCCCAACCGAATCGCTCCCAGGTCGCGATGTCGTGCAGATCGGCCACGATCTCCTTCCCGGCGGCGTCGAGCAGCGCGGGCGCGCCTCGCGGCGGAATGATCTGGTACACGGACGGCATGCGCGCGATCACGGACGCGGCCAGGGTGGTGTACGAGAGGCCGACGCGATTGCCGTAGAGCATCGCCTCCAGCGAGTGGATGCTGCCCGCGTTGGGCACCGCCACCAGCACCATGCTGTTGATGCGGCGCGCCCCCGCCCAGGTGACGGGCATGCCCGGGTGCGGCTCGGCGGTCCCATAACGGAGGTAGTAGCGGGCGATGAGGCCGCCCATGCTGTGGCCGACGATGTTGAACCGCGTGTCGTGATCGCCGCGGGCGTCCGCCAGCGCCTCCAACGTCTCGTCCAGGCGCCGCACCGACTCGACGAGGTCCCGCCGCCAGTCGAACGCGAAGACGTGATGCACGAGGCCCTTGCCCCCCGTCTTCCGGGCCGGCTCGAAACCCGCCGCCTCCAGCAGCTCCAGCAGGTCGTAGTACTCGGTGAACCCGAACATCCGCGGCAGGCGGTGCTCGGTGCCCAGCAGCGAGCCCGGCCGCAGCTCGTCGCGGCTCTCGCTCAGGGGGAGGACGAAGGGCAGGCTCAGGTTGTACTGGCCCACGGCGTTGCGGAGGTTGAGCCAGACGCGCGTCTCGTCTGGTTTCATCAGCCCGCTCCCCATGATGCCGGGGATGATGACCGTGGGCGGCACGTCGCCGTCCGCGAGTCCGGCCCTCCGGATCAGGCGCGGGTCGACGAGGCGTCGCCGCCGCCCCAGCGCGCTGAGCAGCACCATTCCCGCGCCGGCGGTGACGATGCCGGCGAGGAACGGCAGCGCCCAACGGGGCCCTTCCGGGGCCGCGCCCTTCTTCGACCTCATATCGAAATGATAGCCGCCCGGCCCGGCTTACTCGGCCGCGGAGCGAGCCTTGCGGAACTTCGCGGTTCCGCGGCCCTTGGTGGGGCTCACCACACCCGCTCCGCCCTTGCGGCGGCGCGCGTCCTGTCTGGGGTTGAGCCCTTTGGAATCGTGGAGTTGCGCTTGGGTGCCCGCGTCGGCTGCCGTCGTGCTGTTTTTCATGGGAGTCCTTCCTAGTGGAGGTCGTCACGCCGGCGGGAGGGAGGTTCGGCGGTCGCGCTCACCGGCGCCAGGGCCGGGATCTCGACGATGCGGATGGGCATGGCATCGGACAGCACCCGGCGCAGGAGGGGCATGGCCACGTTGAACACCGGGATCCCGGCGCTCGTTCGACCTTCGGGGGCCCCGCGGTGGGCGTGGCCGTGGAAGGCGACCGTGACTTCGTAGCGGTTGAGCGGTTCCTCGAGCCGGCTCGACCCGAGGAAGGGAAACAGCTCGCGCGGCTCGCCCTCGACCGTGGCTTCGATCGGCGCGTAGTGGAGCAAGGCCACGCGTTGCGGCGTGCGCAGCCGGGCCAGCGCGCGCTCCAGCTTGAGGGCCTCGCCCACGGCTTCGTGCACGAAAGACTTGGTGGCGGCCTCGCCCCAGGGTTCGAGGGTACGCCGGCCGAAGCCGCCGCCGAAGCCCTTCACGCCCGCGAAACCGACGCCATCGCCCTCGACGCTGTCCCCGTCGAGCATCTGCACGCCCGCCTCGACGAGGATCTTGACGACCTCCGCCTCGTGGCCGGACTCGCAGTCGTGGTTCCCGAGCACGCCCAGCACCGGGATCTTCACCCCGGAGAGCTCGCGTGCGAGCAGGTGCGCCTCCTCGGGAAGGCCGTAATCGGTGAGATCCCCGCCGAGGAGCAGCACGTCGGCCTGGGACGCCGCTTCCGTGAACAGCGAAGCCAGCCCTCCCGAGGGCGTGCGCGCGCAGTGCAGGTCCGCCACCGCGGCCAGTCGAATCGTCTCGCGCGGCGCGGTCATGGCTCGGGTTTGGTCTCCGTGGCGTCGGCCTCGATCGCGCGCGTCCAGAGCGCGATGTCGGCCGGACTCATCTTGATGCCGGGCTCGAGGCGGGCGTCGCGATATCCCCAGGGGCCGATGTCCACCAGGTACTGGGCCCGCGAGATCAGCGTCCCCTGGCAGGTACGGTCCGCCGGCGGCGTGGCTGCCGACTCCGCCTGCAGGCGCCGCATGAGATCGTCGTGCACCTCGCGCGGCAGCACGCGCCAATGCGGGCCGAACCGCCGCAGGAGGCGGGCCCAGTCGAGATCCTTCCCCCGCGCGCGCAGCAGGTGGGCCACGTCGTTGCCGTCGTAGCGCTCGCGCTCCATGATGAAGCCCTTCGACCAGATGATCTCCTCCGCCGGGCACAGGCGCACGGGAATGCCGAGCACCGTCTCCGGCACGGCGTGCGTGAACCAGTCTTCGTCCACCACCGCGATCCCGCTCCCCGAGCTGTAGATCACGTCGATGAAGTCGGTGGTGCCGGGGCTGTAGGCCTTGGCCAGCCAATGCGGGAACGTCCGGTCCGTCTGGCAGCCGAGGCGCTCGAGGACGGAAAGGATCGAGTCGACGTCGTGCTGCCGGCAGAAGATGTCGAAGTCCTTGGTATGCCGCTCGATGCCCGTGTAGCGGGCGAACGCGTAGGCCCCCCCCACGAGGTACTCGCACCTCGCTTCGTTGAGCGCTTTCATGCAACGGCGGTAGAAGGCGAAGGTCGCGGGGTCGAGATGCTCGGGTCGGAGGTCGTCGCCGAGGTCTGGCGCGGGAAGAATCATCCTGAAGTCATCTTAGCTGACGCCGACGTCCTATGGTCATTGTTTACCTATAATTAAGTCGGATCCGGATGAAGGCCAGCGTGCTCCTCAACGCGGCCGCCGGCCTTCGCCCGCGACAGGTCCGAGCGGAGGTCGTGCGCGTCCGCGAGCTCTTCGCCGCCCTCGGGGTGGAGGCGAACGTCCGGCTGGTGGCCGGGCCCGACCTCCTCGCCGCCGCGCGTGAGGCCGCCGCCTCCCATACCGACGTCGTGGTCATGGCGGGCGGCGACGGCACGATGAGCGCGGGCGCGGGCGGCCTGGCCGGTACGGGCAAGCCGATGGGCGTGCTGCCGCTGGGCACGCTGAACCATTTCGCGCGGGACCTGGGCATTCCGACCCTTCTCGAGGAGGCGGTGCGCAACGTGGCCGAAGGCATCGTGCGCGAAGTGGACGTGGGGGAGGCGAACGATCGCGTGTTCGTGAACAACTCCTCGCTCGGTCTCTACCCGGCCGCGGTGGCCTTGCGCGACGCCTGGATGACGCGGCAGGGCATGCAGAAGTGGGCGGCCATGGGCCGGGCCGCACTCGACACGCTGCGCCGCTTCCCGGTGGTGCGCCTGACCCTCCGCCTGCCGGAAGGGAGCCTGAACGTGACGACGCCGATGGTGTTCATCGGCAACAACCGCTACGAGGCGAAGCTGTTCTCGCTGGGCAAGCGGCCCGCGCTGGACGAGGGCGATCTCTGGGTCTACCTCGCCCGCGACGCGGGACGTTTCCGCTTCCTGCGCCTGGCCCTGCGGGCGCTGATCGGACGCCTCGACGACAGCCGTGACTTCCAGGGACTTTGCGTGAAGGAGATGCTGGTCGAGGACCGCCGCCGAATGCTGAGAGTCGCCTTCGACGGCGAGCTCTCTCACGTCGCCCCGCCCCTCCGCTATCAGATTCGCCCGCGCGCGCTGCGCGTGATCGTGCCCCGCGAGTGATGCCCACCACCATTGCCCACATCTCGGACCTTCACTTCGGGAAGGAGGACCCGCCGGTGGCGGAGGCGCTCCTCGCGGACCTGGGGGCCCGTGCCCCGCGCCTCGTCGCGGTGAGCGGCGACCTCACGCAGCGCGCGCGTGCGCGCGAGTTCCGCGCGGCGCGGGCCTTCCTCGATGGCCTGCCCGGCGTCGTGCTGGTCGTCCCCGGCAACCATGACGTGCCGCTCTGGGACGTCATGTCGCGCTTCGCGCGCCCCCTGCACAACTACCGGCGGTACCTCACTCCCGAGCTGGCTCCCTTCTTCCATCAGGAAGACCTGGCCGTGATGGGCGTCAACACCGCGCGGTCATGGACGTTCAAGAACGGCCGCATCTCCTGGGCGCAGATCGAGCAGATCCGCGACCGGTTCGCGTCCCTGCCCGAACGCGTGTTCAAGGTGCTGGTGACGCACCACCCGTTCATTCCGTCGCCCGGCGACCCCGATCCGGCCGTGGTCGGCCGCGGCTTCCACGCCCTGCAGGCCGCGGAAGCGGCGGGAGTGGACCTGCTCCTCGCCGGTCACCTGCACCTGGGGTTCTCCGGCGACGTGCGCGCCCATCACCTGTCCATCCGCCGCTCCATGCTCGTCGCCCAGGCCGGCACCGCGATCTCGCTGCGCACGCGCGACGAGCCCAATACCTACAACTGGATCACCTTCGAACCCCCGCATCTGACCATCGAGGTGCGCGGATGGGGCGGGGCCGCCTTCTCCACCCTCTCCCTCACGCGCTGGGTCAAGCGCGGCCGGGAATGGGAGAAGGAGTCGCCCTGACCGCCTGTCTCATTTCGACTGGGGACCGCCCAGGGTACGGTCGAGGTTGTAGGCGGCGCTGATCAGGCCGAGGTGGGTGAAGGCCTGCGGGAAGTTGCCGAGGTGCTCGCCGGTGGGCCCCGTCTCTTCCGAGTAGAGACCCACGTGGCTCGCGTAACCCAGCATCTGCTCGAAGGCGAGGCGCGCGTCGCGGACGCGGCGTGGGTCCGTCCGCCCGGCGGCCCGGACCATCGCTTCCACCAGCCAGAAGGTGCAGATGTTGAAGGTCCCCTCGTCCCCCTGGATGCCGTCGGGCGCATGCGTTCGGTCGTAGCGGTAGACGAGGCTGTTGGAGACGAGCCCTCCGTGCGCGGGCGAGCGGTTGATGGCGTCCAGGGTCGAGAGCATGCGCGGATCGGTGGGGGACACGAAGAAGACGAGCGGCATCATCAGGGTCGCCGCATCGAGACTGTCGCTTCCATAGGACTGGACGAAGGTCTTCCTCTCCTCGTTCCAGCCGTTCGTCATGATGTCGGCGTAGATCTCGTCGCGCACCGCGGTCCACCGCGGCCATTCGGAGGGAAAGGAGCGCTTCTGGGTCAGGCGGAGGGCACGATCGACGGCGACCCAGCACATCAGCTTCGAATAGACGAAGTGCCGGCGCCCGCCCCGGACTTCCCAGATGCCTTCGTCCGTCTCCTTCCAGTGCGCGCAGACCCAGTTCGTGAGGCGCCGCAGGTCCTCCCACAGGCCATACGAGATGGGGCTCCCGTACTTGTTGTAGAGGTAGACCGAATCCATCAGCTCGCCGTAGACGTCGAGCTGGAGCTGCTGGACGGCGCCGTTGCCGATGCGCACGGGGCGCGAGCCCTTGTAGCCTTCGAGGTGGTCCAGGACCTCTTCGCGGATCACGGGGCGGCCGTCGATCCGGTACAGGATCTGGAGGGCGCCGTCGGGTCCGAGCTCGCGGCAGCGCTCGCTCAGCCAGCCCATGAAGTGGCCGGCCTCCTCCACGAAACCGATGCGCATCAAGGCGTAGACGGTGAACGCGGCGTCGCGGATCCACGTGTATCGATAGTCCCAGTTGCGCTCGCCACCCAGGTCCTCGGGCAGGCTGCAGGTGACGGCGGCCACCATCGCCCCGCTGGGTTCGTAGGTCAGGAGCTTCAGGGCGAGGGCGGACCGGTGCACCATCTCGCGCCAGCGGCCGAAGTACGTGCAGGCGGAGAGCCAGCGGCGCCAGTACTCCACCGTGGACTCGAACAGGCGCTGCGCCTCGGCTTCCGATACGCCGGCGGCCCCGCCCCCGACTCCGTCCGCCGGGCGCAGCACGAAGCTCACGGCTTCGCCCTCCTTGAGTGGGAACTCCGACGTGACCGAGCCGTCGTCGAGATGGAGGGGAGCCTCCGTGGCGAGCTCGAGGGTGAGCGCCTCGCTCCGGAAGCGCACGTAGCCGTCGGCGCGCTCGAGCGTGTGCGGCGCGCGGGCGTAGTCGAAGGCGGGGCGGCACACGGCCCGGAAGCGCAGGCTGCCCCGCGAGACGCTCACGCGCCGGATCAGCCACTCGTAGCCGGGGTCACCCTTGCGCACGCCTACGGGCATGAAGTCCGTGATCTGCCCGACGCCGTCCGTCGAGAAGAAGCGCGTCACCAGCACGTTGGTGTCGGGCCAGTAGAACTGCTTCTTGGCCGTGTGCTCGGTGGCGGGCGCGATGGAGAAGGAGCCCCCCTTCTTGTCGTCCAGGATCGCCCCGAAGACGCTGGGGGAGTCGAAGGCGGGGAAGCAGTACCAGTCGATCGAGCCGTTCATGCCGACGAGGGCCGCCGTCCGCATGTTGCCGATGACGCCGTAGTTCTCGATCGGCTGGTAGGCCATGTTCGATTGTAGGATCGGCGCCCGCGCGCGCGGCGCGAACGAGGTCAGATCAGGCCGAGGGCGGCGAGCTGCTCGGCAATGCCCTGCGCCAGGAGACGGTTGCCCGCGGCGGTGAGGTGCAGGGTGTCCAGGAAATACTCGGCGTTCACCGGCCCGTCGGGTCGCGCCGCCAGCTCCGGGACCACGATCAACGGTACGTCCAGCTCGCGCGCGGTCTGACGCTCCACGTCGGGGTAGGGCGAGAGGAAGGGCGGCTCTCCGGCGCGCCGCCGGCGCGGGAGGGCGACCAGCACCGGCCGGCGTAGTCGTCGGGGGCCACGCGCGGCCGGCGGGCGGCGGCGTCCCGCGTCCCCAGCCCCGTCCGCAGGTACAGGGCCTTGGCCGCCCGGTAGAGCGCGAGATGGTCGAGGACGCCTTCCACCTCCATCGCGGCCTGCAGGCGGCGGGCGTACTCCCGATCGTCCAGCGGGCGCGTCCCCGCGTCGTTCCAGCCCACGCAGAACGTCGCGACATCCGCGTCGATCACGGGGAGCAGCCGCCGTGCCAGCGCCAGCACCTGGTAACTCGTGTAGCCGGTGACTCCCGCGTTGACGGCCTCGCCGCCGGTGGCCGCCATGCGCTGGCCGACCTGATAGGGATAGCTTTCGGTGTCACCGACGCCGTAGCCGAAGGTGATGGAGTCGCCGAAGCAGGCGACGCGGCGGCGACCCGGGGGCTTGGGCAGGGCCACGTCCGGGCCACGGAGGCCGAGGGCGTTGATGGTGACCGGCCAGCCCTGGAACTCGCCCCGCCACCCGGCGCGCGGAGACCAGAAGAGGTCGGGGTCGACCTTCATGAACGGCAGGTCGACGTCGACGTCGATCGCGCGCACGATCAGCCGCGGCCGGGCGGGCGCCCGCACGCGGGCCAGCCGGAGCCCGCCTTCGAGCAGGGCGAAGAAGAGGCTGATCAGGACGACGGAATAGGCGAACGAGCGCGCGCGCGAGAAGTGCGCAGGGGCGGCCACGGCCATGAGGGCCGATCGTAACCCGGCGGCAGGTGTGGGATCATCGCCGCTTCGCATGGCCAGTACCGCCGCGCCTGATCGAGCGCCGGACCGCGCCGCCGGCGCCGCGGGGTCCGAGCCGCCCGAAGTCTCGGTCGTGATCCCCTGCCTCAACGAGGCGGACACCCTGGCCGTGTGTCTCGGGAAGGCGCGGCGGGCCCTCGACGAGGCCGGGATGTCCGGCGAGATCGTGGTGGCGGACAACGGCAGCTCCGACGGCTCGCCCCGGATCGCGGCCGAGCACGGGGCGCGCGTCGTGCACGTGGCCGAGCGCGGTTACGGCAGCGCCCTCCAGGCAGGCATCGCCGCCGCGCGCGGGCGCTACGTCGTCATGGCCGACGCCGACGACAGCTACGACCTGCTCGAGCTGCCGCGCTTCGTGGAGCGGCTGCGGGAAGGATTCGACCTCGTCCAGGGCTGCCGCCTGGCCGCGGGAGGCGGACGGGTGATGCCGGGGGCCATGCCCCGCCTGCATCGCTGGCTGGGCAACCCCCTCTTCTCGGCGCTGGCCCGCCGCTGGTTCCGCGCTCCCATCCACGACGTCTTCTGCGGCATGCGCGGCTTCACCCGGGACCTCTTCCAGCGCCTCGACCTCCGGTGCACGGGCATGGAGTTCGCGGCCGAGATGATCATCAAGGCCAGCCTCTACGGCCAGCGCATCGCCGAGGTGCCGATCGCCCTGCACCGCGATGGCCGGCGCTCGCACGCGCCGCATCTGCGGACGTTCCGCGACGGCTGGCGCACCCTGCGCTTCTTCCTGGTGTATTCGCCGCGTTGGCTGTTCCTGGTGCCGGGTCTGACCCTCATCGGCCTCGGCCTCGCCGGCTACGCGGTCGTGATGCCGCGGCTCCGCCCCTGGGGCGTCAACTTCGACGCGCACACCCTGCTCTTCGCGAGCCTGGCCGTCCTCAGTGGATACCAGTCGATCCTGTTCGCCGTGTTCACGAAGGCCTTCGCCATCAGCGAAGGGTTGATGCCGGCGGACGCGCGCATGCAGCGGCTGCTGCGCGTGTTCAAGCTGGAGCCGGCCCTCCTGGCCGGCTCCCTGGCCATGGCCGCGGGCGCGGCCCTCCTCCTGGGCGCGGTGGGCCAGTGGCGCGCCGTGCACTTCGGCAACCTCGACTATAGCCACACCATGCGCTGGGTGATCCCGGGCGTCACCCTGGCCTTCCTCGGGTTCCAGACCGTCCTGTCCGGGTTCTTCGTCAGCATCCTGGGGATGCGGCGCCGATGAGGGCCGGGGGCGCGGCCCCCGGCGCCCGCCGTCTGGCTGCGGCCGTCCTCGGCTATGCGCTGCTGGCCGCCCTCTTCACCTGGCCGCTGGTGCGCCATCCGGCGTCCCACGTCGTCGGACACGTGATTCGCGAGGCCACGCCACCGCTCAACACCTGGGCGATGGCGGTCGTGCTGCGCGGGCTGGCCCACGACCCCACGCACCTCTTCGACGGCAACGCGTTCTATCCCTACTCCGACACCCTCGCCTTCTCGGAGCACATGCTGGTCTCGGCCCTCATGGCCGCGCCGCTGCGCGTCGTGAGCGACAACTGGGTCCTCGCCTACAACGCCGTCACGTTGCTGACCCTGGTCCTGGCCGGCCTCGGCATGTTCCTCCTCGCCCGCGAGCTCACGGCCGACACGGCCGCGTCCTTCGTCGCCGGCGCCCTCTACGCGTTCCACACGTGGAACGTCAACGAGATCGTCCGCTTGCAGATCCTCTCCAACGAGTTCTTCCCGTTCCTCCTCTGGGCCCTCGTCCGCTTCTTCCGGCGGCCGTCGTGGCCGCGCGCGGCCGCGGTGGCCGCGTTCTACGGCCTGCAGAGCCTGAGCTGCATGTACTGGGCCCTCTACGCGCCGCTCGTCCTGATGGGGGCGTCCGCCTTCCTCGTCTGGCGCTACCGGCCGCCACGCGAAGCTCTCCTGCGGCTGGCCGCCAGCCTGGCCGTCCCCGGGCTGCTGCTGGCCCTCGTCGCCTGGCCCTACGTGCGGTCGGCGCGGAGGCTCGGCTTCGCGCGTCCGGCGCCGGACGCCGTCGCCATCGACCGCTATTTCGACGTGCTCCCGCAGAACCTGCTGTACGCGCGCGTGCTCGGCACCGCCGGTCCCAACCAGAACGCCGCCCACTTTCTCGGATTCACCGCCATGGGCCTCGCCGTCCTCGCCCTGTGGCCCAGACGAAGGGCGCCTGGCGGCGACGACGACGGCACCGACGGGCTGCGGCCCCTTCTCATGGCCCTCGCCCTCGTCGGCTTCCTGCTGAGCCTCGGGCCGCGCATCCTCCTCGGGGACTGGGACCTCGGTCCAGGTCCCTACGCCGCCTTGCACCGTTGGGCGCCCGGCTTTCGCAACGTCCGTTATCCCGAGCGGTTCTCGATCCTGCTCATCCTCGGCCTGGCGCCGCTGGTGGCGATCGGGCTGGCGAGAGTGCGCCCTCGCCTGGGCGCGGCCGGCCTCGCCACCCTGGGCACCCTCGTGCTCCTGGAGCACCTCTCGATACCGCAATCCCTCGACGCGCTCGCCGGCGGCCGGGCGGTCCCCGAGGTCTACCGCTGGCTGGCCACGCGCGACGACGTCCGCGTCGTCGCCGAGCTGCCCGCCGCGCGGAACCGCCTCGAACGGTTCGATGCCCTGCCCATGTACTACTCGACCGCGCACTGGAAGCGCATCGTCGAGGGATTCACGTCGTATTTCCCGCCGTCCTACAACTTCGAGAAATGGCGCCTCTTCCATTTTCCCGATCCGGAGTCCGTGGCCTTCCTCGAGCGGTTCGGCGTGGACACGCTCGTGGTGCGGCCCGAAGGCGCGCGCCTTCTCGGCGAGGCAGGCCCCTGGCGCATCGAACGCGTGTTCCCCGACGGCCATCAGGTGGTGCGCCTCGCCGCCGCGCCCGCTCCCGACTTTCCGATCCCGCCTTCCTCCGGCGCCGACCTCGTCGAGCGGGATCGCAGGGGTTGGGACGTGCAAGGCTCGTCGCCGGGAGCGAGTCGCGCCGTCGACGGCGACGTCTCGACGTCCTGGGCCACGCCCGCGCGCCAGGGGAAGGGCGAGTTCTTCCGCGTGCGCTTTCCGCGGGCGGCGACCGTGGCGCGCATCTCCATCGGCGTGGCCGATCCCTACGAGTTCCCGATGCGGCTCAGGCTCGTCGTAGAGGACGAGCAGGGAACCTGGACGGAGATCCCCTTCGACGAGGCCGCCGCCTACGACCGGCTCTTCGCGCTGCTCCTGCATCGCCCGCACGAGGCCTCGCTGGACCTCGACATCCCGCCGCGCCTGCTGCGCGGCTTCCGCCTGCGCATCGCGGAGACGGACGCCTTCGCGATGCCGTGGACCATGGCGGAGCTGAGAGCCTACGGGCCGCCCTGATCCGCACCGCCGCCGCGCCAGCGCGCGAGCACGTCCTGGATCTGGGCCTGGGCCGCCCTGACCACGGCTCCGGCGTCCTCATCGGGAGAGCGCTCGATCGGCGCTCCGATGAACACCCTCACGCGCGTGCCGAAGGGCACCGGGCGCAGGCCGTGCTGCAGCAGACGCCAGGCGCCGTCGATGACGACGGGGACCACCGGCGCATCCGGCGCCGCCGCCATGAGGGCGAGGGTCCCCTGGGGCCGGAACGGCCCGAGCACGCCGGCGCGCGCGCGCGTGCCCTCCGGGAAGATCACCGCCGACACGCCGCGGCCCACGACCTCCTCCTGGCCGAGGCGTCCGATCGCCGCCACCGCCTCCGCGCGATCGCCACGGTCGATGAGCGCGTTTCCGCCGCGGCGGAGGTTGTACGAGATGCTGGGGATCCAGCGGCGCGCCAGCTCCCGCTTGGACACGAACTTCAGGTAGTGCGGCCAGAGGATCGCCCCCAGGATCGGGATGTCGAACATGCTCTGGTGGTTCGACACGAAGAGGCAGGGCCGGCCGGCGGCGAGGACGCCCGCGCGCTCCACGGCCAGACGCGTCCCGCACAGGCGCAGGCTGGCGGTGAGCGACTTCTGGAGCCCGTTGACGACGACCTCGTGCGGCCGGCGCCCGAAGGCGCGGGCCAGGCGTTGAAGGAGGTCGAAGACGAGGAGGATCAGGCCGAAGGCGGCCAGGAACGGTACGGTGAAGACCCAGTCGCGGATGCGGGCGATGACGGCCTGCCTACTTGATTCCGGCCACGTGCCGCAGCACGTCGTGGCGGGTCACGATCCCGACGAAGGTGCCGTCCTCGCGCACGAGAGCGGCCGGTGTCTCGTGGGAGAGGAGCGCGGTGACACGATCGAGAGGAGCGCCCGTTTCGATGACGGGGAAGGGCAGCTGCATGACGTCCGACACCGGCTGGTCGAGGATCTTGGCGTCGGCGAGGGCGCGCGCCATGAGCGGACCCTCGCTCAGCGACCCCACGCACTCCTTCGCCTCCACCACCGGGATCTGCGAGACGTTGTAGGTCCCCATGAGGTTGAGGGCCTGGCGCACGCTGGCGGCGGGGGCGAGGGAGACCAGCGGCGGCAGGTCGCCTCTGCGGCCGGAGAGCAGCGTGGAGGCGGTCACGCGCTCACTCTCCAGGAGCTGGTTCTCCCTCATCCAGTTGTCGTCGTACAGCTTCGAGAGGTAGCGCTCGCCCGTGTCGCAGAGGATGGTGACGACCATCGCGTCCGGATCGTCCACCTTGCGCGCGACGTCGAGCGCGACCTTGACGTTCACCCCCGTCGATCCGCCCGTGAAGAGCCCCTCCTCGCGCGTGAGGCGGCGTGCGATCTGGAAGGCCTCGGCGTCGCTCACGAACGCCCACTCGTCGATCACGTCGAAGTGGAGGGACGTCGGTATCTTGTCGCCTCCGATTCCTTCCACCTTGTAGGGGAAGCCCTCGCCCTTCTTGTGCGTCCGCGCGTACTCCGTGTAGATCGAGCCCACGGGATCGCCCGCGATCACGCGCACCTTGGCGCTTTTCTCCTTCAGGTAGCGGCCGGCCCCGGAGATGGTGCCGCCGGTGCCGGGCGAGCACACGAAGTGCGTCACCCGGCCCTTGGTCTGCTCCCAGATCTCCGGTCCCGTCGTGCGATAGTGGGCTTCCGGATTGGCCGGGTTGTAGTGCTGGTCGGCCATGATGGCCCCGGGCGTGCTGGCCACGATCGCGCGCGCCTTGTTGATGTAGTACTCGGGATGGTCGGGGGGGACCGCCGTCGGCACCACGATCACCTCCGCCCCCAGCGCGCGCAGGAGCCTCACTTTCTCCGTCGACATCTTGTCCGGGATGGTGAACACGCAGCGATAGCCCTTGATCGCGCAGGCCAGGGCCAGGCCCACGCCCGTGTTGCCGCTGGTGGCCTCGACGACGGTGCCGCCTTCCTTGAGGTCGCCCTTGCGCTCGGCCGCCTCGATGATCTCCACCCCGATGCGGTCCTTCACGGAGCCGCCGGGGTTGAGGTTCTCGGCCTTCACGTAGACGGGCGTGCGGATCCCGCGCGCGATGCGGTTGAGCCGGACCAGCGGCGTCCAGCCGATGGCCTGGAGGATGTTGTCGAGGGGCTCGAGGTTGTTGGGGCTCATGCGCGCGAAGGATCCATCCGGAAGGCTACGGCCGGGAAGAAGCGCGATCAAGCGGACGTTGTCCGCGCTGGGTCGCGAGGTACACCGCGAACGTGCCCAGCCAGTGGCCGCCCTCGTAGTGTGCACCGGTGACGGAGCGCAGGCCCGCCTCCCGATGCGCAGCCGCCAGCGCGCGCAGCGCGGGCCGCCGCGGATCGGCGGCGGGCAGGCCCGACGCGATGCCTTCCAGCATCCAGGCCCGGCTCAGGTTGAGGCCGTCGAGGTGAGCGAGCTTGGGATCGCTCGGGTCCGTCACCACCGCCGGGGTGAGCCAGGCCGCGCCCGTCCGCGCGGTCAGGGTCGGAAGGAACGTGGAGAGCCAGGCGGCGTAGCGCGCGGGCGGCAGGATCCGACGCACGAGGTCGGCTTCGGCCAGGCAGGGCGAGAGGAAGTCCTGACCGGAGGGCTCGTAGCGCATGGGGCAGTCGCGGTCCGCCAGGTAGAAGTCGCGCGCGCGTCCGGCCACGATGTCGCGCGTGGTCGTCCGATCGGACACCGCGGCCCAGTCGAGCACGAGGCCGAACGCGAATGCCGTCTGGTCGTGCTCGCCGATGCGGATGGGACGCGTGAGCTTGGGCAGCCATTGCTCGAAGCGCAGGGCGGCTTCCGCCTCCAGCGGCGCGAGCGCGGCCGCCCAGCGCCGCGCGTCCACGTCGTCCCACTCGCGCAGCTCCGCCGCGAGCTGGAGCAGCCAGGCCAGCCCGTAGGGGCGCTCGAACGACGTGCGGCCCGCCCCGCGGACGTAGGCCACCTCGCCCGCGACGTTGGCGGCGGTGAGGCTGCGCGCCAGCGCCGCGCGCGCGGGCGCGGCGAAGGGCGCGTCGGGGAAGGTGCGGAGGAGGCGCGCCAACAGCCAGTGGCCGTGCACGGCGGAGTGCCAGTCGTAGCAACCGTAGAACGCGGGAGTGAGGACGTGGGGTGGCCGTACGTCGTCCTCGCTGCTGAGGACGTGCGCGATCTTGTTGGGATATTCGCGAAAGGCGCAATCGAGGGCCAGGGTGGCGAAACGGGCGGCGGCCGCCGCGTCGAGGGAGGCGGGGGGTGGAGCGGCGGAGAGAAGCACGGCCATCGCGGCCACCAGCATGGCCGGCATCGTAACGGATGTTGACACCGCCGAGCACGAGCCCTAGGCTGTTCCTGCCTAAGCCGCCGCCGCATGGCGGCGCGGGGGACCCGAAGGACGCGCTACGGAGCGCGACGGGGCGAATCCAGGCGATGCGGCCTGGTAGGGGAACCATCCAACCCCGAGCCCGTCAGCTAACCCCGTCGGCAGATTGGAATGGAGTGCGTGCCGCCCCTACCTTGACTTCGCATGCCCAGGCGTTGCCGGGCCGCCCGCAACGGCTGCGGAGGCCGCCTCCTCCGCCGCGCCGCCAGTGGTGGCGGATGTGGCTCGTCGGCCGCCCGCTGCACTCCGCCGATGCCGAGGATCAGGCCGTCGGGAAGGCCATCGGCCTGGCCGTCTTCGCGTCCGACGCCCTCAGCTCCACCGCCTACGCCACGCAGGAGATCCTGGTCGTCCTGGCCGCGGCCGGGCTCGGCGCGCTGCACTACGCGTTCCCGGTCTCCATCGCCATCGTGGTCCTGCTCGCGATCGTCACCCTCTCCTACGAGCAGACCATCCACGCCTACCCCAGCGGCGGCGGCGCCTACATCGTGGCCCGCGACAACCTGGGCGAGCTGCCCGCGCAGATCGCGGGGGCCGCCCTCCTCACCGACTACATCCTGACCGTGGCCGTGTCCGTCTCCTCCGGCGTGGCCCAGCTCGTCTCCGCCTTCCCCCGCCTCTTCGGCCTGCGCGTCGGCATCGCGGTGATCCTGGTCGTCCTGATCACGATCCTGAACCTGCGGGGGGTCAAGGAGTCGGGCAAGTTCGTCGCCGTGCCCTCGTACTTCTTCATCGGCATCATGTACCTGACCGTCGGCGTGGCCCTCTTCCGCTACTTCACGGGGACGCTGGGCCGCGTCATCGATCCTCCGCGCATGGAGCACATCGGCGAGCTGCAGGGCCTGACCCTCTTCCTCCTCCTGCACGCGTTCGCGAACGGCACCACCGCCCTCACCGGGGTGGAGGCCATCTCGAACGGCGTGACCGCGTTCAAGGAGCCGCGCAGCCGCAACGCGGGCGTGACCTTGCTCTGGATGGCCTTGATCCTGGCCACGCTGTTCCTCGGCATCAGCTTCCTGGCCTGGCCGATCGGCGCCCTGCCCTCCGAGAAGGAGACCGTCATCTCGCAGATCGCGCGCACCGCCTTCGACGGACGCGGCCTGCTCTACCTGGCCACGATCGGTGCCACCACCTTGATCCTGATCATGGCCGCCAACACCGCCTACGCGGGCTTCCCGCGCCTCTCCGCGTTGCAGGCGGAGGACGGCTTCCTGCCCCGGCAGCTCACCTATCGCGGGAGCCGCCTCGTGTTCTCGCGCGGGATCATCGCCCTGGCCGTGATCGCGATCGTCCTGATCGTCGTTTTCGACGCCAGCGTCACCGGCCTCATTCCCCTCTACGCCATCGGCGTGTTCCTGTCCTTCACCCTCTCCCAGGCGGGCATGACTCGCCGCTGGTGGAAGGTGGGCCGCCTGCCCCCGGGCACGGTGATCCACCAGAAGGAGACGGCTCTCGAGCACGACCCGCTCTGGCGGCTCAAGATGGTGACCAACGGCGTGGGCGCGGTGCTGACGGCGGCGGTCGCCGTCGCCTTCGCGGTGACGAAGTTCCACGAGGGGGCCTGGATCATCGTCATCATCATCCCCACCCTGGTCGTGATGTTCTTCGCCATCCACGGGCACTACCTCGAGGCGGCCCAGGTCCTCTCCCTGGAGGACTTCGGCGCTCCCCCGCGCGTGCTGCGCCACCGCGTGATCCTGCCCATCAGCGGCGTGCATCGCGGCACGGTGGTGGCGCTGCGCTACGCGCTGGCCCTGTCGCACGACATCACGGCCGTGCACGTGTCGATGGACGCGGAGAAGGCGCACAAGGTGGAGGCGAAGTGGGGCCTGTGGGGGAACGGGGTGCGCCTGGTGATCCTGGAGTCTCCCTACCGGCTGCTCCTGGAGCCGCTCCTCGACTACGTGAAGGCCGTGGCCGACCGCCGGCAGCCCAACGAGACGCTCACCATCGTGGTGCCGCAGTTCGTGCCACGGAAATGGTGGCACCAGCTCCTGCACGCGCAGACGGCGGTCATCCTCCGGCTGGCCCTCATCAACCGGCCCGGCATCGTGATCACCAGCGTCCCCTACCACATGGCGCCGGACATGGGCGAGTTGGACGCGCCCGCGACGGGAGGAAACGGCTAGTGTTCATCATCGTGGTGGGATGCGGCCGCGTGGGCGCGGAGCTGGCCTTCCGGCTCTACCAGCGCGGACACCAGGTGGCGGTGATCGACCAGGTGGGAAGCTCGTTCGCGAACCTCGACCCCGAGTACCGCGGTCGCACCATCGAAGGCGAGGTGCTTTCGAACGACGTGCTGACCCGCGCCGGCATCGCGGAGGCGGACGGCCTCACCGCCGTCACCAACTCCGACTCCGTGAACGCGGTGGTGGGGCACATGGCCCGCGAGGTGTACAAGGTGAGCAACGTCGTGGTGCGGAACTACGATCCGCGCTGGCTTCCCATGCACGAGGCCTTCGGCCTGCAGGTCGTCAGCTCGACGGCCTGGGGCGCGCAGCGCATCGAGGAGCTGCTCTACCAGCCGCTCGGTCGCACCGTGTTCTCCGCCGGGAACGGCGAGGTCGAGATCTACGAGATGGTCGTCCCCGAAGCCTGGCGGGGCCGCCTGGTCGGGGAGCTGCTCGCGTCGACGGAAGCGCTCGCCGTCGCCTTCACGCGGGCCGGGCGCTCCCTGCTTCCCGCACCGGACGTGGTGCTGGCGCCGGGTGACATCCTGCTCGTCAGCGCGACCCTGGCCGGCATCGAGGCGCTGCGCGAGCGGGCGGCGCCGGCCGGAGGACCCCGCTGATGGCGGACACACGCTCCATGTTCGTGCTGATCGCCGGCGGCGGGCGCACGGGCGCCCAGCTCGCCTCCTTCCTCGTCTCCCAGCACCACGAGGTCGTGGTCGTCGAGCACCGGCCGCAGATCCTCGCCCACATCCACCGCGAGCTGCCCACGGAAGTGGTGTTCGAGGGCAACGCCACCGACCCCGACGTGCTGGAACGGGCGGGGATCCGGCGCGCGCAGGTGCTGGCCGCGTGCATGCAGGGCGACGCCGACAACCTGGCCCTCTGCTTCATCGCGCGCAGCCGCTACTCGGTGCCGCGCACCATCGCCACCATCAACAACCCGCGCAACGCCTGGCTCTTCGACGCGCACTTCCACGTGGACGTGGCCGTGAACCAGGCCGAGATCCTGGCCAGCCTCATCGAGCAGGAGATGTCTCTGGGCGAGATGATGACGCTGCTCAAGCTGCGCCGCGGCCGCTACTCGCTGGTCGAGGACAAGATCCAGCCGGGATCGCGCGCGGTCGGCGTGGCCCTGCGCGACCTGCCCCTGCCCCCCAAGGCCGTGATCGCCGCCATCATCCGCCAGGGCGAGATCGTCATCCCGCGCGGCCAGGTCGCGTTCGAGGCGGGTGACGAGGTGCTGGCCATCGTGGACGAGGACGAGGTCGAAGAGCTGGCCGCGATCTTCGGCCACCCGGTACAGGTCGCAGGCGAGCCGCGGTAGGCGAGGACGCCGTGATGAGGCGGCTCGACCTGGTGCTCGTCGCCCTGACCCTGGTCCTGGGGACCGTCTGGTTCTTCCTCCGCCGACAGGCGCCGGCCCCGGAGCCCGCGGGCCGCGCGAGCGCGCGCGCGACCGGCCCGTCGCGATCCGTCGGCCAGGCGACGCCACGCCCGCCCGCGCGATCCTCCGGGCCCGGCCGGCCGCGCGGGTCCGGCGAGCCCGCCGCCGGTCTCACCGTCGAAGCGGATGTGCCCGAAGCGGACGTCTTCGTGGATCGCGAGTACAAGGGGAAGGCGCCCCTGGTCCTGACGGACGTCGTGCCCGGCCCGCACCGCATCAACGTCTCCGCCGAAGGCCAGGATGGGTACGCGGAGACGGTCGAGGTGACGGGGGAGAGCCAGACCCTCAGCGTCCGGCTGCGGCAGGTCCGGCTCGCCGCCTCCCTCGAGGTGGTGCACAAGCACGCGATCGGATCGTGCCGCGGCCGGCTCTCCGCCACGCCCGCGGGCCTGCGCTACGCCGCGGCCAGGGGCGACGACGGGTTCGACGTGCCGCTCAGCTCGGTCGAGCGCATGGACGCGGACTACCTGAAGAAGCAGCTCACGGTGAAGCTGCGCGGGGGCCGCACCTACAACTTCACGGAGGCGGGCGGCAAGGCGGATGCGCTGGTGGGATTCCAGCAGGCGGTGGCCAGGGCGCAGTCGCGATTGGCCGCGGGCACCCCGAAATGAAAATCCCCGGCTCCGGGCATTTCCCGGAACCGGGGCCACGGCACTGACCGGCCGGGCTCAGTGCTTGTTGCGCGTCGCGATGTCGTAGATGGTGCCGCCCACGAGCCCGACCACGCCGCCCTTGACGGCGCCGCTCTTGCCGCCCATGACGGCGCCGACCCCGGCGCCGGCGGCGGTGGAGCCGCCGATGATGATCGCGCTCTTCTTCCAGGAACGGGTCTGCGGGGCCGAGTAATCCGAGTTGCGGCTGTAGCTCGGCTCCGCGCTCCGGCCGTAGGTCGAAGACGCGGTGGTGGCGCGCGCGGTGGATGCGCTCGAACGGCGCGCCGTGCTGCGATACGCGGGCTGCGCGACCGGGTCACGATAGACGACTCGCTCCGCCGGCTGCGCGGGCGACACGATCGCCGGAACGAACTGCGAGACCGGCATGGCCGTGGCCATGCCCGGCGTCATCGCACCGGCGGCAAGCCCCGCCTCCGCCCCCACGCACTGCACCTGCGACTGTCCGGTGCGCGGATCGGTGGAGACGAGCGCCTGGCGGCCTTCGCCGCAATTGACGAGCGTCGTCCGATTCGCGTCCGTCTGACTGACGAGAGCGGGACCAGCCAGGGACGACTGCGCCGAAGCGGAACGCCCCGAGTTGGCCAAAAGCAGGCCGCCCAACGCCAGCACTCCGACGCCGGTTGCGATCATTGCCTTCATGGCCCTACCTCCCAATGTTCGAACGCCCAGAGCGTTCACGGCCCTCTATGGAGCAATGGGTCTGCCATGTCATAACTCGAGAGGCACGAGTGACTTGTAATCTCGAAGCCACTCGGGGAGTGTCCTCTCTGGAGGGCACTTCGGGTCGGGCGTCGGGGAGGACGAAGTCGAGGCGCTTCCGTTACAGACGTGCGAAGAAAGCCGCCCGAGGTCAGTCGAGGGAGACGTTGACGAAGACGGGCTCCGGCACGAGCGTGACCCCGAAACGATCGTGGACCCGCTCGCGCACCTCGCGTGCGAGCGCGACGACTTCGGACGCGGCCGCCCCGCCCCGGTTCACGATGGCCAGGGTGTGGCGGCTGGAGAGGCCGACGTTCCCGCGCTGATAGCCCCGGGCGAGCCCGGCCCTCTCGATGAGCCAGGCCGCGGAGAGCTTCACGCGGCCGTCCCCGGCGGGGAAGCGCGGCGGGTGCTCCCCCTCGCGCAGGATGCCGTCCCGGCGCAGGACGGTCTCCAGCTCGTCCGCGACGGCCGCGGGCACGATCGGGTTCGTGAAGAACGAGCCCACGCTGCGCGCGTTCGGATCCTCGGGATCGAGGACCATCGACTTGCGCCGGCGCAGGCCGATCACGGCCTCGCGGACCTCGGCCAGGGAAGGCACACCGAGGCCGCGCTCTTCGAGGTTTCGCGCCAGCTCCGCGTAGCGGACGGCCGGCGTGCCCCCGGGCCGCAGCGCATAGGTCACGCGCAGCACGATGAAGCGGCCCCGGTCCGCGGACTTGAACCGGCTGTCGCGATAGGCGAAGCCGCACTGCGCGTTCGTCAGCCGACAGACGCGTCCCGTCTGGAGATCGAGCGCTTCGACGGCCGAGACCGTCTCGCCGACCTCCTGGCCGTAGGCCCCCACGTTCTGGATCGGCGTCGCGCCCACGAGACCGGGAATCCCGGACAGGCACTCGACTCCGGCCCAGCCTTGCTCGACCGCGGCCGCCACCAGGGAGTCCCAGGGCTCGCCCGCCTCGGCCGTGACCTCGACCGTCTCCCCGACCGGCCGCGTCTCGATGCCGCGCGTGACGAGGTGAAGGACGAGCCCGGGGTGGCCCTCGTCGGCGAGCACGACGTTGCTGCCGCCCCCCAGGACGAGCAGGGGCAGGCTGCGCGCGTGCGCCCACTCGACGGCCTCGCGGACGGAATCCTCGCTCGTGACGCGCGCGTAGTACCGGGCCGGTCCGCCTACGCCCAGCGTGGACAACGGCGCCAGGGGGAACTGCTCGCGGATGTCGAGCGCCATCAGCGCCAGTGTCTCACGGCATTCGCGCGCCGCCCGGCCCCGCGCGCGCACCGCGGATCTACACTGATTTCGAGGGAGACGATGCGCACCATGGAGCCAGGCCGCATGCTCGTACGCGCCACCGTGGTGGCCGCGGCCGGGCTGGGTCTTTCCGCCTGCGCGACGCTCGGCGCGTTGGGCCTCGGCCTGCGGCCGCTACACTTCGAGGCCGCGCGCGACCGTCCGGCCGAACTGCGTCTGGGCGGGGGACGGTTGGGCCTGCCCGATGCGGCCACGCTGCGGCTCTGGGCGCACGTGGAGAACCCGAACACGTTCGGCCTCACCCTCTCCGCGATCGAGGGCGCGGTGTACCTGGAGGACACGCACGCCGCTTCCGTGGACTTCCCGCTCGGCCTTCCCCTCGAGCCCGGTCTGGGCCAGGACATCCCGCTCGACATCTCGCTCCGTCTGAGCGAGCTGCCCTCACTCGGAGGCGTGATCGCCCGCGCGGTCAGCGGGCAGCCGCTCGCCTATCGTCTCGAAGGCCGCTTCACCGTCGACGCGGGCCCGCTGGGGACCCCTTCTTTCGGACCCTCCACGCTCCTGCGCGGCGAGGTCCGCCCATTTCGCTGATGGCCGTGGACCCCGTCTCTTCCGACGAGGACGACGCCCTTCCCCTGAGCGAGGACGAGCTCCAGGCGATGGTGCTGCGCGCGACCGTCGCTCTCGCCAATCCGCCGGGCAGCAACGCGCCGGAGCCGCGTCCGCGCCGTGACGTGGTCGAGGAAGCCTACGACACGGTGCTGCGCCTGGTGCGGGAGGTGCGGCGCTTGCGGCGCCGCGAGGACCGGGCCAAGGACGCGCTGCGCACTTCGCTGGCCGTGGGCGACGCCGGCTCCATGAAGTCGGCCATCGAGGACGTGCTCGACGACAGCGTCTAGGGGGCCGGCTTGAAAAAGCCGGCGACGGGCGGAGAATACCCCGCCATGTACCCAAATAGAGTGGGGCCGACGTTCGTAGCGGCGCTGGTGGCCGCGCTGTCGATATCCGCCGGGTGGGCGAACGCCCAGCCCGCCAACGCCCAGGCCAATCCCTATCGGACGGTGGAGGGCTGGGCGAAGATGCCCGAGGGCCGTGCCTGGGGAGCGACGAGCGCGGTGGACGTCGCGCCCGACGGCCGGTCCATCTGGGTCGGGGAGAGGTGCGGCGCCAACACCTGCGCCGGCTCGAGCCTGCCCGCCATCCTCCGGTTCGACGAGACGGGGGCGCTCAAGGCCAGCTTTGGCGCGGGGATGTTCGTGTTCCCTCACGGCATCCACGTGGACCGGGCGGGGAACGTCTGGCTCACCGATGCGCGCGCCCGGGACGGCAAGGGGCACCAGGTCTTCAAGTTCAGCCCGGACGGAAGGCTCCTTCTGACCCTGGGGAAGGCGGGAGTGGCGGGCGAGGGCCCGGACGTCTTCAATCAGCCCTCCGACGTGGCCGTCGCCGCCGGCGGCGAGATCTTCGTCGCGGACGGGCACGACGAGAACTCGAACGCGCGCATCGTGAAGTTCTCGAAGGACGGGCAGTTCATCAAGGCCTGGGGCAAGAGGGGCTCGGCCCCCGGCGAGTTCGACGTGCCTCACGGCCTCGCCTTCGATTCCCGGGGACGGCTGTTCGTGGCCGACCGTGGGAACAACCGGATCCAGATCTTCGACCAGGACGGCAAGTTCCTGGAGGAATGGAAGCAGTTCAGCCGCCCGAGCGGCGTGTACATCGACAAGCACGACGTGCTCTACGTGGCCGACTCGGAGTCGAACTCCAAGACCAACCCCGGCTGGAAGCGGGGCATCCGCATCGGAAGCGCGAAGGACGGCAAGGTCACCGCCTTCATACCCGATCCCGAGCCCGATCCGGAGAAGGTGGTGACCAGCGGTTCGGAAGGCGTGGCCGCGGATGCGCGCGGAAACGTCTACGGCGCGGAAGTCGGTCCGCGGGCGCTGAAGAGGTACGTCAAGAAGTAGACGCGGCCGCTACTTCCGCGAGGCGGCCGGCCAGGGCACGCCCTGCTCCGGCTGGACCGATCGCAGGCCCTTGTACACGAACTTCTGCAGGCGCTTCCCTTCGTAGGTCTCGGTGGTGTAGATGTTGCCTTTCGAATCCGTGGCGATGCTGTGCACGCCGAAGAACTGGCCGGGCTGGCGGCCGCCGTCGCCGAAGCTGGTCAGGATCTTGAGGGTGTCGCGCTCGAGGATGTAGATCTTCTCGTTCTTGCCGTCGGCGAGGTAGAGGTACCGTTGCTGCGGATCCTTCGAGAAGGCGATGTCCCAGACCGACCCGTCGCCCAGGGTCTTCTTCGCGATGAAGGTCTCCTTCACGAACGTACCGTCCTTCTGGAACACCTGGATCCGGTCGTTCGGACGATCGCAGACGTACACGAGCCCGTCGCTCGCCAGCTCCGCGCAGTGCACCGGGGTGCGGAACTGCTGCGCGGGGGGCGCCTCGGGATCGTACTTCCCGAGATCGGTGTCGTCGGGCTTGTGGCCGTACGCGCCCCAGTAGCGCTTGAACTTGCCCGTGTCCGCGTCGATGACGGCCACCCGGCGGTTTCCGTAGCCGTCGGCGACATAGGCCTCGTTGGCCTTGGGGTCGATGAAGATCTTCGCGACCTGGCCGAAATTCTCGGTGTCGTTGCTGCCCGTGCTCTTGCCCGCGTGCCCGAACTGCATCAGGAGCTTCCCGTCCCGCGTGAACTTCAGGATGTGGGCGTCTCCCTTGCCGTTGCCACCGATCCAGACGTTGCCCTTGTCGTCGACGGTCACTCCGTGGTTCGAGGTCGGCCACTCGTAGCCCGGGCCGGGGCCGCCCCAATGCGCGACGACGTTGCCGGCGGAGTCGAACTCGAGGATGGGAGGCGCGGGGAGGCAGCAGGCCTCGGCGCTGCGCGGGGTCGTGGCCAGGCCGATCTCGGTCCGCTCGTTGAGGGTCGGCGCCCCGCGATGAATGATGAAGACGTGGTCTCGCGCGTCGACGGTCACGCCGACGCTGGAGCCGAGGATCCAGTGGTTCGGAAGAGGCTTGGGCCAGAACGGGTCCACCTCGAACGTCGGCGCCTGGACGGCGCCTTGGACCTCGGCGGCCGCCTTCCCCTCGAGCACGATCTGCGCGAGGCCGAGCGCCGCCAGGGCGGTGAGGAATCCCGCACCGGCGTCGAACCATGGCCTGCTCCCTCCTCTGGCGCGCGCGAGGCGTGGCGTGGGGTCCCGAAAAGGTGGAAGGGCGCCAGTATACGCCGCGTTGGCGGCGCTGGCCCTCGCGCTGCCCTCACTCGCCGCCGCCCACGACGTCCCGGCGGACGTGACCGTGCAGGCCTTCCTCAAGCCGGAGGGTTCGCGGCTGCACCTGCTCGTCCGCGCACCGCTGGCCGCCCTGCGCGACGTCGACTATCCCACCCGCGGGCCGGGATACCTTGACCTCGCGCGTGTCGAGCCTTCGCTGCGGCAGGCGGCGAGGGTCTGGATCGCGGACGAGATCGAGATCTACGAAGGCGACGTCCGCCTCTCCCCGCCGCGCATCGTCGCCGCGCGCGTGTCGCTGCCGTCCGATCGGAGCTTCGGCACCTACGAGGAGGCCGCCGCCCACCTGACGGCGGCGCCGCTGCCGAGCGAGACGGAGCTCTACTGGAGCCAGGGGATGCTCGACGTGTGGTTCGAGTACCAGGTCCACTCGGAAGAGTCGCGGCTGTCGATCCATCCCGACCTCGCGCGGCTCGGGCTGCACGAGACGACCGTCCTGCGCTTCCTGCCCCCAGGAGGGGCGGTGCGCGCCTTCGAGCTCTCCGGAGATCCGGGTCTCGTCCGGCTCGCGCCGCAGTGGCATCAGACCGCCCTTCGCTTCGTGGACCTGGGTTTCCGGCACATCCTCGACGGGACGGACCATCTGCTGTTCCTGCTGTGCCTGGTGATCCCGCTGCGCCGGATGCGCCCGCTCGTGCTGGTGGTCACGGCCTTCACCGTCGCGCACTCGGTCACGCTCATCGCGTCCGCCTTCGGCTGGGCGCCGGATGCGCTCTGGTTCCCGCCCCTCGTGGAGACCCTGATCGCCGCCTCCATCGTCTACATGGCGCTGGAGAACATCGTGGCTCCGCACCTGCGTCTGCGGTGGGCGATCGCGTTCGCGTTCCGGCAGACGCTGCAGTTCGCGGGGTCCCATCTCTTGACCTCGCTCCTGTCCTTCAACGTCGGCGTCGAGCTGGGCCAGCTCGTCGTGCTCGGCCTGCTGGTCCCGGTGCTGGGTCTCGTCTTCCGGTTCGTTCCCGAGCGCACGGGCACGATCGTCGTGTCGGCGCTGGTGGCGCACACGGGCTGGCACTGGATGATGGAGCGCTGGGACCGGCTGCGGCAGTTCCGCTTCCCGTGGCCGGTGCCGAGCGCGGCCGGGCTGGCCAGCGCGACGCGCTGGCTCCTGCTCGTGGTGATCGCGGCCGGCCTGGCCTGGCTCCTGCTCGTCGTGCTCCTGCCCGCGGCCAGCCGGCGCGCGCAGAAGGAGGCGGCCCCCGGCTCCCGCGAACAGGCCCGATGACCATCACAGAGGTGGAGGTTCGCATGCACAGGACCGCCGTTATCGCCATCGCACTCTTGCTTCTGGCCCCGGCCGCCGGACGGGCGGAGCCTCCGGCCGAGGCCGAGCCGGAGAAGGTCATCGCTCTCGTGCTCTTCCCCGACATCACGCTCCTCGATCTGGTCGGGCCGCTGCAGGTCCTGAAGAGCCTGCCCGCGCCGTTCCGGACGGTGGTGGTGGGCGAGCGCAAGGAGCCGATGGCCACGGACGTGGGCCTGGCCCTGACCGCCGAGCGCACCTTTGACGAAGTTCCGCGGCCGTTCGCGGTGGTGGTGCCCGGCGGCCCCGGGTCCGTGGCCGCGATGGGAAACGCGGCCGTGCAGGGCTACCTCCGCGCGGCCGCGCCGCGGGCGGAGGTCGTGGGCTCGGTCTGCACGGGCGGGCTCGTGCTGGCCGCGACCGGCCTGCTCGAGGGCCGACGCGCGACCACGCACTGGGCCTACGCGCGCGAGCTCGACAAGCTCGGCGCGCATTACGTGCGGGAGCGCTGGGTGGAAGACGGCAAGTTCATCACCGCGGGGGGCGTGTCCGCGGGCATCGACATGGCGATCGCGCTGGCCGCGCGGCTGACCGACCGCGCCACCGCGCAGCGCATCCAGCTCGGGATCGAGTACGATCCGCACCCGCCCTGGGGCGGCATCGACTGGAGCCAGGTGGGCGAGAAGGAGCTGGCCCGTCAGCGGCAAGGGGGGACAGGGCGGCGCTTGACGGACGCGCCCCGCCTCCTGGCGGATCGGCCGGACCTGCTCAAGCGGCTCGGGCTCGCGGCGCAATAGATAAGGAGGCCATCGTGATGCATTCGACGAGCCGGCGGTCTTTCGTGCATGCGGTGGCGGGCGTAGGCTTGTGGGCCATGGTCAAGACGCCGAGGCTCGCGGGCGCCCAGGCCCCGCCGACGTTCGACCCGTCGCAGCCCCTGCCCGCGAACCTGCCCGTACCCGTGGACGACGGTGCCTGCGACCATCTGCCCGGCCTGGCCGTGCCGAAGATCAAGCTTCGGTCGACCAGCGGAGGTTGGGTCGACCTGTCGGCGGTGAAGTCTCCTCGCGTCATCGTGTACTGCTACCCGCGAACGGGAGTCCCGGGCCAGCCCCTCCTGCCCGGGTGGGACGCGATCCCGGGGGCGCGCGGCTGCACGCCGGAGACGTGCGCCTTTCGCGATCACCACCAGGACCTGCAGAAGCTCGGGGCCGAGGTGTTCGGCTTCAGCACCCAGACGACCGAATATCAGAAGGAGATGGTCGATCGGCTGCACGTACCCTTCGAGGTGCTGAGCGACGTCGATCTCGCCTTCGTGCACGCCCTGCGTCTGCCGACGTTCGACATCGAGGGCATGACCCTCGTGAAGCGGCTCACCCTCGTTCTGTCGCGGCAGCACGTCGAGAAGGTTTTCTATCCCGTCTTCCCGCCGGACACGCACGCGGCGGCGGTCATCGACTGGCTGCGTCGCAACCCGCGGGCCGCGTCCTAGAAACCGGTCACCAGGTAGCGACCCGGCGGGGCCGCGTGCTACCTCGCGGCCACGCGCTGTCGGACTTCCTGAAGCCAGTTGAGCACGACGTTGATCTGCGTGGGCGGCGTGTCCGACTCGCCAGGCTCGATCATCAGGAAGTCTCCGTCCACCGTCACGTCGTAGCTCGGGGAGTCGTCTGGCAGGGCTTTGGCCTCGAAGAGCAACCTCGGTTTCGATGCGGCGAAGGTCGCATCGGTCGTGACCGCGACCGCCATCATCCGTTCGCCACTCCAGTAGAAGA
>WNFM01073914.1_pt3 | contig 29901 bp, 30 predicted proteins | sample 5400271 | NCBI WGS metagenome assembly WNFM01 (sample SAMN13153352, study PRJNA577476) | soil metagenome | isolation source: 60 cm saprolite on Douglas fir-dominated hillslope | place: USA:California | collected 2013-09-17 | reverse complement strand
ATGCGCCGGCAGGCCGAGATTTGCGTCGCCGCCGGCGCGCACGGCATGGCGGTGCTCGGCCTCGCCACCGAAGTCGCCAAGCTCTCGCCGGCCGAACGGCGTCAGGTCGTCGAGTGGGCGGCCGAGGATCTCGCCGGGCGCATCCCGCTCGCCGTCACCATCTTCGGCGCGACGCCCGAGGAGCAGTCCGAGTCCGTCGCCCATGCCGCCGCCAGCGGCGCCGCCTGGGTCGTCCTGCAGCCGCCGCGCACGCCCGGCATCGGCGAGGATGAGCTGATCCGCTTCTTCGGCCGCGTCATCGAGCGCGCGCCGATTCCCGCCGGCATCCAGAATGCGCCCGAGCTGATCGGCATCGGCCTCACGCCCGCCGGCATCGCCGCGCTGGCGCGCAATCATGCCAACTTCAAGGTGCTGAAGGGCGAGGCGCCGGCCACGCTGATCGCCCGTATCGTCGCCGAGACAGAGGGCAAGCTTGCCGTGTTCAACGGCCGCGGCGGCCTCGAGCTGCCCGACAATCTGCGCGCCGGCTGCGCCGGGCTGATCCCGGCGCCGGATTGCTTCGAGGCGCAGGTCGCCATCTACAACGCCATGCGCAGCGGCGACGAGGCGACGGCCGAGCGACTCTATCGCGAGATCCTGCCGGCGATCGTCTTCGTCATGCAGTCGGTCGATCACCTGATCTGCTACGGCAAGCGCTTGGTCGCCGCCCGCATGGGCATCACGGTGTATGACCGCGCGCCCGGCCTGCTGCCGAACGCGTTCGGCGAGGCGGCGGTGGCGCGCTTCGCCCGCGCCCTCGGACCTTATCCCGAGTAACCCCTCTCCCGCAGTGCGGGGAGAGGGGTCCCCCTTACGCGTTGGCCAGCTCGACCATCGCCGCCGCGAGGACCCGCGTGCCGGCGGCGAGATCGGCCGGCGTCGCGTTCTCGATCTCGCTGTGGCTGACGCCGTTCTCGCAGGGCACGAAGATCATGCCGGTCGGGCAGATCGTCGCCAGATGCATGGCGTCGTGCCCGGCGCCGGAGAGGATGCGCATGCGGCGCAAGGCGAGCCCGGCGGCGGCGCGCTCGATGATGTCGGGCACGTTGCTGGTGAAGGGCACCGGCTTGCTGCGCGAGGTCTCGCTCACCGACACCGCGCATCTCTTGGCATTGGCGCGGCAGATGCCCTCGATCTGATCGCCGAGACGTTTCAGCACCGCCTCGTCGGGATGGCGGAAATCGATCGAGAAGAGAACATGGCCCGGCACCACCGCCGGCGCGTCGGGCTGGACGCGGAAGCGGCCGACGGTGAAGCGCACGGTGTCAGTCGGATCATCGTGGAAGACTTTCTCCAGCGCGCTCACCATGGCGACGGCGGCGGAGAGCGCATCCTTGCGGCGTGCCCGCGAGGTCGTGCCGGCATGGGCGTCCTCGCCCTCGACCTCGACGATGAAGCGTCGCGCCCCTTGGATGCCGGTGACGATGCCGATCGTGTCGCCCTTGGCCTCGAGCTCCGGCCCCTGCTCGATATGCGCCTCGAGAAAGGCCGCGACGGGAAAGCCGAGCGGCCGCGCCGGCACGCCGGGAAGCGCCGCGCGCGTCGCCTTCAGCGCCTCGTCGACGGTGACGCCGGCATCGTCCTTGACCTGCAGAATATCCGCGAGCGTCTTCAGCCCGACGAAACCGCCGGACCCCATCGTGCCCATCGGGAAGCGCGCGCCGCCCTCCTCGCAGGTCCACACCACCGCCTCGAGCGGGCGGCGGGTCGTGATCCCGGCGCGCTCGATCGCCTCGAGCGCTTCGCAGGCGGCGAGCACGCCGTAGATGCCGTCGAACTTGCCGCCGCTCGGCTGGGTATCGGTGTGCGAGCCGGACAGCACCGGCTCGGCGTCGCGTGCGCTGCCCTCGCGGCGGATGAAGAGATTGCCGACCGGGTCAAGCGACACAGTAAAGCCGAGGCCGCGCGCCCATTCGACGAGGACGCGCCGCGCCTCGTTGTCATTGGCGTCGAGCGCCAGCCGCCGGACGCCGCCGCGCGGCGTCGCGCCTAGCTTTGCCATCGCCATATGGCGCTGCCACAGGCGCTGCTCGTCGACCGCGGCGGCGGCTTTGGCCGAAGAATTGTTCGTCATGTCTCGCCTCACCTCTCGTCTGGATCGTCGTCCTGCGTCCTTCGAGACGGCCGCTTCGCGGCCTCCTCAGGATGAGGAAGAATTGTGTATGCCATCATAGATCTACCTCATCCTGAGGAGCGCTCGCAGAGCGCGTCTCGAAGGACGCACGATGCTGCCTGCTGCAATCTCAACCGATGCCATCTGCACCCGCGCCGCAGACCAGGGCGCAGGTCCGCTTGCCGGCTTCGGCGCGCACCCGGCCGGTGAGCAGGGCGGCGACAGCGGCGGCGCCCGAGAGATCGACGGCAAGGCCGCTCTCGAACCACAGGAACTTCGCCGCCTCGCGCATCTCGTCGTCGCCTCGGTCTTGCGCGCCGCCATCGTCGGCACGCTCGTCGTGATCTCGGCGAGCTCGACGATGTGCCCGGCGGCGAGGCTGGCATGCAGCGTCGGCGCGCCGGTTGGCTCGACGCCGACGATGCGGATCCTAGGGTTGAGCGCCTTGGCCGCCGTCGCGATGCCGGCGATCAGCCCGCCGCCGCCGATGGCGACGATCAGCGTGTCGATCGCGGGATCGTCCGCGAAGAGCTCGAGCGCGATGGTGCCCTGGCCGGCCATGATCGCGGCATCGGCGAAGGGGTGGACATAGGTGGCGCCGCTGTGCGCGACATGCGCCATGGCGGCGCGGTTGGCTTCGTCCCACACCGTGCCGGTGATGATCAGCTCGGCGCCCCATTCCCTGATCTTCGCCGCCTTGCCGGGCGAGACGTTCTCGGGCACGAAGATGGTCGCCGGGCGGCCGGTCAGCCAGCCGGCATAGGCGATGGCGAGGCCGTGATTGCCGCCCGAGGCGGTGACCAGGCCCTTGGCGATCTCGCCGTCGGACAGGGTCGAGAGCTTGCTGATCGCGCCGCGCGCCTTGAACGAGCCGGTGACCTGCAGGCATTCCAGCTTGTAGCTGACCGGGCCGGCGCCGAGCGCGCGCTTGCCCGGCGCGGCGGCGATCAGCGGCGTGCGCCGCACCTTGCCTTCAATGCGTGCGGCGGCGGCGCGGACATCGTCAAGCGACAGCATCGTCTCTCCGGCGGTTGTGGCGGGGAGATTAGAACGCCGGCCGGGCGGGCGGAAGGGGTGTGATCCCTCTCCCGCAAGGGGAGAGGGATTATCGGCTCTGGAGGGTAGATGACAGCACAATCCCAAACGACCACGCACGCGCCGGCGACGCGCGCCGAGAGCCTGGCGCTGCTCGCCTTCGCCATTCTTCTCTTCGGCACCGCCTGGCCGGCGATGAAGATCGGGCTGGCCGGCGCGACGCCGATCCGCTTCGCCGCCGCGCGCGCCATTCTCGGCGCCGGCGCGTCGTTCCTGCTGCTCGCCGGCATCGGCCAGCTGCGGCGGCCGTCGCGTGCCGACCTGCCGATCATCCTCTCGGTCGGCCTCTTCCAGATGACCTTCTTCTTCGCCCTCAGCAATCTCGGGCTGCGCTACCTACCGGCCGGGCGCTCGGCGGTGCTCGCCTATACGACGGCGCTCTGGCTGGTGCCGCTTGCCCTCCTCGTCGGTGAGGCGGTGCCGCGGCAGCGTTGGCTCGGCGTCGCCGCCGGCCTCCTCGGCATCGTCGTCCTCGCCGACCCGCTGGCGCAGGACTGGCAGGCCGGCGGCATCCTGCTCGGCCATGCGCTGCTGCTGCTCGCTTCCTTGTCCTGGGCGCTGGCGATCTTTCATGCCAGGCGCCATGCCTGGCATCTGACGCCACTCCAGGCGCTGCCCTGGCAGATGCTCCTCGCCGCCTTGCTGCTGACCCCGACGGCGGCACTCTTCGAGCCGGACGGGCATATCGAGATGGGCGGCAGCGTGCTCGCCGCGCTGCTCTATCTCGGCATCGGCGCCGGGCCGGCCGCCTCCTGGGCGGCGACCTCGGTGGCGCGCGCCTTGCCGATCCTGGTCAGCTCGCCCGGCTTTCTCGGCGTGCCGGCGCTCGGCCTCGTCATCTCGACGGTCTGGATGGGCGAGCAGATCACCCCGGCGCTGCTCGCCGGCACGATCCTGATCGGGTTCGGCCTGGTTCTCGTCATGACGGCGCGGCAGCGGTGACGAGCTTGGCACGCTCGCATCCCGCCGCATCGAAATTCTCCGGCGCCAGCCAGCTTTCGAAGGCGGCGCGGATGGCCGGAAATTCGTGATCCAGCATGGCGAACCACGCGGTGTCGCGGTTGCGGCCCTTGATGATCATGTGCTGGCGGAAGATGCCCTCGAAGGTGAAGCCGAAGCGCAAGGCGGCGCGGCGCGACGGCGCGTTGAGCGCATTGCATTTCCATTCCAAGCGGCGATAGCCGAGATCGAAGGCCTCGCGCATCAGGAGGAAGATCGCCTCGGTGGCTTGCCGGGTGCGCTGGATCGCCGGGGCGAACCAGATATGGCCGATCTCGATGACGCCGTCCGCCGGGGCGATGCGCAGAAAGCTCGCCATGCCCGCGGCGCGTCCGCTCGCTATGTCGACGATGGTGACGAAAAGCGGGTCGCTCTCTTGCGCGCGCTCCGCCAGCCAGGCGCGGAACCGCGCGAGATCGGCGAAGGGTCCATAGCCGAGATAGGTCCAGATCTCGTCATGGCCGCGCGACGATGCGAAGAGATCCTCGGCATGGCGCGCGGCATCGACCGGCTCGAGCCGGACATAGCGTCCCTCGCGCACGCGCTTCTGCGGGAGCGGAACCGGCCGCCAGTCCAGCGCCGTCCCGATCGGCAACCCGCCCGCTTCCATCGCCATTCTCCCCGCTGCCATTCTCGCCCATCATAGCAGCAGCGCGGCCGGATGGGGGTTGCGGGGCTGTCAAAACGCCGCCGACCTGCTAAAGGAATTGCGCGAATAATCGCGTCTTGCTTCGTTCCCAGGGGAGGGGCCTCGTCATGCGTTCGTCACGTCTCGTCGTCTTGACATCGTTCGGTTGCGCGCTCGCGCTGCTCGCCCTTCCGGCCGGCGCCGCGACCAAGAAGGCGAGCACCGCCGAATGCGCCGGGTTGATCGACGTCTTCCGCAACAAGCCGAGCGCGACGGTCAAGGACGAGGCGATCACCGAATACGCGCCGCTGGTGAAGATCTATTGGCAGAAGGGCTGCGCCGCCAGCCTCTATAACGAGCAGATCGACCCGCCGCTGCGCCAGCGCATCGAGGCGGTGGTGCCGCAGCCCAAGGCGAAGGCGCCGGCGAAGAAGACGAGCTAGCGCGTCAATATCCCGGGCCGCGCGCGATCGGCCACAGCGCCTCGACGCGGTCGCCGCGATAGCCGACATACCAGTCGTAGAGGTTGACGGTCGGGTCGCAATGGCCCGGGATGAGGCGGATCTTGTCGCCGATGACGAGCGGGCGGTTGGTCTCGCCGAGCTTGAGATTGCCGTGTTCGTCGGAAGCGGCGGTGTATTCGATATCGCGAAGGTCGGCGAAGGTGGGCATGCCCGAATCCATCGCCAGCGCCTTCTTGCCGGCATCGACGGCGGCGCGGTCGCGCGTCGGCTTGCTCATCACCGTGGCATAGACGAAGAGGCTGTGCTCGAAATCGCTGACCGGCTTGCCGGCGGCATCGAGATTGCGCGCGTAATGCGCGTCCATGAAGACATAGGAGCCGACCTGCAGCTCGTTATAGACGCCGCTGCTGCCCTCGAACTCATAGGTCCCGGTGCCGGCGCCCTCGATATCGGCGCAGTCATGGCCGTGCCGGGCGAGCAGGTCGCGCGTCTCGCGCGCCTTGGCGATGGCGCCGGCGGCGGCATCGCGGCGCTTGGCATCGCCTTGGCGATGCCCTCGGCCAGGGCGAGGGCGGGCGCGCCCGGCTCGACGCCGCAGCGATTGCCGCCGACATTGATCTCGACGAGCACGTCGAGCGGGACGCCATATTCCGTCGCAGCCTCGCTCAGCGCCGCGATATGGACGGGGTCGTCGACGCAGACGGCGATGCGTGCCTCGCGCGCCAGCGCCGCCAGCCTGGCGCATTTGCGCGCGCCGGCGATCTCGTTGCTGACCAGCACGTCGGAAACGCCGCCTTGCACCATCGCCTCGGCCTCGCTGACCTTCTGGCAGCACACGCCGATCGCGCCGAGCGCCATCTGACGGCGGGCGATGACCGGCGATTTATGCGTCTTGGCGTGCGGCCGCAGACGGACGCCCATCTCTTTCGCCCGCTCGGCGAGACGCGTGAGGTTGCGCTCGAAGGCGTCGAGGTCGATCAGCAAAGCGGGGGTGTCGACCTCGGCGAGGCGCATGCCGATCTCGGCGGGCGGCGAAACGATCATGGAGGGCTCCGGCAGGGGGTGGGCGGCTATTTATTGTAGACGAGATCCGGCAGCCATGTCGCGATAGCAGGGAAGACGCAGAGGATGACGATCGCCGCCATCATCAGGAAGACGAAGGGGAAGGTGCCCCAGATGATGTCCTTGAGGTTGATATCCGGGGCGATCTTGTTGATGACGAAGATGTTGAGCCCGACCGGCGGGTGGATGAGACCCATCTCCATCACCACCGACATGACGACGCCGAACCAGACGAGCTCGAAGCCGGCGGCGCGCAGCGGCGGCAGGATGATCGGCGCCGTCATCAGGATGATGCTGACCGGCGGCAGGAAGAAGCCGAGGACGATGATGAGGAAGACGAGGGCGGCGAAGAGCAGCCAGCGCGAGAGGTGCAGCGAGACGATCCATTCGGCGGCGCCCTGCGAGATGTGCAGATAGCTCATGACGTAGCTGTAGAGCAGGCTCATGCCGATGATCATCATCAGCATGCCGCTCTCGCCGAGCGTGCTGGCGAAGATCGGCTTGAGGTCGCCGAGGCGCCAGGCGCCGTAGACCACGGCGATGAGGACGAGGGCGAGGACGGCGCCGAGCCCGGCCGTCTCCGACGGCGTCGCGATGCCGCCATAGAGCGCCACCATGACGCCGGTGAGCAGGATGAGGAAGGGCAGGATGCGCGGCAGCGCGTTCATCCGGTCGCGCATGGTGAAGCGGTCCTCGTCGAGCAGCGCCGAGCGCGCCCCGCCGGCGGCCAGGATGGTGCGCGCGCCGCGCACGTCGCCGGCGTAATGGACCATCGCATAAGCCGAGAACAGCGCCAGCAGGAGGAGCCCGGGGCCGATGCCGGCGAGGAAGAGCCGACCGAGCGACTGCTCCGCCGCCACGGCGTAGAGGATGAGGGTGATCGAGGGCGGCAGCAGGATGCCGAGCGTGCCGCCGGCGGCGACCAGCCCGGCGGCGAAGCCCGGGCGATAGCCGCGCTTGCGCATCTCGGGAATGCCCGAGCTGCCGATCGCCGAGCAGGTCGCCGGGCTCGATCCCGCCATCGCCGCGAAGAGGCCGCAGGCGAGCACGACGGCGACGCCGAGCCCGCCCGGTATGCGGTGCAGCCAGGCGTGCAGCGCGGCGTAGAGATCCTGCCCGGCGCGCGATTTGCCGATCGCCGCGCCCTTGAGTATGAAGAGCGGGATGGTGAGGAGAGTGATGCTCGCCATCTCCTCGTAGACGTTCTGCGTCACCGTATCGAGCGAGGCGCCCGGCATGAAGAACGCCATGAAGAGCACCGCGACGCCGCCGAGCGCGAAGGCGATCGGAATGCCGGAGAACAGCGCGACGAGCGTCGCGCCGCCATAGAGCAGGCCGATGCCGAGTGGGGTCATGGCGCGGCGACGACAATCGGGCGCGGGGGAGATACCCCCCACCCTAACCCTCTCCCGCTAGGGGGGAGGGGATGACCGGGCATTGAGCTCAATTCTTCCCCCTCCCCCTTGACGGGGGAGGGTTGGGGTGGGGGTGGCGCATGGAACTCTCAGCAATGATCCCGCGCGCCAGCACCTGCAGCACGAGCTGCGCGACGAGCAGCGTCATGCCGACGCTCATCAGCCCGTAAGGGATGGCGAGGGGCGGGTTCCACGACGACGAGGTAGTCTGGCCGTCCTCCCAGGCCTCGGCGAGCAGCGTCCAGCTCTTCCAGCAGAAGAAGGCGCAGAAGGCGAGCGAGGCGAGATCGGCGAAGATGCGCCGGCCGCGATCGGCCCATTGCGGCAGGATGTGGCTGAGCGCGTCGATGCCGACATGGCCGCGCTTGGACTGGATCCACCCCGCCGCCATGAAGGTCGCGCCGACCAGCAGGAAGATCGACAGCTCGTCCTGCCAATCGCTCGGCAGCTTGAGGAAATAGCGGCCGATGACCTCCCAGGTGAGGACGCAGCCGGCGAGGCCGGCGGCGACCGCGCTGAGCGCCGCCGCCGCGGCGTTGACGCGGTCGAGCAGACCCTGCGCGATGCCGAGAACGCCGCCCGACGGGATGACCGCCGGGCGGGACGGGTCGAACTCGGCATGCGCGCTCACCTAGACAGACTCCTTCGACGACGACCCTCAGTCTCAGGCGGCGCTGACCGCTTGTGCGAGCTTAAGGAAGCGCGCGCAATCGGCGTTGCGGTCGGCGAAATCCTTCCACGCCTCGGCCTCGGCGATCTTGCGCCAGCGCTCGATCGTCGCGCTGTCCATGTCCGCGACCGTGACGCCGGCCTTGGTGTAGATCCCAGCGATCTGCTCGTCGTCCTTCTTGGCCTCGGCGAGGCCGAAGGCCTGCATCGACTCGCCGACATCGGTGATCGCCTTCTTGGCGTCCGCCGAGAGCCCGTCATAGACCGATTTCGACATCAGCAGCGGCTCCAGCATGTACCAGAAGCTCTTGCCGCGCCCGGTCGTCAGATTCTTCGAGATCTCCTCGAGGCGGAAGCTGATGAGGCTGGTCGACGAGGTCACCGCGGCATCAAGCGAGCCAGTCTGCATCGCGGCATAGATCTCGTTCGACGGCACGCTCGAGATGATGCCGCCCGCCGCCTTCAGCATGAGGTCCATCTCGCGGCTGCCGCCGCGGATCTTGAGCCCCTTGACGTCGTCGGGATTGACCACCTTGCCGGCGCGCGAGGCGACGCCGCCGGCCTGCCAGATCCAGGTGATGATCTTGACGCCCTTCTTGTCGAGCGAATCGGTGAGGGCGGTGCCGATCTCCGCCTTGCGCCAGGCGAGGCCCTGCTCGTAGCTGGTGGTGAGGCAGGGCATCAGGCCGATATTGAGCTCCTGCACCTCGCCGCCGGCATAGGCGAGCGGGTAGAGGCTGAGATCGAGCGCGCCCTTGCGCAGCGCCGAGAACTGCGCCACCGTTTTCATCAGCGACGAGTTTGGATAGATCTGGAAGCTGACCTCACCCTTGGTGCGGGTTTCGACCTCGGCGGCGAATTTGCGGCACAGGCGATCGCGGAAATCGCCGCTATCGATCGTCCCGCCGGGAAATTGGTGGCTGATCTTGAGCACCGTCGGCCCGGCGGCGCGGCCGATCCGCCCTGCCCCGATCACGGCGGGAGCGGCGATCAGGCCGCCAAGGACAAGGCGTCGAGTTACCGTCATCGTTTCCTCCATCTCACGGGTTCTGCGACGCCGTCCGCGCTGCGCCATGGCGTCGATTGCACGCGCTGACCCGCAGTTTACTGTGCGCATTGGGTTAATCCAGGGGATTGATCGCCGCACGGGGTGATCGGTGTCGGGATCGCCCGTGCCCAATCGCCCGTGCCCAATCGCCCGTGCCCATGGGGCGGATGCCTTTATCGCCGAGAGGCCGGCGAAAATTATTGGAATTATTCCAATTCGCATCTTGTCGAACGGGTCGCTTGCTGCCATCTGGGTGAAGTCGCAACCCGAAACCAGGAGATATCATGCTCACCGTCGGCGACCGTTTGCCGCAATTCGCCCTGACCGCCGTGTCGGGCAAGGATCCCAAGACCGCCTTCGCGCCCGTCACCAATGCAACCTATGCTGGTAAATGGCTGGTGCTGTTCGCGTGGCCGAAGGATTTCACCTTCGTCTGCCCGACCGAGATCGTCGGCTTCGACGAGCTGAACGGCGAGTTCGCCGATCGCGACACCCAGCTTCTCGGCCTCTCGACCGACAGCGACTTCGTCCATCTCGCCTGGCGGCAGAGCCGCGAGGATCTCGGCCGGGTCGCCTTCCCCTGGCTTGCCGACATCAAGCGCGAGCTGAGCAATGCGCTCGGCATTCTCGACAAGAGCGAGGGCGTCGCCTTGCGCGCCACCTTCATCGTCGATCCCGAGGGCGTCATCCGTCACGCCAGCGTCAACGACCTCTCGGTCGGCCGCAACCCGCGCGAGGTGCTGCGCATTCTCGACGCGCTGCAGACCGACGAGCTCTGCCCCTGCAATTGGCAGCAGGGTGAGAGCACGCTGCAGGCGGCCTGATCACAGCCGGGCCGATTACAGACGGACCGGGTGGCCGCGCGCCGCCGGCCCCTTTTACCCTTGGGGAGACCTCATTCCATGTCGCTCGAATCCATCCGCGCCGCGCTACCCGACTACGCGCGCGATCTGAAGCTCAATCTGTCGAACGTGCTGGGCGCCGCCACGCTGACGCCGCAGCAGATCTGGGGCGCCGCGGTCGCCTCGGCGATCGCCGCCCGCAATCCCACGCTGCGCGACGCGGTGCTGGCGGAGGCGAAAGCGCGCCTCACGCCGGCGGCGCTCGATGCCGCCAAGGCGGCGGCCGCCATCATGGGCATGAACAACATCTATTACCGCTTCACCCATTTGGTCGGCAAAGCCGACTACCGGACCTTGCCGGCGCGGCTGCGCATGAACGTCATCGGCAATCCCGGCGTCGAGCGCGTCGATTTCGAGCTGTGGTCGCTCGCCGTCTCGGCGATCAACGGCTGCGGCATGTGCCTCGAGGCGCATGAGCACGAGGTCGCCGCCAAGGGCGTCGGCAAGGAGGCGGTGCAGGACGTCGTGCGCATCGCCAGCGTCCTCCACGCCGTCGCCGTGACGCTCGAGGCCGAGGGCGCGGCAGAGGCGCCGGAAGCGGTCGCCGCTTGAGTTAGCCGACTGAGCGCCGTGCCTTGAGCGCGGCGCTCAGCGTGCCCTCGTCGAGATAGTCGAGCTCGCCGCCGACTGGCACGCCATGGGCGAGGCGGCTGATCGCGACGCCGGTCGGGGCGAGGCGATCGATCAGGTAATGCGCGGTGGTCTGGCCCTCGACCGTGGCGTTGAGCGCGATGATGACCTCGCCGACCCCCTCGCTGGCGCGCCGCACCAGCCCGTCAATGTCGAGATCCTCGGGCCCGATGCCGTCGAGCGCCGAGAGCGTGCCGCCGAGCACGTGGTAGCGCCCGGCAAAGGCGCCGGTGCGCTCGATCGCCCAGAGATCGGCGACATCCTCGACGACGCAGAGCAACGCCGGGTCGCGCCTGGTGTCGCGACAGATCGGACAGGGGTCGGCAGCGTCGAGATTGCCGCAGATGCCGCAGGGACGGACACGCTCGCCGGCCGCCGCCAGCGCCTCGGCGAGCGGCAGCAGCAGGCTCTCGCGCCGCTTCAGCAGGAATAGCGCCGCCCGTCGCGCCGAGCGCGGCCCGAGACCGGGCAGCTTGGCGAGATACTGGATCAGGCGATCGATGTCGGTCATGGGGGCTCTAAGCTATAAGCTGTAAGCTTTAAGCCAAGAACATTCGCTTAGAGCTTATAGCTTACGGCTTACAGCTTCCTCAAAACGGCAGCTTCATCCCCGGCGGCAGCTGCAGCCCGCCGGTCAGCTTGGCCATCTCGGCGGCGACATGCGCCTCGACCCGCGTCTTCGCCTCGTTGAAGGCGGCGACGATGAGGTCCTCGAGCACCTCGATCTCGTTGGGGTCGATCAGCGACTTGTCGAGCTTGATGCGGCGCAGATCGCCCTTGCCGCCGACCCGTCTCGAGCTGCGCCTGCATCTCGGCCATCTTGGCCTGCATCTGCTGCGCCTGCTTCATCATCTGCCCGAGATTCTTCATGCCACATCCTCTCCGTCATTGCCGTCATCGGGGGTCGGCGCGCCGGCCGGCGGCTCGAGCGGCGCCAGCTCGCGTACTGCCTCGATCGTCGCGCCGGGGAAGGTCTCGAGCACGGCGCGCACCAGCGGGTGCTCGGCGGCTTCGCTGCGCAGATGGTGCGCGCGCTGCTCGGCCTGATCGCGCAGCGTGGGCGCGCCCTGCTCGCGCGACACGCTGACCACCCAGCGCTGGCCGGTCCAGCCGCCGAGGAGCTGGCCGAGCCGGTTCGGCAGATCGCGCGGCGCCGCCTCGGCGAGGCGCAGCTCGATCCGCCCGGGCTCGAAATGGACTAGATGGCAATGCGACCACAGATGCGAGCGCAGCACCGCCTCGCGATGGTGCTCGAAGAGGGCGACGATCTCGGCAAAGCTCTGCGGCTGCGCCGGCGCGGCCACCGGCGCCGGCTGGGGCGCAGCGATGGAGAGCGGCTCCGCCGTCGTCATCGGCTGCGTCGCCAGCGCCGTCCGTGCTCCGCCCGATGCGCTGGGCGCGGTGGAGGCGGCGGGCTCGCCGACGCTGCGCGATGCCACCGCGCTCGCGCCATTGCCGGAGGGGGCGGCTGCGCCGCGCTGCGCCGCTTGCGGCATGCCGGGCAGCGCGCGCCCCTCGCTCGCCGCCTTGATGACGTCGCCCGGGGTCGGCAGGTCGGCGACATAGGCGAGGCGCACCAGCACCATCTCGGCGGCCTGCAGCGCCGAGGGCGCGATCTGCACCTCGCCGAGACCCTTGAGCAGCATCTGCCAGGCGCGGGTCAGCGCGGGCATCGTGAGCTTGGCCGCCAGCGGCAGGCCGCGGGCGCGGTCGCCCTCGACCAGCGGGTCGCCCTCGCCGGCGCTCGGCACCAGCTTGAGGCGGGTGAGGAAATGGGCGAGCTCGAGGAGATCCTGCAGCACCATGACGGGATCGGCGCCGCCGGCATAGAGCGAAGCCATCTTGTCGAGCGCCGCCGGCGCGTAGAGCAGCGAGCGGTCGGCGATCCCCAGCATGTCGCGCACCGCCTGCTCGCCGATCGCGGCGCCGCCCGCCGCATTCCCGCCCAGGGCATTCCCACCGAGAGCGATCGCCTGGTCGAGCAGCGAGAGCCCGTCGCGCGCCGAGCCGTCGGCGGCGCGGGCGATGAGGGCGATCGCCGCCGGCTCGGCGGCGAGGCCCTCGGCCTCGGCGATGCGGGCGTAATGCGCGGCGAGAAGATCGACCGGGATGCGGCGCAGCGAGAAACGCTGGCAGCGCGACAGCACGGTCACCGGCACTTTCTGGATCTCGGTCGTCGCGAAGATGAATTTGACGTCGGGCGGCGGCTCTTCCAGCGTCTTCAGCAGCGCGTTGAACGCCGCCTTCGACAGCATATGCACCTCGTCGATGATATAGACCTTGAAGCGCGCCGAGACCGGCTTGTAGCGGATGCCGTCGGTGAGATCGCGGATATTGTCGACGCCGGTGCGCGAGGCGGCGTCCATCTCGATGACGTCGACATGGCGGTCCTCGGTGATCGAGCGGCAATGCTCGCAGATTCCGCATGGCGAAATGGTCGGCCCGCCGCTGCCGTCCGGCCCGATGCAGTTGAGTGCCCGCGCCAGGATACGCGCCGTCGTCGTCTTGCCGGTGCCGCGCACGCCGGTGAGGATGAAGGAATGGGCGATGCGGCCGGTGGCGATGGCGTTCGACAGCGTGCGGACCAGCGCCTCCTGGCCGATCAGCTCGGCGAAGGTGGTCGGCCGGTACTTGCGGGCGAGGACGCGGTAGGCGATCGTGGGAGGCTGGACGAACGACCCAGGCCGAAACTCGTTACGGCTGCTTCCTTCCGGACCTGACCGGGTTGGCGAGGGACCTGTCCGCCGCCAACCTCCCGCTGCACTATATCAGGTTTGACCGGCGCGGGGGCAAGCTCCCTCGCTAGATCTTAAAGATTCGGGCAGGCGGTGTGCGTCCTTCGAGACGGCTGCTTCGCAGCCTCCTCAGGATGAGGAAGATTTACAATGCCATCAATACAGTACCTCATCCTGAGGAGCGCTCGCAGAGCGCGAATATCCGCCCTATCACAGCTTATGACAACCACCACACGCCAATCGCGATGGTGATCGCCGTCAGCGGCGCGCCGAGGCGGAAATAGCTCCAGAAGCCGATCTCGACGCCGGCCTGGCGGGCGCGCTCGACGACGATGAGGTTGGCGACCGAGCCGAGGATGGTGAAATTGCCCGCCAGGGTCGAGGCCATGGCCAAGGTGAGCCAGGCGGTGCGATGGTCGGGCAGCTGCACGACGAAGGGCTTGAGGACGAGCACCGCCGGCACGTTGCTGACCAGGTTGGAGAGGGCGAAGGCGACCACGCTCAGCACCGGCACGCGATCGAGATGCAATCGCCCCGCCGCTGCCAGCGCCTCCGGCGTCATCACCGTCTTCTCCAGCCCGGCGACGACGATGAACAGGCCGGCGAAGAGCAGGAGGAGCGACCAGTTGACCTCGTCATAGATGCGCGCCGGCTTGAGGCGGCGCGTCAGCAGGAGCAGCGCGCCGGCGACGATGGCGACCTTGGCGGGCGGCGCGACGAGGAAGAAGGCGACGACCATGGCGGCGGTGACGGCGACCGCTTTGCGCAGCAGCGGCGGATTGACGCGGATCGCGCGCGGCGCCGCCGCCAGCCTCTGCCGGCCCCAGAATTCCCGGCGGAATGCGAGGGCGATCAGGAGCAGCGTGACGGCGAGGCCGGCGAGCGCGACCGGGGCGAGGGCGGCGAGGAAGCTGCCATAGGGAATCGCCGAGAAGCTGCCGATCATGATGTTCTGCGGATTGCCGGTGATCGTCGCGGTGCTGCCGATATTCGAGGCCATGGCAATGGCGAGGAGATAGGGCAGCGGATTGCGGCGCAGCGCGACGACGAGCTCGAGCACCAGCGGCGTCAGCATCAGGCAGATCGTATCGTTGACGAGGAAGGCCGAGAGCACGCCGGAGACCAGCACGATGGCGGCGAGCAGCGTCAGCGGGTGATGGGCATGCGATGCCACCCAGTTGCTGACCAGCGCGAAGAAGCCCGACAGCCGCAGATTGGCGATCACGATCATCATGCCGAGCAGCAGCACGATGGTGTCGAAATCGACCGCGCGGTAGGCCTCCTCCAGGGTCATGACGCCCGCCGCCACCATCAGGCTGGCGCCGATCAGCGCCGCCCCGGCACGGTCGAGGCGAAAGCCCGGCAGGCGGCCGAGCGCGATGACGACATAGGTCGCGAGGAAGATGACGATGGCGGCGACGGTGGCGAAACTGTCCAGGGTCACGCTGCCATCGCCCTCTAAGCCGCAAATATTCGATCCGACGCCGGCGCGACGCCTTGCTCGGGTGGCATTATAGTTGGCGCTGGGGGCGAGGGAACCGGCCTGCGGCTGAGCGGTCAACGCCGCCGCACCTGTCGTGATTGCGCTCGCCGCCGCCTTGCTTGACGCTCCGGCGGGGCGAACCCTAAGCTTCCGCCTAACAAGACCATGTCGCGACACGCTCCCTGGGAGGTTCGATATGCCGGACGCCATCCGCTTCCTCGACCGCACCGGCGCGCCGCCCGAAACGCAGCCTCTCTGGCCGGCCATCGTCATCGCCAAGGAGACGATCGATGCCGAGATCGAGCGGCTGGCCAGCCTGCCGCGCCCGGCGAACGGGCGGCGCCGCGCCCTCATCGCCCATCCGCGCGCCGATTCCGGCAACGGCCTCGCCCCCGGCATCCAGGTCGCGCTCGACGTGCTGCTGCCGGGCGAGCGCACGGTGCCCTACCGGCAGAACTCGACGCAGGTGAATTTCGTCATAAGCGGCGCCGGCCACAGCGTCATCAACGGCAAGCGCATCGAGGTCGCGCTGCACGACGTGTGGAACACGCCGTCGATGCATATCTACTGGCACGGCAACGACACGGCGCAGCTGCAGGCGCGGCTGACCTATTCCAACGCCGCCCTGCTCGAGAAGCTCAACGTTCATTACGTCGAGGAGAACCCGCTGCCGGTCGAGGCGGTCGCCCACGAGGCGCTCTCCGAGGAGGACAAGCAGCGGCGTCGGAGTCCGTTCGGCACCTTCCGGCTGACCGCGGACGGCGCCTTCCTCATGCCCTATGAGATATTGATCAACCCGCCTTCGGTCGAATCGAAGGCGCTGCATTGGCCGTGGCTCGCGGTGAAAAGCCATCTCGACAAGCTCGAGGCGCTCGGCAAGGACTATGTCGGCCGCCGCCTCTATCTCCTCTACAACCCGATGACCGGGCGGACCAACGGCACGACGCCGAATTTCTTCGCCACCATGACGATCCGCCCGCCCAAGATCGTCGATCGGCCGCACCGCCACACCTCGGCGGCGATCAATTACTATTTCCACGGGCGCGGCCGCTCGACCGTCGAGGGCGCGGTGCTCGAATGGAAGGCCGGCGACCTCATGCTCTCGGCACCCGGCTGGGCCGTCCACAACCATGCCTCCTATGACGAGTATGTCTACGAGCTGACGGTGCAGGACCAGCCGCTCAACATCGCGATGGAATCGCTGCTCTGGCAGGAGAGCCTCAAATTGCCCCTGGCGGTGCTCGGCCAGCAGGAAGGCTTCGCCACCAACCGCGCGGCGAGTTGAGGCGAGCGCTCGCGCGTCGCTTTCTTATGGTTTGCGCGCGGCGGCGCCAGTCGCTAAATTCGCGCCGCCCATCTCGCCACCCGTTGCTCAGGCTGATAGGGCGATCGTGCCGTCGGGTGATCGGCGCGGTCGGTCCGCCGTGACGCGGTGGCAGCGGCGACGGCAATACTGACATCGACACCCTGGAGGAAACGCTTGATGAAGAGGTTTATTTTCGGCGCGGTCGCCGCCGCCCTGCTGGCATCGGCCGGCCCCGCGCCGGCGCAGGAAAAAGTGACGGTCTGGTGGGTCAAGGGCTTCTACAAATCGGAAGACGACGCGCTCTACGCGGCGATCGCGAAATACGAGAAAAAGACCGGCATCAAGGTCGATCTCTCGCAATACGCCGTCCAGGACATGATCCCCAAGACGGTGGCGGCGCTCGATGCCGGCACGCCGCCCGACGTCGCCTATGCCGATGTCTACGATTTCCAGGTGCTTGGCAAATGGGCCTATGACGGCAAGCTCGAGGACATCTCCGACGTCATCAATCCGATCAAGGACCGCTTCGCGCCGAACACCATCGAGACGACGTATCTCTACAACGACAAGACCAAGAAGAAGGCCTATTACGGCTTCCCGCTCAAGCAGCAGACCATGCATATCGAGTACTGGATCGACATGCTGGAGAAGGCCGGGTTCAAGGAATCCGATATTCCGACCGGCTGGAAGGACTATTGGTCGTTCTGGTGCGACAAGGTGCAGCCGGCCTATCGCAAGGCATCGGGCACGCGCGGCTTTGGCATCGGCATGCCAATGGGCGTCGATTCGAGCGACTCGTTCTATTCCTTCCTCACCTTCGCCGACGCCTACAACGTCAAGCTGGTCGACGACGACGGCAAGCTGCTGGTCGACGATCCCAAGGTGCGGCAGGGGCTGATCGGCGCGCTGACCGATTACACCGCGCCCTACACCAAGGGCTGCACGCCGCCCTCCTCGACGAGCTGGAAGGACCCCGACAACAACGTCGCCTTCCACAACAAGACGACGGTCATGACCCATAACGCGACGATCTCGATCGCCGCCAAATGGCTCGACGACGCCAACAACGAGAGCCTCAAGCCCGAGGAGCGCGATCTCGGCAAGAAGGCCTATTACGAGCTCATCGCCACCGCCGGCTTCCCCAACAAGCCGGATGGCTCGAAGATGGTCTACCGCACCGCGGTCAAGGCTGGCGTCATCTTCGCCGATTCGAAAAGCAAGGCGCGCGGCAAGGAGTTCGTCAGCTTCCTGCTCCAGGAGGAGAACCTCACCCCCTATGTCGAAGGCGCGCTCGGGCGCTGGTTCCCGGTCACCAAGGCGGGCCAGGCCTCGCCCTTCTGGCAGGCCGACCGGCATCGCAAATCGGTCTTCAACCAATACGCCGCCGGCACGGTGATGTTCGAGTTCACCCGCAACTACAAGTTCACCGTCCTCAACAACGAGAATGTCTGGGCCAAGGCGATGAACCGCGTCGTCAACGAGAAGATCCCGGTCGACAAGGCGGTCGACGAGATGATCGCCCGCATCAAGACAGTCGCCGGCTGAGCGGGCTCGGTCATTCCCCCACCCCTCCCTCCCCCGCCCCTTCGACAAAGCTCAGGAGAGGGAGGGGAAGGTCGGCCAAGCCGCAATTTAGTCACCCTCCTCCCCCTTGACGGGAGAGGGTCGGGGTGGGGGTGATTGGGCGCACCCCGTCGCAGGATGAAGAGCCGAACCGAGGAAACGCCGTGCCAGTCGATCGGAGCAACTGAGGCCGCAATGTCGACCCTCACCCTTCCCGAATCCCGCGCCGCTCTGCCGAGCGAGCCGACCAGCCGCTTCACGCCGTGGCAGGTCTGGGGCGTCATCCTGCTCGTCCCCTATCTTCTCGTCTTTCTCGTCTTCGTGCTCTACCCGGTCGGCTACGGGCTGTTCCTCGCCCGCCACCCGGTGAGCTACGTCAAGCTCTACGAGGACCCGATCTTCGCCCGCTCGGTGGTCAACACGCTGGTCTTCCTGATCGTCGGCATCAATATCAAGATGATCATCGCGCTGCTGCTCTCGGGCTTCTTCGTGCAGACGCGCTGGTGGATCAAGCTCCTCTCGCTGCTCTTCATCCTGCCCTGGGCGGTGCCGTCGATCCCGACCATCCTCTCCATCCGCTTCATGCTCAACCCGGAATGGGGGATCATCAACACGCTGATCTTCGATCTGACCGGCGATGACGGGCCGAACTGGCTCAACGATCCGACCCTCGCTTTGGCGTTGGCGATGGTCGTCCATGTCTGGAAGTCGCTGCCGTTCTGGACCCTCATCCTGATCGCCGCGCGCCTCGCCATCCCGGGCGAGCTCTACGAGGCCGCTTCGGTCGACGGCGCGACCAGCTGGCACAAATTCCGCTATATCACCTGGCCGTCGATGCAGACGCTGTACCTGACCTGCACGATCCTCTCGATGATCTGGACGCTCGGCGATTTCAACAGCGTCTATCTCCTGACCGGCGGCGGCCCCGCCGACCTCACCCATGTGCTGGCGACGCTCGGCATCCGCTATCTGCGCCTCGACGAGGTCGACATGTCGATGGCGGCGATCGTCTGCGCCCTGCCGCTCGTCCTGCCGCTGGTCTATTTCATGATGAAGCGACTGTCGAAATGAGGCTTCCGACGCTCCGCCCTATCACGTTACGGGACGTCACCACCGAGGCGAAGCTGCTGCTCATCGGCATCCCGGTGCTGCTGTGGACAATGCTGCCGCTCTACCACCTCTTCCTCTTCGCCATCTCGCCGAAGGAATCGGCCTTCGCCGGCAGGCTCTGGCCGGACCATCCGACCTTGCGCAATTTTGAGGTCGTGTTCGCCGAGAAGCACTATTTCCTCAATCATTTCTGGCTGCAGCTGTGGAACTCGGTGGTCATCGCGGTGGCGATCGCCGCGCTCACCTTGCTCGTCGCGACGGCGGCCGCCTTCGCGATCTCCCGCCTCAAGGTGCCGGGCGGCCGGGTCGTCATGAACCTCGCCCTCTTCACCTATTTCATCCCGGCGGCGTTCCTCGCCGTGCCGATGTACAAGACGATGGGCAATTACGGGCTGCTCAACAACCAATGGTCCTTGATCCTCGCCATGGTGACGATCGCCTCGCCCTATGCGATCTGGGTGCTGAAACAGGCCTCGGACAAGCTGCCCTACGAGCTCGACGAGGCGGCGGTGATCGACGGCGCCTCGCCGCTGCAGCTCTTTCGCCTCGTCTATCTGCCGCTGATCATGCCGTCGCTCGTCGCCGTCGGCACCTATGCGCTGCTCCTCGCCTGGAACGAGTATCTCTACGCCTTCCTGCTGCTCTCCAAGGATACCGACATCACCCTGCCGGTCGCGCTCGGCAATTTCCTGTCCGCCGACGATTCGCCCTGGGAGCTGCTGATGACCACCGGCCTCATCTATGCCCTGCCACCCGCCGCGATCTATTACGCCTTCAAGCGCTACATGGTTTCGGGACTGACTGCCGGCGCAGTCAAGAATTGAGGGTTTGCCTGGTTTTTCGTGCCGCTCCAGCGCCGTGGCTGCCGCCATTTTGCGCAACCGGCTGCCGCGCGGCCAATAAATTGTGCAGTGCAATATTTTAGTTGAATCGTCATCATTAGGGCCTATCTTGATGGCTTGTGCATCGCAACAAGTCAGGCTCGCTGATGGGCTCGAACGGGGTAGGAACGCCGCTATCATCGGAGTGTGATATGTGGACCTACACCAAGGCAGAGCGCGGCATTTCCGCCGCGAATGGCCGCGACATCATCGCTCGCCTGGCGGCATGGGTCGCGGCGGCGCGGCGGCAGATCGCCGACTGGGGGATGATGGCGCAGGGGCGCGCCGAGCTCTCCCGGTTGAGCGAGCGCGACTTGCAGGATATGGGGATTTCGCGCGCCACCGCGTCGGCGGAGGCGCGCAAGCCGTTTTGGCGTGCGTGAGTGAGGCAGAGGGGCATGAGAGAGCAGAAATTTCGCGGCAACGTCTTCGTAGCAAATTTGCCCAAGGGCTATACCGACGAGGAGTTGGCCAAGGCCTTCGATCCGTTCGGCATCGTCGTCGGTGCCTTCCTCGCCCGCGACTCGGTGACGGGCGCGCCGAAGCGCCACGGGCTGGTCAATATCGCGCCGGAGCGCGCCGCCGGTGAGGCGGTTGCCGCGCTGAACGGCATGGAGATCGGCGGTCGCCGCATCGAGGCGCGTCTCGCCGATCCCGAGATGGCGCTGACCATCCCGACCCGCCTCGGCCAGCCGCGCTTCGATGCCGCGCCCAAGCGGATACCGCGCCCGGCGGCGCCGGCGGCACCCGCCAAGGCACCGCGTCCCTTCATCGTCGAACGGGTCAGCCTGCCGCCGCGCCGCGCCTAGTCGTCGAGATGCAAGAGCATGATCGTTTGAGCTGAATCCTCTTTTCGTCGTTCCCGCGCAAGCGGGGCCAACGAGACAGGGAATTCAATCTGAGGCGATCAGGACACTAGAACGACCTCGCCCCCTCGCTGTGAAGGGTACGGGGGGCACGTCCCAGGGCACCGCCATGGCCGTTGCCGGAAATCTCCCAGGCGTCGCCGGACCGGCCGGGCAAGGCAGCCCCGCGCCGGCACCCGATGCGCGCCGCTGGATCGGCCTCGCGGCGGCGCTCAGCGGCGGTTTCCTGCACGTCTTCAATTTCTTCGTCGTCAACATCGCCTTGCCGTCGATCGCGCACGGCCTCGGCGCGACCGCGGGCGACGCGCAATTCCTGATCGCCGGCTACGGCCTCGCCTATGCCGTGCTGCTGATCACCGCCGGCCGGCTCGGCGACCGCTTCGGCCGCAAGCGGATATTCCTCCTCGGCATGGCCGGCTTCACCCTCGCCTCGGCGCTTTGCGCCCTCGCGCCCACCGCCGATCTGCTGATCGCCAGCCGCGTCCTGCAAGGGCTCGCCGCGGCGGCCATGGTGCCGCAGGTCCTCGCCATCATCCAAGTCACCTTCCCGCCCGCCGAACGGCCGCGCGCGCTCGGCTATTTCGCGACGTCGCTCGGCCTCGGCTCGATCGCCGGTCAGCTCCTCGGCGGCGTGCTGGTCGGCGCCGATCTCTTCGGCCTCGGCTGGCGCGCGATCTTCCTCGTCGATGTTCCGGTCGGGCTCGCCGCCCTGGCGATCGCGGCGCGGCTGCTGCCGGAATCGCGCTCCGCCGGGGTGCGGCTCGATCTCGGCGGCGTCGCCCTCTTATCGCTCGGCCTCTTCCTCCTCATCTTTCCGCTGATCGAGGGCCGCCAGGCGGGCTGGCCCGGCTGGGTCGGGGCGAGCCTCCTCGCCGCGGCATTCCTGCTCGCCGTCTTCATCGCCTATGAGCGGGCGGTCACCGCGCGCGGCGCGACGCCGCTGCTCGACCTCGCCCTCTTCCGCAATCCGAGCTTCGTCATCGGCCTTGTCATGGTGGTCGCCTTCTATGGCGGGCAAGCGGCCTTCTTCCTCGTCTTCACTGTCTTCCTGCAGCAGGGCTTCGGCTTCACCAGCCTGACCGCCGCCTACGCCTTCCTGCCCTTCGCCTGCGGTTTTTCCGGCGCTTCGGCGCTGGCGGCCCGCGCGGCGCGGCTGGTCGGCTCGGGCATTCTCGCCCTCGGCTCGTCGCTGATGATCGCCGGGCTGATCTCGCTCATCGTCATCGCGCGGATGGCGGATGCAAGCCTCCCCTGGGCCGGGCTGGTGCCGGCGTTTTTCGTCTACGGCATCGGCCAGGGGCTGGTGATGTCGCCGCTCGTCCACACCGTGCTCGGCCGCATTGCCAGCCGCGACGCGGGGATCGCTGCGGGGACCATGTCGACGGTGCAGCAGATCGCCCTGGCGCTCGGCGTCGCCGTCATCGGCGGGTTCTTCTTCGATCGTCTCGGCGCCAGCCCGGATCGCCACGCCTTCGTCATGGCGCTCGCCGCGACGCTGCTGTGCAACATCGCTCTCGCGGCGACGACGATCGTCCTGTCCCTGCTGGTGCGGCGCCGGCCCGCCGTAGCGCATCCGCACCTGCCGAGCCCGCCCGTCACGCCGCCGGCAGGACCATCTGGGTCTGCGTCACCAACGCGATCAGCTTGCCGCTCTCCAGGCTGATCCGCGTCTGCCACACCATCGTCGTCCGGCCGCGATGGACCGGCGTCGATTCGCCGATCACCCTTGCCCCGAGCGGCGCCGCGCCGAGGAAATTCGTCTTCGACTCGATGGTCGTCGTGCGCGCCCCCGCCGGCAGGTTGGCGAACGTGCCGACGGCGCCCAGCGTGTCGGCGAAGGCCATGATGGCGCCGCCATGCATGATCTCGCCGGTCGTGCAGATCGCCGCGCGGACGGTGAGCGTCGCCGTCACGCGCTCGCGCTCGACGGCGGTCAATTCGATGCCGAGAAGATCGGGAAAGATGCCCTTGAGGCGTTGCTGAATCGAGGCGGTGAGGTCCATCGCGGCTGCTCCTTACGCGATTGCCGGGCGCGAGCGATTGCCGAGCCCAATTCCGCCGGTTATAAATCGTCTGCGGCCCGGGGAGCCGGTCTCTGCGCGAACTTTCGCGAGAAGAAGCAAGAATGTCGAGCGTGTTTCCGGCGTCCTTCTCGACCGCCAGCATGGTGCTGCTCGCGGTCGCCCTCCTCTTGGCGCTGTCCTTCGAGTTCATCAACGGCTTCCACGACACGGCGAATTGCGTCGCCACCGTCATCTATACCCATACGCTGAAGCCGAACGTGGCCGTCTTCTGGGCCGGCTGCTGGTGTCTGATCGGCACCGCGACCTCGTCGGGGACCGTTGCCTTCGGCATCATCGCGCTGCTGCCGGTCGAGCTCATCGTCGATGCCGGCTCCGACACCAGCTTTGCGATGATCTTCGCGCTCCTCGCCTCGGCGATCATCTGGAATTTCGGCACCTGGTATTTCGCGATTCCGGCGTCGAGCTCGCACACGCTGATCGGCGCCATCATCGGCGTCGGCCTTGCCAATTCCATGCTGCTCAAGGGCACCGCGTTCGGCGACGGCGTCAACTGGTACCAGGTCAAGCAGGTCGGACTCTCGCTGCTCATCTCGCCGGCCGCCGGCTTCGCCGTTGCGGCGCTGCTCTTCCTGCTCCTCAAGCTGCTGGTCCGCCGGCCCGAGCTTTTCCGCCCGGCGGTCGGCGAGGCGCCGCCGCCGATCTGGATCCGCTCCCTTCTGGTGTTGACCTGCACCGGGGTGAGCTTTTCGCACGGCTCCAATGACGGGCAGAAGGGCATGGGGCTCATCATGCTGATCCTGGTCAGCATTCTGCCGGCGGCCTACGCGCTGGAGATGGCGACTCCGAAAGCGGCGGTCGAGGCGCTCGTCGCCTCGGCGCGCGAGGCGAGCGCCGTTTTCGACAGCCACGTCATCACGCCGGCCTATAAATTCGACGAGGCCGCCGCCAACGTCGCCGATTTCCTCGACAATGGCGAGATCGACGACGAGATGTATGCCGGCCTCGCCTTTCTCAGCCGCCGCCTGGTCAGCAAGCTGCAGGATGCCGGCGATTTCTCCGGCATCTCGAACAGCGAGCGCCGCCGCGTGCGCCGCGAGGCCTATCTCATCGCCGATTCGATCTCCCGGCTCGACCGCGCCGGCGCCCTCGCCGATCACGCCGAGCGCGACCGCCTCCTCGCCTATCGCGACCAGCTCAACGCGGCGACCCAGTTCATCCCCTTCTGGGTCAAGATGGCGGTCGCCCTCGCCATGGGCATCGGCACGCTGATCGGCTGGCGGCGCATCGTCGTGACGATCGGCGAGCGCATCGGCAAGGATCATCTGACCTATGGCCAGGGCGCCACGGCGGAGCTCGTCGCCGTGATGGGCGTCGGCGCCGCCGACCAGCTCGGCCTGCCGGTCAGCACCACCCATGTCCTCTCCTCGAGCGTCGCCGGCACGATGTTCGCCAATCGCTCCGGCCTGCAGCAACGGACCGTGCGCAACCTCCTGCTCACCTGGGTGCTGACCGTCCCCGCCTGCGTCTTTCTCGGCTCGCTGCTCTTCGCCGCCGGACTGAGCGCGCTCGCCATGCTCGGCCTGCGTTGACGCTCAGTTCTTCGGATCGAAGGCGTCCTGCAGCGCGTCGCCGACGAAATTGACGGCGATCACGGTGATGAAGATGAGGAGGCCGGGATAGATCGCCTGGGCCGGCGCGACGGTGACCAGCTCCTGCGCGTTGTTCAGCATGTTGCCCCAGCTCGGGGTCGGCGGCACGACGCCGAAGCCGAGGAAGCTCAGCACCGATTCGAAGAGGATGACGCGGCCGACGGTGAGGGTGCAGGCGACGATGATCGGCGTCACCACGTTGGGCAGGATATGCGTCGCGATGATATAGGGCGCGCCGGCGCCGCTGCCCTTGGCGGCGAGCACGAACTCGCGCGCCTTGACGGCGAGGGTCGAGGCGCGCACCAGCCGGGCGATCGCCGTCCAGTCGACCACCGAGATGATGACGATGATGCGCCAGAACCCGGCTTGCGGCGAGCGCGCGAAATCGGTCGAGAAGCCGAGCTTGGTGAGATCGACGGCGGCGAAGACGATGAGCAGCGGCAGCAGCGGCAAAGCGAGCACGCCGTCGGTCAGGCGCATCAACAGCGCGTCGAGCCGGCCGCCGTAATAGCCGGCGAGCAGCCCGATCGTCGTGCCGAAGGCGGCGCCGATCGCGGTGGCGATGACGGCGATGGCGAGCGAGATCTGCCCGGCATACATCAGCCGCACGAGGACGTCGCGGCCGATATCGTCGCTGCCCAGCCAGTGCTTCGCCGAGGGCGGCGCGAAGCGGCCGAGGAGATCCGCCTTGAAGGCGTCGATGCCGAGCATGAGCTCGAGCGGATGGGCGAGCAGTGAGAAGATTACGAGGGCGAGGAGCACGGCGAGGCTGGCGATGCCGGTGCGGCGGCGCAGGAAGCGGCGGAAGCGCAGGCGCCAGACCGAGATCCCCGCGGTTTCCGTCGGCGCTGCCGCCGCGACGTCGAGCGCGCTCATTCGTAGGCGATCCGGGGATCGAGCCAGGCATAGGCGAGATCCGCCAGGAGATTGCCGAGCAGGGTCAGCAAGGTGGCGAAGAGCAGCCCCATCAAGGCGAGGTTGTAGTCGTTGCCGAGAATCGCGTCGTAGATCATCTTGCCCATGCCGCGCAGGGCGAACATCGTCTCGGTGACGAGGGCGCCGGAGAACAGCGTGCCGACCTGCAGCGCGACCACGGTGACCACCGGGATCAGCGCGTTGCGCAGGGCGTGGCGCACCACCAGCCGCCGCTTGCCGACCCCCTTGGCACGCGCGGTGCGGACATAGTCCATGCGCAGCACCTCGATCATCTCGGCGCGCACGAAGCGGATGAACTGGCCGGTCGTCGCGATGGTCAGCGTCGCCACCGGCAGCACCATGTGGCGCGCCTGGTCGGCGACGCCGTCGCCCATGCCGCTCGCCGGCAGCCAGCCGAGCCCGACGGCGAAGCCGAGGATCAGGATGATGGCGAGCCAGAAGGTCGGGACCGAGATGCCGGCGAAGGCGAAGAGGCTGGACAGCGTGTCGATCCAGCCGCCCGGCTTCAGCGCCGAGGCGACGCCGAGCACGAGGGCGAGGGCCAGGCTGAAGGCGAGGGCGAGCCCGGCGAGCTTCACCGTCTGCAGCAGCGCCGGGAGGATGACCTCGATGGCCGGCTGGCTGTGCACCCGGCTATAGCCGAAATCGAGCTGCAGCGCCGCGGTCAGCCAGTGCCAGTAGCGCGTCACCAGCGGCTGGTCGAGCCCGTACGCCGCCTTGAGCCGGGCAACGGTCTCCGCCGTCATGCCCGGCGTGCTCGCCGCCATGATGTCGATCGGATCGCCCGGCATCAGCCCGATCAGCCCATAGATGACGAAGGACATGACGAAGAGCACGACGATGATCTGCAGTAGCCGTCCGGCGAGATAGCGGGTCATCGCGGCGGCCTCCTCACTCCTTGAAGTGGCACGCCGCCACCTGGCCGGTGCGGGCGGGATCGTTGCCCGGCGCCGCTTCCAGCGCCGGCTCGACCTCGCGGCAGATCGCCTGCGCCTTCGGACAGCGCGGATGGAAGGGGCAGCCGGGCGGCCGCGCCAGCGGGCTCGGCACGTCGCCGGCGAGGACGCGGCCGCGGCGATGGCGGCCGCGGCCGATGCGCGGGATCGAGTCGAGCAGCGCTTTCGTGTAGGGATGGCTCGGCGTGCGGTAGAGCGCGTCGCGCGGCGCCAGCTCGACGAGCCGCCCGAGATACATCACGGCGACGCGGTCGGCGAGGTGGTTGACCACGGCGAGGTCGTGGCTGATGAAGAGATAAGCGAGCTGACGCGCCTGCTGCAGGTCGCGCAGCAGATTGAGGATCTGGCTCTGGATCGAGACGTCGAGGGCCGAGAGCGGCTCGTCGGCGACGATCAGTATGGGATCGGCGCTGAGCGCGCGGGCGATGGCGATGCGCTGACGCTGCCCGCCGGAGAATTCGTGCGGGTAGCGGTTGAGCGCGGCTTGCGGCAGGCCGACCTGCTCGAGGAGGGCGCGCGCCCGGGACGCGCGCTCCGCCGCCGAGCCGATGCCGTGGATGGTCAGCGGCTCGACGATGATCGCCGAGATCAGCATGCGCGGATCGAGCGACGAGAAGGGGTCCTGGAAGACCGTCTGGATGGTGCGTCGCGCGTCGCTGCGCCGGCGCGCTGCCGCGGCGGTGATGTCGGCGCCGCGGAAGCGGATGGTGCCGGCGCTGGCCGGCATCAGCCCGGCGACGGCGCGGCCGAGCGTCGTCTTGCCGCAGCCGCTCTCGCCGACCAGCGCCAGCGCCTCGCCGGGCGCCAGCGTCAGATCGATGCCGTCGACCGCCTTCAGCATGCGCTGGCGGGCGAAGAGGCCGCCGCGCCCGACGGGAAAATGGACGCGCAGCCCCTCGAGCGCGAGAAGCGCGCTCATCTTGCCGCCTGCTTGCGGGCGCCCGTAAGACCCGCGGAAAGAAGCGCGCTCACGCCGCCGCCCGGATGCAGGCGGCGAAATGGCCCGGCGCCAGCTCGACGAGCGGCGGCTCGGCCTCGCGGCAGGCGGCGATGGCGCGCGGGCAGCGCTCGGCGAAGCGGCAGCCCGGCGCGCTCAACCGGGCGGGATCGGGAACGCTGCCGGCGATCACCGGCAGGCGTGCGACGCGACGCTCGATCGAGGGCAGCGTCTCGATCAGCCCGATCGTATAGGGATGGCGCGGCGCGGCGAAGAGCGCGGCGGCGGGGGCGCGCTCGACGATGCGTCCGGCATACATGACGATGATGTCGTCGGCGATCTCCGAGACGACACCGAGATTATGCGAGATGAGCTGGATCGCCATGCCGACGCGATCCTGCAGCTCGGCCATCAGCTCGAGGATCTGCGCCTGGATCGTCACGTCGAGCGCCGTCGTCGGCTCGTCGGCGATGAGCAGCGCCGGCTGGCAGGCGAGCGCCATGGCGATCATGCCGCGTTGCCGCATGCCGCCCGAAAGCTGATGCGGATAGGCATCGGCGCGCTCGTGCGGGCTCGGTATGCCGACCTCGGCGAGAAGCGCGATGGCGCGCTCGCGCGCCGCCGCGCCGCTCAGCCCGTCATGCAGCTCGAGCGCCTCGGCGATCTGGGCGCCGATCGGGATCACCGGGTTGAGCGCCGTCATCGGCTCCTGGAAGATCATCGCGATGCGGGCGCCGCGTATGCTCTGCCACGCCGCCTCGCTCTGCCCGAGCAGCTCCGCGCCGGCGAAGCGCACGCTGCCGGCGACCTTGCCGGGCGACGGCACCAGGCCGAGCAGCGCCAGCGCCGTCATCGACTTGCCGCAACCGCTCTCGCCGACGACGCCGAGCGTGCGGCCGGCGGCGATCTCGTAGCTGATGCCGGCGACGACGCTGACGTCGCGGCCCTCGCCGGGAAGCGCGTCGGGAAAGCGGACTGCGAGATTGTCGACGGCGAGCAGCGTCTCCCCGCTGCCCGCCGCCCTCGACGATATGCCCGCCGCCATGGCGTCGGGCCGTGCGCTACCGATCAGTTCGCCGCGTACCAATTCTCGACCCAGTTGGTGCTGCCATCGCTATGGCCGGTCGGCTCCAGCCCCTTCAGCCATTTCGGAATGGCATAGGGCTCGGCGCGGAAGAACAGCGGCAACACCGGCAGATCGTCGGCGTAGAGCTTCTGCACGGCGGCCCAGTGGACGCTTCGCTTGGCGGGATCGAGCTCGGTCTCGATCGCCGTGCTCGCCGTGTCGAACTCCGGATTGGCGTAGCCGGGATAGTTCGAGCCGCCCCAGCCATTCTCGCCGTTCGGGATCGAGACCGCGGCGAGGATGCTGGTCGGCGAATCGCCGATGCCGCTGGTCCAGCCATAGAGTGCGAGGCCGGTGAACTCGCGATGCGACAGGGTCGGCCCGAACAGGGTGCGCGCCGGCTCGTTCTTGATCACCACGTCGATGCCGGCATCCTTCCACTGGCTCTGCAGCACCTGCTGGATGAGCTCGCGCAGCTTGTTGCCGGCGGTGGTCTGGAAATCGAAGGACAGGCGATCGCCCTTGGCGTTGCGGCGGATGCCGTCCGGTCCGGGCTTCCAGCCCGCTTCCTCGAGCAGTGCCTTGGCCTTCGCCGGGTCATAGCCATAGACCGGTGTCTGCGGCGAGTAGAACGGGTGCAGCTTGTTGACGAAGCTGTCGGCGACCGGCTGCTTGCCTTCGAAGAGCTTGTCGGTCAGCGATTTGCGGTCGATCGCGTAGAGCAGCGCGCGGTGCACCCGCACGTCCTTGAGGAAGGGGTTCTCGGCCTTGAGGTCGATATGCTCGTAGGTCAGCGCCGGCTTGTAGATGAAATCGAACTTCGCCTTCTGGCTCTTCTCGAGCTCGATGACCTGGTCGATATTGAGCCCGATGCCCTCGCCCGGCGTGTAGTCGATGTCGCCGGAGAGCAGATTGGCCTGCAGCGCCGTGGTGTTCTCGATCACCTTGATGGTGATCTTCTTGAAGCCGGGCGCCTTGCCGGTCCATTGCGGGTTGCGCTCGAGGACGATCTGCGAGCCCGAGACATAGCCGGTGATCATGAAGGGACCGTTCCACAGCCCGGGCGTCGTCGGTGCGCGGTTATAGGCCGTCTGCTTCAGCCATTCGGCGACGCTGCCGGCGCTCTTGAGGATCGGCGCCTCGATATGCTCGGAGACGATGCGGAAATCCGAGATGTCGTTGTAGTCGCTGCGCGGCGTCTTGAGATGCATGATGACGGTGTGGTCATCCGGCACTTCGAGCCGGTCGACCCTGGTATAGACGTCGGGCTTGGTGAAGCTCGCCTCGGGATTCTTGCCAAGCTCCCACGAGAAGACGACGTCCTT
>WNFM01078465.1_pt1 | contig 29922 bp, 25 predicted proteins | sample 5400271 | NCBI WGS metagenome assembly WNFM01 (sample SAMN13153352, study PRJNA577476) | soil metagenome | isolation source: 60 cm saprolite on Douglas fir-dominated hillslope | place: USA:California | collected 2013-09-17 | reverse complement strand
CTGGAGCCGCTGAGCCTCCCGCCGCGACGGCGCTCCGACCGGACCGCAGGGCGTCAGGGTCCGGTGAGGTACGACTCATCTCCCGGGTGGTTGAGGGTCCAGTAGGCCAGCCGCCGGGTCCACTTCAAACGATACGAACCGCCGTCGGGCTTGCTCCAGGCGACCAGCAGGTAAGGGAAATCGCGCGCCGTCCAGTAGATCTCGCTGCCCGCCTCCGCGGTGCCGGACCGCGCCGCGGCCGGCCCGGTGCGTCCGCCGTTCGCCTCCGGCCGGCGCTCGGACGCCTGCAGCTCCCAGCGCAGGGCGCGAAAAGTGCCGGCGGGGACCCGCACCGACTCCTCGGTCGTGGCCCGCAGCAGGGCGGCGATCGGCTCCGGCCTCGCCCCCTTCGATTCGATCTGCCCCGGCAGCAGCCGCAGGCTTTTCGATGTCCCGGGCGTCTGAGGGAGCGAGCGGATCCAGAGAGGCAGCTGGTCGTAAAGGATCAGGTCGGGAGAGGCGGGCAGCTCATAGGTCGCTTCGGCCTGGTTGTCCCAATAGGTGTGGATGTGCAGCCGAACCCCGTCCGGACGCCGTGTGAACTCCTTGAACGAGTTCCCGCACCACTCGAACGAGGTCAGCGTGAACTTCAAGAGCTCCATGCTGGTCCGGTCGTAGAAGGTCGAGGCCATCTGATGATAGGAGTAGATCCCGGTCTGGTACTGCAGAACCTGATTCAGCTTCAGGACCGTCACCAGGTCGGCCGGGTCGTGACCGGGGTCCGCCTTGACCAGCTGCCGGCGCGAGAAGTCCTCCTTGACGACGATATGGTAGGCGGTGAAGGGGCGCAGGATGCCGTACCGCCGCGTGATCGCCTCGTAGGCATCGATCTCCGCGCGGCCGTCGTCCCAGAGCGGGTCGGCGGCGAACCGGTTCGGGCCGTCCGCGTCGGCTTCGTGCGCGGCCGGCGCGCCGGCATCCGGAGCGGCCGACCCGCCCGGCCCGCCGCGGCAGGCGAGGAGCCCGACCAGCATCAGCGACGCCGGAACGCTTTTCATTTCCCGAGACGATACCCGCGACCGGAGGGCCTGGCAAGATGGTCGCCGCGGTCGGTCGCAGGACGAGCCCGATGCCGCCGCGCGACGATCCCCCGGCCGTCCCGCGACGAACCCCGGCGAGAGATCCGCGCTAGAATCGCCGCCCGGGAGCCCGGTCACCCGCCCGGAACGATGAGGCCCGGCACGTCATGAGTCTCGAAACGCGCGATCTCAAGGTCCCTCCCGAGGATGCCGGCCGCACCCTGCAGGCGTTCCTGCACGATCGCGGCGGCTTCAGTCACGCGCGGGCGCGGGGTCTGATCGATGCGGGCGCCGTGCGCGGCGCCAGCGCCATCAAGCCGGGCGACTATGCCCGGCGGGTGGCGGCCGGCGAGGTCTATCGCCTCCGTCTCGACCCCGAGCGGAAATACCGTCCGAAGGCGAGGCCGCCGGTCGGCAAGGGCTTCGAAGTGGTGCATCTCGATCGGGACCTGCTCGTGGTGGAGAAGAAGGCCGACCTCCTGACGGTGCCGACCGAGCTCCGGGAGAATGAAGACAGCCTGGTCGAGCGGCTGCTCGAGTCGGAGAGGCAGCGGGGTGTCCGCAGCCCGGCGCTCTACGCGCTGCATCGTCTCGATCGCGACACCTCGGGGCTGCTGCTGTTCGCGCGCAGCCGGCGCGCCTTCGAGGATCTCGAGGCGCAGTTCGTCGCCCGAACGGTGGAGCGCCACTATCTCGCCGTGGTGGAGGGGACGATCCCGGAGGATCGGGGCCGCCTGGAGAGCCGCCTGGTCGAGGATGCCCGCAGCCTCAAGATGCGCTCGACCCGCCGCCCGGGCGAGGGGAAGGAGGCGATCACCGAGTACGAGGTGAGGGAACGGCTCCCGAAGGCGACGGTTCTCGACGTTCGCCTGCGCACCGGAAGGAAGAACCAGATCCGGGTTCATCTGTCGGAGGCGGGCCATCCCCTGGTGGGGGACAAGCGTTACGGCCGGCCCTCGCCGCTCATCGGGCGGACCGCCCTGCATGCCCGCACGCTCGCCTTCGTCCATCCGGCCACCCGTAGACCGATCTCGTTCACCGCGGTGGTGCCGCGCGATCTGAAGCGGCTGATCAAGACGCTGCGGGCCGAAGGCGAAACGATCTCCCGGCGCCGCTGAGGGACGATCGCGCTCCAAGCCTGTCCGAGTCGGAGCATGGGCCGCCCACGCGGGCCGACGATCTTGCGGTATCCTTGTCGACGCGCCCGTCGACCCTGAGACGGATGAGGAGCCGATGCCCGCACCCGACGCGACAGCCGCCCCGAAAGCTTCCCTGACGGTCATCGACAATCGGACCGGCGCCTCCTATGAGATCCTGATCCAGGACGGTACGATCCGCGCCGTCGATCTGCGCAACATCAAGACCGACCCGTCCGATTTCGGGTTGATGGCGTACGACCCCGCCTTCAACAACACCGCCTCGTGCCGCAGCCGGATCACGATGATCGACGGCGACAAGGGGATCCTGAACTATCGCGGCTACCCGATCGAGCAGCTGGCCGAGCAGAGCACCTACCTCGAGACCGCCTACCTGATTCTGAACGGCGAGCTGCCGAATCGCAGGCAGCTCGAGGACTGGGTGTTCGAGATCACCCACCACACGTTCCTGCACGAAAACATCAAACGGTTCATCGAGGGGTTCCGGTACGACGCGCACCCGATGGGGATGCTGGTCTCGACCGTGGCGGCGCTGTCGACCTTCTACAAGGACGCCAGCAAAATCTTCGATACCGTCTCGCGGCGGGCGCAGCAGGTGCGCCTGATCGCCAAGCTGCCGACGCTCGCCGCCTTCGCCTACCGGCACAGCGTCGGGCTGGCGTACGCCTATCCCGACAACGATCTGTCGTTCACCGGCAACTTCCTGAACATGCTGTTCAAGATGACCGAGGTGAAGTACCGGCCGAACCCGGTCCTGGAGCGGGCGCTCGACGTCCTGTTCATCCTGCACGCCGACCACGAGCAGAACTGCAGCACGCACGCCATGCGCGGCATCGGCTCTTCGCACGTCGACCCGTATTCGGCCGTGGCCGGGGCGACCGCGGCTCTGTACGGCCCGCTGCACGGCGGGGCGAACGAGATGGTGCTCCGGATGCTGAACGAGATCGGCTCGAAGAGCCGCATCCCCGACTACATCAAGAAGGTCAAGACGGGCGAAGTGAAGCTGATGGGCTTCGGACACCGGGTCTACAAAAACTACGACCCGCGCGCCAAGATCATCAAGGCGATGGCCGACCAGGTCTTCGAGGTGACCGGCCCGAACCCGCTCCTGGATATCGCCCTCGAGCTGGAGCGGATCGCGCTCCAGGACGACTACTTCGTCAAGCGCCGGCTCTACCCGAACGTCGACTTCTACTCGGGGCTCATCTACCAGAGCATGCGCTTCCCGATCGAGACCTTCCCGGTCCTGTTCGCCATCCCGCGCACCGCCGGCTGGCTGGCGCAATGGGAGGAGGACATCCTCGATCCGGAGCAGAAGATCGCCCGCCCGCGGCAGATCTACATCGGTCCGCGCCGCCGCGACTACATTCTGATGGAGGACCGGGTCTGACGGAGCGACCGACATCCGCCCGCGACCCGGCGCCCGGCTCGGCGCGCGTCCTGCTGTTGCTGCCCACCACGACCTACAAGGCGCGCGACTTCATCGAGGCCGGCGCGAAGCGGGGCGTGGAGACGATCGTCGGCTCGGATCACCGGCAGGCGCTCGAGGAGATCGCGCCGGCCACCAGCATCACCCTCGATTTCGCCCATCCCGCCGCGGCCGCCGATCGGATCGCGGCCTTCGCCGCGCGCCGTCCCTTGAACGCGGTGATCCCGACCGACGACGCCACCGCGGAGGTGGCGGCGCTCGCCTCGGCCCTCCTCGGCCTGCCGCACAATCCGCCCGAGGCCGCGCGCGCGGCGCGGCACAAGGATCGGCTGCGCGCTCTTCTCCAGGCGGCGGGGGTCCGGACGCCGGCCTTCCGGCTGCTGCGCGCCGGCGACGACCCGGTCCGGCGGGCCGTGGAGCAGGAGTACCCTGCCGTCCTCAAGCCGACCTTCCTGTCGGCCAGCCGCGGAGTGCTGCGGGCCGACGACCCGGGTCAGTTCATCGCCGCATTCAGGCGGATCGCCGCGCTCCTGGCGCTGCCGGAAGTGGCGGAAAGGGGAGGCGAAGCCGCGCGTTTGATCTTGGCCGAAGAGTTCGTCGCAGGCGCCGAGGTGGCGGTGGAAGGCCTGCTGCGCGAGGGGCATCTGCGGATCCTGGCGATCTTCGACAAACCGGACCCGCTCGACGGACCCGTCTTTGAGGAGACGATCTACGTCACGCCGTCGCGGCATCCGGCCGCCGCGCAGGCGGCGATCGAGGCGGTGACCGCGGAAGCGGCGCGCGCCATCGGCCTGCGCGAGGGGCCGTTGCATGCCGAGCTGCGTCTCGACGGGCGTGGCCCGTGCGTGATCGAAGTCGCGGCGCGCTCGATCGGCGGCTTGTGCGGCCGCGTCCTGCGCTTCGGCACCGGGCGGTCGCTCGAAGACCTGCTGATCGCCCATGCCCTCGGCGAGGATGTCACCGGCTGCGAGCGCGAACGGCCGGCGGCCGGCGTGATGATGATCCCGATCCCGGCCGCCGGCATCCTGCGCGAGGTGAGCGGTCTCGAGCAGGCCCGCGCGGTCGGGGGGATCGACGAGGTGACGATCAGCGCCGCGATCGGCCGGCCGATCGTGCCGCTCCCCGAAGGGGCCTCGTATCTCGGCTTCCTGTTCGCCCGGGCCGGCTCGCCCGCCGCGGCCGAGGCGGCGCTGCGGGAGGCGCACCGGCGGCTCGGCTTTCGGATCGAACCTTGACGACATCCTCCCCCGGGGTTAGGTTTCCAGACGTGAACCCCTCGAGCCCCCGCCCGATCACCCGTATGGAGACCGTCCTGCGCCCCTCCCGGGGTCTCGTGGCGCTCGACCTCGGCGAGATCTGGCGATATCGCGAGCTGCTTTATTTCCTCGTCTGGCGCGACGTCAAGGTGCGCTACAAGCAGACGGCGCTCGGGGTGGCCTGGGCCGTGCTGCAACCGGTCCTGACGATGCTCGTCTTCAGCCTGGTTTTCGGACGGCTGGCGCGGATGCCGACGGGCGGAATTCCGTATCCGATCTTCGCCTTCGCGGCGCTGCTGCCCTGGCAGCTCTTCGCCCATGCCCTGACCGAGTCGGGCAACAGCCTGATCAACCATCAGGGACTGGTCACCAAAGTCTATTTCCCGCGGCTCCTCCTGCCGTTGTCGGCGGTGCTGGCGGGGCTGGTCGACTTCGCGGTCGCCTTCCTGGTGCTGGCGGGCATGATGATCCACGAGCGGATCGTGCCCGGAGCCGCCATCCTGCTCCTGCCGGGCTTCGTGCTTCTGGCGCTCCTGACCGCTCTCGCGGTCGGCATCTGGCTCGCGGCCCTGAACGTGCGCTACCGCGATGTGCGCTACACCCTCCCGTTCCTGACACAGTTCTGGCTGTTCGCGACCCCGATCGCCTACCCGAGCAGCCTGGTGCCGGCCGCCTGGCGCCCGTGGTACGGGCTCAATCCGATGGCCGGAGTGGTGGAGGGGTTCCGCTGGGCGCTGCTCGGACAGGGAGAGGGGGTCGGACCGCTGCTGCTCGTCTCGAACGCGATGGTGGTCCTCCTGCTCGTCGGCGGCGTGATCTACTTCAAGAAGACCGAGCGGACCTTCGCCGATCTGATGTGACGGAGGAGCGCGCATGAGACGAGGCCCCGAAGGGACGGGACGATGAGCGGCGCCGCGATCGAGATCCGAGGGCTCGGGAAGCGGTATCGCCTCGGCGCGCCCGAGGGCCGGGCCGGATACGAAACGCTGCGTGACAGGCTGAGCGACGGTCTTCGGGCCCCCTGGCGGGCGCTCTCCTCGCTCGCTCGCGGCTCCTCGCCGGAGGCAACCTTCTGGGCGCTGCGCGACGTCGGCTTCGAGGTGCCGCACGGGCAGGTGATCGGCGTCATCGGTCGAAACGGCGCCGGAAAGAGCACCCTCCTCAAGATCCTGTCGCGGATCACCGAGCCGACGACCGGAGAGGCGCGGATTGCCGGCCGCGTCGGCTCGCTTCTCGAGGTCGGGACCGGATTCCACCCCGAGCTGACGGGCCGGGAGAATATCTTTCTCAACGGCGCCATCCTCGGCATGCGTCGCGATGAGATCGCCCGCAAGTTCGACGCCATCGTGGCGTTCGCCGAGGTGGAGCGCTTCCTCGACACGCCGGTGAAACATTTCTCGAGCGGCATGTACGTGCGGCTCGCCTTCGCCGTCGCGGCCCATCTCGAGACGGAGATCCTGCTGGTCGACGAGGTGCTGGCGGTGGGCGACGCCCGCTTCCAGAACAAGTGTCTCGGGGCGATGAGCGAGATCGGCCGTCAGGGGCGGACGGTGCTTTTCGTCTCGCACTCCATGGCGGCGGTGCAGTCGCTCTGCAGCCGCGGCGTCGTCCTGCAGGCGGGGCGCGTGGGGTTCGACGGCCCGATCGATCGTGCCGTCGCCGAGTATCTGCGCGGCGGCGCGGTGCGCTCGGAGGTCACCGACCTGACCGGGGTCGCCGCGCGCGGCGGGAGCGGCGAGGTCCGCTTCACCTCGTTCCGGATCGAGGACGAGACGGGGCGGGTCTCGGCCTCGATTTCGAACGGGCGCGCCTGCGTCTTCGTCCTCGGGTACGAGGTGCGGGAGCCGGGCGCCGCCTTCGATCAGGTCGCCGCGACGGTGAGCGTGCGCAATGCCCTGGGGACGCGGGTCTTCTACCACCACAATCTCCTCGAAGGCCGGCCGTTCGACCGGGTCGCGGGGCGGGGGGAATTCCGTCTGAAGATCCCCCGCCTGCCGCTCAGCAGCGGCGACTACCAGGCCGACCTGCACCTGTCGCGCGATCGGGGCCGCACCGTCCTCGATGCCCTCGAGGGGGAGGTCGGCTTCGAGATCTGCGACGGCGATTTCTTCGGCACCGGCTTCGAGTACCGGGGCGGAGCCAACGCCGCGGTCCTGGTCGACGGATCCTGGGATCACCGGACGCTGCCGTGAGCCGGATCCTGATTCAGTTCCCGGGCCACGGGCGGGGGAGGCTGTTCGACCCGGAGGCCCGCGACGCGGTCACCGAGCCGTTCCTGCATCTGCGGGATCGTCTCCGGACTCTCGGCCGCGATCTGGAGACGGCGGACGATCGGAGCCTTGCCGGCTGCGAAGGGATTCTGTTCTGGGACTTTCACGACGACCTTCTGGAACCCTCGCCGCTTCGCCGGGCCGCCCGCGCCGCGGCCGCCCTGCTCCGCGGCGCGCCGCCGGTGATCCCGGCGCGCCCGCTCTACGCCGATGCGGCGCGGGCTGGACTTCTCGAAAAGATGGTGCTCATGACCGCCGAGCCGCCGGTGGTCCTGCCGCGCAACTGGGACGGCGACGTCCATGCCCTGTTCCGGACCGTGCTGACCTGGAGGGATGACCTGGTCGACGGGGGCCGTTTCCGCAAGTTCCGCTGGCCGATCGCCGCCCGCTTCCCCGCGATCCCTGCGGTGCCCTTCGACCGGAAGAATCTGCTCGTGAACGTCTCCGGGAACAAGTACTCGACGCACCCGCTCGAGCTTTACGGCGCGAGGCGGGCGACGATCCGCCATTTCGAGCGCCGCCTTCCGGGTCGGTTCGACCTCTACGGGACCGGATGGGAGCCGCGGCCGGGAGACTCCGAGCCGTACCGTTCGTACCGCGGCACGGTGCGGCACAAGTGGGACCTCTACCCGCGCTACCGCTTCGGACTCTGTTACGAGAACATGCGCGAGGCGCCGGGGTTCATCACCGAGAAAATCTTCGACTGCCTGCGGGCGGATTGCGTCCCGATTTACTGGGGAGCTTCGAACATCACCGACTACGTCGATGCCGGGGCGTTCATCGACCGGCGCCGCTTCGCCTCGGACGCCGATCTCGAGGAGCATCTGCTCGGGATGAGCGTCGCCGCTTATGAGGAGCACCGGCAGGCGATCCACGCCTACCTCGCCGGACCGCGCTTCGCGGCCTTCCTGCCGCCCGCCTTCGCCGACACGGTGGTCGGCGCTCTTGGTCTCAGACCGTCCGGCTCGCAGGGTCCCACGGACCCTCGATAGGCTCCGCTCAGCAGAACCAGGGCTCGGTCATGCGTGGCGGGCGCCCCTTGTCGCGGCGGGCCGGAGGCCGCGGGAGAGGACGCGCGTCGGCGGCGCCGGCCTGCCCGATCGCCTCCGCGGCACGGGCCGCGATTCTTTCGAACGTCACCGGCGGGTCTTCGTGGTCCTCCGCCGCGCTTCGGACCAGCCCCGCGACCTCCCGTTGCAGACGATCGACGCGCGGGTCGGGATGCGTCCAGAGATGGGTGAACCGCGCCGCGTCGAGCGGGCCGAGGAACGGCCGCATCGCCGGGTGGTCGATGAGCAAGGAGCCGGGCGGCACCAGCAGGCGGATCGAGAGCTGCACCGGGTCGAGATGCCGGATCAACCCTTCGCTCTCGATGAACCCGAGCAGCTCCAGATAGTCCGACAGCCCGGTCCAGGGCGTGAACGGGACGAAGGTGGGCCGGAGGGCGATCCCGGCGGAGTCGGTGAGCCGCAGCGCCTCGAGGATGTCGGCGCGCGTGTGCCCCTTGTCGAGAATGGCAAGTGTGGCGTCATCGAGCGTCTCGACCGCCGAAACGATGAACAGGCATCCGAGCCGGGCCAGCTCGGGGAGCAGGGCGCGATGCTTCAGGAGATGCTCGATCTTCGTCGTGAGGTCGAAGGTGAGGGAAGGAAACTCGGCGTGCAGGGCGCGGGCGATCGCCAGGCTGTGGGCCGGCCCGTTCAGGAAATCGGGGTCGCCGAAGCTGACATGCCGCGCGCCCGATTCGACCTGACGCCGCAGATCGGCGAGCACGATCTCCTTGGGCACCACGAAGAAGCGCCCGCCGTAGACCGGCGGGATCGGGCAGCCCGCCGGCTCTCGCCCAGATGCTCCAGATGGGCATAGACCGACAGCGGCGCAAGCCGATCCCGCTCCGGCACGGCGAACCGGATCCTGCGCAGCCAGGGCGGGGCGTGATGCGAGCGGGTCCTCACGCCCGGGAGGCCGGAGGACCTCGCCAGCTCCGCAGGGCCGGAGGCGGAGGACGAACCGGCGCCCGTGTTCGCCTCGTCGAGATGCTCGACGAGCCTCAGCAGAGGCTCCTCATGCTCCCCTCCGATCACCGCGTCGGCGGGCCCTTCAAGGAGCGCCTGCGCATTGAGAGTGGCGTAAAGGCCGTAGAAGCAGATGGCCGCCTCCGGGTTCAAGGCGCGCATCCGCTCCGCCGCCGGCGCGCCGAGGCGCAGCGCGGTATGCATCGGCACGGAAATGGCGATGAGGCGCGCCCGCCGCGCGCTCGCGGGGTCGAGCCGCTCGATCGCCAGATCGAGGGTCGCCGGCCGATAGCCGGCCCGACGCAGGAGCGCGAGCGGGGAGGCGAGGGCGAGCGGCTGGTGGCCGAGCTCGTAGCAGGAGACCAGCAGAACGGCGCCGGGTTGCTTCAGGCTGTCGCGCATCGAACTCGCGCCGCGGGGCGCTTACTTGGCCGGCTGGTAGAAGGGGTTCTGACCGCCCGCATGATCGGTCTGGTCGATCACCCCGGCGATCTGGGGGATTTCTTCCTTGAGGGTCGCCTCGATGCCATGCTTCAGGGTGACGTTGACCATCCCGCAACCCTGGCAGCCTCCCCCCAGCATCAGGTAGACATAATCGTTCTTGACGTCGAGCAGCTCGACGAAGCCGCCATGACCGGCGACCGCCGGATTGATCATCTCGTCCAGAATCTTCTTGATCTTCGTCTTGACCTGGTCGTCGTCGAGTCGGTCCATGGGGCGCGTCCCTCCGGAGGACAGGGTGTCCCCATTATAAGGCCGGCGGCCGTTCCGGCGCCACCGGATGTAGAATACCGGCCGGTCTGGAGACGGGCATGCTTACTTTCTATCGTATCCATCACTCGACCAACGTCGAGCGCGTGGCCCTGACGCTCGCCCACAAGGGGCTCCAGGCGGAATCGATCTACGTGCCGTCCGAGGACCGGGCGCGGGTCCGCGCGGTGAGCGGACAGGACCTGGTGCCGGTCCTGGTGGACGACGGCAAGGTGGTGGCCGACTCGATGGAGATCGTCCGTTACCTCGAGGAGCGCTTCCCGGATCGGCCGGCGCTCTATCCCGGCGAACCTGCCAGGCGTGCCGAGTGCCTGCTGTTCGTCGACTGGTTCAACCGGGTCTGGAAGCGTCCCCCGAACGAGATCACCGACGAGCTGGAAAAGCCGGAAGGGTCCCGCGATACGGAGCGCATCGAGCGGCTGACCCGCGTGATGCAGTCGCATCTCGATCTGTTCGAGATGATGCTCGCCGGGCGCCGCTATCTGCAGGGAGAATTTTCGGCGGCCGACATCGCCGCCTTCCCGTTCGTCAAGTACGCCACCTTCCGCGATCCGGCCGACACCGAGCTGTTCCATGAAGTGCTGGTGCGCGCCCAGCAGCCGGGCGCCGGCCACCCGCGCCTGGTCGACTGGATCGCGCGCGTCGATCAACATCCCCGCGTCTGACAGGCGGGAGGGGCGAAGAGGATCTCTGATGAATTCCGCCGCGGCCCGCTGGTCCGTCGCCGGTCTGATCCTGGCCCTCGGGCTCGTGGGCGCCTTGGTGGGGTCGCGCGGGTTGCCGCAACCGGTGGCAGGCGCCCCATGGCCCGGGCTGGGACGGTTCGGAGCGTCGGTGGATCACCCGGCCGGGGCGGGGGAGGGCGGCGCGGATCGGATCGCGATGCTGGCGCAGGCGCTGCGCGCCGCGATCGCATCCCAGCGACCGATCGAGCAGGTCTCGCCGGCCATCGGGGTGGACGGCGTCCTGGTCGAGGACATCGGCATCGAGTCGCCGCCCGGGTCGTTCCTGGCGCTCCTGAAGCGTGGCCGCCGCGCGCCCGCGCGTCATGTCCTGACCTTCAGCTCGACGGGCGGCGGCCCGAGCGAGATGCGGTTGCATCTCCTGCGGGGCACCTCCGACCATCTGGCGGAGAACCATTCGCTCGGCTGGTACCGGGTCGCCGATCTTCCGGTGGCGCCGGCGGGCGTCGCGCGCGCCCTGATCGAGCTGTGCATCAGCGACGGGACGATCCTGGGCGGAGCCGGGAACCCGATCGACGGCCGGCCGCTGTCGTTCACTCCGTCCGAGCCGCTTCCGGAGGCCCGATGAGCCGGCGGGAAACCGGGTCGGCGGATGCGATGGTCTATTTCAGCGTCGACATCGAGGCCTCGGGGCCGGTTCCGGCGCTCTTCAACATGGTCTCGATCGGCGCGGTCCCGGTCCGGAGCCGCGCGGGGCGGTTCGAGCCGGACGAGGATCGTTTCTACGCCGAGCTGCGGCCGGAAGCGCCCGGGTTCGATCCGGGCGCGATGGCGGTGCATGGCATTCCGCGCGAGCGGCTCGAGCGGGAGGGGCTGCCGCCCGGCCAGGCGATGCGGGATCTGACGCGCTTCGTCGAAGAGCGCCGGGGCGGGGGGAAGGCGGTCTTCGTCGGGCACAACGTCGGGTTCGACTGGTCGTACGTCGCCTATTACTTCGAGAACGCCGGGCTGCCGAATCCGTTCGGTTACAAGTCGCTCGACATCAAGTCGCTTGCCATGGGGCGTCTGCGGATCGGCTGGTTCGAGACCAGCAAGGAATCGCTCCAGAAGCTCCTGCCCGGCCTCCCCGAGCAGGATCGCCGCCGTGTCCATCGGGCCGATTACGATGCCTTGTACCAGGCGCAGATCCTTTGCGCCCTCCTGAACCTGCCGCCCCGATGAGCGCCGGCCGGCGGCTCGCCGCGATCCTCGCCGGCGCGTTCCTTCTTGCGGCGGCAACCGGGCTGCGGGACGCGCCGGCGATCACGCCGGGGCCGGGGCGGGTCGCGCCGACCGACTGGGCCACTCCGGCCGAGCGGGACGAGTACCGCACCACTCCCCGTTACGAAGCGACGCTGCAGTACCTGCGGCGTCTCCAGGCGGCGGCGCCGAAGCAGGTGCGGATCGAGACCTTCGGGCGGAGCGCCGAAGGGCGCGATCTGGTGCTGGTCGCGGTCTCGGGCGACGGCCGGTTCGACCCGGCGGAGCTGCACCGCGCGGGGCGGTCGATCATCCTGGTCCAGAACGCCATTCATGCCGGCGAGATGGACGGTAAGGACGCCTGCCTCGCCCTGCTGCGCGATCTGGTGATCACCCGGACGCGCGCCGACCTGCTCCGGCGGGCGGTGCTGCTGGTGATCCCGATCTATAACGTCGACGGGCACGAGCGGTTCGGGCCGGACAACCGGATCAACCAGAACGGACCGGCCGAGACCGGCTGGCGGACGCAGGGCGCCAATCTGAATCTGAATCGTGACTACATGAAGGCGGACGCCCCCGAGACCCGGGCGTTCCTGCGGCTCTGGAACCGGTGGTTGCCGGACCTGTTCATCGACACGCATGTCACCGACGGCGCCGACTATCAGTACGACACGACGATCCAGACCGAGACCGGGCCCGATGTCCCGCCCGGCATCGCCTCGTACGTGCGCGGCACGCTCGTGCCGGAGCTGTTCGAGAGGGTGGGTCGGGCCGGTCACTCGATCGGCCCCTACATCGCGCTCAAGAGCGAACAGGACCCGACGCAGGGGATTGTCCTGGCGCAGTCGCCGCCCCGCTACTCCACCGGCTACACCATCGTCCAGAACCGTCCCGGGATCCTGGTCGAGACGCACATGCTGAAGGATTATCGGACCCGCGTCACCGGCACCTACGAGCTGTTGCGCTCGACGCTCGAGCTCGCGAACCGGGATGCGGAAAAGCTCGCGCGCTTGAACCGGGAGGCGGACGCCGCCACCATCGCCGCCGGCCGGCGGCCCGACCCATCCGCGCCGTTCCCGCTGCGGCTCGAGCCGGACGGCACCACCGCGCCGTTCCTGCTGCGCGGATATCGCTTCGAGCGCTCCATGAGCCCGATCGCCGGGATGGAGATCATCCATTACAGCCACGATCCGGTCGAGCTGACGATCCCGCAGCCGGGCGGACTCCGGGTCTCCCTGGCGGTCGCCCTCCCCGCGGCCTACATCGTGCCGGCCGCCTGGGGACAGGTGATCGAGGTGCTGGAAGCGCATGGTCTGACCCTGCGGCGGACCACCTCCGCCTGGGACGGGGAGGTCGATACCTACCGCTGCGAGGGGCCGCACTGGCTGGATCACCCGTTCGAGGGGCGCCAGGTGTTGTTCAACCCGGGCGAGGGGAATCCGGGCTCCGTCCCGCCCGGTGTCCGCTGCCGGCCGAGCCGCGAGCGGCTGTCATTCCCGGCCGGCTCGGTGGTCGTGCCGCTCGACCAGCGCGCCGCGCGCGTCGCCATTCACTGGCTGGAGCCGGAGGGGCCGGACTCCGCGCTCGCCTGGGGCTTCTTCAACGCCATCTTTGAGCAGAAGGAGTATGGCGAACCGTATGTCGTCGAGCCTCTGGCCCGCTCGATGCTCGAGGCGGACGCCGCGCTGAAGCAGGAGTTCGAGAAGCGTCTCGCAGAGAATCCGGGCTTCGCCGCGAATCCGGCGGAGCGGCTCGATTTCTTCTATCATCGATCGCGGTTCGAGGACCGGCGTCTGGGTCTCTACCCGGTCGGCCGGCTGGCCTCGCTCGACGGTCTGCCGCTGCCGCCGCGCGCTCCCTGAGCGCGAAGGCCGCGGCGAGGAGCGCTGATGGATGGGGCCGATGGCGTCGCCCGCTTCGCGATCTGGTATGTCGTCTTTCTGCTCTCGCTGACGCTGCACGAGGCGGGGCATGCGCTCGTCGCCTGGCTGGGAGGGGACGACACCGCCTACCGCGGCGGCCAGGTATCGCTCAATCCGGTGCCGCACATGCGGCGCGAGCCGTTCGGGACGATCCTCTTTCCGCTGATCACCTACGTCAGCTCGGGCTGGATGATGGGGTGGGCGTCGTCGCCCTACGACCCGTGCTGGGGACAGGCGCACCCGCGCCGGATGGCCGCCATGTCGGCCGCCGGCCCGGCGGGCAATCTGCTGATCGCTTCGATCGCCTTCATCGCGCTCAAGGCGTTCCTGGCGATGGGGCTCTTCGTGGCGCCCGCGCGGATCAACTTCAGCCAGCTGGTCCAGCCCCCCGCCGGCACCCCGGCCGGGTCGCTGGCCTACCCGGCCGCCCTGTTTCTGTCGGTCGCCCTCAATCTTAATCTGCTGCTCTTTCTGTTCAATCTTCTGCCGCTGCCGCCGATGGACGGCGCCGGCATCATCGAGGGGCTGATCCCCGGGCCGATCGGCGGCTTCTTCGCCGGGCTGCGGCGCCAGCCGATGATGGCGTTTCTCGGGCTGATGCTCGCCTGGCGGGTCTTCGACGTGATCTATCAACCCGCGTTCGCGATTCTGCTCAAGCTTCTGCACCCGGACGCGTCGTACGGGTAGAGGTCCGTCCGAACCTTCCCGGCGCAGGTCCGGGCAGCCGGACCCGGCGCGCCGGCGGCTCAGAGCTTCGAGGTGGCGTCGTCCCAGTCGTCGTACAGGTGGGCCAGATCGATCTCGATCTGCTTCTTCTCCTCGCCCAGGCGGCGCGCCAGGCCCGCTTCCCTATAGGTATCGGGCGAGGTCATCGCGGTCTCGATCTCCTTCAGACGGGTCTCGAGCGGCAGGATCTCCGCCTCGAGCTTCGCGACGCGCTCGCGGGCGCCGCGGGTTTCGCGCTGATGGAGATTGCGCGCCTCGGCCCGCTCGCGCCGTTGCTCCCGTCCCGCCGGGCGCGCGGCTCCGGAAGCGGCCGTGACCGTGTCCGGTTTGCCCCCCGCCGGATCGTGTGCCGTCGCGGATTTGCGGGGCTCCGCAGACCTGGGACGCATGGCGGGCTCGTGAGGCGCCGCGGGTTTGTGGGGCGCCGCGGCCTTGTGAGTCGACCCCGGCTCGCGGGACGCCGATGTCTCGGGTCCGCGGGAAGAGCGCGCCGCCTCGGGACCTCGGTGGGGTCGCGACGGCAACGGGACCCGGCTCGCTTTCGCCGGGGCCCCGCCGCGCGAGGCGGCGACGTAGTCGTCGTACCCGCCGTCGAACAGCAGCAGCCTTCCGTCCTCGAACGCCGCCACGCGGGTCGCGACCTTGTTGATGAAGTAGCGATCGTGCGAGACGAACAGCAGCGTGCCGCCATAACCGGCGAGCGCGTCCTCGAGCGCCTCGCGCGTCGGCAGATCGAGATGGTTCGTCGGCTCGTCGAGCAGCAGGAAATTCCCGGGGTCGAGCGTCAGGCGCGCGAGCGCCAGCCGATTCTTCTCGCCGCCGGAGAGCACCTGAACCTTCTTGAAGACATCGTCTCCCGAAAACTGGAAGATGCCGAGCAGGGACCGGAGCTGCCCGGGGCTCTTGCCGGGCGACCAGGACTGCATCTCTTCGAGCACCGTCCGCCCGGCTGTGAGGGTCTCGAGGACATGCTGCGCGAAGTAATGCAGAACCACCTTGTCGCCCAGCTCGATGATGCCGGCGTCGGCCGGCTCGCGCGCCGCCACCAGTCGGAGGAGGGTACTCTTGCCGCATCCGTTCGGGCCGACCAGGGCGACCCGATCGCCGCGCCAGATCTCCAGGTCGAGCCCCTTGAGCACCTCGCGCGCGGCGTACGATTTGCGGACGCCCGAGAGCAGGGCGACCCGCTGGGCCGAGCGGCTCACCGGCGGGAAGGAGAAGTTCCAGCCCTGCTCCTCCGCCATCACCTCGGTGCGCTCCATTTTCTCCAGCATCTTGATCCGGCTCTGGACCTGGCGGGCCTTGGTCGCCTTGTAACGGAACCGTTCGATGAACCGCTCGATCCCCTCGACGAGGTGCGCCTCGGAGGCGGCCTTCTTGAGCGCCAGCGCGCGCGCCGTCTCCTTGTCGGCCCGGAAGCGGTCGTAGTTGCCGGCCCAGAGGGTGAGGTTCCCCGAATCGAGCTCGGCGATCTGCGTGACGAGGCGGTTCAGGAAGGTGCGGTCGTGCGACACGATCACCAGGGCCGAGCCGATATCGCCCAGGAAATTCTCCAGCCAGCCGATCGCCTCGAGGTCGAGATGGTTGGTCGGCTCGTCCAGGAGCAGGCAGTCGGGCTTCTGCAGCAGGAGCGCTCCGAGCGAGGCGCGCATCCTGTAGCCGCCGGAGAACTCGCCCAGCGGGCGGGCATGGTCGTCCGGCGCGAAGCCGAGGCCTCCGAGGATCGCCTTGGCGCGCGTCTCGAGATCGAAGCCGCCCCTGGCCTCGAACCGGTGCTGCAGGTCGCCCGCCCGCCGCGTCAGGGCGTCGAGCCGCTCGCCGGTGGCGGTCGACATCTCATCGTGCATCGCCTCCATCTCCTTCTCCATCGCGGCGATGTCGGCGAACGGGGCGAGCAGCGCGTCGAGGACGGTTCCCTCGGCGAGGCGGGCCCCCTCCTGCGGGAGATAGCCGATGCTGGTGCCGCGGAGGACGTCGACCGAGCCGCGGTCGCACTCTTCCTGCCCGGCGATGAGACGCAGGATGGTGGTCTTGCCGGCGCCGTTCGGCCCCACCAGGCCGATGCGCGAGCGCGGGTTGATGCTCCAGTCGATCCCTTTCAGGACCTCATGGACGCCGTACGATCGCGTCACCCCGCTCAGCCGGATCATCCGCCCAGTCTACACACCGGGCGGGGTGCGATTCAACGTGCGCGGGGACCGGGGTTCAGGGGAGAAGGACGATCTTGCCGGAGGCGCCCGGCTCCATGATCGCCTGGTGGGCGCGCCCCGCCTCGGCGAGCGGCAGCTCGCGCGCGACGACCGGCCGCAACGCGCCGCTCTCGAGACCGGCCTGGAGCGCGGCATGCAGCGTCCGGGTCTCGGCCTCCGGGGTGTTCCAGAGGCTCATCGTCAGAATCGTCGCATCGCGCCCCATGCCATCGCGCGGATCGATCTCGACCCGGCCGCGGCTGCCGATGACCACGACGCGCCCGCCCGGCGCCAGGGCCTTCAGATCGATGCCGAGGTTCACGTTGGCCAGCATCTCGAGGATGACATCGACGCCGCGCCCGCCGGTCAGCGACGAGAGCCGGGCAAGGTGATCGGGAGAAGTCCGGTGGTCGAGCACCTCGTGCGCCCCCTGGGCCGACGCCAAATCGCGCCCCTTCGCCGTGCCGGCGGTGGCGTAGACGAAAAGCCCGGCGGCGCGCGCCAGCTGCACGGCGGCGAGGCCGACGCCGCCGCTCGCGCCATGCACCAGGACGCTCTCGCCCGGCAGCGCCCGCGCCTTCTGGAACAGCGCCCGGTAGGCGGTGGCGTACGGGACGTTGACGGCCGCCCCCTGCGCGAAGCCGACCTGCTTCGGCAGGGGATGGATCTGGGACGCCGCACAGAGCGTGTGGGTGGCGTAGGTTCCGCCCGCGGCCCCGCCGACGTAGACCCGATCGCCCGGGCGCCACCCGGTCACGCCGTCGCCGATCGCCTCGACGAGACCGGCGCCGTCGAGCCCGGGCGTGTAAGGGAGCCCCGGGAGGCGTCCGTACTGGCCGGAGCGGATATAGACATCGACCGGATTGACGCCGGCCGCCTCGATCCGGATCAGGACCTGACCGGGGACGGGCCTCGGATCGGAGAGCTCCTCCAGCCGCATCACGTCGGGAGGACCGAACTGCGCGACCCGAATCGCCTTCATCTCAGTTGGTGATCACGGCGCGGAAGCGGACCGAGCCCTGGACCACCCGCTCGTAGGCGCGGGCCACCTCCGACAGCGGAAAGGTCTCCGCGATCACCTTCACGCGGCCCTCGGCGGCGTACCGCAGCGCCTCGTGCAGGAACTCGACGCCGTTCTGCATCGAGCCGAGCACCCGTCCGCGTTTGAAGATCAGCTCGCCCGTGACCGGGATCGACTCGCCCGAGGCCCCCATCACCACCAGCCGGCCGTCGGGCCGCAGCCCCTTCAGGGCATCGGTCACCGAAGCGTACGAGTTGGTCGTTCCGAGGATCACGTCGGCGCCGCCGGCCTTCAGAAGCGCCTTGCCGTCGGCCACCACCTCGTCGGCGCCCAGGCCGCGGATCAGCTTCTCTTTATCCTTCGAATGGGTCACGGCGATCGTCGTGAACCCGGCCGCCTTGGCGTATTGCACCGCGAGATGCCCCAGACCGCCGATGCCGACGACGGCAACCCGCTCCTGGGGCTTCGGGTCGGCCAGCCGCAGACCGCTCCAGACGGTGTAGCCGGCGCAGAAGATCGGCGCCGCCTGCTCGTACGACAGCCCCTCCGGGATGAGGGTCGTGGCCGCCGCCTGGGCCAGCATGAACTCGGCATGCCCTCCCTGCGTGGTGATCCCGGTGACCAGCGGCTCGACGCAGAAGATCGTCTTGCCGCGCTGACACCACTCGCAGCGCTCGCAGGAACCCTGGATCCAGGCGACGCCGACCCGATCGCCGACCCTGCGGGTCGTTACGCCCGCGCCGAGCGCGACGATCTCGCCGACCGGCTCGTGCCCGAGCGTCCGCGGGAACCGCGTCGGGAGCATCCCCTCGGTAATATGCACGTCGGTGTAGCAAAGCCCGCTGGCCTTGATCTTCATCAGCACCTGACCCGGGCCGGGGGCGGGCGTCGGAACTTCGCGGACTTCCCAGGTGCCATGCAGGGCGGGGACGATGGCGGCTTTCATCGCAAGGCCTCCTTTCGAGAGGATGCCAAAGCCTACCCCGAAATCGCCCCGCGGGCGAGTGCACTACAATCGCCGCCTTATGCCCGACAGAAGGCGACGCCGCGGGGGGACGAGAGGTCTCGACCTGTCGCGGGCCGACAGGGCCCGCGTCGAGACGATGATCGGAACCCTGCTCGATCGTTACCGGCGGGGACGGACGAGCGCGCCAATCCTGCCGCTGCCGCCCCGCGCCGCGAGACGCGCCGCTCCGCCCGAGCCGCTCCCCTGGGAGGCTCAGGGTCTGCCGCGGCTGCGCCGCGACCTCGAGCATCTCCTCGATGGCTGCCGGCGCAACGACAGCCCGCGCTTCTGGGGGTACGTCAACCCTCCCGGCACCGAGATAGGCAGCCATGCCGACCACCTCGTCTCGGCGCTGAACCAGAACCTGACCTCCTGGAGATCGGCGCCCGGGGCGACGGAGGTCGAGCTGCTCGTCCTCGACTGGATCCGTGAGATCGTCGGCTTCCCGCGCGGCGCAGGCGGCCTGCTCGTGAGCGGCGGATCGCTGGCCAACTTCTGCGGGCTGGCGGCGGCCCGCGACGCCGCCACGCGGGAAGATCTCGGCGCCACCGGGCTGCAGCGGCTGCGCGGCGCGCGCCTGGCGATCTACGCCTCGGCCGAGGCGCACGGCTCGATCTCCAAGGCGGCGGCGCTCCTGGGGATCGGCAGCGATCAGGTGCGGCCGGTGCCGGTCGACCGGGCGCTGCGTCTCGACCCGCGCGCCCTGCGCGACCTGCTCCGGCGCGACCGGCGCGCCGGGTTGCGGCCGTTCTGCGTCGTCGCCAGCGCCGGCAGCGTCAACACCGGAGCGGTCGACCCGCTGCGGGAGATCCAGCGGCTCTGCCGGCGCGAGCGGCTCTGGCTTCATGTCGACGCCTGCTACGGCGGCTTCGCGCTCCTGGCGCCGTCCGCCCACCCCCTGCTCCGCGGCATCGGTCTCGCCGACTCGGTCGCGCTCGACCCGCACAAATGGCTCTACGCGCCGCTCGATGCCGGTTGCATCCTCTACAGGAACCCGGTCGCCGCGCGCCGGGCCTTCCATCTCGAGGCCGATTACACGCGCACGTTCGGCCGCACCGAGCTGGAGAACTTCGCCTTCTGGGACTACGGGCCCGAGTTGTCGCGCCGGTTCCGGGCGCTGAAGATCTGGCTGACCCTGAAGTATCACGGCGCCGCCACGCTGTCGGCGGCAATCGAGTCGGACCTCGGTCTGGCCCGGTCGCTCGAAGAGAGGATCCGCAAGGCGCCGCGGCTGCAGAAGCTGGCCTCGGGCCTGAGCATCGTCTGCTTCCGGTACGTGCCGGCCGGGCCGCGGCTGCCCGAGGCCGATCTCGATCGAATCAACCAGGAGCTGCTCCTCCGGCTCCAGGCCGAAGGCAGAGTCTTCGTCTCGAACGTCAAGGTGCGCGGGCGGTTCGCCCTGCGGGCCTGCATCATCAACTACCGCACGACGGAGGCGGACCTGGCGCTCCTGATCGAGCGCACCCTCGCCTGCGGCGCGGCGGTCGGTCCCCGGCCGGTCAAGAAAGCGAGGAGGACAGGCCCCTAGGCCTTCAGGGAAGAAAAAAAGACCAGCAGACGCAGGTCCTCCTCGATCGCCTCGAAGCGGTGCTCGACGTCGGCCTTCACGTAGATGACCGACCCGGGCCGCAGCGGCGTCGAGGAGGCGCCGACGCGAAGCCTCGCCCGACCCGCGAGAACGTAGTAGACCTCGTCCTCGTCGTGCGGCGTCTGGCTGTCCTTCGTTCCGGCCGCCAGCTCGTACACCCCGGCGTTCAAGGCCGGGACCTTCAGGAACTCGAGATACTCCTCGCCCGAGCTGCGGCGCTTCTCCGTCAGATCGGCGATGTCGTACAGGGCATGCTCCATGGTCGTGACCCTCCCGGCCAGAGCATACGCCGGCCGCGGCTTGGAGCCGACTCGCCTCCTCTGCTATATTTCCGCCGAGCTCCGAGGTCGCGCCTCGGACAGGCTTCTCGGGAGGGTTCCGTCGGCCATGCGCATCGACCGCTTCGAGATGGAGAGGACGCAGTGTCTGTACGAGAACATGGTCGACTTCAATCTCTCGGAGAGCGGCGTCCTGCCGCTTCAGGTCGGGGAGATCATCGAGGGGGTCAAGGACGCCGACTGGTTGAAGAGCCTCCCGATGAAATACCCGCCCGCCAACGGATCCGAGATCCTGAGGGAGCGGATCGCCGCCTTCTATGGCGCCGGCGCGACGCGCGACCATGTCCTGGTGCAGAACGGCGGCTCGGAGGCGAACTTCACCACGCTCTGGGGGCTGCTCGAGAAAGGCGACCGGGTCGCCGTCATGATCCCGAACTACCTTCAAGCCCGGGGTCTGGCGCGCGCCTTCGGCAGCGGCGCCGACCCCTTCCGGCTGGTCGAGTCGCAGGGAGCGGCCGGCGCCCGGCGCTGGGCGCTCGACCTCGACAGCCTCAAGCGGGCGGTCACCAGGAAGACCCGCGTCATCCTGGTGACCAACCCGAACAACCCGACCGGAGCGGTCCTGACCGAAGAGGAGATGGACGCCATCGTGCGGGCGGCGCGCAGGTCCGGCGCGTATATCGTCTCGGATGAGGTCTATCGCGGCGCCGAGCTCGATGGGCGGACGACGCCGACATTCTGGGGGCGGCACGACAAGGTGCTGGTCACCGCCGGTCTGTCCAAAGCCTTCGGCCTGCCGGGGCTGCGGACCGGCTGGATCCTCGGGCCGCCGAAGCTGATCGCGCGTCTCTGGGGATATCACGACTACACCACCCTGACCCCGACCTATCTGTCCGACCAGCTCGCGACAATCGTCATGGAGCCGGCGCGTCGCGACCAGATCATCGCCCGCACCCGAAGGATCCTCAAGACCAACCTGCCGCGCCTCGAGAGCTGGATCAAGGGCCACGGCGAGATCTTCGACTACATACCTCCGGTCGCCGGCGCGATCGTCCTGGTCCGTTACGATCTGCCGATCGCTTCGGTCGCCCTGTTCGACAAGCTCCGGCTGGAGCGCTCGGTCCTGATCACCCCCGGCGCTCATTTCGGCATCGGGCGGTATATTCGTTTCGGATATGGATACGACCTCGACTACACGCTGAAGGGTCTGGCGCGTGTCGATCGGAAAGGGTCTGGCGCGTGTCGATCGGACGCTCGCCGAGCTGAAAGATCGCCGCCCCGCGGCGCGAGGCAACGGCCGCTCGCGATCCGCCGCCGCCCGTCCCGCCGCGCGCCGGCGGTCCCGTTCTCTCCAGACGACATGAGGCCCTCGATGCGACCTGCTCAAAAGGGCGATCGTCCTCCGCGGCGGGCGTTCCGGGGTGATCTTTTCGCCCTGCTCGCCTGCACCGCGTTGCTGTCGCCCGGGCCCGCGCAGGCCCGGGGACAGGACGGCGCGCTATCCGCGTCGAAGAGTCCGCCGGCGGCGGCGAAGCCGGCCATGCCGTCCCGCCCCGCGCGCCTGGCCCATCGGCCCGCACCCCTGCTTCCGAAAGGGCGCACGGAAAACGTCATCCTGATCACCGTCGATGGTCTGCGGATCCAGGAGCTGTTCGGCGGCATGGATCCGATCGTCTCGGAGAACGACAAGCGCTCCGGCATCTATGACATCGAGCGGGCGCGGAAACTCTACGACCGGCCCACTCCCGAAGAGCGACGCCTCGCGCTGATGCCGTTCTTCTGGCAGACCCTCGCGCCTCAGGGCGTCGTCCTCGGCGATCGCGACAAGGGGAGCCGCGTCGTGGTGACGAACGGGCTGAATTTTTCGGCCCCCGGCTACGCCGAGATCCTGACCGGCCAGCCGCAGAGCGAGATCCGGTCCAACGAGGTCCGCCATGCGCCGCGGCCGACGGTGCTCGAGCATGTCCAGCAGGCGCTCGGCCTCACGACACGGCAGGTGGCGACCTTCGGCTCGTGGAAAGGATTCGAGGGACTGTCGTCGATGCGCGACAGGCCGTTCTTCACCAACGCCGGCTACGAGAAGGTGCCGTCCGCGCTCGCGACGCCGAAGATGGCGCTCCTGAACGATCTGCAGTTCCAGGTCATGGCGCTCTGGGAGGAGGGGCGCAGCGACGCGATCACGTTCGGGCTGGCGCTCGAGTACCTGCGCAGCCAGCGGCCGCGCCTGCTCTACATCGCGCTCGGAGAGCCGGACGACTGGGCTCACGCCCGCCGCTATGACCGGCTGCTCGATTATCTGCATGTCCTGGACGGTTATCTCGACGAGCTCTGGAAGACCCTGCAACGCTCCGAGTCCTACCGCGGCAAGACCACGCTGATCCTCACCACCGACCACGGGCGCGGAATCCGTCCCTCCGACTGGGTCGAGCATGGGGAGGGGATCGAAGGGTCGGAAGACATCTGGGTTGCGATCATCGGTCCCGATACGCCCCACCTGGGGGAGCTTGCCCCGGCTCCGACCGCCCATCAGGCCGACATCGCCGCGACCCTGCTGCAGTTTTTCCGCCTCGACCCGGCCGGCTTCAATCGCGAGGCCGGTCCGCCGATCCCCGGAACCTACACGCCCAGGCCCTGATCTCGGCGCCCGGCCGGCGCGCCTTTCTCCCCTCCCGCGCAATCCTGCGCCGTCGCGGTGCCGCGCGCTCCGATGGCATGGGCATTGCTTTTCCTCGGGCCAGGGAGGTGCCGATGATGACCTTCGAAGGAAGAATGCGACGAAGGAGGGCGTTATGTTGAGACGGTACGATCCGATTGCCGACCTGTTCGAGAGCTGGAGGGACTTCGACGGGATCTTCCGCCGCTTCCTCGGCGCGGCCGACGGGCCCTCGCTCGATCTCCCGACCCGCCTGCTGTTGCCGAAGAGGGGAGAGGCCGCCGCGTTCGTTCCGGCCTGAACGGGGTGCTCGAGATCACCCTGCCGGCCGCCGGTCTCGAGCCGCATCACAAGGTGCCGGTCGAGATCCTCGAGAATGGGAGGAAGGACAAGAGCGTCAAGGCGGCGTGAGAGCCGCCCCCGCGAACAGCGACCCGGAGACGGGACCGGACCGCCTCCGGACCGATGAGAGACCCCGCCGGTTCCTCCGGTGTCTCAGTTGAGAACCGGCGGTACGTAAGCGAGAGTGCGCGCCAGGAACCAGCAGAGAAAGAGCACGATCGGGGCGTGGATCAGAAGCTGCAGGATCGAGAAACCGGCCAGGTCGCGGGCGCGCACGTTCAAGATCCCCAGGAGCGGCAGCATCCAGAACGGGTTGATCAGGTTCGGCAGCGCCTCGGCGGCGTTGTAGATCTGCACCGTCCAGCCGAGGTTGACCCGAAGGAGGTTGGCGGCGCCCATCACGTACGGCGCCTCGACGATCCATTTGCCGCCGCCGGATGGAATGAAGAAGCCGAGCAGGGCCGAGTAGACCCCCACCACGATCGGGAAGGTCCCGCGCGTCGAGACCTTGACGAACGCTCCCGCGAGGATCGTGGCGATGGAAGTCTTCGAGATGATACCGAAGATGCCGGCGTAGAACGGGAACTGGATCAGAACGCCGGAGGTGGCCGGCACCGCCTTGGAGACCGCCGTCAGAAACGAGCGCGGCCGGGCGTGCAGCAGCAGACCGAGCGCGAGGAAGGCGAAATTGAAGGTGTTGAGATCGAGCGTGGCGATCGCGCCCTTGCGCGCGATCTCGATCCCCAGCGCCGCCAGCATCAGCGCGGCGACCGCCAGACCGAGGAGCGGGCTGTCGTCGAGCCGCTCGCCGGGAGTGCCCGGCGCGCGGCGCGCCACGACCAGCGGCTCGTAATGAATTCCGGCCTGCTCGGCGGTACGCGCCCTGCCCGGGGGAGGGCATGACAGGCAGGCGACCGTCACCGAGACCGCGATCAGGATCGCCGCGGTCAGCAGGCTCTGCCAGAGAAAGATCGTCTGCGTGAACGGCAGGACGCCGGTGATGGCGAGGAGCGCCGGTGGGAGCATCCCTTTGGTGGCCTGAATCTGAGCCGCCGAGGAAGACAGACCGAGCGCCCAGACGCTGCCGAGCCCCAGGTAGGCCGCCGCTCCGATGGCCCGGTGATCGAGGCCGCTCACGCGGCGGCTGATCTCGCGCACCAGGAGCCCGGTGAAGACGAGAGACAGCCCCCAGGAGAGAAGCGACGTCAGCATCGCGAACAGCGCCACGAAGCCGACCGCCGCGCGCGGCGTGCGGGGGAGGGTCGACAGCCATTCGATGAGCCGGGCGAAGGGCGGCGACGATGCGACGACGAATCCGCCGACGATCACCAGCATCATCTGCATGGTGAGCGGGACCAGGGCCCAGAAGCCGCCGCCGAATTCAGCCACGAGGGTCGCCGGCGCCTCCCCCAGCGCCAGCCCGGCGAGGATCACCAGCAGCACCGCCGCGAGCGCGAAGACGAAGGCGTCGGGGAAGTACCGATCGCACAGATCCCCATCGGTCCGCGAGCCTAGCCGGCCGGTATCAGCCTGTCAAGCGAGGCGATGTCCGTACGCTCGACACGGAGGGGGCGAGGCAGTGGGGCCGCCCAGACGTGCGGAGCCGGGAGGCGCAGTCGGCGGACCATGAGCGACCGAGCGCCGGGGCCCCTCCGCGCGCCCTTCGCGCGGAGGGCGGCGCGAGGCGCGATGAGGGGAGGCTCGCGCCAGCGAGCCGGACCCGCGTCCGCCGACTGCGCCTCCCGGCTCCGCACGCCGGAGATGCCTCCATCACCGCACGGTGCTAGAATCCCCCCCATGGATCGCTTGAAGGAGAGCCTGCTCGAGCTGATCGTCGAGACCTCGACGAACCTGCCGCCCGACGTGCGCCGCGCGATGGCCGAGGCGGTGGCGAACGAGCATCAGGACAGCCGCGCCTCGCAGGCCCTGAACGTCATCGCCAGCAACATCGACATGGCCGCCGATTGCCAGGGGCCGATCTGCCAGGACACCGGCTGGCCGACCTTCGAGGTGATGACCCCCGTCGGCGCGGATCAGATCAAGATCGAAAAGGCGATCAAGATCGCGATCGTCGAAGCGACCAAGAGCGGCAAGCTGAGGCCCAACTCGGTCGATTCGCTGACCGGCAGGAACAGCGGCGACAACCTCGGGCCGGGCACGCCAACGATCCATTTCCATCAGTGGGAAGAGGACACGATCGAGGTGAAGCTGCTGCTCAAGGGAGGCGGCTGCGAGAACAAGAACATCCAGTACTCGCTGCCGATGGAGCTGCCGCACATCGGGCGGGCCGATCGCGACCTCGACGGGGTGCGCAAGTGCCTGCTGCACGCCGTCTGGCAGGCGCAGGGTCAGGGGTGCAGCGCCGGGGCGATCGGCGCCGCGGTCGGCGGCGATCGGACCACCGGGTACGAGCATGCCAAGAAGCAGCTGTTCCGGACCCTCGACGACGTCAACCCCGAGAAGAGCCTGCAGGCGCTCGAAGAGTACATCCTCAAGACCTCCAACACCCTCGGCATCGGCACGATGGGGTTCGGCGGCGGCGTCACGCTGATCGGCTGCAAGGTCGGCGTCATCAACCGGCTGCCGGCCTCGTTTTTCGTTTCGGTGGCCTACGACTGCTGGGCCTTCCGGCGTCTCGGGGTGGTCCTCGACGGCCGCACCGGCGCCATCCGCCGCTGGCTCTACAAGGAAGACACACCGTCACCGCGGCTGGCGGTGCGCGAGGAAGGGCTGCCGCGCACCGGCCGCGAGGTGACGTTGCGCCCTCCGCTGACCGACGAGCAGGTGCGCCGCCTCAAGGTGGGCGACCTCGTCCTGATCAGCGGCATGCTCTACACCGGGCGCGACGAGGTTCATCATCATCTCTTGTCGACGCCGCCGCCGGTCGATCTTCATGGACAGGTGCTGTACCACTGCGGCCCGGTGGTGATGAAGGAGAACGGCTCCTGGCGGATCACGGCGGCCGGACCGACCACCAGCTTCCGCGAGGAGCCGTACCAGGCCGACATCATCGCCCGCTACGGCATCCGCGCGGTGATGGGGAAGGGGGGGATGGGGCCGAAGACGCTGCAGGCGCTGAAGGAGCATGGCGCCGTCTACCTGAACGCCATCGGCGGCGCCGCGCAGTACTACGCCCGCTGCATCGAGAAGGTCGAGGGGGTCGATCTCCTCGAGTTCGGGACGCCCGAGGCGATGTGGCACCTGAGGGTGAAGGATTTCCCGGCGATCGTCACGATGGACGCCGCCGGTCACTCGCTGCATGCCGAGGTGCAGGATGCCTCGGCGATCGTCCTGAAGGCGCTCGCCCCGCCGGTCTTCTGAGCCGGTCCTTCGCTTACGCCCGCTTCTCCGCCAGAATCCGATCGAGCTCGAGCTTGAGCCGCGGCAGCACTTCGTCGTAGCCGAAGGTGCCGATCGTGTCGGCCTTGCGCTTGAGATTCACATGCGTCGGCGCGCACCAGAGTCCGAGGTCGGCGTCATCGGTCTCACCGGGGCCGTTCACCCGGCAGCCCATCACCGCGATCGTCACGGCGTGGTCACGCGCGTACGAGGCCAGGTCGCGCACCTTCTCCGCCAGATCGACGAACGCCTCGTTCTCGACCCGCGAGCAGGAGGGGCAGGAGATGACGTTCAGCTTCTTGCCGAAATTTTCGGGGACCGAGCGGAACCGTCCCTGCGCGATGTCGTCGAGGATCTGCCGTCCGGCGATCACTTCGTCTCCCTTCCGGTCGTTCGGGAGGGTCAGCGACACGCGGATCGTGTCGCCGATGCCGCGCGACACCAGCTGCTCGAAGGCGATGCGCGTCTTGATCACCCCGTCGGGCGGCAGGCCCGCCTCGGTGACCCCGAGGTGGAGCGGCACGTCGGGCCGGCCGGCGGCGAAACGGCGATTGGCGTCGACCACCTTGGCCGGATCGCTGTCCTTGAGCGACACGACGTACCGCCTGAAACCGAGGTCGTCCAGCATGGCGCAATGCTCGAGGGCCGAGGCGACCATCTCGGCGACCGAGTCGCCGCCGAACTGCCCCGCCTTGGCCGGGTCGATCGAGCCGCAGTTGACTCCGACGCGCAGGGCGCAGTCGTGTTTGTCCGCCACCTCGGCCAGGAAGGCGACCTTGTCGCGCGCCGGCTTGCTCTTTTCGTGGTGGTACAGATGGCCCGGGTTGTAGCGGATCTTGTCGACGTGCGGCGCCACCTCCGCCGCCAGTCGGTAGTTCTCCTGCAAGTCGACCGACAGGTTCGCGGCGACGCGGTCGCGGATCGCCGGAAGGGCCGCCGTGTCGCGGCTGCTGTCGACCGCGATCCGGACCAGATCGGCGCCGGCGCGGACCAGGTCGTCGATCTGGCGCACCGTCGCCTCGACATCCCAGGTCTTGGTGGCGCACATGCTCTGGACCGCGATCGGATGACCGCCGCCTATCGTGGTCCGGCCGACCGGCACGGCGCGGGTCGGGTTGCGTGGCTGCTGGCTCTGTGCGGGCATGAGATCAAAATGATATCACGGGCCCATCCGCCGGCCGGCGCCCGGCGGCACCAGGCCCCGGCGCAGCTCCCCGAGCGGATAGAAGGTGTCCCGCCATCGGACGCCGCCGCGCGCCAGCGTCTTCCAGGTCGAATTCCAGGCCGCCGCGACCAGCAGGACCACGGCGGCCGGGTAGAGCGCCGCCAGCGCGAACGGGCGGGCGCCGAGCGCCGGCGCCTGCCTCCTTGCGAAGAGCGCCACGGAGAACGCCTGGATCGCGAGGGCCAGCCAGGGAGGCGGCATCGGAACGACCCCGGCCGGGGTCCCGGACGCCCCGAATCCCGCCAGCCCCGCGACCGCGATCAGGAGAGGGCCGAACCCCAGAGCGAGGGCCACGACGGTGAAGGCGATCACCTTGATGACCTGAAAGTCGAACGAGGCGAAGTAGTTCTTCTCCAGCCCCCGGACGACGTTCAGCGCCCCTTCGTGCCAGCGGCAGAGGACCAGACCGGTGGCGTCGTAAAACCGTTGCCGGGCGCCGCTTTCCTTCAGGAGCCTGCCGATCTTGAAGTCGTCGGTCACGTCGAGACGGACCGGGAAATGCCCCCCGATCCGGTCGTAGGCGGAGCGGCGGATCAGATTGAAGGCGCCGATGCCCCCTCCGCCGCGACGCCGGTCGCGCTGCATCTCGAACGCCAGGGTTGCGGTCAGGTAGACCTGGCCGAAGAGGCTGAGCAGCCCCGCCTGCAGGGGCGACATCGGGCGCGAATCGGGGACGAGGGCGACATGATCGATCCGCAGCCGCTCCGCCAGCCCGACCACCCCCGCCAGCAGATCGCCCCTCGCCAGCGAGACGTCGCCGTCCATGAACAGGACGAAGTCGCCGCCGGCCCGCCGGGCCCCCTCCTGGCAGGCGTGGACCTTGCCGAGCCAGCCGTGCGGCAGGGAATCGACCCGTACGACCCGAAGCCGCGGCGCGCCCGGGCTCTGCCCGGCGGCCTCCCGCGCCAGGCGCGCCAGGATCCCGGTCGTGCCGTCGGTCGAGCGATCGTCGACGACGACCACCTCGAGATCGGGATACCGCTGTTCCAGCAGTCGCCGCACGGTCGCTTCGATCCCCGCCGCCTCGTCGCGCGCGGTGACGATCACCGACAGGCTCGGAATGCGCGCGCCGGCGGGGTCGGCCTCCCGGTCCAGAAGCTCGGCGAGAGGACGAACCTGGCGGAGCGAGGCGAGGATGGCGGCCGTCATGATGACCCAGAGCAGAGAAAGCAGAATGCCGGCCGCGGCGAGCAGCACGGTCGGAAACGTCACGAAGCGGCGGGGATCGCCATCACCGCGGACCGGGCGATGTCGTCCTGACGGACCTTGTCGATGTCGAACGCCTCGAGAGCCGCCGTCAGCTTCGCGAGCGCCTGGTTGAAGCCGGGCACCGTCTTGCGGGCGCGGGTCAATGGATTGCAGCGGGCCAGGACGTAGTTCTTGACGAAAGGATGACGGATGCCGCGCCTTTTCAGCTTCTCGACGATCGTCTTCAGAGCCGCATCGGCATCGCGCACCAGACCGGCGCGCTCCTGCCGCGTGTCATAGGCGCTCTTCAGCGGCTTGTCGAGGAACCGATCGACGCGGCGCAGGATCGGCGCGAAGGCGCCTCCCGCGAAACGCAGGTTCGTCTCGTAGATCAACCCCAGGGTGATGAAGTGCGGTTCCTCGAAGTGGAACGCGAACGCCTCCTCGGCGCGCTTGTCGCCGCGTTCAACGAGGCCGCGGTACATGCGGATCACCTCGAGCGATTTTTCCTTGAGGTTGTGCGCCTTCTCGGTGTTGAGCGCCAGAATCTGGAACGCCACCTCGGCC